>Ga0222421_100281_pt1 | contig 22045 bp, 19 predicted proteins | sample 3A1ome_2_FD_182473 | JGI IMG/M metagenome (GOLD analysis project Ga0222421, IMG submission 182473) | Enriched microbial communities from leaf-cutter ant dump, University of Wisconsin, Madison, United States - 3A150A (version 2) | ecosystem: Environmental > Terrestrial > Nest > Insects nest > Nest... | reverse complement strand
AATTACAAGGAGTCGACCACCGAGCCGACCGTCCTCCCCTCCGCCCTGCCGAACCTGCTGATGAACGGCTCGACCGGCATCGCCGTCGGCATGGCCACCAACATCCCGCCGCACAACCTCGACGAGATCATCGACGCCGCCTGCGCCGTCATCGACCATCCGCACATCGCGGTCGACGACCTCTGCAACATCGTCCGCGGCCCCGATTTTCCCACCGGCGGCGTCATCTCCGGCCGCGAGGGCATCCTCAGCTACCTGAAGACCGGCAAGGGCATCGTCCGCATCCGCGGCCAGGCCCACACCGAGGAGACCAAGGGCGGCATGGAGCAGATCGTCATCACGGAGATCCCGTATAACGTGAACCGCGCCTCGCTCGTCACCCGCATCGCCGATCTCGTCGGCGAAAAGGAGATCGACGGCATCCGCGATCTGCGCGACGAGTCCGACGAAAACACCCGCATCGTCATCGAGCTGAAGCGCGGCGAGCAGGCCAAGGTCGTCATCAACCAGCTCTTCCAGAAGACCGCCCTCGAGTCCTCCTTCGGCGTCACCCTGCTGGCCATCGACAAGAAGCGGCCGAAGCAGATGAACATCAAGGAACTCCTCGAGTGCTACATCGAGCACCGCCGCGATGTCGTCACCCGCCGCACGAAGTTCCGCCTGAAGGAAGCCGAGGACCGCGCCCACATCCTCGAGGGCTACATCATCGCCCTCGACAATCTCGACGACTTCGTCCGCATCATCCGCGCCTCGCAGAACCGCGAGGAGGCCAAGGTGAAGTTGATGGCGAAGTATCCGCTGTCCGAGCGCCAGACCGACGCCATCCTCGAGCTTCGCCTGTATCAGCTGACCGGACTCGAGCGCGGCAAGATCGAGGCCGAATACCTCGAGCTCATGAAGCTCATCGAGGAACTCCGCGGCATCCTCGAGTCCGAGGAAAAGCTCCTCGCCCTCATCAAGAAGGAGCTGCTCGAGATGAAGGCGAAATACACCTCGCCGCGCCGCACCCAGATCGTCGCCGCCGCCGGCGAGTTCCGCATGGAGGACGTCATCCCCAACGAGGGCTGCGTCATCACCGTCTCCCACCTCGGCTTCATCAAGCGCACGCCCGTCGCCGAATACCGCTCGCAGAAACGCGGCGGCAAGGGCGTCATCGGCGCCGAGACCTACGAGGAGGATTTCGTCGAGAACCTCTTCACGGCGTCGACCCACGACTACATCCTCTTCTTCACCTCGATCGGCCAGTGCCACGCGAAGAAGGTCTACGACATCCCCGAGGGCACGCGCGCCTCGAAGGGCAAGTCCGTCTCCTCCTTCCTCCGGCTCGGCGAGGGCGAGAAGATCGCGTCCATGCTCTGCGTGAAGGATTTCGCCGAGGACCGCTTCCTCGTCATGGCGACCAAGCGCGGCGTCATCAAGAAGAGCGCGCTCTCCGACTACGCCAACGCCACCCGCGAGGGCGGCCTCATCGGCATCAACCTCGCCGAGGGCGACGCCGTCATCGGCACCGTCCTCACCACCGGCGACAACGAGCTCATCCTCGTCTCGCACCAGGGCCTCGCCGTCCGCTTCCGCGAGCGCGATCCCGAGAGCGGCGAAAGCCTCTTCCGCGCCACGGGCCGCGCCACCGGCGGCGTCACCGGCATGCGTTTCAAGCTCGAGAGCGACTACCTCGACGTCATCGAGGTCGTCGACCACGAGGCCAAGTTCCTCGTCGCGAGCGAGGCCGGCCTCGGCGTCCGCACGCGTTTCGAGGATTATCGCCTCATCAACCGCGGCGGCAGCGGCGTGTGGGCGATCGACCTGCCCGAAGACGGCTCGATCAAGCTCGCCGGCGCGCTCAGCGTCCGCGACACCGACGAGATCATGCTCCTCACCGCCAAGGGCCAGAGCGTGCGCTGTCCGGTGAACACGATCCGCGAGGTCAACCGCGGCGGCAAGGGCGTGCGCCTCGTCACGCTCGCCGAGGGTGACAAGCTTCTCAGCATCGCCCGCATCGTCGAGACCGACGAGGAGCAGGAAGCCGCCGGCGCCCCGGCCGTGCCCCCGACCGCCTGAGCAGCGGCCGCACTTCATCCGACGAAAAAGGCCCGCTGTCCAAGTGGGCCTTTTTCATGTCGGGCGGGCGGTCTTTCCGGTTTATTCCCGGCCCGAAAACTTCACCCGCGGCCGGCCGCCGTCCTCGATCTTGAGGAAGAAACTCCCGAACGTGCCCGGTTGGATGACGACCTTGCGCGGCTTGTCCTCGTCCTTCTTCGGCGCCCAGTAGCTGCCGTCGGTCACCTGCCAGATCTGGCCGTTGGCCAGCCGGATCAACGACCCTTTTTCGTAGCCGCGGAACGGTCCCTTGATCGCCGTCTCCACCTCCGCGTAGTCGATCTGCGTGCCGGGCGTGAGCATCACGCGCACGCGGCTGAGCAGCCCGCCGGCGTGCTCCGGTTTCTCCGCCGCGACCTCGGCCCGGACCTTCGCCACCGTCTCCTCCCGCACTTTCACCGCGGTCTCTTCGCGCACCTTCGCCACCTCGCCGCTGCGCTGCGCCTGCACCAGCGCGTCGAGCCGCGCCAGCTCCTCCGGCGTGAGCTTCGCCAGGCCCGCCGCGGCGAAATCCTCCGGCGCGAGCGTCTTCGAGAAATCGTCCGCCCGCGCCGCGAGTCCGCCGAGCACCAGCGCCGCCATCATCAGCCGAAGCAGGTTTTTCATGCCGGGCAATCAGCCAGTGCCGTGCCGCGCGGGCAACGCATTTTCGGTTTCGTCACCGACTCCGCGCTTGCCAACGTTTTTGCATCGCGCGTCACTCGGGCCGCGCGTCTCCGGCGCGCATCCGCATGCCCGGCCGTTTTTCCCAACTCCTCGATCCCGCCCGCGTGAACCTGCAGGTGGCCAGCACCAAACGCACCGCCGCGCTCCAGGAGGTCGCCCGCCAGCTCGTCACACATCCCGAGGTCGCCAACTTCGACGGCTTCTACACCGAGCTCCTCGCCCGCGACCGGCTCGACACCACCAGCCTCGGCCACGGCTTCGCCGTCCCGCACGCGCGCACCGAGCATGTGAAGCAGATCGTCCTCGCCGTCGGGCGCAGCGACGCCGGCATCCCGTTCGACGAGGGCGACAACGTCCGGCTCATGTTCATCCTCGGCACGCCCAAGTCCCGGCCGGGCGATTATCTCCAGATTTTGAGCACGCTGTGCCGCCTCCTGAAAAGTCCGGAGAACCGCGCCGCCTTCCTCGGGGCCGCGACGCCGGAGGATTTCGTCCGCGCCGTCGTCGACGCCGAGGTGAAGCTCCTCGGTCCGGCCTGACGGAGGCGCGTCCCGCCCGCACTCCGCCGCCGCCATGATCCGCTCGTTCATCTTCAGCGACGGCAAACTCGTCGGACAGAATCTCGAACTCGAGGCGCTGCGCCTCGTCCGCGCCGACAAGGGTCTCATCCTCTGGGTCGACCTCGACCATCCCACCGAGGAGGAAACCAAGGCCATCCTCGAGACCACGTTCCAGTTCCACCCGCTCGCCATCGAGGACTGCGTCGCGCCCAACTCCCTGCCGAAGTTCGAGGACTACGAGGAGTATCTTTTCCTCGTCACGCACGCCGTCGATTTCACGCGCGCGGAGAAGTTCGCCTCGACCGAGCTCGATCTCTTCCTCGGCAAGGACTACCTCGTCACCTTCCACACCACCGCGCTCAAATCCGTGCAGTCGACGATCGACCGCATCACGAAGAGCAGCGGCGTCATCGCGCGCGGCCCCGACCGCCTCGCGCACAACCTGCTCGATTTCCTCATCGACAACTACCAGCCCGTCATCGCCGAGCTCGGCTCCGAACTCGAGGAGATCGAGGAGCAGGTCCTCGCCAAGACCACCGGCGAACGCTTCGCCAACGAGATCCTGCACGTCCGCGCCGACTTCGCGAAACTCCGCCAGATCGTGCGCCCGCAGCGCGATGTGATCGAGCGCCTCGCCCGCGGCGACTCCAAGCTCATCCGCCCGCTCCTGCTCCCCTACTTTCGCGACCTGCGCGACAACCTCGCCCGGATCGAGGACATGGCCGCGAGCTATCACGAGCGGCTGCTCATGGCCTTCGACATCTATCTCAACAAGGCCGCGTTCGAGACCAACGAGGGCATCAAGTTCCTCACCGCGCTCACCGCCATCACGCTGCCCGCCGTGCTCGTCGGCGGCTGGTATGGCATGAACTTCGACCACATGCCCGAGCTGCGCTCGCCGCACGGCTATTTCTACGCGTGCGCGCTCACGCTCGTCTCCACGCTGGTGATGGTCGTCTACCTGAAGCGAAAGAAATGGCTCTGATCGCGGGCGCCTGAAACCGCCCGCGGCGCGGCGCGTTCACCGCGCCATCAACCGCTCCAGCCGCGCCTTCACCGCCGGCCACTCCGGCGCGATCACCGAATACATCACCGTGTCGCGCACGAAGCCGTCCGCGAGCACGAGGTGCGCCCGCAGCACGCCTTCCTTCACCGCGCCGATGCGCTCGATCGCCGCCTGCGAGCGGAGATTGCGCGCATCGGTCTTCAGCTGCACGCGGTTCGCGCCGAGCGTCTCGAACGCATGCCGCAGCAGGAGAAACTTGCACTCGGTGTTGACGCCCGTCCGCCGCGCCGGCGCACCCAGCCAGGTGCCGCCGATCTCGAGCCGCCGGTCCGCCGGCGCGATGTCGAGGTAGCTCGTGCCGCCGACCGCGCGTCCGTCGGCGGCCGTCACGATCGCAAAGGTGAAGGTCGTGCCCGCCGCCCGCTGGCGCGTCCGCTGCCCGAGCCACGCCTCCAGCTGCGCGCGCGTCCGCAGCGGCGCCGGCGCGAAATACCGCCAGATTTCCTCCTCGTCACTCACGCGCGCGAGATCGTCGAGATGCGATGCCGCCAGCGGTTCGAGCCGGACCAGGCGTCCCGTCAGCGTCACAGCGGTGAGTTCCATCGGCATGCGCAGTGATTCGTCGCTTGTGTCGGCCGGCCGCAACGAAAAACCTCCTCCCATGCGCCCAGCCTTCGCTCTCGCGGCCGCGTTCAGTTTCGCCGTCGCATCCGCCTTCGCTCAGACACCGGCGTCCGCGCCCGCCGCTCCGGCCGCCGCCGCGGACGAAGTCGCCGCGCTCGCGCCGACGGTCGATCGTTTCTTCGTCGAGGCCCTGGCCCGCGGCCGGGCCTACGAGAATCTCCGCACGCTGGTCTCGCAATGCCCGGGCCGGCTCGGCGGCTCGCCCGCGCTCGCCCGCGCCGTCACCTGGAGCGAACGGCTGCTCGGCACGATGGGGCTCGATCGCGTCGCGAAGCAGGACGTGCTCGTCCCGCATTGGGAACGCGGCGCCCGCGAGGCCGTGCGCCTGCTGCCGTCGCGCGGTCCGGCCGTCGCGCTCGCCGCCACCGCGCTCGGCGGCTGCGGCGCCTCCCCCGCGGGCGGCATCAACGCCGGCGTGATCGAGGTGCGCTCGCTCGACGAACTCGCCGCGCTCGGCCGCGAAAAGATCGCCGGCCGCATCGTCTTCTTCAACCGTCCGATGAATCCGGCCCGGTTCCTCTCCGGTCCGTCCTATGGCGAGGCGGCCGACCAGCGCACCCGCGGTCCCGCGGCCGCCGCGGGCCTCGGCGCCGTCGCCGCGCTCACGCGTTCGCTGACGTTCGCCGCGGACGATGTCCCGCACACCGGCAGCACCCGCTTCCCGCCCGGCGTCGCCCCAATCCCCGCGGCCGCGCTCTCCACCCTCGCCGCCGACCGGCTCTCCGCCGCGCTCGCCGGCGATCCGGGCCTGCGCGTCGATCTGCGCATCTACGCGCGCACGCTGCCCGACGCGCCGTCGCACAACGTCATCGGCGAAATCCGCGGCTCCACGTTTCCCGACGAGATCATCCTCGTCGGCGGCCATCTCGACTCGTGGGACATCGCGCCGGGCGCCCACGACGACGGCGCAGGCGTCGTCCAGGCGATCGAGGTGCTGCGGCTGTTCAAGGTGCTCGGCCTCAAGCCGCGCCACACGCTGCGCTGCGTCCTTTTCACCAACGAGGAAAACGGTCTCGCCGGCGCCACCGCCTACGCCTCGCTCGCGAAATCCTCGCCGCAGAAGCACCTCTTCGCCGTCGAGAGCGACGCCGGCGGTTTCGCGCCGTCCGGCTTCGAGCTCGGCAGCACGCAGGGCGACGCCCACCTGCGCGCAGCCCGCTGGCGCGCCCTGTTCGAACCGTGGGGCATCTGGCGTTTCACCCCGGGCACCGCGGGCATGGATGTCTCCCCGCTGATGCTGCAGGGCGTGACCGTCGCCGAGATCCGGCCCGACTCGCAGCGGTATTTCGATCTCCACCACACCGCCCGCGACGCGATCGAGCAGGTCAACCCGCGCGAACTCCACCTCGGCGCCGCCGCGCTCGCCGCGCTGATCTGGCTCGTCGACACGCAGGGACTTTAGTCCTGATCGTCCGGAATCCGGCTGCCCGGCGCCTGAGGAGTTTCCTCCCTGTGCCGGCCCGGTTTCGGCCTTGCCAAGTCCCGCCGCCGTCCGTCCGCTTGCCGGCGCACCTTCCGTCATGGACGAAATCCTCGCACCGACGCCCACGCCCTATGCGGGTTTACAGGTCCGCTCCGCGGATCTCTTTCCCCTGACGTGCTCGCGGTGCCAGCGGCGGTTCCTCGACATCCACGATTTCATCGCGCGCACCACCCCGATCTTTCATTCGTCCGGCCTGATGGAGCGCGAGGATCCCTCGACGGGCACCTTCGTCCTCCTGATGCGCAACTGCCTCTGCGGCACCTCGCTCGCGCTCAACTGCCGGGATCGTCGCAACCGCACCGACCAGGGCGTCCTGCGCCGCAAGCGTTACGACACCCTCGTCTCGCTGCTGGTCGAGGTCGGCGTCGAGGGCGACGAGGCGCGCGCGGAAGTCCGCCGCCTCCTGCACGAGGCCTCGACCTGACCGCCGCGGCGCAGCCGTCCTCCCGCACCGACCGTCCGCGCGCTCCGGATCGGGATCGGCGGGCCCGCAGGAAAACCGTCCCGCGATCGCGTCCGGACCGGGAGTTTATCCGTGCGCCGCGGCCCGATCCCTGACTGCATGACCGCCGCATGATTCGCGCCCTCGTCTTCGATTTCGACGGACTCATCCTCGACACCGAGACGCCGTTGATCGACGCCTACGCCGCCGTCCACGCCGCGCATGGCGTCGCCTTCGACCGCACCGTCTTCCTCCGGAACGTCGGCCACGCCGACTACGCCTTCGATCCGTGGCACGGCTTCAGCCCGCACGCGGATCGCGCGGCCCTCGAGGTCGAGCGTCGCGCGATCAAGGACCGCCTGCTGCTCGCGCAGCCTCTGCTTCCCGGCGTCGCCGCGCTGCTGGATGCCGCGCGCGACCGCGGCCTCCGCATCGGGCTCGCCTCCAACTCCGGCCACGACTGGGTCGAGCCGCACCTCGCGCGCCTCGGGCTCCGCGACCGCTTCGCCTTCATCGCCTGCCGCGGCGACACGCCGTCGCCGAAACCGGAGCCCGATCTCTACAAGCTCGTCCTGCTGCACTTCGGCCTGCGCGGCCGCGAGGCGATCGCCTTCGAGGATTCGCAGACCGGCACGCTCGCCGCCCAACGCGCGAATCTCTGGACGGTCGCCGTGCCGGGCCCGTCGACCGCGCATCACGATTTCAAGCACGCCGATCTCGTCGTGCCGTCGCTCGCCGCGATCTCGCTGCCCGACCTGCTCGACCGGTTCGGAAAATAACCGGGACAGGGAAACGAAGATCGCAAGGCGACGAAGTCCGGACGGCGCATCCTCGCGTCCTTCGCGGCTCAATCCGTCAGCCGCCCAGCTCCTCCCACCGCGCATACGCCGCCGCCATCGCGGCCTCGATCTCCTGGAGCCGCGCCGTCGCCCGGCCGACCTCGGCGCCGCCTTTCTTGAAGAAGTCGGCGTCGGCGAGCTTCGCCGTGAGCTCGGCCTGCTCTTTCTCGAGCCGCTCGATCGCCAGCGGCAGCGCCTCCAGTTCCGCGCGCTCCTTGTTGGAAAGTTTGCGCGTCTTCGCCGGCGCCGCCGCCTTCGCCGCCTCGGCCGCGGCGCGGGCCGCGCGCTCCTTCTCCGCCTCGCGCTGCCGCTCGGCCGCCGCCGCCTGCGCGGCGCGCTCCCGCTGCCAGTCGTCGTATCCGCCGAGGTAATCCGCGACGCGGCCGTCGCCCTCGAACACGAGCAGGCTCGTGCAGACTTCGTTGAGGAACGCCCGGTCGTGGCTCACGAGCAGCAGCGTGCCGCCGAACTCGACCAGCAGGTCCTCGAGCAGCTCGAGCGTCTCCGCGTCGAGATCGTTGGTCGGCTCGTCGAGCACGAGCACGTTGCACGGCTTGGTGAAGAGCCGCGCGAGCAGCAGCCGGTTGCGCTCGCCGCCGGACAGCGCCCGGATCGGCGTCCGCGCGCGAGCCGGCTCGAACAGGAAATCCTCGAGATACGAGATCACGTGCCGCGTCTTGCCGTTGATCGTCACGGTGGCGTTGCCGTCGGCCACCGCGTCCTGCACGCGCATGGCCTCGTCGAGCTGCGCGCGGAGCTGGTCGAAGTAGACGACCTCGAGCCGCGTGCCCTGCTCGATCGCGCCGGTCGTGGGCGCGAGCTGTCCGAGCAGCAGCCGCAGCAGCGTGGTCTTGCCCGCGCCGTTGGGACCGACGATGCCGACCTTGTCGCCGCGCTCGATGCGGGTCGTCAGGCCGCGGACGATCCAGCGGCCGTCCGCGCCGTAGCGGAACCCGGCGTCTTCGCAGGCGATGACCTTGAAGCCGCTGCGATCCGCCTCCTGCGCCGTGATCCTGGCCGTGCCGGTGCGGTCGCGCCGCGCCGCGCGCTCGGCGCGCATCCGCTCCAGGGCGTGGATGCGGTTCTGCGCCCGCGAGCGCTGGGCCTTCACGCCGCGGCGAATCCAGACCTCCTCCTGCGCGAGCTTCTTGTCGAACTGCGCACGCTCGACCTCCTCGGCCTCGAGCACGGCCTGCTTGCGGACGAGGAACGTGTCGTAGTCGCAGGCCCAGCCGATGAGCTGGCCGCGGTCGACCTCGACGATGCGCGTCGCCAGCCGGCGCAGGAACGTCCGGTCGTGGGTCACGAAGAGCAGCGCGCCGCCCCACGCGAGCAGGAATTCCTCGAGCCAGCGGATCGACTCGAGGTCGAGATGGTTCGTCGGCTCGTCGAGCAGCAGCAGCTGCGGCGCCTCGACGAGTCCGCGCGCGAGCAGCACGCGGCGCTTTTGCCCGGCCGACAGCGTGGCGAACTCGGTGTCGGCCGGCAGGCCCATCTCCTCGAGCAGGCGCTCGACGCGATCGTGGCGTTCCCAGTCGTTGTGCTCCTCGTAGCTCCCGCCCTCGCCTTCGACGACGGTCCGCACTGTGCCGGCGAGCCCGGCCGGCACTTCCTGGCGCAGCGTCGAGAAGACCGCGCCGGCCTGGCGGAAGACCTGGCCCTCGTCCGGCTTCAGCTCGCCCGCGATGACCTTCATCAGCGTGGACTTGCCCGCGCCGTTGCGGCCGACGAGGCACACGCGTTCGCCGCGGTCGATCTGGAGATTGACGCGATCGAGCAGCGGCGCGCCGCCGAAGCTCAGGCTGACATCGAGGAGACTGACGAGGGCCATGGAGAAACGGTCAACGTGGACCACCGCCCCGGCCCCGCGCAAGGTCCGTCTTGGCCGTCAGGGCGCGGATTCGACCACGCGGCCGTCGGCCAGCTCGATGCGCAGCGGCTCGCCCGGCACGTAGCGCAGCGTGCGATACTCCTCGCCCGCCACCGGCGTCAGCGCGCGGATGTATTTGTCGGGGCCGACCAGGTCGTTGTAATCCGCCGCCGCCACGCCGTGCTCGAGGCAGAACTGGTCCCCGGCCGCGGAGAACTGGCGCAGGTTGTTGAGCACCGCTTTTTCCTGCGACGAGGCGCGCACTTTCTGGAACGCCGGGATGGCCATCGCCGCCAGCACGCCGACCGTCACCGGATTGTAGACCGCCACCATCGCGAGATCCTGTTTCATCGAGCGGTTCCAATACGAGCGGACCAGGATGCCGTCGGGGCGGTTGATGCGCAGCGTGACCAGCGGACGATCGGGCGTGGCCAGGCCCGACAGCGACAGGCGCAGCAGCGCGCGCACCTGCTCCGGCAGATTCGGATTGAGCGACTCCAGTTGATGGAAACGCGTGAACAGCCGCGGGCTCGCGTAGCTGAGGCCGTTGCCCTCCGCGCCCACGCGCGCCAGCGCCGCCTTGAACGCCGGCGTCTCCGCCAGCCCGGCCTTCGGGCCGCGGCATTCGTCGAGAAACGCCCGCGACGTCGCGAACAGCAGCGTCGAGCCGTCGATCGCGATCACGGGGCGCAGGCCTTCCATCGGGGCCGGGCCGCCGACTTCATAGAGGCGCAGCGTCCCGGCCGCCGAGGCGGTGAACGCGGGCGACTTCTTCAGCGCCGGCTCCACCGCGCCGCCGATGCCGTCGACGCTCAGCAGCAGCGAAAACGCCGGCACGGTCACGCCGGCCGGTCCCGGCAGCCGGACGTTCTTCTCCGGATCGATCCGGGCGACGAGCGCGGCGCGGCCTTTCAGTCCGTTGATCAGATCCAGCACCGCGAGCGCCGCCGGGGCGCCGGCGCTGCCGAGGGTGCTCTCGAACTGCCGGGCCGCAGGCTCGCCGGCGACCTGCGCGACGACCTGCCGGACGGTCTGATAGACCACGCGCAGATCGATCTCGGTTTCGCCGTAGAGATCGGTGTCGGCCGGCGCGAGGTTCAGCCGTGCAAACGGCGCCGCCTGTTCGCCGAGACCGGCGAGCAGACCGTGGCGTCCCTCGGGCAGATAGAGAAACGCCCGGTTGCGGAAATAGCCCGTGCCGTCCGGCACCGAGCTGAAGCCGATCGCCTTCACGTCCGTCAGGCCGAGCGTGCGAAAGAGCGCCGCGAAATCCTGCTTCGCGACCGGCGCGAGCTGCGGCTGCGTCTTCGCCAGCTGCGTGAACGTCTCGTGGAGCGTGCCGGCCAGCTTCAGCGCGTCGCCATCGATGTCCACATAGCCGAAGAGCGTGCCGCCGAGTTCGAGTTCGCGGCTGACCGCAAGGAAATGCGCGCTGCGTTCGGCCGGCTCCACCACGTCCATCGCCGTCGGTTTCGGCGGCGGCGGAGCCGGCGGCTCCTCTTTTTTGGCGCAGCCGGCCAGGGCCAGCGCGGACATCACGAGGCAGCTCCGAAGCAGGAAGGGGCTCATTTGCATTTATTACGTTGCCGCCGGGCGGGGCGAAAGCCGAAAACCGCCGGCCCCGGCGCTCGGGGCGTGCATCCGCGCCGCGTTCCCCTACGCTTCCTTCGTCCCGTGCAGTCCGTCCCCCGCTTCAATGTCCTCGGCGTCGGCGTTTCCGCGCTCACGCTGCCGCAGGCGGTCGCGCTCGTCCTCGCCGCGCGCGGGCGGCGCCCGGCCGGCTACGTCTGCCTCGGCACCGTGCACGGCGTGAGCGAGGCCCGGCGCGACCCGGCCTACCGCCGCCTCCTGAACGCCTCCTATCTGACCACGCCCGACGGCATGCCGCTCGTCTGGCTCGGCCCCCGCGGCACCGGGCGCGTCTACGGTCCCGATCTCCTGCTCGCGGTGTGCGACGCCGGCCGCGCCGCCGGGCTGCGGCACTATTTCCTCGGCGGCGGCCCGGGCGTCGCGGACGCGCTGCAGCGGAACCTCCGCCGGCGCTTTCCCGGGCTCGCGGTCGCCGGCACCTGCGCACCACCGTATCGGCCGTTCAACGACGCGGAGGCCGCGGCGTGGCGCGCCGACGTCGCGCGCACCCGGCCGGACATCGTCTGGGTCGGCCTCGGCACGCCGAAGCAGGAGCGCTTCATGGCGGAGTTCGCGCCGCAGCTCGACGCGGGGCTGCTCATCGGCGTCGGCGCGGCCTTCGATTTCCACGCCGGCCGCGTCCGCCAGGCCCCGCGCTGGATCCAGCGCGGCGGACTCGAATGGCTGTTCCGGCTCGCGGTCGAGCCGCGCCGGCTCTGGCGCCGCTACCTCGTGAACAATCCGCGTTTCCTCCTCCGCGTGCTCGCCCAGCGCGCCGGCTGGAAACGTTATCCGCTGGAGTGAGACGAAAACGTCCGCACGCCGGACGCTGGGCAGCCGCCGGCGGCGCACGTTTGCCGCCGTCCTAGAACAGCATTCCCTGCTGCAACGCGTCGCGCTTGCCGCCGTCGAGCGTGCTGAACGCGAGCAGCTGCATCGTCGTAAGCCCCGCGATCCGCGGCTCGCGCGCGAGCGAGGCGAGCAGCAGCGCGCCCGCCAGCGCGTCGTAGAGCGCCGCGTGATACCGCCGGCGCTCCGGCGCGCATCCGGCCGCCGCCAGCGCGTCGAGTTCGGCCTGCAGGCCGCAGCGCGCGACGAGCGTCTCGAGCCGGCCGCTCTCGAGCTGCGGATAAAACTGCGCATACAGCCGCGCCGAGTCGACCCAGGGGCCCCAGTCGGCCGCGCCCGCGCCCGGCCGGGCGAAATCCGGCGAGCTGCGCGGATAGGGCCACACGGATTTGAGCAGCGCATTCTCGACGCCCGCGTAGTGCGCGGCGAGCGGCCCGCGCTCGCGCAGTCCGGCGAACAGCTCCCAGTCGTCCGCAAACGGCGCCGCCGCGGCCAGCGCGCGCTCGCTCAGCCCGTGCACCGCCTCGTCCTCCGGCCGCACGCGGCCCGTCGCGCGGCACAGGCGCGACGCGACCGCGCTCACGCGCCCGCCGCGCACCTCCGCGACGCCGTATTCGAGGATGCCGGAGCCGCGGCTGCCCTCGAAGTCGACGAAGTAGATCGGTTGCTCGGTCCAGGAATTGCCCACGGAACACACGGAACACACCGAAGCCGGAAATCCGATTCTTTTTTCCGTGTATTCCGTGTGTTCCGTGGGCCAGTCTTCCGCCGTGGACCTCACGCCTTACCGACCGTTTCTCGTCGAGCTCGCCGAGCGCAGCGGCGACTTCATCCGGCCGCTTTTCGCCGATCCGAGCGTCGCCGTCGAGACCAAGGCCGACGCCTCGCCCGTCACCGCCGCCGACCGCGGCGCCGAGCAGCTGCTGCGCGGGCTCATCGCGCAGCGGTTTCCCGCCCACGGCATCATCGGCGAGGAGTTCGGCCCCGAGCGCCCCGACGCCGAATTCGTCTGGGTGCTCGATCCGATCGACGGCACCAAGTCCTTCATCACCGGCGTGCCGCTCTTCGCCACGCTGATCGCGCTGCTCCACCGCGGCCAGCCGGTGCTCGGCGCGATCCACCAGCCCGTGCTGCGCCAGCTCATGATCGGCGACGGCGCCGCCACGACGCTCAACGGCCGCGCCGTCCGCTGTCGCGCCACGACCCGCCTCGAGGATGCGACCCTGCTCACGAGCGATCCCTACAATCCCGGCAAATATCAAAACGGCGCCGCCTACGACGCCTGCGCCCGTCGCGCGAAACTCGTCCGCACCTGGGGCGACGCCTACGGCTATCTGCTCGTGGCGAGCGGCTGGGCCGACATCTGCATGGATCCGATCATGAATCCGTGGGACATCGCCGCGCTCGTGCCCGTGATCCGCGGCGCCGGCGGCGTGATCAGCGACTGGCGCGGCGGCGCGGCGTATCCGGCGGAGTCGACGCTCGCCGCCGCGACGCCCGAGCTGCACGCGGCCGCGCTCGACGTGCTGCGGGCCTGAACGCAAAAAGCGGCGCCCGCGCGACGCCGCTTCGCCAGACCGGTTCTTCCGCGTCGCTCAGGCGCGGCTCATGCGCCGGCGCCACGCCACGAAGCCAAGCGCGGCGAGGCCGGCGAGACCCGCGTAGGTCGACGGCTCGGGGACCGCGCTGATCGCCGAATAGCTCAGCATCGACGGGTCGAACGACCCGGTAAAACTCGAGACGCGGACCTCATCGAACGCGCCAGCGAAACTGCCGCCGATCGCGAAGGTGTTCGTCTGGCCGTTGTCTTCCGCCACGGCGTAGTCGTTGAACGCGCTCGTATCCGTAAAGGCCGGCGTCGTCGCGCCGTTCACGAAGACCTGGATCCCGCCATTGAAGTAGGCCAGGGCGACGTAGTTCCACTGGTTCACGCTCAGGCTGCCGGCGGTGGCGGCGAATTTCCCGCCCTCGAGGACCTCCACATTCGTGCCGTTCACCATCAGGCCGATGCCGGACCAGCTCGCGTTGCCGTTGTAGAAAAGGAATTTCGAGCCCGGGCTCGTCGCGCCGTCGAGACGAACCCAGCCCTCGATGATGAAGGAAGCATCCGCGGCCAGGCTGCCGTCGGCGGGGCTGAGGAACGAGCCGCTCGAGTCGAACGCCGCCGCGAGGGACGACGCGTTGCCCGGCGTGCCGCTCGTGTAGGTCACCGTGCCGCTCGCGACGAGGTCGAACTTGCCCACGTCGTCGTTGATCGTCGTCACGCTGCCGCCGTCCTCCGCGCCGGCTTCGCTTTCACCGAAGCGCCATTCATGCAGGAGCGTCTGCGCGGAACACGCGACGGCGAGGGGAAACAGGAGAGCGGCGAGACGAAGAGCAGGTTTCATGGAGGGAAAGGTGTGAACGACGGCATCGGTGCCGGCGCGCGATGGAGCGGTGGAAACCGGCCCGCCGTCAAAACCGCAGGAGACCATGGTCGGACGACCAGGGTCTTGCCTCGCTCGTTGCGCTCCGTTTTGCTGCGGTTTTCTCTGCCCCGGAGATGATCGACACCGCCCTCTCCCGTCAGGCCAGCCGCCTGCGTTTCGACGACCCAGCCCGGGAAATGCGCTTTTGCGCGGACTACGACGAACGCTCGCTCCGCCAGTGGCGCATCGCCGCCGGGCTCGGCGCGGTCGTGATCGTCGCGATCGGGATCTTCTACGACATCAACAGCCCGTCGGCCGCGCGCGTCGAGAGCTTCGGCCGCTTCGGCTGGGTGCTGCCGTGGTTCCTCCTGATGCTGGCGTTCACGTTCTGGCGCCGGCAACGTCATCGGCTCCAACTCGTCGGCGCACTCTGCTGCACCGGCGCCGTCTCGTTTTATTTCCTGACGCAGTGCTTCGCCGTGGCGACGCAGATGCGCCTGACCTACGCGCTGGCCGTCAGCCTGTTTTCGCTCAACAGCCAGTTTCTCGTCGCGGTCGCCGTCGCGGTGCCGCTGCGCACGCGCGCCATGGCCGTCACGCTGCTCGCCACCCTCGTCTGCAGCTACGCGTTCGTGCGCGCGGCCTACCCCGCCGCCGCGCGCGACTTTCTGCTGCACCAGGTGATCGTCCAGCAAATCGCCACCGCGGGACTGATTTCGCTCGTGCTCGTCGCGGTCACGTGGGCGCGCGAGCGTCTGCAACGCATCTCCTTCGCCCAGCAGGAGCAGCTCACCGCCATCAACGCCGAGCTCGCGCGCCTCAACGTCGAGAAGAACGAATTCATGGCCGTCGCTGCGCACGACCTCCGCGCGCCGCTCGCCGCCGTCGGCGGCACCGCTGAACAACTGGCCCCGCGCACGGCCGATCCGGTCGCGGCGCAGGGGTTCACGGCCATCGCGGACCAGACGAGCCGCATGCTCGCGCTCGTGAACGACTACCTCGGCGCGCACGCCGCGGAGAGCGGCCAGCTTCCCGTCCGGCTCGCCCGCGTCGATCTCGGGCGGCTCGCCCGCGACGCGCGGCAACGCCACGCCACGACCGCCGCCGGCAAGAACCAGACAATCTCACTCGGCGGGAGCAAGGTCGCCGTGCCGGTCGAGGCCGATGCCGCGCTGCTCGCGCAGGTCATCGACAACTTCGTCACCAACGCGCTCAAGTTCAGCCCCGCCGGCACCACCGTGCGGCTCGAGGTCCAGACGGCCGACGATCATCCCCGCGCACGGCTCGCCGTCATCGACCAGGGGCCGGGCATCGCGGCCGACGAGCAGGCGAAGCTCTTTCGCAAATTCAGCCGCGCCAGCACGCGCCCCACCGGCGGCGAATCCTCCCACGGGCTCGGTCTCGCCGTCGCCCGGCGCCTCGCCGAGGCGATGGGCGGCAGCGTCGGCTGCGACAGCGAAAGCGGACGCGGTGCGACGTTCTGGGTTGAACTGCCGCGCGTCGCCTGAAGCTTTTTCTCCCACCGATGCCCGCCTCGTCCTCCCCTGCCCGCACCCGCGTCGTCTTCCTCGAGGACGATGTCCCGTTCCGCGGTTTCGTGACGGGCCTGCTCCACGATTCGCAACGCTACGAGGTGATCGCGCAGGCCGGCACCGCCGAGGCCGCGGCGGCCTGGCCGGCGCAACTCCGCCCCGCTGTCGCCCTGGTCGACATCGCGCTGCCCGGCGCGCCCGGCACCGCCGCCGTCCGGGGGCTGCTCGATAAATTTCCCGGCCTCGTCGTCGTCATGCTCACCGCGCGCACCGACGACGAGTGCATCCTCGACGCCATCAAGGCCGGCGCCCTCGGCTACATCGCCAAGGGCCTGGACTCCGCCGACCTCGTGGCCGCGCTCGACGACGCCTGCGCCGGCGGTGCGCCGATGTCGCCGGTGATCGCGCGCCGGGTGCTGGCGCTCATGCGCGACGCGCCCTCCCCCGCCGCGCAACGGGCGGCCCGCAGTTCCGGCACCGTGGCATTGGAACCGCTGACACCCCGGGAGCACGAGGTGCTGTCGCTGGTCGCGACCGGCGCCTCCGACAAGGAGGCCGCCGCGCGGCTCGGCATCTCGCTCTCGGCCGTGAAGCAGCATCTCGCCCACGTCTACGCCAAATGGCGGGTGCGCTCGCGCACCGAGGCGGCGATCAAGTTCACCCAAGCCGGGCGGTGACCCGCGCCCGCGCCTCAGCGCCTTTTCTTCGCCGGCTTCCACTCGCAGGTGATGCGCGAGGTGAAACCGCCGCGGGCCTTCCAGTCGGAGACGATCGTGAGGCTGCGGGGCTTGAGCGCGTGGCCGAGATCGTCGCAGATCTTGTTTGTCACCGCCTCGAAGAAGATGCCCTCGTTGCGGAACGCGTGGAAATACAGCTTGAGCGACTTCAGCTCGACGCAGGTCTTGTCGGCCACGTAGCGGACGGTGATGTCGCCAAAATCCGGATGCCCGGTCATCGGGCAGACGGAGGTGAACTCGTGGTGCGTGTGTTCGATGACGAAGTCGCGGTGCGGCGCGGGATTCGGGAAAGTGACGAGGAGCTTGGGATCGGCCATGGTGGAAGCCGAAAGTAGTGAGCAGCGCGTAGCGGGTAGCGAGTAGAAACACCAACCGGATCGCGGTCGCGAGATGCTCGCTCCTCGCTACCCGCTACTCACTCCTTCTCCCTCACGTGGCCGTCTCCGTGAAACGCGACTCGCGGATGACGGTGATCTTGATCGTGCTCGGATACTGGAGCTCGGCCTCGATCTGCTTGCGGAGCTGCTTGGCGATCTCGCGGGCGCGGTCGTCGGTCACCGCCTGCGGCGAAACGACCACGCGAATCTCGCGGCCGGCCTGGATCGCGAACGCCTGCTGCACGCCCTCGATCGCGAGCGCCAGTTTTTCCAGCCGGCCGAGCCGCTGGATGTAGCCTTCCATCGACTCGGCGCGCGCGCCGGGCCGGGTGGCGGAGATGGTGTCGGCGAGGATGACGAGCCCGGCGTAGACGGTCTCGGGCTTCACTTCCTCGTGATGCGCCGCGACGGCGTTCACCACGATCGGCGTCTCGCCGTAGCGCTTGATGAACTCGGAGCCGATGTGCGCGTGGCTGCCCTCGAGCTCGCCGCTCACGGCCTTGCCGAGATCGTGGAGCAGGCCGGCGCGTTTCGCGATGTTCGGATCGAGGCCGACCTCGCTCGCGATCATCGACGCGAGGAAGCCCGTCTCGACCGAGTGGTCGAGGACGTTTTGATTGTAGGAGAAACGGAATTTCAGCCGGCCGAGGAGTTTGATGATCTCGGGGTGCAGGCCGTTGATGTTGAGCCGCGTGACGGCGTCCTCGCCGGCCTGCGTCGTCGTGAGGTCGATCTCGTCCTGCGCGCGTTTCACGAACTCCTCGATCGTGGCCGGGTGGATGCGGCCGTCCTTCACGAGCGCGTCGAGCGCCACGCGGGCGACCTCGCGGCGCACGGGATCGAAGGAGGAGATCAACACGGTCTGCGGCGACTCGTCGATCAGGACGGTGACGCCGGTGGCGGCCTCGAAGGCCTTGATGTTGCGGCCTTCGCGGCCGATGATGCGGCCCTTCATCTCCTCGGTCGGGAGCGAGACGATCGTCGAGGTCAGGTCGTTGTGCGGCTTGCTCGCGAGCCGCTGCATCGCGGCCACGAGGATGCGGCGGCTCTCGGTCTGCAATTCCTGCTCGGACTTTTCCAGCGTCGCCCGGCGGAGCGCGCGCAGCTCGTCCTGGCACTCGAGCAGCACCTCCTCGCGCAACGTGCGGCGGATCTCCTCGGCGTCCATCTGCGAGACGCCCTCGAGCCGCTGGCGCACGCTCTTCGAGAGGGCGCGGATGGCGTCGCGCGCCTGGCGGATGGCGGCATTTTCGCGGTTCAGCCGCTCCTGCCTCTGCTCCAGCTGATAATCGAGCAGTGCCAGCGATTCCTCGTGCGCCCGGATCTCGCGCAGTCGCACTTCGCTTTCGATCTCGCGCCGGTCGAACTCGCGGTTCAGCTCGGCGCGCTTCTCGGCCAGCTCGGCTTCCGCCTTCTGGCGGATCTCTTCGCCGGCGACCGCCGCCTCGCGGCGCGCGACCTCGATCAATTCGGCCGCCTGCTCGTGCGCCGTGCGGCGCGTGTGCCGCGTGATCGCCACCACCACGAGGAAGCCGATCGCTCCGCCAATGACCATCGCCACCGGGAACGACCAGTCCAGCAGGTCGCTCTCGGCGATCAGAAACGCGAAGTCGGCTGCGCTCACTGACGTCAAGGGACCGGCACGCTACGGCCGGCGGCACAAAGCTCAAGTTTTCTTCGCACGCGCGCCCGGCCGCCGTCGCCGGCCGCCGGATTCGCCGCGCGGACCGCCGGCCAGACGTGATCGAACACCGCCTGCATCCGCGCCAGCGCCGCCGCCTCGCCGTCGGCCGCGTCCGCCTGCATCAGCACATACGCCCACCGGTCCGCACGACCGCGAAAAACGCGATTGCACGCGTCGCGCCACAACCGCTCCGCCTGCGTCGCGACGACCGTATCGCCATCGACAAACCAATACGCGACCAGCGCGGGCGCCGGTCGCGTGCCGCCGGGCAGCGTGCGCTCCGTCCGCAGCAGCGTTGCCGGCACCCGTTCCCCGGCGCGCGTCCCGCGAAACGCATGCGGCTGCGCGTCGACGAGCGTCCACCCCTGGCCGACGAGGCAGATTTCCGGCCGGTGAATCGACGTGCGGTCGCGTCCGCTCAGCACGATCGAGACGAAGACCGCGTGGGCCGGATCCGCCACGCTGACATAGCTGCGCCGCGAGAAGCCCGTGTCGGCCGGCAGCAGCGTGCGCTCGACAGTCGTGACTTCCGCGCGTCGTCCGATCCACTCCGTGCCGAGAAACGCGGGCAGCGCCACCGGATCCGCCCCGCCCGCCGCCAGCCGCACGCCCGCTCCGCCCCCCGTCCGCGCGCCGAGCTGCGCCAGGAAAACCATCTCGCCCGCCGCGCACCCGGCGACCGCGAGCGCGAGCCAGCCCCGGCGACCGCGTTTCCCGCCGCGCGCCGGCTCCGGCACTGTGCCTCCCACATCCGCGGCCGCCGATGCCGCCGCCCGCTCCGGCCACCGCCGGCGCTGCCACTCGGAAAACACCCACACGCCGCCCAGCACGATCGCGAACACGCCGGGGCCCATCGCGTCGTGCGCGCGCTCGCCCCAGCGCTGGCCGCCGAGCTGGGCGGCGCCGACGATCGCGACGATCCGGACGACGTTGCCGAAAAACGTCAGCGGCACCGCCAGCGCCAGCCCGAGCGCGCGCCGCCACCACGCGCGGAAGTTCAGGTATCCGATCAACAGCGACAGCGCGAGCAGCGCCATCAGCGAGCGCACCCCCGAGCACGCCGCCGCCACGTCGTATTGGTAGCGTCCGTCGGGCGCGAAGAGCTGCGTGCCGCTGCGGCCGACCCCGAGGCCGGCCGCATGCGCGAGCGCCGCGCTCACGTCGATCACGCCGAGCCGCAGCCAGAAGCCGAGCGAGTCGAGCACGTTCACCGGGATCGCAAACGTCAGGAAACCGAGCGGAAACGCCGCCGCACGCGCCCACCGCCGGTCCGCCAGCGCCAGCACGCCCCAGGCGAAGAGCAGCAGCGCCAGGATCGAGAGCCGCGTCTGCTGCGCCACGAATCCGACCGCATGCAGCGCCAGCGCGGCCAGCATCGCGAGCGCCGGCGCGACCGCATCGCCGCGCTCCTCCGCCTCCGCCGGAACGGGGAGCCGCGCCGCGCGCAAATTCCGCGCGAACACCCACGCCGCCAGCGCGAGGATCACCCAGCCGTGCTCCGTCTCCGACGCCGGATTGAGCCACTGCCGCACCCACCAGGCGACGGTCGACGGCGTGTCGATGTAGCCGCGCGTGGCGTTGCCGAAAAACAGGAACACCGCCGCGCCCGCCGCCGCGCAGACCCACGCCGCCGCCGCGCGCATTCGGGACTCGGATTTCGCGGCCGCGGGCGTCATGGTCTCGCGCACTCTCGGCACCGCCGCGCCGATTTCCAAGCCCGCGATGAAACTCCTCGTCTTCGCCCATCCGCCGCCGCCCGTGCACGGGCAGAGCCTGATGGTGCGGACGCTCCTCGACGGCCTGCCCGGCGCCGCGCCCGGGCTGGAGGTTCATTGCGTCGCCCCGCGGCTCTCGCGCGACGCCGCCGACATCGGCCGGCCGCGCCCCGGGAAACTGATCCCGCTGCTCGGCGCCTGCCTGCGCGCGCTGCGGCTGCGCGTCCGGCACGGACCGATGGTCTTCTACTACGTGCCCGCGCCCGGCCGGCGCGCCGCGCTCTACCGCGACTGGGTCGTGCTGCTGCTCTGCCGGCCGTTCTTCCACGCGCTCGTGCTGCACTGGCATGCCGTCGGACTCGGCGGCTGGCTGGCCGCGCACGCCACGCCGCCGGAACGCTGGCTCACCCGCGCCCTGCTCGGCCGCGCCGATCTCGCGCTCGTGCTCGCCCCGGAACTCGCCGACGACGCCCGCGCGCTCGCCCCGCGCCGCGTCGCGGTCGTGCCCAACGGCCTGGCCGATCCCTCGAGCGCCGCGCGGCCGGAGCCCGCCGCTCCGGCGCCGGACGATCCCGCCGCGCCGTTCGAGCTTCTCTTCCTCGGACTCGGCTCGCGCGAAAAAGGCCTCTTCGTCACGCTCGAGGCGCTCGCCCTCGCGCTCGCCCGCGAACCCGGCGGCTACCGGCTCACCGTCGCGGGCGGCTTCGCCTCGCCCGGCGACGAGCGGGCGTTTCACGCGCGCGCGGCCGCGCTCGGGCCCGGCGCCGTCCGTCATGTCGGCTTCGCCGACGAGGCACGCAAGCGGGCGCTGTTCGCGACCGCCGGGCTTTTCTGTTTTCCCACCGCCTATCCGCACGAAGGCCAGCCGCTCGTCCTGCTCGAGGCGCTCGCGCACGACGTCCCGATCGTGACGACGCGCTGGCGCGGGATTCCCGGCTTGCTGCCCGCCGGCGGCGGACACTTCTGGTTCGTCGACGCCGGCGACCCGGCGCAGCTCGCCCTCGTCTTTCATGCCGCGCGCCGGGCCGGACCGGCCGGCGGCGCGCTCCGCCGGCACTACCTCGCGCATTTCACGGCCGACCGCCACCTCGCTGTGCTCGCGGCGGCGCTCCGGTCGGTCGACGTTTCGTGACGTTCTCCTCGGAAAACGCGCCGGCCGCGCGTATCAGGCGACCGGCGACAAGCGCGCCTTCTCCGCCGGCAGGCCGGTGAGCCGCGCGTAGACCTGCGCCCATTGCTCCGCCACGACCGGAGCCGCGAAACGCCAGTCCTCGCCGGGCTCGCTCGCGACATGCCGCAGCGCGTCGCTCTCGGCCAGCATCATGAGCATGCGCGCGAGATCGGGCACGTCGCCCGGGCGGAACAGCCAGCCGTTCTGCGAACGCACGACGACATCCCGCGCGCCGCCGGAATTCGAGGCGAGCACGGGCACGCCGGCCGCCAGCGCCTCGAGCATCGCCACCGATA
>Ga0222421_100280_pt1 | contig 22209 bp, 19 predicted proteins | sample 3A1ome_2_FD_182473 | JGI IMG/M metagenome (GOLD analysis project Ga0222421, IMG submission 182473) | Enriched microbial communities from leaf-cutter ant dump, University of Wisconsin, Madison, United States - 3A150A (version 2) | ecosystem: Environmental > Terrestrial > Nest > Insects nest > Nest... | reverse complement strand
GCTTGCGGCGGCGGCTCACCATGCGCAGCAGACCGCGACGACCGTGGTGGTCCTTGGCGTGCGTCTTGAAGTGGGGGGTCAGTTCGTTGATGCGAGCGGTCAGCAGGGCCACTTGCACTTCGGGGCTGCCGGTATCGTTGGCAGCACGGGCGTTGGCCTTGACGACTTCGGCCTTGATGGAAGATGCGATCATTTGAAGGTTTCCTAGGATTTTTTAACTTGCGCCAGCGGCTGGAATCACCTCTGGCGTGCGTCTTGCACCGTGCAAAACTTGTCGATTATACCTGCCCATGAAAACCTCAGGCCCCAGCGCCACCTGCCAGTGGCAAGATGGCAGCCCGTCATCCCCCTTAAAGGCCCCCATGCCCTGCACCACGCACACCACCGTCACCCCTACCCCAATCGCCCGGCCAGTCTGGTCGCTGGCCCTGCTGGCCTACGCAGCGCTGGCCTTGTGCCTTACGGCGATGCCCCACGCGGCGCAGGCGCGCAGCAAAGCCAAGAGCGACGGCAACACCGGCACCAGCCAGCCCGCCGCCAAAAAAGGCGATGTCAAGATCAAGCACCAGCGCAGTTCGTCAGAAGAAACCCGCGCCGAACGCGACCGCCGTCTGTACCGCGAATGCAAGGGGCTCCCCAATGCGGGGGCCTGCGCGGGGTACACGCAGCGCTGAAAGACGTGAGGCAGTCAATTACTATTATTTTTATAGCTATAAACCCATCATGCAAAAGCACTAACTGCCATTTTTGCTTGCATCATTTCGCCACCCAGCGCCTCAAGGCCGGGTCAACGCCAGATACAGCACGCTCGTCACGGCGTGCCCCTCCTTGAACGCGGGGGTCATGGGAGTTTGGTCGAACGCCGCAAACATTTGCTGGATGTGGCGCTCGCCGGGGTCGAAGCCCTGCACCTGCCAACCCACGATGGCCCCAGTCTCGGACACCCACACGACCACGCGCAGCTCGTCCACGCCGAGGGGCCAATGCTCCACCTCCAGCAGCAGGTCCCCCAACGGCTGGGCGGTCAAGTCCACCTCAGACGGCTCCAGGTAAGCCTGCGTCCCGAAAAGAGGTGCACCGCTTTTGTTCGGCCCCTGGTGCTGCCCTTGCTGCTGCGTTTGCTCGGGCAGCAATGAAGGTGCCGTCGCCTTCAGCTTTGGCGGCAACGGCTCGGCGACTTCCTTCTGCGCTGCCGGCGCGGGGGCGGACAGCAATTGCGCGTGGATGACCCGTGGCTGCTGCGCAGAGCTGGCGGCCACGCGCCCATGCGCTCCGCCGTCTACCCAAAGAAACACCTTCAGCAGCCCCACATGCACCAGCAACGACAACCCGACGGCAAAAACCCAGCCGGGCCGCCAAGCCCGGCTGGGTTTTAGGCGATGTTTGCGTGGGTCAGCGCCAGCAGGCATCAATGGCCGCAGCCTTGCTGGCAAAGCCCGAATAGTTCGCCAAATCCTTGCGGCCCAAATGGTCCAGCGAAAAATCTCCACAGCGGTCAGTGGCCATGGCCGCGCCTGCCTTTCGCGTGGCCTTCACCGAGTACGCGTCCCGCGTGTTCGCAGGTATCACCACAGCAATGGTGTACACGGCAGAACCCTCGGCAGGCGACTGGCTGAACCGCGCCGGGAACTGTGACGCATCAGTCACCGCCGTGCCCGCACTGTTCTGGTCATAGCGGAAGTTCTCGGTATAAAACCGCTCCATCCATTGCTGCGCGCTCAGCAGCACCGTCTTGGCCTCGGCCCTGCGGGACTTGGCCACATACTCCCGGTACGACGGATATGCGATGGAGGCAAGAATCCCGATCACGGCCACCACGATCATCAGCTCAATCAAGGTAAAACCTTGGTGCTTGCGAAGTTTCTTCATTGGTCAGTCCTCAGGCCGGGGATTTCGCGCCATTGCAGTCGGGGGGATGAACTAGAGCACAACACCACGTCAGCGCTCTTGCCAGTGGCTCGCTTGGCCCGCTGGCCAGCGCTACACGTGGGCGCTTCCTTGGTGCATTCAGAGCCCGTGCAAGTGCAGCCCGGCTCGCCTGCCTTGCACTGCTTGGTGAAAGCCTTCTTGGTCCTGTCGCTCACCACGCGGATTTTTTGATCGGCAATCTCCTGCCCTGCAATCACCACCGTGTTGCCGCTCACGTCCACCGTGCCCTGCGTATTGCGCTCGGCCCGGCCCGAGATGGGGTCCAGTGCGTACAAAGTGCTATAGGGCGTGTTCGAGCAATCGTCGCTGCTCGTAGGCTTGGGGCGAACGCCCACCAGCGTCAGCACACCTGCGTCCACCGACGGATCGGACAGCACCGACTCGGAGCCTCCAGGCAGGTCGAAGTACCAGCCGTCCTTGGTGCTCCAGTCCATTACCGTGGCGGACGACGTGGTCACGATGCCAGTGGAGGCATTGCGCGTATAAGTGCGCAACTGCAAAGTGCTGCCGCTCGACGGGGGCAGAGCCCACGCCGTTCCCATGCCGGGGCGGTCCCAGATGCCATATACCCGGTTCACCACGTCGGGGTTCGGGAAGGTGCCAGCCGTGTCGTCAAACGCCGAGCCCGTCCCAAAGTTCACCATCATGCCACCCTTGCCCATGTACATCACCTGCGGTGCCGTGCTGATGGGCAGGTTGATGGGCGCGGGTGTCACGCCGCTCACGGGGGGGCCTTGGTAAACCGCCTGGAACAACGGCAGATTGGTGGAGCCCGACTTGTAGGCCACGTCCCAATTGGCAGGGTTGGCATTGGACACGTCGAACTTCCACATGTTGCCCTTCAGGTCGCCGGCATACACCACATCGGCCATGCCGTCGCCGTCCACATCCTCCCAGCGCGGGGTGGACAAGCCGTTGCCTGAGCCCGCATCGGCCACGATCTTGTCGTAGCGGCCCGTCCAACTGCCCGCGTTCGGGCCGTCCATATACAGCACGAAGAGCACCGCCTTGCCCGAACTGGATCGGTTGCCATTGCCCAGCAGCATGGCGAACTTGCCGTTCTTCATCTTTGCAATGGGCGTGGGCTGGTTGGTAGCCGGGTGAACCGACACGTCGCTGGTCACATAGCCCAGGTCAGCATCGTCATCCGACGTGAACTGCCACTTGAAGATGCTGGCCGCATTCGACTCGGACAGATAAGACACAGCAGGGTCCGTGGTCAACGGGTCCGCCGACATGGACACATCCAGCGCATACACGGCCTTTCCGCCGCGCCCCAGCGTCCCTAACAGGTAAGTGCGCCACACGCTGTCAGAACCGCTGGTCACCTTCACATCCGCCGTGAAAGGGTTTCCATCCACATAGGGCCACACCGTGCCCGTAGGCTGGTTCTCGGAGGCGCCGCTGGTGAAATTGGCACCAGCCAACTTCGTGCGCGCCGTGGTGCCGCGTTGCAGCGGGATTTCCACCAGCCGGTTGGCCAGCGCGCCCGGCACGTAAGCAAACAACTCCTCCCCAGTGGTCACGTTGAACGCATGCAGCATGCCGTCGTTGGCCGGCACCCATAGCACCCGCTGGCGCGCCTTGTTCTTGGCAAAAAAGTCAGCATAGCCCGTGCTGCCGTAAATCTCGGCGCTGGGCGGCCCTTGAATCCAGGGCGTGCCGTTGACGATGGGCCCCAGCAGGCTGCCGTCGCGCTGGCGCAGGCCATTGAGCCCCTCCAGCGACTGATCGCCACGGACGTAGGCTACTACCTTGGGCGCATTGGCCGCCGACACCGTGATGGCCCCGCCAGTCTGCACCTGGGTCTGGTAGTCCGCGGGCAGCGAATCCCAGCGGAACGCCACGCCCGCCGAGGTGCCATTGCCATAGTTGGTAATGATTTTTCGGGCATTGCTGCCCGTCTCCAACAGCTTGGCGCCCGCCTCCCACGTGGGGCTAGCCTCAAAGTCGCCGTCATCCTTCACTTTGTAGGCTTTGAGAAAGCCCGTCACCGTGGTGCTATCGAACTCGGCCACATACTTATCGCCGCCAGCGATCAACTGTGCAGACGAAATGGCGGGGGCGGCATTCGAGTCCTTGGCCAGTGAATCCAATGCCCGGCGAAGCTGTGCTTCCAGAATATCAGGGCGACGCGCCAGGAAATACCCGTCTGGCACGCCATCGCTGCCAAGGGAACCGTCGGACTTCAGGTTGTCCCAAGACGCCTGGTCGGGCGGCATGGTCACATTCGCGTAAGTCCCGTCGCCATTCTTGCTGGAAGAATTGAAAGATCCATACTTGGCCGCATACCACAGGGGTTCCTGAATCAGGACATTATTTACCCCCAACATCTGGAAACTTCGTACAATGGGATAATCCGTATTCTGAATACTATTCCAGGCCGAACCGACACGGCACCTTGAAACGCCCGAGTTGGCCGCTCCTTCACACTCAAAGCCTTCCGCGCCCACCATGGGCCCATCGCCACTACCAGCCTCGTGCCGATGCGTCAAGTAACGCCGATCGTTATTTGTACCCATTACACTGAAACCATGGGTACCAGTGTAACCTGCGCCAACGTTCAGGATATCCGTGGTGATATCGATGCTGTAGCCGCTGGGGCTTGCCGCGTCGGCACGCACGTCGTAACGAAGGAAGCCGGCAATATCCATGTCATAGTCGCCGCCAAAAAGGCTGTCATTCCATGTCACCACAAACGTGCCATAAAGAGGCCCAGAATTAATTGAAGCAAAGGTCAGCAATGCCCCGGGCATGCGCTTACCGTTAGCATTCCATAGGCTTTCAGGTGTTATGTAAACGTACTTCTTGGGGTTTGAGTTGGGAATCAGCACTTCTACCCGTGCAGCCCCACCCGACAGCGAGGCCGCCATGGTTTTTACCTTCAAGGCATTTTGAACAAACTTCAAATCTGCCGGAGGTGTGGCCACATTGCGTATTTTTGCCGTATTGGCATACAAAGCCGCACCTGCCACTTGGTACGTCCCCCCAATGCCAGGAGCTTCGGGGCAGATGCCTGACACATTGGAGAGTGTCGAAACGGTTTTGCCGGAGCACGTTTCACCAAATGTATTTGCACCATTCACCGAACCTACGGAGCGCACCGTATTATTGATATTTTCCGCGGAACCAATAGCGTCAACATAATCAGATATCGAACCCGTCGTGTTTGGCAGCGTAGTGAAATTGGTGCCCGCTTGCCCGTCAAAGCTCAGTGCGCTACTGGACAATGCCAAGGTGTACATGGGGCGGCAGATGGCATTTCCATATTTTGCCTTTCTCGTGCTGCTGGCATTGGACAACGGGTCTGCCCACGTCAGCACGGGCAGCCCTTTACTCGTATCGTTCGTTGTGGACGACGGATTGGTGGAGGTCACACCAGAGTAGTATTGCAGCGCCTGCACCACCATTTCCCCAATCGGGTTGCCCCATGCAGGCAATGTCCCATCGGCCATTTCACTGGGCAATTGAGCATTGGAGCCACCATAGTTACCACCAGCGCCTCGGCCATAGAGAACATAAGAATCAAGTGCCTTGATGGCTCCCTGGCCCGTAGCACGCCCGTCCACCGTCGCAGCGCAAGAAGCCCCCGTCAAGTGGCAGAAAATACCCGTCGTGGAGTTAATTTCATCCGCAAAGTCCCCCATGTTCTTTCGCAAGGCACCCGCCGTCAGATTTTTATCGTAACTGCCCGTGACAACGCCAAACTCTGATCGGGCCACGCTCGAGCTCCCACCACTCAAACCAAACTCCTGAAATATCCCATATGGCTTGAAATTGGTGGTCGAATTGGCAGGGAATGCTTGGCATCGCTCATCTCCCAAAAGTCCTGCCTTGCAAACTTGAACTCTTACATAAATTTCGGGACCAATCGAACCATATTTCGCGCCATCATTTGTCTGGTTGGGCGGACTTTCCTCGTGGGCAATGCCACCATTCCCCTTATCCGCATCCTTGTAGTAACGTGCTAGCTTTGGTCCGAGGCTGCCAGAACCCCATTCACACACCGTTCCTTCCACGGTGGCCCACAAACGATAATTTCCCTTTGCCATCCGAATGACGGGATTCCCGCCTTCATCCATGACATCAGAGCGATTGCATATACTCAATCCAGCATATACATTCTGATTGTTGCCGATGGTTTTTGTCAAAGCAGCTGTCGTGAAGGGAGTATAATCCCGAATATCAGTTCCACGATAGTATTTCACGAAAGAGTGAGAATCTTTCGAGAGGTTGGCACGTTCCAAAACCGTTCCACTCTGATTGGCAGCAGTGACATTTGTATCGGTGCTGCGCTTGCCGCCGTAGAGCATCTTGCGAATTACATCCAAACGGGTCATGGTAGCCCAGTTCAGAAAATTGCCGCTCCACCACGATTGAGCTGATGGGCACGTGTAACGCTTGTCCGTTGTAATAGTGGCTATCGCTGCTGGCTCAAAGCGGGAATTAGCATAGTTATAGCATTTCGTGGCATCAAAATACCCATAGTATTTAAAATCGGGCTTAAATGTAGTATCAATAACTCCATCTTCATCAATATCTTCAAAATCGGTATAGATGGGACCAAAGAGCGTGTGATCCTTGGAGGTGGCCAGCATCATCATGGGCTTGTTGGCCGTGGTGACGATATTAGGCGGGACACCGTTCACAGGCGTGGAAACCTGCAGCGGCGTGGCGGCGCTCCAGAGGGGCGAGCACAGCGCAGCCACCATGACGGTAATGCTACGCGCGATGTGATTGATGGGTTTCATGGTCGTTCCTACGGGTTTGATTCGTTTGACACAGAAGTCAAGCGACATCAAGGAAAGAAAACGGTCTGTAATACGACCTGCGTGCGCTGAGAATATCCGTAGCCCCGCGCGGTAATTCGGTACATGGTGGACCACTGGTTGGTTTTTTCACCCGAGCCCGTGACTTGGGTTTCTCCAAGGTTCATGCGCACGTTCTTGCGGTGAAATGCCTCGATGATGTATTCAGGCTGCTTGGCCACGCCCTCGATAGCGGGCACTCCCGTATAGGTGCCCATGGGCACGCCGCCGGTGAAGTCGCAGTTGCCCGCCGTGGCAGGAACGCGGACCGGCTTCTCATCTGGGTCGTCGTTCCACAACCCTCCCTTGCCCGTGGGCCACCACGGTTCGGCCACGGACTGATTGCCGGCATCGGCAGTGGCCCAGTTGGTGACAGCGTAGCTGGCGTCGTCCTTCAGGCACAGCCCCCCGGAACAGTCGGCCTTGAATTCGGCTGGGTTCAGGCCAACGCTGTCGGCGGGCGCGGGGTTGCGCTGGCATGAGGCGTTATCGGGCAATTGCCCCAGCGACGCGGTATCGATGTCGCGCTCGGCATCGCGCAAGGCAGACTCTGCGGCCTGGCGCGCGACCTCTTGGTCCATCTGGTTGCGGGCCATGCCCTCGGCTAGCATGGACTGGCGCACGGTCCAGACGCTGATGCCGGTGATGGCCACCAGAAACAGCAGCACCACGACCAATGCAACCCCGCGTTGCCGCTGGCTGTGCGCAGGGGCTTGTGCCCGCCGCTGCGTGAGACCGCTCATGGAACTGCGTCCATATTGCATGCTTTGCACCTCAGTAATATTGCTTCAGGCCATTGCGCAAGCCAAACACCTGCACATACCGCGTGATGGTGTCCCGGGCGGGCTGCGCGGTGTCTGCATCCTGGCAGTTCTTGTAGGTGCGCGCCGCGCCGGTCTTGTCGGCAATGCGGGTGTTGCCACCCACGGTGCGCACCAGCACGCACACGCGCACGGCGGTTACGCGCTGCCAGGGCGTCAGGCTGAGCCCGTTGACGGCGAGGTTGCCCAGCGCAGTGACCTCGCTGGCGGTGTAGTAGCGCGAGGGGGTGTAGGTGTCGGCAGAGGTGTACACGCCGTAGGTGAACTTCAGGTCCTCCACGCCGGGCACGATGGGTTGGTAGATAGCTAAGTCGCCAGGCTTGCTGCTGCCGTTACCGCTGCAGGCCAGGCTTTTGGTGTTTACGTCCACGCCTTCCACCGACATCTTGAGATCGGACAGCGTATAGCGGTTGGACACGAACACGGGCAGTTGCGGCGGCTTGGTGACGTCGGGGGTAGAACCGTCGGTGGTGACGCGGAAGTTGTTGTGGTTGGCGGCGGAGGTTGCGGCAGAGCCCGCCGGGTCGCTGCCGGTGCAGTCGTACCGCCCACCAGAGGAGGAGGTAGAGGCCATGCTGAGGGAGTCGCCCGAGAAATAATTGATAACGATCGTGTCGGCTTTGCTCGCATCAGGGGTTGGGCAGGCGCTGGTCTGGGTGTTGAACGGCCCGCCCTCGCAGCCGTAAATGCCGGTCATGAAGGCGGTGGGAGGCCAGGTGACGACATTGGCCGCCACGGCCTGCCAATCCGTCTGGGCAGAGTTGCCCGATGCGTCCAGCGTGGGCAGGGGCGGGTAGGTGTCGTACATGCCGGTTTGCGTGGCGTCGCCGGGCACCGGAACCATGTTGGCAGGGTAGAAGCCGGCGTTCATGATGTCGCGGCCGAGCATCTGGATGATGAACGCCCCGGTTTCGCGGCTGCTGCTGCTGCGGTCTATAGCGCGCTGCGATTCGCGCGAGGCCAGGTACACATAGGCGGCGGCCACCACGATGATGAGGCTGATGGCCATGGCCACCATCAACTCGATGAGGGTGAGGCCGCGCTCGTGCCGCAGGAGAGGATGTTGTCGTTCTTGCATGGCGGGCCTCAGGGCACGAAGGAAAAGCGGGCACAGCGCACACCTGCGGGCGCATCGGCGTCAGCGGGGCAGCACGATTGCTGGGCCATGCCGGTTTCGGTGCCGTCACAGACGGGGGACTTTTTCAGGGCTGGGTTGTCCTTGTCACCGTCGGTCATTTCTTTGTCGAGCCACATCATGGTGACTTTAAAACCCTGGGCCAAGTCACCAGAGACGAGGGCTGCGCCCTGGGGCATGCCTTCGCGCACGAGCTTGCGCCACATGACTAGGTCGAAGGCGGCACGCTCGGTCGATGTGCAGGCGCTGGTTTCGCAGTTGGTACTGGGGTCGTCCAACGAGTCTGCCTGCTGCGCGTCCCAATTGTCGTCCAGCACGTAGAGCGATGTGGACGTGGCCCCGTTGGCGCTGAAGCTGGTGCCCCCGGCCTCGGGGTTGATGCGCACGCGCTCGGCCAAGTCGGACAGCAGCACGGACGCCTGCGAACGCGACCAAGTATTGATTTTGTATTTGGACGTGGCCGCCTGCATGCCCGCTATGCCCAGCAGGCCAATGGACAGCACGAGCACTGCCACCATCATTTCGATCAGCGTGACGCCGCGCGCATGGCGCAAGGAGGGGGTCATGGTGTTCTTCTTCACTTGTAGGTGGAGCAGGTATCCACGTGCGGCACGGTGCGCGTGCGCCCCAGGCCGTCCATGCAGATGTTGACGCCAAATTTTTCGTTCAATGCGTTCTCCGTATGAAGGAGCTTGAACAACCCCGCACTACCCGTTCCGGGAGAGCCCCGCGTGTTGAACATCATCTTTTTGGTGGCGCTTTGCGTGACGAGGGTTATGTCGGTCCCGGAGCTCTGGTGGGCCAGCAGCATATCGGTGGTGGCGTCTGCGGGCGCATTCAATGAGCTGTCGCAACTGAGGTTGAGGAAGCCGATCCAGCCAGCCTGCCAGTCAGTGCCCGTTGTGGTACATGCGGTGCCGCTGGAACTCATGCACAAGGTGACGCAGACGTTGCGGTTGACTGCCTCGTTACGCGCCCGCAAGACGCTGCCGGAAAACTCATTGCTGAGGTTCGTCATCTTGCTGCGCGCAATGAAGTCGCGGATGGACGGCGCCGCAAGACTGGCCAGTACGGCGGCCACGGCCAATGTGACCAGCAGTTCAATGAGCGTGAACCCCCGCTGGGCTGGGCATGTGCGGTTGAATGGATTTGTAACCATGGGTGCGATTATGGAGATTGAACAGGCATTTGCGGCTTCCATTGATGCCGCCTGGAAGACCGCCGGTCACTTTTCGCCCCCTCGTCGCCCGTAGGAGCCACCCTGCGCGCCGCCATGCCTGCGGTTTGGCGGCTGCGGCTGGCGTAGCATAGCGGCCCCATGCATCCGAACACGGCAGCCGCCCCCCACATTGTCCAGGCGCTGGGGCTCGCCGCCCAAGCGCTTCTTCTTTCCAACCCCAACCCGCGCGTAGGCTGCGTCATCGCAGCCCCCGATGGCAGCGTCCTGGGCCAGGGCTTCACACAACGCGCTGGCGGGCCTCATGCAGAAATCATGGCGTTGCGCGATGCCGCGGCGGCGGGCCACAACATACGCGGCGCCACGGCCTATGTGACGCTGGAGCCTTGCTCCCACCACGGCCGCACCGGCCCCTGCTGCGATGCCTTGATTGAGGCGGGGGTTGCCAAAGTGGTAGCGTCCATCGCCGACCCCAACCCCCTCGTCGCAGGCCATGGATTCGAGCGGTTGCGGGCCGCAGGCATCCAAGTCGTCGTCGGCCCTGGCGCCGAAGAATCCCGCGAGCTCAACATCGGCTTCTTCAGCCGCATGATCCGGGGCTCGCCCTGGGTTCGCCTCAAGGTGGCAGCTTCCCTGGACGGAACCACGGCGCTGAACAATGGCGCCAGCCAGTGGATCACGTCCCGCACAGCCCGAGCGGACGGACATGCGTGGAGGGCCAGGGCGTGCGCCGTGCTGACCGGCATCGGCACCGTGCTGGACGACAACCCCCGCCTCGACGTGCGCGAGGTGCCTACGCCCCGTCAGCCCCACGTGGTGGTGGTGGACAGCCACCTGCAGATACCGCTCGATGCTAATCTTTTGATAGCTGGTCGCGCTTGCTACATCTACGCTGCAGGCCAAAATAACCCTGAAAAGGAAGCATCGCTGGAAGAGCGTGGCGCCACGGTCATCCACCTGCCCAATGCCCAGGGCAAGGTGGATCTGCCTGCGATGCTCCGGGATCTGGCCCAACGAGGGGTCAATGAGCTGCACGTGGAGGCCGGCCACAAGCTCAATGGCTCCCTGGTCCGCGAAGGCCTGGTGGACGAGCTGCTGGTGTACCTGGCTCCGCGCCTGCTGGGCCCCGGGCTGGGCATGGCGAACCTGGCTCCGCTCAGCGCATTGGCGGATGGATGGGCGCTGGATTTCAAATCGACCGAAATGCTCGGGCCAGACCTCCGTATCGTGGCACGGGTCCAAGGACGGGATAGCTTCTAAACCAGCCTTGCGTTGGCTCCGCGTCTGACAGACGCACAGGGTGCTGCACGCTCACAATCGTGCCATGCTGCAACCTCCCCCTGCACCTGCCTTCCTGATCTCCACGGCCCGCTACGGCTGGCTGGCCGTTCTGGCCATGGTTGCGGCAGCAACCATCACGGGCTGCGCGGGCCTGCCCAAAGACGTGGACCGCCCCGTGTCCACCGCACTGGCCTCCCCCGCCGGCACACCCCTCGGCCAGCTGGTGGAGGAGCGCCGCGCGGCAGCGGGCGGCAAGCACCCCTCGGGCTTCCTGCTGCTCAATGGCCCCCAGGCCGCCTACGGCAGCCGCCTAGCCCTGGTCGATTCTGCGCAGAAGACCCTGGATGTGCAGTACTACGCCATCCATGCCGACGCCAGCACCGAGCGGCTGCTGCTCAGCGTGGTGGCCGCCGCACGGCGCGGCGTGCGCGTGCGCGTACTGCTCGACGACTTCCACAGCACCGGCCGCGATGCGCAGGTGATGCGGCTGGCCTTCGTGCCCAACATCGAGATGCGCATGTTCAACCCCCTCACGGGCGCGCGCGGCTCGCCCATCGGGCGCATGATCAGCGCGCTCGGGGATTTCTCGCGCGCGCAGCAGCGCATGCACAACAAGCTCTTCATCGCCGACAACGCCATGGGCGTGACGGGTGGGCGCAACCTGGGGGACGCCTACTTCGGCCATGCCGATTCCGGCAATTTCGTGGACCTGGACGTGCTGGCGGCCGGCCCCATCGTGCAGGAGCTTTCGCGCAGCTTCGACAGCTACTGGAACAACGAGCGCGCCTACCCCGTGCAGTCGCTCATCACGCGCGAGGAGCTCGACGCCCTGCGCGAAAGCATACGCACCGCCGATGCGGCACAGCGCGACCGGGAGGCGGCCGGCCGGGGCGCCCCCCCGGCGCCGCCCAACAGCCCGCCTGCCGCCGCCCAGCGCGCGCGCATCTGGGACCAGCAGGCCATGGACCTCGCACAGGCCCGCTTCGTCTGGGCGCCTGCCGCGGTGCTGGCGGACAAGCCGGCCAAGATTCCGCCCGACGGCGCATCCCAGGCGCCCGTCCTGCCCGAACGCCCCCCCGCCAAGGCATCCCCCCTGGCAGCCACGGCGGCGCTGGCATCCCGTGCGGCAACGCCGCCGCCTGCTTCCGCACCCTCCGCGCCGGCCAGTGCCGACGACGAGGCCCGCGACGCCCAGACCGACACCGTGGTGGACGGCCTGCTCCAGCTCATGGGCCAGGCGCGGCGCGACCTGCTCATCATCTCGCCCTACTTCGTGCCCGGGCCCGACATGAAGCAGGCCTTCGCGGCGGCGCGCGCCCGCGGCGTGCGGGTGCGGGTGCTCACCAACTCGCTGGCCTCCAATGACGCGCCCATCGCCCATGCGGGCTATGCACGCCACCGGCCCGACCTGCTGGCCATGGGCGTCGAGCTGTATGAGATGCGCAGCGAGCTGCCCGGCGTCCTGAGCGGCGCCCTGGGGTCCACCGGCAGCGCCGGCGGCCGAAGCGGCGGCAGCCCGGGCGGGTCGGTGGGCAGTTCGCGCGCCATGCTGCACTCCAAGCTGCTCATCATGGACGGCCGCCTGCTGGCGGTGGGCTCGATGAACCTGGACATCCGCTCCCAGCGCCAGAACACCGAGATCGCGCTGCTGATCCGCAGCGGCGACCTGTCGCGCCGCGCCACCGTGCAGATCGAGAATGCCTTGCGCCAAGCCGCCTGGCACGTGGAGCTGAGCGACGGCAGCCTGGTGTGGCGCGCGCCCCAGGGCAGCGGCCTGCCCGACGCCACCTCCGAGCCCGACGCCAGCGCGCCGCTGCGCCTGATGCTGCAGCTGCTGGGGCCGCTGGCGCCCGACCACCTGCTATAGCGGAGGATTCAACCTAGAAACGGCAGTTGGACGCGCTCGCCAGTGCCGTGATCGGCGTGCCAGGCAAGGCGTGACGACGCGGCGGGCTACTGCCCGCAAGGAGGAGCAACGCCACATGGCGCGGCGAGCGCGGTGCTGGCGAGTGCGTAGCGTGTTCACCACGCAGGTGAACGCCAACGAAGCAGCGCAAAGTCAATATTCATGCGGCTCTCGTGAAGATGGCAAGCGGTCAACTGCCGTTTCTAGGTTCAACCCCGCCACCCAGGCCGTGATGGCGCGCTGGTCCGTCATCGTGCGCACGTGCTGGTAGGCCGCCTCGGCCTCCGGGAAGCGCCTGCGCAGCAGGTTCAGCCATTGCTTGAGGCGCCCCGCGCGCTGGCGCGGCTCCAGGTCGCCGCACACCAGTTGCCAGAACGCCGCGATGTGCGGCAGCAGGTCGGCCCAGGCCACGGTGTCCGCGCCGGGCCGCCCGGCATCCGACGCACGGATAGCGCGGGCCAGGCCAGGGTCGGCCACCATGCCGCGCCCCAGCATCAGTGCGTCGCAGCCCGAGACCTCGCGGCAGCGCCGGGCGTCGGCCACGGTCCAGATCTCGCCGTTGGCCACCACCGGAATGCGCACCGCCGCGCGCACGGCCGGGATGTGCTCCCAGTACGCCGGCGGGCGATAGCCATCGGCCTTGGTGCGCGCATGCACCACCAGTTCGGCGGCGCCGCCCGCCTCCATGGCCTGCGCGCATTCGCGCACCAGGCCCGTGTCGTTAAAGCCCAGGCGCATCTTGGCGGACACGGGCAGGTGCGCCGGCACCGCGCGGCGCACGGCCGCCACCACGGCGGCGATGCGCTCGGGTTCCTGCAGCAGCGCGGCCCCGCCGCCATGGCGGTTGACCACCTTGGCCGGGCAGCCGAAATTGAGATCGATCCCCTCGGGCCCGAGCGCGGCCAGCCGCGCCGCGTTCTCGGCCATGCTCACCGGGTCGGAGCCGAGCAGCTGCGCGCGCACCGGCACACCGGCCAGCGTGCGGCTGCCGTTGCGCAGCTCGGGCAGGTAGCGCAGGAACACCTTGTCGGGCAGCAGGGTGCCGGTGATGCGGATGAACTCCGACACGCAGCGGTCCACCCCGCCCACGCGGGTCAGCACGTCGCGCAGCACGAAATCCAGAAGCCCCTCCATGGGGGCGAGCAACAGGGTCATCGCGGCACCGGGCCTCGCCAGAAATTCAAATCAAAACAGGCTCCAGCGCTTATCCATCAAGCGCTGGCAGCTATCAAACAAAGAGCAAACTCCTCACCCGCCCTCGTGCAGCCCGCGGGCAACCCGCGGGCAACCCGCCATTGTGCGGCAGCGGGTCATCACGGCGTCATGGCGGCTTGCTGCAATTGCAGCCACTCATCCGTGACCGGAGACTCCCATGCTGCTGCAGAAGACCGAAAAAGCCCGCCTGGAACTCTCGCCCGGCGTCCGCACCCTGAGCCTGCGCGAGCGCTCGCTGCTGCTGCTGGCCGACGGCAAGCCGCTGTCCGACCTGCAGGCCATGTACAACGGCATCGGCGCGCAGATCGTCGACAACCTGATGCGCCAGGGCTACCTGGCAGGCCCCGCCGAACTGCCCGCGCCCAGCCAGGAGCCGCCCCCCGCCGAGCGGGTCGATCCCGGCGAATCGCTGCGCTCGCTCGCCGGCGCGCGCATGTACCTGTTCGACACCTGCGAACGGCTGTTCGCCCGCCGCGACCCGGTGCTGGCCCAGCAGTTCCGCGAGGCGCTGCGCGCCGCCAAGGACAGCGAAAGCATGCTGGACGTGGGCGAAGCCATGTTCGACGAAGTGGCCCTGGCCGCGGGCGCCGAGCGCGCGGCCAGCCTGCGCGAGCGGTTCGAGCAGCTGCTGCCCCTCGCGACCGCCGCGCAGAAGAAAAGGTTCGAGGCCACGCAGCCCGCGGCGTTGTCCTGATGCTTCAGGCTGCGGCCAGCCGCCAGAGCGACGTGACCTCCGCCGCCCGGGCCGCATGCAGGGCATCGCCCGCATCGGTCGCCTTGGCGTGGCGCGGGCGCGCGTCATGCCGCCCCCGCACCACCAGCCCCGCATCGGCAATCCAGCCCAGCAACTGCTCGCGCGAGCGCAGGCCCAGGTGCTCGGCCAGGTCCGACAGGATCAGCCAGCCCTCGCCGCCCGGCTCCAGGTGCGCGGCCAGCCCGGCCAGGAAGCCCTGCAGCATGCGGCTGCCCTCGTCGTACACCGCGCGCTCGATGGGCGAGCTGGCGCGCGCCGGCACCCAGGGCGGGTTGCACACCACCAGCGGCGCGCGGCCGGGGGGAAACAGGTCGGCCTGCAGCAGTTCCACGCGCGGCAGCACGCCCAGGCGTTGGAGGTTGTCGCGCGCGCAGTCCAGCGCACGCGGGTCTTGGTCGGTGGCCACCACGCGCTGCACGCCGCGGCGCGCCAGCACGGCGGAGAGCACACCCGTGCCCACGCCGATGTCGAAGGCCAGCGCACATTGCGAGACAGGGGCCGGCAGCGGCGTGCTGGCAACCAGGTCCACGTACTCGCCGCGCACCGGCGAGAACACGCCGTAGTGCGGGTGGATGCGGTTGTTCGGCGGCGCGCCCAACGCGGGCACTTCCACGCCCTTCTTGCGCCACTCGTGCGCGCCCACCAGGCCCAGCAGCTCGCGCAGCGTGGCCACCGAGGGCTCGCCCGTGGCGGGCCCCCAGGCCTCGGCGCAGGCCTGGCGCCAGTCGGGCGCGCGGCGCAGTGCGATGCCATAGTCGCCCTCCAGCGGTATCAGGATGGCAGCGAGCGTGCGGGCGCGCTGGGCCTGCGCCTGGCGGTGCAGGTGGAAGGCCTCGGCGGGTGTGGCGGATGCAAGCCTTTCGGCCGCCTTGGCGGCGGATTTGCGGGGCTTCTTGTCGGCACGGCGCATCAGGGCCTGCAGCAGGTGGCGCGCGTTCTGGAAATCGCCCTGCCACAGCAGGCCCGTGCCTTCGGCGGCCATGCGGTAGGCGGCGTCGGCGGACAGCGTGTCGTCGGCGGTGACGACGCGGCGCGGCGCCGGCGCGCCGCTTTCGGAGCGCCAACGGGCTTGCCGGGGCTGGCCCTGGTGGCTCCACGCAATCATGGTGATCAGGCGTTGATGGGGCGCTTCAAGCGCACTTCCTCGATCTTCACACCGCCGATGACGGCCGTCTTGGCGGTGGACAGCTCGCGCTTGAAGCCGGCCATTTCGTGAAAGCGCAGGGCGCGCTCGTTGCGCAGCGGCACCCAGGCCGTGACGTTGGTGCAGCCCTCTTCCTGCAGGCCGTCGCGGGCGGCATCCCACAGGGCCAGGCCCACGCCCTGGTTCCAGTGGGTGGGGGCGGCGTAGATGGCCCAGATTTCCCCGGTGGTGGGACGGGACTTTTCATCGCGCGAGCGGTCGTAGCCCACGAAGCCGACGATCTTCTCGCCGTCGATAGCCACCTGGACCTGGGGCTCGCAATATTCAATGGCCTCGCGCCAGTAGGCCTGGCGCTTTTCGACCGACGACATGGATTTCAATTGCTCGTCTGGCACCAGTCCCTTGTAGGCCTCTTGGGCAGAAGCGGTATGGATCTGGGCGATGGCTTTGGCATCGCGAAGCGTGGCGGGACGAACCTGGATACTGGACATGGAAAAACCGAACGAAAACAGGAATGAAAAAACGAAAATCCAGCATTGTCGCCGCAAACGGTTTTTCGCCGCCGGGCCGCCCCACGGCGGAAAGCGCCCCCTTGGGGGCAGCGACCCGCGCAGCGGCGGAGCGTGGGGGTCTTTTTTCTCCTGTGCGGGCAGTGGCCCCGCCCCTTCGCCCGGCTGTTCAGGCCAGCGCCATCGCGCCCCCCAGCGTGCCGCCTGCAGCGGCCGCGCGCTGCACCAGCGCGCGCTTGTTGCGCGGACGCGGCACGTGCACGGCGGGTGGGGTGCCGTTGATGGCGCCCAGGCCCAGCACCAGCGTGACGGTGGGCGATCCGTCCTCGCGGTCCTCGTCCGCATAGGCGCGGTAGCTGCCATTGCCCTGGCCGTGGCTGCGCTGCACGGTGTGGAAGGCGACCCGCACACCGTTCACGCGGTGGCCGGCGAAGGGCAGCACCCGCAGCCGCGCATCACGGTCCAGCGCCAGGCCCATGTTGCCGGGGCGGTTGACCAGGTCGGTGCGGATGGCGCGCCAGGTGCGCCCCTCGTCCGTGGAGAACTGCCAGGTGCCCGCCTGGGCGTCCAGGTGCTCGATCACCACGCCGGCCGAGGCCAGCATGCCCGGGCAGTTTTCCTCCACGATGTGGGCCAGCGTGTTGCCGCCCAGGCCAGTGCCGGAAGCGGCGGAGCCAGGGGTGTTGTGGGCATGGGATGTCATGGGCGTACCTTTGAGCGTCGAATGTTGAAACGAAGGCGGCGCATCGGGGTGCACGGCGTGCTTTTCAATGCTTGACGGAAAGTCTAGAAATCGATCTACCCTGCGTCCATCGCACAAATGGACTAGTCCGCAACAGCACGTTGTGCGCAATTTGTGCGCAATACTTGCCGCCATGACCGCTCGCCTCTTGCTCGTGGACGACCACACCCTGTTCCGCACCGGGCTGCGCCTGATCGTGCAGGACCACCCGTCCGTGGGCGCGATCGCCGAGGCCGGTTCGATCGCCGATGCCTGCGCGCTGCAGGCCACCGACACCGACCTGGTGCTGCTGGACATCCAGCTGCCCGGCATGAACGGGCTGGACGGCCTGCGCCCCCTGCGCCAGGCCTGCCCCCGCGCCCGCATCGTGCTCGTGTCGGCCAGCGTGGCGCCCGACGCGGTGTACGAGGCGCGCGCGCGTGGCGCGGACGGCTTTCTCTTCAAGTCCGCGAGCGCCGAGGACATCCTGCACGCCATCAGCTGCGTGCTGGCGGGCCAGCCCTGCTTTCCCATCCACATGGGCAGCGGCAGCGCCGCGCCGCGGGGGCCGGACGCCCCCGCGCTGACTGCGCGGCAGCTCGACGTGCTGGCGCTGCTGTGCACGGGCAAGCCCAACAAGGTCATCGCCCGCGACCTGGGCCTGAGCGAGAACACCGTGCGCGTGCACGTGGCGGCCATCTTCGCGCAGCTGGGCGTCAACAGCCGCAGCGCCGCGCTGCTGGCGGCGCAGCGCATGGGCCTGTCCACCCCGCAGCTCCATGACGGCCTCTGAGCCAATGGCCCGCCGGGGCTGGGCCTGGCCTGCCTGGGAGCGCGACGAGGTGCTGCGCGAGCAGGTGGCCCTGCTGCGGCAGAACTTCCCGATGACGCTGCTGGCGTCGCTGGCCACCGCCCTGGGCACGCTGTGGGTGATGGCGCGCGTGGCCGACGCCCAGGCCACCACCCTGTGGCTGGTGGCGCACACGCTGGTCGTCCTGGGCGTGTACCTCGCGCTGCGGCGCATCGCGCCGTTCACCGACCCGGCCCCCCAGGCGGCGTACAAGCTCCTGGCCTGCATGGCGGCCATGGGGCTGAGCTGGGGCAGCCTGGGCTACGTGGTGCTGTACTGGGGCACGTCCGACAGCGTGATCTACGCCATCGGCATCATCAGCACCGTGTCCTCGGGCGCGCTCGGGCTGGGGGCGCCGCTGTACCGCGCCTACGTCACCTACCTCACCTGCGCCATGGGCGGCGTGATGATCGCCGTGGCGCTGGGGGGCGGGCCGGTGATGTGGCCGGCACTCTTCCTCACCAGCGTGTACTACGCCCTCACCTGCCTGCAGGCGCGCACCGCCGACCGCGCCACGCGCCGCAGCATCGCGCTCAAGCTGGAGAACGACCGGCTGGTCAGCGAGCTGCGCGCCGAATCCCAGCGCGCCCTGGCCGCGCAGGAGGCCGCCGAGCGCGCCGACCGCGACAAGTCCCGCTTCCTGGCCGCCGCCAGCCACGACCTGCGCCAGCCCCTGCACGCCCTGGGCCTGTTCCTCGAATCGCTGCAGCGCAGCCCGCTCAACGACCACCAGCTCACCGTGCTGGGCCACGCCCACGCGGCCTCCAGCGCGGCAGCAGAGATGCTCACCACCCTGCTCGACTACTCGCGGCTGGAGGCCGGCGTCGTCAAGGTGCGGCCCACGCCGTTCGCCGTGCAGCCGCTGCTGACCGCGCTGGAGCAGGAGTTCGGCGTGCAGGCCGACACCGCCGGGCTGGTGTACCGCACGCGCGAGACCTCGGCCGCCGCGCATGCCGACCGCTCGCTGGTGGGGCTGGTGATGCACAACTTCATCTCCAACGCCCTGCGCTACACCACGCGGGGCGGCGTGCTCATCGCCTGCCGCACGCGCGGCAGGCGGCTGGCGCTGGAGGTGTGGGATACGGGGCCGGGCATACCGCAGCACCAGTGGGACGACATCTTCCGGGAGTTCCACCAGCTCGGCAATCCGGAGCGCGACCGGCGCAAGGGCCTGGGCCTGGGCCTGGCCATCGTGCAGCGGCTGGCACGCGAGATGAAGACCTCGGTGGAGGTGCTGTCCCACCCGGGCCGGGGCTCGGTGTTCCGGCTGTGGCTGGACCGCTGGCACGGCGCGCTGGACGACGACCTCACTGCGCCCGGCGCGGAAGCGCACAGCCTGGCGGGCCTGAAGGTGCTGGCCATCGACGACGACGAGACGGTGCGCATCGGCATGCAGTCGCTGCTGCAGAGCTGGGGCTGCCAGTGCATCACCGCCGAATCCAGCAAGGATGCGCTGGAGTGCCTGGAGGACATCACGCCCGACCTGATCATCACGGACTTCCGCCTGCGCCACCAGGAGACCGGCAAGCAGGTGCTGCAGGCCCTGCGCGCCTACCTGGGCACGCCGGTGCCCGCGATCATCATGACCGGCGACACCTCGCCCCAGCGCCTGCGCGACGCGCAGTCCACGCAGGCCCTGCTGCTGCACAAGCCGGTGTCCACGGGGCAGCTGCGCGCGGCCATCGCGCAGCTCGTGAAAACGGCTTGAAACTACTTATTTGATAGCTGCCTGCGCTTGTCCAGCAAGCGCTGGAGGCCGATTTGACTTGTATTTACAGCCAGCGCCGCAGCAGCGCCATGACCTGGTCGAAGCGCGCGCCATACGGCGGGTAGAACAGCGAGCCCATGGCCCAGCGCGACTGCACCAGCACCGACTTCTGGTGGCAAAAGCGCAGGAAGCCCTGCTCGCCGTGGTAGGCGCCCCAGCCACTGTCGCCCACGCCGCCGAAGGGCAGGTTGTCGTGGGCGATGTGCATCAGCGTGTCGTTCACCGTCACGCCGCCGCTCACGGTGCGGCGCAGCACGTCGTCGCGCACCGACTCGCTGCTGCCGAACCAGTACAGCGCCAGCGGGCGCGGGCCGGCGTTGATGTGGGCGATGGCGTCGTCCAGCCGCTCGTAGGACACCACGGGCAGGATGGGGCCGAAGATCTCCTCCTGCATGAGCTGCATCTGCGACGTGGCGCCGAACACCAGCGTGGGCGCCATCTGGCGGCTGGCGCCGTCGCCCAGCGTGCCCACGGTGCTGGCGGCGGGCTTGCCCGCGCCCGGGTCGATGGTCTGCACGTCGGCCCCCTGCGTCTGCGCCTGCTGCAGCATGGTGCGTAGCCGGGCGTGGTGGCGCGCCGTGATGATGGAGGCGTAGTCCGCATTGCCCTCGATGGTGGGGAACAGCCGCGCCACCGCCGCGCGGTAGGCCTGCGTGAACTCGCCCTCGCGGCCGCGCGGCAGCAGCACGTAGTCGGGCGCGATGCAGGTCTGGCCGGCGTTGAGCAGCTTGCCGTGCGCGATCTTGAGCGCGGCGTCCTGCATGTCGCAGTTGCCGTCGATGATGCAGGGCGACTTGCCGCCCAGCTCCAGCGTGGTCGGCGTGAGGTGCTGCGCGGCCGCCTGCGCCACCTTGCGGCCCACGGCGGTGGAGCCGGTGAAGACGAGGTGGTCGAACGGCAGCGAGGCGAACAGCGCCGACAGGTTGGCGTCGCCCTGCACCACGCAGAATTCCTCGGGCGCGAAGAACTGCGCCACCAGCGCCGCGAGCTGGGCCGAGGTGTGGGGCGTCAGCTCGCTGGGCTTGAGCATCACGCGGTTGCCCGCCGCCAGCGCCGTGATGGCCGGCGCCAGCGAGAGCTGCACCGGGTAGTTCCACGGCGCGATCACGCCCACCACGCCCAGCGGCTGGCGCTCGATGCGGGCGCTGGCGGGCTGCAGGTAGATGGGGGTGTGCACCTTCTGCGGCTTGCTCCACTTGGCCAGGTGCTTGAGCGTGTGCGACAGCAGCGTGCGCAGCACGAAAAAGTCCGCCACCTCGGTCAGGCGCGGGGAGCGCATGCCGAAGTCGGCCTGCACCGCCGCCGCCAGTACGGGGCCGTGCTCGTCGAGCATCTTGCGCAGGCGCAGCAGGCGCTCGCGGCGCACCAGCAGGGGCACGTCGGGCTGCGCGCGGCTGGCCTGGTGTTGGAGGTCGAAGTGGGCGTGGATGTCGGCAGGGGTCATGGCCGCCATGATAGGGCCGCCGGGGGTGCGGAAATTAGGGTTCCCGCACTTCACGCGGCTGCACGTCGGTCACATCCGCCGCACCGGGCAGCTCGCCGCCGCGGCGCGCGGATGCATCGGCATCGCGCGGCTCGGACCAGCGGTAGGCCGCACGAAAGCCCGAGCGCGGGTCCATTCGCATCACCCATGGGGTGACAGGCCGCCCCGTGAGCCGCGCCCACAGCGCCCGCAGCAGCCACGCCAGCGCCAGCACCAGGGCGGCGGCCAGCAGGCTCAGGAACAGCACCAGCCCCATGGCCACCACCACGATGCGCAACACCAGGCGCAGCGCGCCCGCAACAACTTCGTTCAAACCTTATCCTTCCTGTGGTGCGTCCGCGAAATGGAAGACGCCGGGGTCCTTCACCGGATCGACGCTCACCGCGATCGCGCTCTTGGGCGGGAAGCGCCCTTCGAGCAGCAGTTTCGACAGCGGGTTCTCGATGCGCTGCTGGATCGCCCGCTTGAGCGGCCGCGCGCCGAACACCGGATCGAACCCCACCTTGGCCAATTCTGCCAAGGCGGCGTCGGACACCCGCAGCTCCAAATCCATCCGTGCCAGGCGGGATTGCAGCTGCTGCAGCTGGATCTTCGCGATCGACGCGATGTTCTGGGCGTCGAGCGCATGGAACACCACGGTCTCGTCGATGCGGTTCAGGAACTCGGGCCGGAAGTGGTTCTTCAGCTCGCCCCACACCGCGTCCTTGA
>Ga0222421_100279_pt1 | contig 22278 bp, 16 predicted proteins | sample 3A1ome_2_FD_182473 | JGI IMG/M metagenome (GOLD analysis project Ga0222421, IMG submission 182473) | Enriched microbial communities from leaf-cutter ant dump, University of Wisconsin, Madison, United States - 3A150A (version 2) | ecosystem: Environmental > Terrestrial > Nest > Insects nest > Nest... | reverse complement strand
CCCGGACCGATCGGCCGCAGATACTCCGCCTCGCTTTTCGCGATCGGCACGATCACGCCGGTGTCGCGGAAAAACGCCGCGATGGGAATCCCCGCCGCCGCGAGCGACTCCTCGTAGGCCTCGTGGCAGAACGCGAGGTAGTTCGCGAAGAACACGATCCCGGCCGCGTCGGTGTCGGCGAAACGGGCGGTGCGCGGATAGGAGAACGGCATGCGGCTTTATCGGCGATCGCGGCGCACCTGTCAGCACCCGAGTGCGGCGGCGGCCCGGGCAGGCGCGAACACATCCCGACGATTCGAAAACCGACCGTCATCTCAGCTGCGCTCATCTGCGGACGTGACGAAACGCATTCGCGCTGCTAATCGTGCCGATTAACTGAACCATGAAGAAAGCCCTCTGGCCTTACCTCATCGTCGCGGCGGTGGCGCTTTCGCTGGCTCTCATTTTCCGGTCGCGCAACCGACCGATTCCGGAACGCGAGGGCAGGCCGGCGGCCATCGCGGGATCGGCGGCGGCGCACGCGCCGGCCCGGGAAGCCACCGCGGATCACGCCGTGCCGCCCGCGGCCGGCCGGCCGGTGACGGTGCCGGATGTCGCCGCGACGGCGATGGAAGAACGCGCACTGGCGGGGCTTCCCCCGGGCCGGTTGCGCGACAGCCTGGTGAGGCTGGCTCCGGCCGACCGGCGGCGGGCTCTGGCGAAACTGGTGAAACTCGCGCCGCCGCGGGTGGATTACGCGAGTCTCGTCGCCTCGGCCGGCGGCGGTTTGTTCTATGTCTGCGATTTTCCGCCGCCTCCGGTCGCCGGCGCCGCGGCTTCCTCCGCCAGCGCGGTCGCAGGCGCCGCCGCGGCCGCCGGGGTGTCCGCGGCCAGCGTGCCGATCTCGACGCCGCCGGTGCGGCATTCGCGTCCGGGATCGACCAACATCCTCTATCTCGATTTCAACGGCTTCACCATCGCCGGCACGGCGTGGAACGCCGACGCGGCGGCGGCCTATGTCGCGAAACCCTACGATTCGGACGGCGACGCCACCACGTTCAGCGCGACGGAGCAGGTGGCCATCGTCGAGATCTGGGAACGTGTGGCGGAGGATTATGCGGCCTTCGATGTCGACGTGACGACGGAGGAACCGGTGGTCTTCACGTCGACGACCGCGCACGCGCTCATCACGAGCAAAACCGATGCGAACGGCGTCACTCTGCCCTACGGCAGCAGCAGCGGCGGTGTCGCCTACGTGGATGCGTTTGGCGACGCCGATTTCGCGGGCATCTATTCGCCGGCGCTGATCTATTACGACAATCTCGGCACGACCCGCGCGGACTACATCGCGGAGGCGACGGCCCATGAACTGGGCCACAATCTCGGCCTGTCGCACGACGGCCAGACGCTGGCCAACGGCACCGGGACGGCCGGCAGCGGATACTACACCGGCCACGGCGGCACCACCGACGTGTCCTGGGCTCCGATCATGGGTGCCGGCTACAATCGCAACCTCACCCAGTGGTCGAAGGGCGAATACTATCTGGCGAACAACCTGCAGGACGACATCGCGATCATCGCCGCGCACACCGGCTTCGTCCCCTCCGAAACGGGCGGCACGCTGGCGACGGCGACGTTGCTGACGGCCTCGGCCGGCGCCGTGTCCGCGACGGGCATCCTCGGCGGCTCGTCCGACGCTGATGTTTACAAAGTGAATACCGCGGCGGGGACGGTCGGTTTCTCCGCCACGACCTATCGCGCGGCCTCGGGCACGCGCGGAGGCGACGCCGACATCAAGCTCGAGCTGCTCGATGCGACCGGCAGCGTCATCGCCTCTGCCGATCCGGCGGACAGCCCGGACGCCACGCTGACCGCGACGGTCGCCGCCGGCACCTACTACCTCCGGCTCACACCGGCCGGCACCGGCGATCCGCTGTCGTCCTCGCCGACTGGTTACACAAGCTACGGCAGCATCGGCCAGTATGCGCTCGGCGGCACCGTGGCGACGGGCGCGCAGACGATCACGTTTGCCGCACCGGCGGACCGCACCTATGGCGACGCCGCATTTGCACTGGTGGCCGCGGCGTCGAGCGGGCTCCCGGTGAGTTTCGAACTCGTGAGCGGCCCCGCCACGCTTTCCGGCACGACGCTGGCGATCACCGGCGCCGGCACCGTCACCGTGCGCGCAGTCCAGCCGGGCAATGATGTCTTTTCGACTGCGTCGCCGGTCGAGCGCTCCTTCACGGTATCGCCGGCGGCGCTGACCGCGACCGCCCAGGACCAGACGCGCAACGCCGGTGAGGCGAATCCTCCGCTGACGATCGTCTACACCGGATTCGTCAACGGCGACGACGCCTCCACCCTCGCCGTCGCGCCGACCGCGACGACGTCGGCGGACCTCGACAGCCCTGCGGGCACGTATCCGATCACGCTCACCGGCGGCAGCGCCGCCAACTACACCCTGACGCTCGTCAACGGCACGCTGACCGTCCTCGCGGTCAATCATGCGCCGACGATCGGTGCGATCGCCGACCAGGCGATCGCCGAGAACGGCACGACCGGAGCGCTCGCCTTCGCGATCGGCGACGCCGAGACAGCGGCGGGCGCACTGACGGTGACGGCCGCCAGTTCGAATCCGACGCTGGTGCCGGAGTCGGGTCTCGTGCTCGGCGGCAGCGATGCGGAGCGCACCATCACCGTCACGCCGGCTGCGAACCAGAGCGGCACGGCCACGATTACGTTGACGGTCAGTGACGGCGCGCTGACCGCGAGCACGAGCTTCATGCTGACGGTCAACAGCGTTAATTATGCACCGACGGTCGGTGCGATTGCCGACCAGACGATCGATGAGGACACCGCGACCGGAGTGCTGACATTCATTGTGGGCGATCGCGAAACCGCCGCCGACGCGCTTGTGGTGACGGCCGTCAGTTCGAATGCCACGCTTGTGCCTGCGACCGGAATCGCACTCAGCGGGAGCGGCGCGAATCGCACGATCATCGTCACTCCTGCTGCGAACCAGAGCGGCAGTGCCACGATCACGCTCACCGCCAGTGACGGAGCGCTGACCGCGAGCTCAAGCTTCGTGCTCACGGTGAAGGCGGTGAACGACGCGCCGACGATCAGCGCCATCGCAGCCCAGTCCATCTCCGAGGATGCCGCGACTGCGGCGATTCCGTTCACCGTCGGCGATGTGGAGACCGCGGCGGCCAGCCTGGTGGTGACGCGGGCGTCCTCGAACACGACGTTGCTGCCGCTCGCGGGCATCGTGCTCGGTGGCAGCGGCGCGAACCGCACGGTGACGCTCACGCCGGCGGCGAACCGGAACGGCACAGCCACAGTCACGCTCACCGTCAGTGATGGAGCGCTGACCGCGAGCCGGAGCTTCACGCTCACGGTCAAGGCGGTGAACGATGCGCCGACGATCACGAAGCCGGTGGATCAGGTGCTGGCCAAGAACGCCGCGAGCGGCTCGATCGCCTTCTCGGTCGGCGATGTGGAGACCGCGGCGGCCAGCCTGGTGGTGACGCGGGCGTCCTCAAGCACGACGTTGCTGCCGCTCGCGGGCATCGTGCTCGGCGGGAGCGGCGCAAACCGCACCGTGAAACTCACGCCCGCTGCCAACAAGACCGGCAGCGCCACGATTACGCTGACCGTCGGCGACGGCACGGCGAAAACCAGCACGCGTTTCACGCTCACAGTGCAGAATCCGCCGACGATTTCGAAGATCGCCAGCCAGACGACGAAGGAGGACACCGCGACCGCCGCGATCGCGTTCACTGTGGGCGACTCCGAGACGGCCGCGGCGAAGCTCACGGTCACGGCCGCATCGTCGAACACCACCTTGCTCCCCGTCGCGAACATCACGCTCGGCGGGTCGGGGGCGAACCGCACGGTAAAGCTCAAGCCGGCGGCCAACAAAAACGGCACGGCGACCGTCACGCTCACCGTGAGCGACGGCACGCTGAAGACCAGCACGAGCTTCACCTGCACCGTCACGGCGGTGAACGATGCGCCCACGATCAGCGCGATCGCGGACCAGGCGATCAACCGCGGCACCGCGACCGCGGCGCTCGCCTTCACGATCAGCGATGCGGAGACCGCGGCGACGAAGCTCACGCTCACGAAGGCGTCGTCGAACATCGCGCTGGTTCCGTTGACGGGCATCGCCTTGGGCGGCAGCGGCGCGAATCGCACCGTGACGATCACGCCGGCCTCCGGGAAAACCGGCACGGCGACGATCACGCTGACGGTCAGCGACGGCGCACTGACGAAGAGCACGAGTTTCGCCGTGCGGGTCAACGCTCCGCCGACCATCACCAAGATCGCGAATCAGACGATCGCGACCGGCGGTGCCACGACCGCGCTGGCGTTTACGCTGGCGGATGCGGAGACGGCGGCGGCGAAACTCACGCTGACGAAGACCTCGTCGAACACCACGCTGCTCCCCGTCGCGTCCATCGTGTTCGGCGGCAGCGGTGCGAACCGCACGGTGAAGGCGACGCCGGCGAAAAACCGCACCGGATCCGTGAAGATCACGTTGACGGTGAGCGACGGCGTCGGCTCGGCCAGCACCGCTTTCTGGGTGACGGTCAAAGCCGCGACGGCGTCGGCGGTCGTGCAGGCGGCGGCGACCGGGGACACCGGGGCCGCTCCGGTGCTGACGCAGGAGCCCGGCGATGCGGCGGCAGGTGCGGGGAGCCGGCTCGCGCTGTCCGCCGCCGCGGACGCCGCCGGCGCCACGTTTCAGTGGTTCAAGGACGGAGCGGCGCTGCCCGGCGCGACGCAGGCCGAACTGATCGTTTCGTCCGTCGCGCTCGACGACGCCGGTGCGTATCAGGTCGTCGCGACCAACGCGCATGGGACGACGCGCAGCCGCGTGGCGCGGATCGCGGTGGTCGAGGCCCGCTCGACGGCGGTTGCGCTGGGCACCGGCCGGCTGCGCGTGGAGACGACGATCGCCGTCGCCGGTGCGCCGGATACGGCGACCTTCGATCTGCTGCTGCCGGCGGGCTGGACCCATGCCGGCGGCGCGGCCGCCGGGGCGACGGTGTCACCGAAAATTGGCGACACGGATCTGCTCGAGTGGATCTGGACGCCGTCCGCGGCGCCGTTGACGCTTGCGAGCCTGCTGCGGCTCCCGGCCGGCGCCGCGCGACCGGAGCAGCTCGACGGGCTGGTGCGCGTGACGTGGCCCGGCGGCACGGGTGAAGTGCTGCTCGCGACGCCGCTCGACCGTTAGCCGCGGGCCGGCGGCGCGCCCGCGGATTTGGTTGCCCAAAGCCGCGGGCGCGGTGTGCTCGACACCGCCATGAACAAGAACGAAATCGCGGACGTCCTGACCGGGATCGGAACCCTGCTCGAACTGAAGGGCGAAAACCCGTTCAAGATCCGCGCCTACGTCGCCGGCGCGCGCGTGCTCGAATCGCTCGAGGAGGCGGAGCTGGCGCGGCTGGTCGCCGCCGGCGAGCTGCGGACGGTGAAAGGCATCGGCGAGGCGCTGGCGCAGAAGATCACCGAGCTGCACACGACGGGCCGGCTGGCGTTCTACGAAAAACTGCAGGCAGGCATCGCGCCCGGCCTGGTCGAGATGCTGCAGATCCCCGGACTCGGTCCGAAGAAGATCAAGGCGCTGCACGAGAAACTCGGCCTCGTCGACATCGCCGGCCTGACCGCCGCATGTGCCGACGGGCGCGTGGCCGCGCTGGACGGTTTCGGCGAGAAGACGCAGGAGAAGATTCTCGCCGGCATCAGGAATCGCGAGGCCTATGGCCGTCGGCATCTTTGGTGGAGCGCCGAAGAGGTCGCGGCGCCGATCGTCGCGGGTCTGCGGCGGCTGCCGCAGGTCCGGCGCGCCGAGGCCGCGGGCAGCCTGCGCCGCGGGATGGAGACCGTGGGCGATCTCGATTTCATCGTGGCGGCGGGCGACGTTGCCCCGGTCGTCGCGTGGTTCGTCGCGCAGCCCGGCGTGAAGGAGGTCACGGCCCAGGGCGAGACGAAGGCGAGCGTGCGCTTCGAGAGCGGTCTGCAGGCGGACCTGCGGATCGTGCCGGAGGAGCAGTTCGTGTTCGCGCTGCATCATTTCACGGGATCGAAGGACCACAACGTCCAGATGCGCCAGCGGGCGCTTGCGCGCGGGCTCAGCCTGAGCGAGTGGGGACTCGTGCCGGCGGAAGGCGACGGCACCGCGAAGGAGAAGGCGGCCGCGGCGAAGCCGGCGGCGCTCGCGTCGGAGGCGGAGCTGTTCGCCGCGCTCGGACTGGCGTTCATCCCGCCGGAATTGCGCGAGGGCCTCGGCGAGATCGAGGCGGCCGAGCAGGGCGGACTGCCGCGGCTGGTCGAGCCGGCGGATCTGCGCGGCGCGTTTCACAACCACACCACGGCCTCGGACGGCGGCGCCACGCTGACCGAGATGGTCGCGGCGGCGGAGGCGCTGGGCTGGGAGTATCTCGGCATCGCGGATCATTCGAAGGCGAGCTTCCAGGCGCACGGACTCGACGAGGAGCGGCTGGCGCGGCAGGTCGCGGAGATCCGCGCGCTCAACGCCTCGCGCCGCTTCGCGACGCACGTCTTCTCCGGCACGGAATGCGACATCCTCGCCGACGGCCGGCTCGACTACGACGACGGCACGCTCGCGCAGCTCGACTACGTGGTCGCCTCGGTGCACAACGCCTTCGCCCAGGACGAGGCGACGATGACGGCGCGGATCGTGCGCGCGATCGAGCATCCGCGCACGACGATGATCGGCCACCTCACGGGCCGGATCCTGCTGCGGCGCGAGGGTTACAAGATCGATGCGGCCCGGGTGATCGACGCCGCGATCGCGCACGGCGTGATTCTCGAGCTGAACGCGCATCCGTCGCGGCTGGACATGGACTGGCGGCTCTGGCGGAAGGCGGCGGAGCGCGGACTGCTCTGCGCGATCAATCCCGACGCGCACGACACGGCCGGATTGCGGCACGTGCGCGCCGGCGTGAACGCGGCGCGGAAGGGCTGGCTCACGAAGGACCAGATTCTGAATACGCGCGACCGGGACGGCGTGGCGGAGTATTTCGCGCGGAAAGCCGGTTCGAGCTCTTAGCTATAAGTTTGGAGCTGTGAACCAGGAGCTTGGAGCGGCGCGACGGAAGCGCCGGCGATGCGCCGGCGCGGAGATCGGAGTTGGAAGATGGGAGATCGGACGAGCCCGGAGCTTACCGCTGATCGCTGAGAGCTGACCGCTGGGACAGCCCACGGAACACACGGACGACACGGAAAATCGGAACCGCTTTACCCGCAAGGAACGCAGAGAACGCAGAACTCCGCGAGCGATACGGAGGTGAGGAGAGGATTCGGATGGGAGGATCGGGGCGGCGCCTGACATCCACATCCCTCAACCGCGAAGAGCGATAACGATCGCAGACCGTCGGAAGCTTATTGCTTACGGCTTAAAGCTGATCGCTGAGAGCTGATCGCCGACAGCTCAGAGCTTACGGCTTACCGCTTATGGCTTACCGCTGACCGCTGCCCGCCTCCGGCGCGCGCCATTGACAAAGGGGCGGCGGCCCGGCACTCCTGCTGGCCGATGACCGCCGCCTTCTTCCACTGGTTTTATTTTGGCTTCCGGGCTTTCTTTGCCCCGGGGCATCTGGGCGGCGTGCGCGAAATCTGATCCGTTTTCCTTCCTCGATTTTCGCCAGAGCCGCCCGACCGGGCGGCTCTTCGCGTTTCTACGACCTTCGTCATGATCCTGCCCAAATCCAATCACTTCACTCCCGAGCAACTCGCGACCGTCACCGCCATCGTGACCGAGTTCGGCTGCACGATCCAGCCGATCGTCGGCGCGGTGCGGACGATCTACGCGATCGTCGGCGACGAGCGCGACGAGCTGATGATCAACCGGCTCGAGGGGCTAGACTACATCGAGCGCATCGACCGCATCCAGTCGACGTTCAAGCTCATGGACCGGCGCTCGGACCTGTCGACGCACCGGATCAAGCTCGGCGGCGTCACGCTCGGCCGGCAGCTCGTCGTCATCGCCGGCGCGTGCACGATCGACCCGAAGAATCCGAACTATTTCTACGAGACGGCGCAGGCGGTGAAGGAGGCCGGCGCGACCGCCCTGCGCGGCGGCGTCTGGAAGCCGCGCACGAACCCGTATGCGTTTCAAGGAGACGTGAAGTCGCTCGACATCCTGATGGAGGCCGCGCGCCGCACCGGCCTGCCGGTCGACACCGAGGTGATGGAGGAGGCGCACATCGCGCTCGCGCTCGACGCGGGCGTCACGACCCTGCAGGTCGGCGCGCGCAACGCGCTCAACTACTCGCTGCTGCGCGCCATCGGCCGCGCCATCGCCGGCCACCGCACGACCAACGTGCTGCTCAAGCGGAGCATCCACATGGGTCCGCTCAACGAGTTCATCTCCGCCGCCGAATACATCGCCGCCTTCGGCAATCCCAACGTCATCCTTTGCCCGCGCGGCACGACGCCGACGCTCGACGGCTACCGCAATCATCCCGACGAGAGCATCACGCCGCTGTTGAAGGAAAAGACCTGGGCGCCCGTGATCGTCGATCCCTCCCATTCCGTGGGCAAGGCGTCCTACGTGCCCGCGGCGGCGCTGGCGGCGGTCGCCTACGGCGCCGACGGTCTTTGCATCGAGGCGCACGTCGAGCCGGCGAAGGGCATCGGCGACGATCCGAAGCAGGCGCTCACGCCCGAGGTCCTCAAGAAGACGATCGCGCAGGCGCAGGCGCTCTGGGCGCTCAAGCGGGCGGCGTAGGCGCGTCGTCGATCGCGATCACATCCAGCTCGGCCGGGCCGCGCGGCGTGGAAAACGTCACGCGCTGCCCGACGCGGGCGTTGAGCAGCGCGCGGGCGAGCGGCGACAACCAGCTGATCTCGCCGCGGTCGGGATCGATTTCGTCGACGCCCACGATCCGGTAGCGCGCCTCCTCGCCGGCGCGGTCGCGCACCGTCACCGCGCAGCCGAAGCGCACGACGCCGGCCGGTCCCTCGCCGGCCGTCACGATCTCGGCCGTCTGCAGGCTCCGCTCGAGCGCGCGGATGCGGCGGTCGAGGCGTTGCAGGTCGCGTTTCACCTCGGGATCGTCCGTGTGCGCGGCGAGCGGCGGGCGCTCCGTCTCCACGAGCCGGGCGAGTTCCGCGCGGAGCCGGCGCGCACCGTCGGCGGTGAGATAATTCTTCGCGCCGGGCGGCAGGGCCGCGGTCGGCGGCGGCACGGGCTCGTCGTCGGGTTCGTCGGATTCGCGCAGGAAGGCCTTGCTCATGAGGCGGCGGCCGGCGGCGGCGAAAGGGCCGGGGCGGAGGAAGACGCACCGTTCGGCGCGGTGGCGCGGAGGTCGTCCGGCGTGCGGAAGAAACGGTCGCGGCGCGAGGCGCGGGCGCCGCGGGCGGCGGTGCGGGTTTCGGGCGGGCTGTAGGCGTGGCGCCGATACCCGGAACGCGCGGGATCGGCGGCGCAGCGGATCTGGAAATCCTGCATGCGCTGGAAAAGTCCGGGCAGCTGGCCGGGCAGGGGATAGGCGTCGAGGCCGCTGCGCTCGAGCGCGCCGAGCACCTCGTGCACCGCCTCGAGCGTGGAGAGGCAGCCTTCCTGCGGCTGCTGCTTGATGACGAAGCGGCTGGGCGCCGAGGGCGTGATCATGATGCGCGGCAGGCGCTGCAGGCTCGGGCTGAGGCGGAGCATCTTCCGGGCGCAGGCCCAGGTGGCGTCGAGCAGGAAGACGACGAGCCGCCGGCCGCCGAGGTCGGCGGGGGACAGTTCGCCGCGGGAGAGGTTGCGCGCCTGTTCGCCCGGATACAGCAGCACCGGGAGATGCCGCGGATCGCGGATGAGCGCCTGCACCGCCTCGTGCTCGTCGAAACCGATGCCCATGTGGATCTCGCTGTCGGCGAGACAGAGATGCGTGAGGCGTCCGGTGCCGGCCTTCTCTTGCTTGAATTCCTTCGGATGCATCAGCAGCACGAACCGCGTGCGGGTGGGCATGGGCGTGACGGAGCCGCACCAGCACAGCGCCTGCGGCCAGAAACAGCGATAGCAGGTCGGCCGGCTCATCGGGACGGCGCGCGCGCGGCGGCAGGGGCGGACGGGAAACGTTTCACGCGGCCACTTTGCGCCCGAAACCCCGGCGGGCAAGCGGGAGGCGAGGGGCGCCGTGACGGAAGCGCCGGCGATGTGCCGGTGCGGAGATCGGAGTTGGAAGAGGGTAAATCGGGCCGAGCCCGGAGCTGAAAGCTTACGGCTTATCGCTTACGGCTTATCGCTGATTTCAGCCCACGAAACACACGGATGACACGGAAGCATTCGAACCGACTTAACCGCAGACAACGCAAGGAGCGCAGAGCGCTGCGAGCCGGTGGCGGTGAGCTGTTCGCTCGAAGCTGTCAGCCTTCAGTTCCAAGCTCAGAGCCGGCAGCCCAGAGCTTACAGCTTATTGCTTACCGCTTAGTGCCTAAAGCCGATCACTGACCGCTGACAGGAACGCTGACAGCTTTAAGCTCGTAGCTTTCCTCATCACTTACTGACTTATCCTTTGCATGAAATCTGCGCTCATCCTCGGCATCACGGGTCAGGACGGTTCCTATCTGCTGGAGCATCTGCTGGCCCGGGACTACGCCGTCCACGGCCTGGTGCGGCGCGCGAGCATGTTCAACCGCTCCCGCATCGATCCGGCCCGGCTGGCGTCGCCGGACCGGCTGACGCTGCATTACGGCGAGTTGCACGACATGACGTCGTTCCGCCGGCTGCTGCGCACGATCAAACCCGACGAGATCTACCACCTCGCGGGCCAGAGCCACGTGGGCTTGAGCTTCGAGATCCCCGAGGTCACTTGTCAGGAAAACGGCATGGCCACGCTCAACCTGCTCGAGAGCGTGCGCGACATGGACCGCCCGGCCCGCTTCTACAACGCGTCGAGCTCCGAGATTTTCGGCGCGCCGGTCGCGTCTCCGCAAAACGAGGACACGCCGCTGAATCCGGTGAACCCCTACGGCTGCGCCAAGGCCTTCGCCACGCAGCTCGGCCGCGTCTACCGCCAGTCCTACGGGCTCTTCATCTGCAACGGCATCACCTACAACCACGAGTCGCCGCGGCGCGGCGAGAATTTCGTGACGCGCAAGATCACGATGGCCGCCGCCCGCATCCGGGCCGGCCTGCAGTCCGTGCTCCATCTGGGCAACCTCGACGCGCGCCGCGACTGGGGTTATGCGAAGGAATACGTCGAGGCCATGTGGCTCGCGCTCCAGGCGGAGTCGGCCGACGACTACGTGCTGGCGACGGGCCGGGCGTGCTCCGTCCGCGACTTTGCCGCGGCGGCGTTTGCGGAACTCGGCATCGAGGTCGTCTTCGAAGGCGAGGGCGCGGCGGAAGTCGGCCGGCGGCGCGACACCGGTGCGGTCGTGATCGCGGTCGACCCGCGGTATTATCGCCCGGTGGATTCCACGACGCTGCTCGGCGACGCCAGCCGGGCCGGCGCGAAGCTGGGTTGGACGGCGCGGACCGCCGCAGGCGACGTGGCCCGGCTGATGGCTGCGGCCGATGCGAAGCTGCTGTGACGGAAACGCCGGCGATGCGCCGGCGCGGAGATCGAAGATGGAAGATGGGAGATCGGCCAAGCCTAGCAGCCCAAAGCTTACAGCTTATTGCTTACCGCTTAATACTGACTGCTGAACGCTGAGAGCTGATCACTGACAGCTTATCGCTTATTGCTTACAGCCTAAAGCTGCCTTCCTGAAAGCTGACCGCTCCTCTGCGGCACGGGAACGTTGCAAAGTTCATTTCAAAATGAATTGAGCTTTGGGCAAAGGCCGGCCTATAAGCCTGATCGTCCATGTTTCGATTCCACGCTAATAAGCCTGCCGGGAGCTGCGAGCCATGAGCCAGGAGACCTCCGTTGCGAGTCCCTCGCTTGCGGTTTCGGGCTTGGTCGTGCCGGGCGGGCGGCCGGCGGAGAGTGTGGCGTTCGAGGAGCAGATGGTGAGCTTCTTCGTCGAGGCGGCGGACTTGCTCGGCGTGCCGAAGTCGGTGGCGGCGATCTACGGCGTGATCTTTGCGTCGCCGGTGCCGCTGAGCTTTTCCGAGGTCGAGGCGCGACTGGATATCTCGAAAGGTTCGATCAGCCAGGGGCTGCGCGTGTTGCGGGAAGTCGGCGCCATCCGGATTGATGAGCCGGCAGCCAGGAGCCAGGAGCCGGGATTGGGTGGCTCCGAGCTCAAAGCGCAAAGTTCCAAGCTGAAAGTTCCCATCTCCGATCCCCCATCTTCGATCTCCGGTCGCGGTGCGCCGCGCCGCGACCTATACGTCCCCGACCTTGCGCTGCGAAAGTTGATCATCCGCTTTCTGGAAAACCGGCTGAGCAAGCAGCTCGCGGCCGGCACCGACCGGCTTGCCGCTCTGGACCGGGCGGTCCCGGCGGGGCGGGAGTCGGAAGTGCTGCGCGAGCGGTTGAAGTCCTTGAAAGACTGGCACCGCAAGACCCGCGCGCTGCTGCCGGTGGTGAAGACCTTTTTGAAAGTAACGTAGATCAACGCTCTCAGCTTTCAGCCATCGGCCCCGGGCCCATATGGCTGGCAGCTCCGAACTCCAGGCTCCCAGCTCTCCGCTCCGGGCTTCCTATGGTTCCAGTTTCCTCCTTCGACCCAGTCGCATCCTCTCCGGAAGTGACGGGGCGAAGCCTTGCCGGCCCGGCCCACGCGGGCCTGCCGTTCCTCCGTGCCGCGACCTGTGGCGGAGCTGTCTCCACTCCACGGATCCCGTGAGCACGGCCCGCATCCATCTCATCGGCGGCAACGCCTACAGCTCGACCGGCGGCATCCAGGCCGTCAACCGGCTCCTGGTGCGCGAACTCGCCGACGCGGGCGAGCTGGGCCGGGCCTATTTTCTTTGGGATCGCCCCGCCGACATCGAAGCGACGGTGCCGGGACTCGCGCAACTGGGCCAGGTGCGCGGCTACGGTCTGCGCCGGCACTCGTTTCTGCGCGACATCGCCTGGTGCGCGCTCCGGCACCGCCGCGACCTCTGGCTGTGCACGCACGTCAATTACGCCTCGATCGGGCTGGCCGTGAATCCGGGCGGCTGGAAGCGGGTGGGCGTGCTGCTGCATGCGGCTGAGCTGGACGACCATTTCACGCTGCCGAAGCGCATGGCGCTGCGACGTGCGGGCTGGCTCATCGCCGTATCCGAGTTCACCAAGCGCAAGGCGATCGGCCTGGGCGCCGATCCCGCGCGGATCCACGTCGTGCCCAATGGCGTGGCCGACGCCTGCCCGGGCTGGCGGCCCGGTCCTGCGCCGCAGAAACCCATGGTGCTGTTCGTCGGCCGCATGGATGAGCGCTACAAGGGACAGATGGACCTGTTGGATGCGATGACGCTGCTGCGCGACCGGCATCCGGATCTGCGTCTCGTCTTCGTCGGGAGCGGCCGGTCGCTGTCCGACTGGCAGGCAGAGGCGCATCGGCGCCACTTGGACGACTGCGTGGAATTCACCGGCCGGGTCGACGACGCCGGGCTGGCGCGCCGCTATGCCGCCGCCACGGTATTTGCGATGCCGAGCGAAAACGAGGGTTTCGGCCTGGTGTATGCCGAGGCGATGGCTCACGGCGTGCCCTGCATCGGCAGCGACCGCGACGCGGCGCGGGAAGTGATCCGCCACGGCGAGACCGGCTACTGCGTGCCGGCCGGCAATTCAACAGCGCTGGCGGATGCGATCGCGTGCATCGTGAAATCGCCCGGGCTGCGCGCCCGGATGAGCGTGGCGGCCCGCCGCCGTTTCCAGGAACATTTCACCCTCGACTGCCATCGCGGACGCCTGCTGCAGACGCTGCGCGGATGCGGGGCGATGTGAAGTCTGTGTCCGTCCAAACCCGTCCTGACCACGAAAGCGTCCTGAAACCATGAAACTCGCGATCAAGGGGAAATGGCTGCTTGGTCTGGTGGCGGGCATCGTGCTGGCTGCCGCGGTGGCGGTTCAATTTCGCAGCGGGCCGGCGGAGGCTCCTGCCGCGCTGGTCGATCTGCATGCCGCCCTGGCGGCGGAACCCGAGGGTTGGACGGTGCGCGACCTGCCGATCGGAGAGACGGAGATGCTGCAGGAAGCCGCGGCGAAGACGCTGCGTTACGACAGCTATTTCTACCGGTCGTATCGGAAGGGCGGAGTCGAGTTCACGGTCTACGTCGCCTACTGGAGCCCGGGCAAACACCCGCCGCAGATGATCACGCAGCATGTGCCCGACCGCTGCTGGACGCTGAACGGGATGACCTGCGAGGAAATGCGCTTCGACGTGCCGGTGACGATCGGCGGAGCAGCGCTCTGGCCGGCGCAATGGCGTAAGTTCAAGACCCCGGGCGGGCAGATCACCTACACGATGTTCTGGCACCTCGTCGGCGGCCGCCCCTATGACTTCGGGCACCGGTTCTACGACATGCCGGACCCCGTGACGTTCTGGCAGGAAGCAGCGCGGTTCTATTTTGGCGGGAAGACGGATCAGTATTTCCTGCGCATCACGAGCAACGTGCCTCCGGAACAGGTGTGGTCGTCCCCAGCGTTGCAGCAGGCCCTGGCAGGAGTCGCCCGTCTCGGTTTCGCCCAGCCGGCGGGAAAACAGGGGCGATGAGACTCCTGCACTACATCCCGGTGTATGCGCCTGCCTGGCGTTGGGGTGGACCGGTGCGCAGTGTCAGTGGCCTGTGCGAGGAACTTGTCCGGCAGGGACACGAGGTGACGGTGTTCACCACGAATGCCGGACTTGAGGACGATCCGACGATCCCCACCGACCGCTCGGTGACGCGAAACGGCGTCACGGTGCACTATTTTCCCGCGCTGCACGGTTACGGGATTCGTTCACCGGCGCTGGAAGCGGCGGTCGCGGCGCGGGCCGGGGAGTTCGATCTCATCCACGTGACGGCGATCTGGCAACGGACAGGCCCGGCTGCCTGCCAAGCGGCGCGGGCGGCCGGCGTGCCGTATGTGATTTCCCCGCGCGGGGCGTTGGGGCCTTATTCGTGGCGACGCGGCCGGCTCAAAAAAACGGTGTATTACTGGCTGAAAGAGCGCGCCGGCCTGCGTCGCGCGTCGGGATTTCACTATACGTCGAAGATGGAAGCCGGGGAATGCGAACGCTTCCGCTTCGGCCGCCCCTCGTGCATCGTGCCGAATGCCGTGGATTTTTCCTTCTGGCATCGCGAAGCGGAAGCCGGCGAGGCCTGGCGTTCGGCCCGCGGTTTCGCGGCCGACGAGACGGTGCTGCTCTACGCCGGCCGGCTGCATCACAAAAAGGGACTCGAACTGCTGCCGGAGGTCGTGCGGCTCTGCCGGGACGCCGGGATCAGCGTGAAGCTCGTCCTGCTTGGCGTGGAGGAGGACGACACAGGCTCGCTGATCCGGCGACAGTCCGACGATCTCGGGATCGCCGCCCTCGTGAGCATTCTTCCAGCAGTCAGTCCGGAGGAATTGCGGGCGGTTTATTCCGCCGCCGATCTGTTTGTGATGCCCAGCCGTCACGAAAACTTTGGCAATGTCGCCGTGGAAGCGGCCGCGTGCGGCTGTCCCGTCTTGCTGTCCGATCAGATTGGCGTGGCACAGGAATTGGCCGCCTGCGGGAAAGGCCTCGTGTTGCCGCGGCACGCCGAGGAATGGGCTGCCGCGATCAAAGTTGGCGGCAGAGCGGCGGCGCAGAATGCCGTCAGTGAAAGCATGGAGCAGTTTTCGCTTGGCGCCGTGGCCGGAGAGCTGGCCGGATTTTACGGGAGTTGCATCGCGTCAGAGGACTATTGTCAGGCGTCATGAATCGAATCCGCTATTTTCTTCAGGAAGCGGCGAACGTGCGACGGATGGTGCCACCCGCAGATTTTCTGCGCTGGCTGGTGTGTCTGGTGCGCACCGCCCCCAAAGTCATCGCACATCGCAGCCTCGGACCGACCGACATCGCCTTTGGTGAGACGATCCGCATCCGGCAGCAGGGACGCGTGCTGCAACTCGAAGGAGCGTCGCTGGGAGTGGCGCGGGAGATTTTCGGACGGGAATGCTATATCTCGGCCCGCCAGCTTGAGGATTGCCGGACGATTCTCGATCTCGGCGCCAATGCCGGCACCTTCACTTTGTTCGCATTGCATGCGGCTCCGTCGGCGCGTGTGCATGCAGTCGAGGCGCAGCCTGAGTTCATTCCCATTCTGGGCCGGAACGTCGCCCTCAACGGCTATCGTGAGCGTGTGACGATCGAGAACGTGCTGGTGGGGGGGGCGCACGACCGTTGGTCGAGCGAATTGCAACACAAGCACCCCGGACTGGGCGAATTCAGGATCGGTGACTATCTGGACAGCGTCGGCGAATGCGATTTTTTGAAATGCGACGTCGAAGGCGCGGAGTTCACCCTGTTTGCGGGCGACCTCGGGTGGGTGAGACGCTTTCGCCGCATGGCTTTGGAATATCATGGCCCTTGGGAACGCGGTCGTGCCCTTGGAGACATGATTCGTCAGCAGGGCTTCACCGTCGATCAGAAGACCCATGGCGTGCTCGGATACCTATTTGCCATCCGGACATGAAGGAAAACGCAAATCGACCGGCCTGTGTGATCCTCACCAGGAACGAGGAGATCAACATCGAGCGCTGTCTGCGCTCGGTGGCGTGGTGCGGGGAAATCGCCGTGGTCGATTCCGGCAGCACGGACGGGACAAGGGGAATCGTCGAAAAGTTTGGCGCGCGGTTTGTGGTGCACGTGCAGGCCGGCGCGTTTAACATCACGGATCAGAAAAACTGGGCCCTCGAAGCGGCGGGTCTTTCCGCGGACTGGGTCTTGTTCATGGATGCCGATGAAGAGGTCCCTCCGGAACTCCGGCGCATCATCATCGATAGAATAAACGATCCGGCCGCAATCTACACGGCTTACGAACTTACGCCCAAGTATCTCTTTTGGGGAAAATGGCTGAAGCGCACCCAGGGGTATCCCAACTGGCATGCCCGGCTGGTGCGTCGTTCGGCCGCGGGCTTTGCGGGCGGTGTCTGGGATCATTTCGACGGCCGTGCGCGAGTGGGGCGGATCGACGAGCCTTATAATCACTACGCCAACTCGAAAGGGTTGTCCGACTGGCTGGCACGGCACGATCGCTACTCCACCTGGGATGCGAAGAAGATTTCAGATTTTCTGGAGACCGGCGACCCCGGGGCGCTTGGGACGAAGCGGAAAATGAGACTGCGGGTCTGGGCGGCGAGGTGTTACCCGCTGCGCCCCTTTGTCCGTTTCTTCGTCAACTATGTGCTTCGGCTCGGCTTTCTGGAAGGGCTGCCGTCGTTTGTGTTTTGCTCCCTCTATCTCTTCTACGAATGGATGACGGTCGTGAAAATCGTGGAGCTGAAGCGCCGCCGCCGCCATGAACCGCTCTGACCGGCGCATCCGCGTGGCCGTCTGCGCCACGCATCCGATCCAATATCAGGCCCCGCTCTGGCGGGCGCTGGCGGCGCGGCCGGGCCTGCAGGTGCACGTTTTCTTTGGCTCGGACTTGAGCGTGCGCGGGTATCGGGATCGCGAATTCGGGGTGGACGTCAAATGGGACGTGCCGCTCACGGCCGGCTATGAGCACACGTTTCTGTCGCGCGATCCGACTCTGCAGCATCTCACTTTCCGTCGGCCCCGGGCGCGAGGACTGGCGCGGGCCTTGGGCGAGTTCGGAGCCGACGTCGCGCTCGTGAATGCCTATAACGGTTTATTCTGGGTCGATTGCATTCTGACGGCCCGTCTGCTTGGCATTCCGCTGGTCATGCGACACGAGGCTTCGGATGTCGCGATGCAGCGTTCGCCGTTGCAGAGCGGAATCCGGGACGCCCTGTTGCGCGTGCTTTATGCCCAGATCTCGGTCTTTGCCGCCATCGGCACGGAGGCGAGGCGGCATCTCCGCCGGCTGGGCGTGCCGGCTTCGCGCATCGGGAGCGCACCCTATTGCGTGGATACCGACATGCTCGAGAAGCAGGTGCAGGAATGGCGTCCACGCCGGCAGGAGGTGCGGATGTCGCTGGGGATTGCGCCGGAGGATTTCGTGCTGTTGTTCTCGGGCAAACTGATCGAGAAGAAGCAGCCGCTGCTCATACCGGAGGCCGTGCGGCGGCTGCCCCCGGCATTGCAGAAAAGGATGCATCTGATCGTCGTGGGCGACGGCGAGCAGCGGGCGGAGATGGAAGCGGCGTCCCGCGCCGTCTTCGGTGCGCGGCTGCATCTGGCCGGCTTCGTCAACCAGTCGGAACTGGGTCGCTGGTATACAGCAGCGGATTGCCTCGTGCTGCCGTCCAAACGGGGCGCCGGTGAGACGTGGGGGCTTGTGGTCAACGAGGCACTGCAATTCGGAATCCCGGCAATCGTGAGCGATGGGGTGGGGTGCGGAGCGGATCTGGTCGGAAGCAAGACGGGAGCGGTCTTTTGCTCCGAATCTGCGGTGTCTTTCTCGGACGCGATGTTCCGGCTCATGGATCAGGCGACAAAGTATGAAACCACGCTTCAGGAGCACTGTTGGCAAAAGGTGAGTGAGTTTTCTCTTGCTGTGGCCACTGCGGGGCTGGCGGAGACGTTTGGGTCTGTTCGTAATCGCACAGAGAATTCGATGATTCTATGATCAAGCCTCTTCAGATACTCTATTTGGCTGCAGGAGGACCATCCTCAAGTTCAATGGCGAAGGCCCGCGCTTTGCACCGTCTCGGTCACGAGGTAACCGTCGTCAATCTGCACGAATGTCACCCGAGAAACATATGGATGAGAAGGTTGGACAACGTTACTGGCTATCGGCTGCGTCAACGCCAAGTAACCGATTTTATCGCGAGCCGAATCGGGGCTAGCAGATTCGATGTCGTCTGGGTGGATAGCGGCAATATGGTCGGGCCTAAGGTCCTCAAGCTACTGCGCCATCATGGCGATCGGTTGATCAATTACAATCATGACGACCCGACCGGCGTGCGTGACGGCAACGTCTGGGAATCGTTCAAGCGCGCGGTGCCTGGCTATGATTTGATGGTGACTGTAAGAAAAGAGACGGAGCAGGAACTAAAGGCCTTGGGTGCGCGTCGCGTGCTTCGGGTGTGGCGCAGCTACGACGAGATCGAACACCGCCCGCGCGAACTCTCGACTGACGATCATGCGCGTTGGGATAGTCAGGTCGTGTTTGCCGGCACTTGGATGCCGGAGCGAGGGGCCCTCATGGCTGACTTGATTCGACGCGGCTTGCCACTCGCGATCTACGGAGATTTTTGGCATAAGGCACCGGAATGGCCGATAATACAGGCGAACTGGCGTGGACCGGCGATTTATGGCGACGATTACGCCAAAGCGATCCAATGTTCAAAAATTGCCATCGGATTGCTTTCTAAGGGGAATCGTGATCTCCATACGCAACGATCAGCAGAGATCCCTGCAATGGGAGGGCTTCTTTGCGCAGAACGGACAGAGGAGCATTTGCGACTCTATGAAGAACCGAAGGAAGCGGTGTTCTGGAGCAGTGCCGACGAGTGCTTATCAAACTGCAAGGCCCTTTTGGAAAATAGCAGAGAACGTGATGAAATCAAAGCCAGAGGCTTGAACAAAGTTCGGGATATGAAGCTGGGCCACGAGAGCGTAATGGCGTCCATCTTGCAGCAGTCGAGGCCCATGTAAATTCTAGATCCCTCTGAGTAAACACAGATTTTGAGCAAGGCAGCCGCGTTGCATAATGGTCCTTTCGACATTATTATTGGTTTTATGAACGAATCATGTCTGCACTAATATCCAAGACTCCAGTGTCGGCGAAATTCGCGCTTCTTTCGCTTTGGACCAAAACGTCGGATATACTGACGCGACTTGAGAGGCCTAAGCATCTGTCGGATGATCGGCGATTGCCCAGGGTTTGCTTCGTGAAATCAACAGCGGCACGCGAATTCTATAATCGAGTGACCCCATGTCCACTAGACGAGCTCATTTTCAGCAGCACAATGAGAACTGGACCGATCGGCCTTTTCGACGATCTCCAGGGTGATATGGTCATTGTAAATACAGTATCAGACACAGAGTCCCGATGCTTCGAGCGTCGTGAAGCAATCAACTCGGGGTTGCGCGAGTTCAGACTGAGGAATCAATCCCAACTGGCTCCGTTAAGCTGCGACGTGGATGCGATCGACTGGGGACGGTATGACTTGGTTGTGGCCTTCGAAAACTCAGTCCCATCCCGTGTGGCGCTCAAATATCCTAGGACCTGCTTCGCTACCTTGATTGAGGACCACCGGATCCCTGATTATCAGCGATTCCGGAAGAGGCTGCCTGCTGGTTATGCGATCTTTCTTAACCTGCGGTCTGGGCCATCGCCGCATGATTTCATGCGGAGACCATGGGAGGTGGATTTTTCCTACGGGTTCAGATCATCTCAAACCTTGTCTCGACTGCTTCCAGGTATCGTAAAAACCAATTCGATCCATGCAGAGGATCACGAATCGGATGAAAATTGTAGCGCACTAGAGCGACTGACTGGACTAAAGGTTGCAAAGGGACACGGTAGTTCGGTCCGAAGCTTTTGTCAGCAGATAAGCAGTGCACGATTCTTTGTCTCTATGCAGCCCACTCGTCCCTTGGGTGGACTCGCGGCCATCGACTCAATCAGTGCAGGAACTGTGGCGCTCATCAACCGCAAGAGAACATGGAACTCACATTTTTCCGACAGAACGACCCATGTAGAGAATGTAACAACCGCGGCGGAATTGATTAATTACCTCCAGTCCGATCAAAGTGTCTACGATGCCATGCTTCAAAAGCAATCGGCATTGCTACAGTATTACTGCTTTCGGCGACCGATGTGTCAGATTGTTACGCACATTGAGGCGTGCTGCAATGCTTGGAAAACGTAATCAGGCGCAGCGCTTAGAAATCTTCAGTAAGGACTAAAGAGAAAATGTCAGCGATGATAGAAAAATTGCGAGCCTGCCACGTTGTCGCCTTGATTGCCATTCATAACAGGATTGATTATACGCGACGATGTTTGACGGCATTAAAGATCTCGGCTGAGGGTCATAATCTGACTGTAATTATCGTAGATGATGGCTCGACGGACGGATCGTCGGAGTGGCTTGCTGCGCAAGGGCCCGATGTGACCGTGCTCAAGGGGGATGGGACCCTCTGGTTTGGCGGTGCGTTACAGTGGGCCTTACAGGAGGCCAAGGTGCGATTCCCTTGCTGCGACTATATCCTAACAATCAATAACGACACGTTTCTTCGGCCGGGTGCATTGGCCGCAATGATCCGGGCGTCGGATGGCCACGCGAGCGTTGGAGCAACCTTCTGGATCGAGGATCGACAGGTCCTCGGCTCCAGTGGCTTGACTTGGGCTTGGCTTAGCGGACCGCGCGACTTCGTGCTCACCGAGAAATTTCACATCGCGCAGAGATCTGGAGAAAGAGCGTTCGTAGAGGTTGATGTGCTCGCGACGACCGCAGCGCTTTTCCCGGCTAGATTTTGCTTCACTGTGCCGGGGATTGATGTGCAACGGCATCCTCATAATCGAGCCGACATCTGCCTTACGTCTCAAATCAGAAGAGCGGGATCTCCCTTTGTGGTGGCAACATATGTGATTGCTGATCATGTCTATGGCCCTGCGGGATCCAGATACTCGGTTCGCAAACTAGCGTTTCGAGATTTTTTATATTATTCTTTTATAGATCGCATCCAGCCGTCAAATTTGCCGTTGAGTTTGCTTTCCCTGTGGATGGCGGCCCCCACACGCCTACGGGCCTTGCCTGTCATGGGCATGCGGGTTTTAGTATTTTTCCGCCAGTTGCTCGGGGTGACGTTCCTAAATCTAGTAAGGGCGTTGCGGTAGCTTCATTATTAATGATTTTAAAGCACATCAGGCATTTGATGGAGCGACGTAAAAATTACGAGCCATGAGAAGCATCATTGTCGTCACTCCGATAAAGAACGAAAGCTGGATATTGCGGCGGTTTCTCGCCGTGTGCTCATCATTCGCGGATATGATAGTTGTCGCAGATCAGCACTCAACCGACAATAGCCGAGAAATCTGCCGAGAATTTGGCAAGGTCAGACTCGTAGATAACGCCTCTGATCAGTATGACGAGGCAAGTCGGCAAAGGTTGTTGCTAGAGACGGCTCGCCGGATTGTTCCGGGCGAGCGTTTCATCCTGGCGCTAGATGCGGATGAGATCCTGACGGCCGATTCTCGCGGTGCCGCCTCGTGGCGAGTGGTGCATTCGGCGGCACCAGGCACCGTCTTTTATTACGAGAAAGCGGATATTGGATCACCTCCCTCTCGGTGTCGACGATCGAACACTTATTTCCCGCTTG
>Ga0222421_100277_pt1 | contig 22474 bp, 19 predicted proteins | sample 3A1ome_2_FD_182473 | JGI IMG/M metagenome (GOLD analysis project Ga0222421, IMG submission 182473) | Enriched microbial communities from leaf-cutter ant dump, University of Wisconsin, Madison, United States - 3A150A (version 2) | ecosystem: Environmental > Terrestrial > Nest > Insects nest > Nest... | reverse complement strand
CACGCCTCCGACAGCGACGAGAACGCGAAAATCGAGCTCGCCCGCTTCTTCAAGCCGGAAGAGCTGTTCGCCTGACGCGCCGCTGCGCCGTTTTCCACCCCGGCCGGATTCGCGCTGAATCCGGCCGCGTCCGACCTCCGGCGAGGGGAGGCGGGACGCGCCGACCGGTTCCTCGCGCTGGTCCGATCTCCCCATGAAGCCCCTTCCGTTTCGTCTCCTGCTGGCGTTGTCGCTTGCGCCCGTGACGCCCGCCGCGCTGCGCGCCGCCGAGCCCGCTCCCGGCGTCGTTTCCTCCGATCCGCGCTTTCAGATCCCGGCGACGGACGATTCCCTGCCCGGCGCCGGTCCGATGCGCCGGGCGGAGTGGTTTCAGAAAGTCTGGACCGAGCGGCGCAGCGAGTTCGCGCGCCGCGCGCCGGAGGAGCACGACGCGATCGTGTTTCTCGGCGATTCGATCACGCACGGCTGGAGCGACGTCGGCAGCCTGTTTCCCGGCGTCAAGGTCGCCAACCGCGGTATCGGCGGCGACACGACGCGCGGCGTGCTCTACCGGCTGCAGGACGACGTGATCGCGCTCCGGCCCCGCGCCGTCGTGCTGCTCATCGGCACCAACGACCTCGAGGAATACGCCGAGCCCGCGACGATCGCGGCCAATCTGAAACTGATCCTCGCCGCCCTGAAGCGGCACGATCCCGCGATGCCGGTCGTGCTCTGCACGGTCTTTCCCAGCTCCGCGACGAAGACGCGGCCGGCGAACCGCATCCGGCGCGTCAACGAACTCTACGCCGAGGCGGTGAAGGACGAGCCGCAGGTCACGCTGCTCGACACGTGGCCGCTTTTCGCCGACGTGCACGGCGACGCGAACGCCGGCGAGTTTCCCGATCTGCTGCATCCGAACGGCATCGGCTACGCGAAGTGGTCGGCGGCGCTGCACCCGATCCTCGAAACGCTCGGCCTGATCCCGGCCTGGCCGGACGACGCGCCGCCGGAAGCCGGCTTCCAAAGCCTCGCCAACGGTCGCGACCTCGCCGGCTGGAGCGGCGCGGATCAACCGGCGCTCGACGGGAAAACGGAAACCGCGGACCGGCGTTATGTCGCGAAAAACGGCCGGCTCGTCGCGACCGTGGCGCGTCAGGGCGAAGGATTCCGCCGACTGACGACGACGCGGACGTTCCCCAGGGATTTCGTGCTCAAGCTCGAGTTTCGCGCGAGCCCCGACGCCAGCGGCGGACTTCAGATCCGCGGGCCGCAGCTGGCCTGCCGCGATTACGCGCTGGCGGGACCGTTCGCGATCTTGAAAACCTACCGCCCGCTCGACTGGAACGAAATCGTCGTGACCGTGAACGGCGGCCTGGCCCACGCGACGTGCAACGGCGAGGTGCTGGTCGACGCGATGCCGGTGCCGGACGACGGGCCGATCGGCCTCGTGAGCGAGCGCGGCCAGATCGAGTATCGCCGGATCCGTATCCAGGAACGTTGAACGGAAGCGACGGCGGGCGCGGCCGGATTTACTCAACCGGCTCGTGGCCGCGTCACGGTTCCCGGTCGCAGGCCCGCGACCGGACCCGGCCGATCCGCGCGCATTGAAACGCGATCCGCGGCGATCGCGGTGCAACTCGCGCATTGCGACGGCGCGGCGCGGCGCCTTTAGTCGCTGCGCGTGAAAGCCGCCGATTTCTTTTCCCTGCCTCCGTCCCTCGCGCCGTTTGCCGCGCATTTTCCGGGCGACGTCGCGCCGTGGGAATGGCTGAAGCGCATCGGCGCCGCGCTGGCCGCACTGCCGCCGCCGGCGGCGTTCGCGCCGCCCGTCGGCGTGACCGTGCGAGGCGCGGTCTGGGTGCATCCCTCGGTGGCGTTCACCGGCCCGGCGACGCTCATCGGCCCGGCGTGGATCGGCGCGGACACGGAGGTGCGGCCGGGCGCCTTCATCCGCGGCAACGTCATCGTCGGCGCGGGCGCGGTGCTCGGCAATTCCTGCGAGTTCAAGCACTGCCTGCTGATGGATCGCGTGCAGGTGCCGCATTTCAGCTACGTCGGCGACTCGATCCTCGGCAATGGCGCGCACCTCGGCGCCGGCGTGATCTGCTCGAATCTCCGGCTCGACCAGCGGCCCGTGACCGTGCACGCCGCGGGTGTCGTGCACGAGACCGGCCTGCGGAAGTTCGGCGCGATCCTCGGCGACCAGGCGGAGGTCGGATGCAACGCCGTGCTCCAGCCGGGCGCGGTGCTCGGGCGGCGCGCGCTGGTGATGCCGTTGACGGCGTTTGCGGGGCATCTGCCCGACGCGACGATCGCGCGCAGCCGGCAGGCGGTGACGACGATCGCGCGACGCGACTGAAAAACGTTCTGGTTCTCGCGCGGTTTCTCGTGCTGTCTTGTCCGTTACGAGAACGCGCGGACCCACGTCCACGCACGAGCAAGATCACGATTTTTCCATGCGCATCCTCACTGGCATCACTCCCTCGGGCACGCTGCATATCGGCAATTACTTCGGCGCCATGCGTCCGGCCATCGAACTGCAGGACCGGGGCGAGGCGTATTACTTCATCGCGGACTATCACTCGATGACGGCGCTGACCGACCCGGCGGCGCGGCGCGCCTTCACGCGCGGCATCGCGCTCGACTGGCTCGCATGCGGGCTTGATCCGCAGAAGGCCGTGTTCTGGCGCCAGAGCGACATCCCCGAAGTCTGCGAACTCACGTGGCTGATCGGCACGCTCACGCCGATGGGCCTGCTCGAGCGCGCACACAGCTACAAGGACAAGACCGCGAAGGGCATCTCGCCCAACTTCGGCCTCTTCGCCTATCCGGTGCTGATGGCCGCCGACATCCTGCTCTACGACACCAACCTCGTGCCCGTCGGCCGCGACCAGAAGCAGCACGTCGAGATGACGCGCGACATCGCGATCAAGTTCAACGAGACCTACGGCCAGACCCTCGTGATCCCGGACTCCGAGATCCGCAGCGAAGTCGCCGTCGTGCCCGGGCTCGACGGGCAGAAGATGTCCAAGAGCTACGGCAACACGATCGAGATCTTCGGCGACGAGAAGGCCCTGCGGAAGAAAATCATGGGCATCAAGATGGACTCGCGCACGCCGGCCGAGCCCAAGCCCGACGCCGAGCGCAATCTCGCGATCCAGCTGCTCAAGCTCGTGGCGCCGGCCGATGTCGCCCTCGAGACGGAAAACCGCCTGCGCGCCGGCGGCCTTGGCTACGGCGACCTGAAGAAGGCGCTCTTCGAACATTACTGGACTTGTTTCGCGCCGTATCGCGTGAAACGCGCCGAACTCGCGGCCGATCCCGGCTACGTGGACCAGGTGCTGCGCGACGGCGCGCAGCGCGCGCGGCACACGGCCGGCGCGGTGCTGAAGCGCGCGCGCCTGGCCTGCGGCATCGAGTGACCGAAGCTCCCGTGTGCGCGACCGCGGCGCCGGCGTCCGCATCCGGCGGATGACGGCGCGGAGCGCGTTGACGGGGTGAGCCGGCGGTTTGTCGGGGTGGGTCGGGTGCAGCCGCGGCGGTTTCGCGCCGAAGGAGAAAGGCGTGTCCGCGGATGCAGTCGCGCGGGGACAATCCAGAAAGAACCCACCCATGTCTTCGATCTCGACGGTAAGCTCCAACGCGACCCTCTCGGCCGGCGTTTCCTCGCTCCAACAGAAACTCTTCGACGATGCCGACTCCGATGGCGACGGCGCCATCAACCAGGACGAACTGCAGAAGATCCTGGAAAAGAACCCGCGGCTGGCGCAGGCGTTTTCCTCGCTTTCCTCGTCCTCGGGTTCGGACTCCTCGTCCACCGCGGCGAGCGTGTTCAGCCAGGCCGACACGGACGGCGACGGCAAGATCACGTCCAGCGAGTTCACGAGCGCGCTGACGACGGCGCGCGAGGCCGCCAAGGCGCAGCGCGGCGAGGGCACCGATGCGCCGCCTCCGCCGCCGGCCGGAGATTTCACGGAGATGTTGCAACAGGTCTTCGCCGACGGCGATTCCGACGGCGACGGCTCGCTCACGGCCGACGATCTCGACACCATGATGCAGCAGTCGCCGGGACTGGCCCGCGATCTGGCGAGCCTCGTCGGCACGTCCACGGACGGCACGACGAGTGCGGCGGACGTGTTGAGCGCGCTCGACACGGACGGCGACGGCAAGGTCACCGAGTCCGAGTTCACGACCGCGGTGTCGACGGCGCACCAAAACGCGATGGCGCAGCGCGCCGCCGGCGCGACGAGCGAGGACGCGGGCGCGACCGACTCGACGCAGGCGTTGCAGACCTTCCTGCAGGAGCTGCTCCAGCGCCTCCAGGAGCAGCAGGCCGCGTATGCGAGCGACGGCAGCCTGGACAGCACGGCCACGTCGATCGCGAGCACCTTTCAGGCGACCGCCTGAGCCCGCCCGCCGGAGGCGGTCCGCGCCCGCGATGACGCGGGCCGCCTCCGGCCTTCAGGCGAACTGGAGATATTCCTGGATCTCGCGGATGCCGCGCGTCAGCGGCACCTCGATGCCGTCGGTCATCACGGCCACGTGATCGCCGGCCGCGGTCAGCTTCAGTTCGCGAATCCGGTCGAGATTGACGATGGCGAAGCGGCTGATCCGCAGAAACTGGGCGGGTGAGAGCCGCTGCTCGAGGTTCGTGAGCGTCTCGCGCAGCACATGGGTGGCGCGTCCGGCGTGCAGCACGATGTAGTTGTTGGCCGATTCCATCCAGTCGATGTGCGCGGCCGGCAGGACGATCATGCGCTCGTTTTCGCGCACGATGATGCGCTTGAGAAACGTGCGCACGGCGCGGGCGGGCGGCGCGCCGGCCGGTTCGAGCTGCGCGCGGAGGCGCTTCAGACTTTCGCCGAGCCGGGCGGCCTCGATCGGTTTCACGAGATAGTCGACCGCGCCGGTCTCGAACGCGTGCAGCGTGGCGCCGGGGCCGTCGCTCATCGCGATCACGACCGGCCGCTGCTCGGACGCCAGGCCGTCGATCATGTCGAAACCGTCGCCGTCGGGCAGCGCGGCATCGAGAAACACGCCGGCGGGCGCGAGGGTCCGCACCGCGGTCCGGGCGGACGCGCGCGTCGCGCAGACGCCGACGATCTCGATGTCCGGCTGGAGGGCCAGCAGGGAGCGAAGGCGGAGGGCGGAGGAGGAGGAGGCATCGACGAGCAGGACACGAATGGCCATGAGAAGCGCAGGGATCGGGCGCGCACGACGTCGCGACCGGTTTCGTGGAGACGGCGCGCCCTGCGGCAGGTTGCACGCGGACGGAGAAAATTTTCGCCCTTCCCTCGTGGAGCGGGCGATGCGGCGAACGCGCCGCGGCTAGACCACGGTCTCGCGCGGCGCCTCGAGCCGGGCGATGGCCGCCATGATCCGGTCGCTTGCGATCTGGTAGCGATCCTTGCCCGCCGCCGGATCGTCGTAGACTTCCGGCGGGAGCGGCGGGCCGAAGACGACGGTGATGCGCGTGCCGAGCCGCGGAAACGCCACGCCTCGGCCGAATGCCTCGAACGACCCGAAGATGCGCACGGGCACGACCGGCACGCGCGTCTTGCAACAGATCAGGCCCACGCCCGCCTTCGGCGCCTGCAACCGGCCGTCGGGCGAGCGCGTGCCCTCGGGGAAGAGGATCAGTCCCTTGTTTTCCTTGAGCACTTTCAACACGCGCTTGATCGCGCTCACGTCCTGGCCGCCATCGCGGTCCACCGGGATGGTGCCGACGGTGTCGAGCCACCACGAGGCGAAGCCCGGCTTCCAGAGTGTCTTGCGGGCGAAGAACGCGAGCTGGCGCGGCACCCGGCAGCCGATGAGCGGCGGGTCGATGAAGCTCGCGTGATTGCCGGCGAGCAGGAACGAACCGTCGCGCGGCAGGTTCTCCGCGCCGAACGTCTCCCCGCGGAAGAGCGCGTCGGCCACCACCGTCATCCAGAAATGGCACACGCCGTAGACCGGCGTCATCGCGAGTTGCGGAAAGGCGCGGCTCATGCGGCGAACTTCGCCGCGATCGCGGCGGCCATCTGCTCCACGACCTGCTCGAGGGTGAGATGCGTGCTGTCGATCACGATCGCGCCCTGCAGGCTTTCGCGCAGGCGCTGGCTGTCGAGCGTGTCGCGTTTCGCGACCTGGTCCTGCAGGCCTTCCTGCCGGCGGCGGCGGGCGCGCTCCTCGGGATCGGCGAAAAGAAAAAAGCGCAGGTCGGCGTCGGGGAAAATCTTCGAGCCGATGTCGCGCCCCTCCATCACCAGCCCGTGAAAACCATGGTCGCGCGCCGTGCCGGCCTGGCTGCGCTGGTAATCGAGCAGCGCCGCGCGCACCTCCGGGATCGCGGCGAAGCTGGCGACGTGGGCGTTGACCTCCGCGCTGCGGATCTCCGTGTCCGGGACGATGCGTCCGTCGATCTCCATCGCCGCGCTGCGGCCGGTCACGCGCGTGCTGAAGCCGATCGTGGCGAGCGCGGCCTTCACGCCGGCGAGGTCGGCCGGGGCGAGCCCGCGCCGGAGCAGCTCCGCCGTCACCCCGCGGTAATACGAGCCGGTGTCCGAGTGCAGCAGCTGGAAGCGTTCGCTGAGCGTGCGCGAGGTGGACGACTTGCCCGAGGCGGCGCCGCCGTCGATGGCGACGATGAGGAAGGAGGTGCGGGGCATCAGGGGATCGACGATTTTTGCCGGAGCGACTCCAGCAACTCAAAAAAGTGCGGGAAAGTTTTCCCGCAGCACGCGGGATTCCGGACCGAGAGCCAGGGGCGGCCGTCGCCGCGCCGGTCGTGGCAGCCGAGGATGCCGAAGCTCATCGCGAAACGGTGGTCGCCGTAGGTCTCGATTTCGACGTCCGTCCGCAGCGGCCGCGGATGGATCTCGAGGGCGTCCTCGCTTTCGACGACGTGCTGGCCGAGCCGCATGAGTTCGCGTGCCATGCCGGCGACGCGATCGGTCTCCTGTTTGCGCGTGTGCGCGATGCCGCGGATCCGCGTCGGTCCGTCGAGCAGCGGCGCGAGCGACGCGAGGGTGAGAAACGTGTCGGAGAATTCGCTGAAATCCTGCTCGATCGCGCGCCGCGGCGATGTCGGTGCGAACGACGCCTCGAGGCCGCCGGTGTTTTCCGCGATCGCGAGTCCGGCGCGCTGCATCACGTCCGCGAACTGCGTGTCGCCCTGCAATCCGTGGCCCGGGCCGCGAAGCCCGCGCAGCGTCAGCGCGCCGCCGGCGACGAAGGGCAGGGCGAGGAAATAGCTCGCCGCAGTCGCGTCCGGCTCGATCGCATACCGGCCCGCGGCCAGCGCGTAGCACGCGCGGTTCGAAACGAGAAACGTCTCCGCGCTCCGCCGCTCGAGCGGCGGTTGCCCGAAGTGCTCCATCAATCGCGCGGTCATCTGCACGAACGGCCAACGCACGCCGCCGACGAGCGTCACCGCGACGGGTTCGCGGGCGAGCGGCGCGACCATCAACAGCGCGGACAGCAGCTGGCTGCTCTCGCGGGCGTCGATCCCGACGGCGCCGCCGCGGAGTCCGCGCGCGTGGATTTCCAGCGGGAAAAAACCTTCGACGCCCGCGCAGCGGATGTCGGCACCGAGTTCGCGCAGGGCGTCGATCAGCCCCTTCATCGGGCGCCTGCGCATCTGCGCGATGCCGTCGAGGCGGTAGACGCCGCGCGGCGCCGCGGCGCAGAGCGCCGTGAGAAAACGCGCCGCCGTGCCCGCGAGTCCGACGAAGAGATCGACAGGCGTCGCCGAGGAAAACGCCCGGGCCTGGCCCGAGACGGCGATCGTCCCCGCCGCTTCGTCGGCCGTCACCTCGAGGTCCAGCCGGCGCAGCGCCTCGGCCATCAGATGCGTGTCCTCGCTGAACAGCGCGCCCGTCAGTGTCACGGGCCGGTCGGCGAGCGCGGCGAGCAGTAGCGCGCGATTGGTGAGGCTCTTCGAGCCCGGAATGTCCGCCTCGCCGCGCACGGGCTGCGTGAACGGGACGATGGGCAGGAGGTCGGGCAAGGGCATGGAACGGACGAGCGTCGGCGAGTCGCGCCACCGCGCCAAGCGGTTTTTTGCCCCTCGGAATGTGTCATTTAATAAATGACACATCCCGCGAGGGGCGATGCGTCATCGGGGTGGGTAACGAAATCGGTCGATGACGACGATGAGGCCGGGGCCGCGCGGTGTGCCGGTGCGGCGGAGTGTCGGGCGATTCGGTCGGAGATCTGGCGTGAACCTGAACCGCGGCACGCCGCGTGTGCCGGGCCGCGAGTGAGCGTTGCCAGCCTTGGGAAGCGCGGTGCCGGCGCGGCCGGGCCCGCGAGTGGCGCGACGCGTGGAGCGCGTGCGGGACGTATCCGGGGCGCGTATGCGTTCAGGGCGCAGGACGGAAACCGGCGCGGTAGGCGCGGCCGCGTTCGAGACGGGCGGTGACTTCCGCGTAATCGCGATTCGCGAGCGCGGACTTCAGCGCATGCAATTCGTCCTCGAAACCACGGAGCGCGTGCAGGACTTCGTCGCGGTTCTGCTCGAGAATCGTGCGCCAGAGCTGCGGATCGCTGCCGGCGATGCGCGTCGTGTCGCGGAGGCCGCCGCCGGCGTAGTTGCGCCAGGCGGGATCCTTGGCGGCGAGAAACGCGCAGAGCGTCGAGGCGAGCACCTGCGGCAGATGGCTGATGTGCGCGACGATCTCGTCGTGGCGGTCGGCCGGGACCGTCACCGGCTCGCCGCCGAGATCCCGCCAGAAACACACCACCGCCTCGACGGCCGCCGGCGTGGTGACGTCGAGGGGCGTGACGAAGCACGTGCGGTGCTCGAACAGTCCGGCCGTCGCATGCTCCCAGCCGGTCTTTTCGGATCCGGCCATCGGGTGCGAGCCGACGAAATGCGCGCGGGCGCCGACGGCGGCGTGACCCTGCCGCGCGATCTCCGACTTCACGCTGCCGACATCGGTCACGATCGCGCCGTCCGAGAGGTGGGGGGCGATCCGGGCGACGAGCGGCACGATCCGGTCGACCGGCGAGGCGATGACCACGAACTCCGCGCCGGCCGCGGCGGCCTCGGGCGTATCCGCGACGGCGGCACACCACGGCTGGGTCTGCAACGCGAGCCGCGTCTCCGGCCGGCGCGCCCACAGCACGATCCGGCGCGCGACGCCGCGGGCATGGGCGGCGCGGGCGACCGACCCGCCGAGCAGGCCGGGAGCGAGGATGGCGAGGGTATCGATCACGCTCCTTGCAAAGGCCAAACTCCCGCGGTGTCGAGCGGGGATCGCGTTGCCTTTTTCTGCGCCAGGACTTTGCATCAGACGCGTGATCCCCACCGTTTACCACCGGCGCCGGTTCCGGCTGGGGCTGGCCGTTGTCGCAGGACTGGCATTCGTCGGCGGTTATTGGCTTTTCGGGCCGCACGGGGAACGGGGCGCTCGTGCTGCTCCGGTCGGCGCCGGTCGCGTCGCCTTGGATGCGGAGCAGCGCCGGCTGTCCGATCTCGCCGGCGAACTCGAGCGCACCTACGAACGCCGGCTCGCCGCCGGAGACAAGGACGAAGCCGGCGAGCCGGCGTTTGCGCTACTCGGGCGGGCGATCGCGGCGGAGCGCGACTTGCTGCGGCGCAATCCACAGGCGGGCCTCGAGCACCACGTGCGGCTGGAGCGGCTGGAAACGGCGCGGGACAACGAGCGTGCGAAGGCCGCCGCGCCGCGCATCGCCGCGCTGGAGCGGGCGGCGGAGACGGAGCGCCGGGCGGGCCGGACCGACGCAGCCCAGGCGCAGATGCGGGCGGCGCTGCAGGCCCAGCGCGAGGTTAACGACAGCCAGGCCGCGGCGGCGCACAAGGATTTCGCGCGCGAACGGGCGCTCGCGCTCGCGGTGGAGACGCTGGAGGCGGAGCCGCTGCATCGGTCGCTGACGGCGGCGATGCAGGAAGCGCGGGCGGCGTCGGCGGACCGGCGCTGGGCGGAGGCGCTCACGGCCTTCGTGAAGGCGCGCGACGCGCAGCGGACGCTCAACCAGCGGTATTCGCGCACGCGATTCGTCGACCGGCCCGGGCTCGATGCGATCGAAGCCGAAATCGCGTCGCTCCAGGCCGCGGACGTCGCGTCGGACATCGAGGCAAAGGAGACCGCGGGCGACGCCGCCGCCGATCGCGGGCGGGCGCAGGAGGCCGCCGGACTTTACGCGGAAGCCGCGGCGCGGCAGCGCGAGGTGAACGGGCGGTTCGCGCGGAGCCGCTTCGCTTCGGGCGAGCGGGTGGAGCGGCTCGAGGCGAAGGGCCACACCGTGCAGGCGGCGGAGCTGCTGACGGCCGCGGCCACGCTCGATCGGGCCGCGGCCGAAGCGCTGCGGAAGCGTCAGGTGCTGGCGGCCGGCGACCGGCTGGCGCAGGCGGCGGCCCTGCTCGCGCACGTCGAGGCGCAGTATCCGAAAGCCCGTGACTTCGATGCGGCGTTGAAGCTCCGGCTCGCCTATCTCGACGCCCGGCGTGCGGAGCTGCGCGCCCTGCAGGACGGCATCTACGAGCGGCTCGCACCGGTGCCGGAGGCGGAGGGCCGGCTGATGTTGAGGACGGAGGTGCCGCAGGAACTCTATACGCGGATCATGAGTGCGAACCCGAGCCGCGAGGCCGGTCCGGCGCGGCCGGTCGATTCCGTGAGCTGGCACGAGGCGCAGGAATTTTGCCGGCGGGTTTCGTGGCTGCTCGGAACGCGCGTGCGGCTGCCGGCGGCGGCGGAGTTTCGCGCGGCGCTGGCCGAGGGGGACGCGGCGGCGTGGAGCGCGGACAACGCCGGCGGGCGCGGCCGGGAGACCGGGAGGCAGGCGCCGAATGCCGCGGGCTTTTTCGATCTCGCGGGCAATCTCGCGGAGTGGCTCGACGCCGGCGCCGGCGACGAGGCGTCCGTCGCCGGCGGCAGTTATCTGGATCCGGCGGCTGCGCTCGGGACGATCGCACCCGTGGCGGTGGCGAAACAGGAGCGCGCGCGCCACATCGGCTTCCGCGTCGTGGTCGAAGTGCCGGTCGAGTGACGGCGGGCCAAGCGCTCCGCCGGCGCGGACCCAGCCTCAGCTTCCCAGTTTCACGATCCGTTCGAAAACCTCGGCTGTGAGCGGCATCACGGACAGCCGGCTCTGCCGCAGCAACGGGATGCCGGCGAGCGCCGGCTCGGCCTTGATCTGCGCGAGCGTCACGGGTTTGGCGAGGGCGGTTTTGGCGGCGAGTTCGACGGCGACCCAGCCCGGTTCGTCGGCGGTCGTGTCGGGGAAGGCGGTCTTCGTGACCTCGGCGAGCCCCAGCACGGCCTTCGTGGTGACACTCTCGTAGAACAGCACGCGGTCGCCGCGGCGCATGCCGTTGAGATGGAGCCGGGCGGCGAAGTTGCGGACGCCGGTCCACGCGGTGCGGCGGTCGCGGACGAGATCGCTCCACGCGTAGGCTGCGGGTTCGGACTTCACGAGCCAGTATTGGGTTGTCATGGGAAAGGGGCTTTGGTGCCGTCGCATCCGAATGGACGCCGACACTCCTGAAAAGGCAAAAGCCCGCCGGCACCTGCGCTGGCTGCTGATCGCCATGGCGGTGGGAGTGGGATTGCCGCTGATGCTGTTCTGTGTCATTCACCTCGGCTTGTTCCGATGAAATCGACGCTGCTTCCCATCCGGCTGGTGTTTATCGCGCTGTGCGGCGCCGGCGGCTGGCTGGTGTGCTACACCGAGCGGGACTGGGACAACAACCGGCTCCTGGCCGTCGCGATCGGGCTGATGATCGGCGTGCTCGTCGTGCTGGTGGACATGCTGCTGAAAGGCTTTTCGCTGCGTGGGCTGTCCGCGCTGACCTTCGGCCTGGCGATCGGCTCGGTGATCGCCTACCTGATCGGCACCTCGCCGCTGTTCGGCATCGGCGATCCGCAGACGATTTTCCTCATGCGGCTCGTGCTCTTCCTCGTCTGCACGTATCTGGCGACGGTGATCGCGCTGCGCGGCAAGGACGAGTTCAACCTCGTGATCCCCTATGTGCGCTTCGTGCCGCACGATGTGGACGTGCCGCTCGTGGTGGTCGACACCAACGTCCTCATCGACGGCCGCATCGCGCGTGTGTGCGAGGCGGGCTTTCTCAACGCCGCGCTCGTGATCCCGCGTTTCGTCCTCACGGAACTGCAGTCGGTCGCGGATTCGACCGATCCGCAGAAGCAGGCGCGCGGGCGGCGCGGACTCGACGTGCTCAACGCCCTCCGCCGGATCAAGCACCTCGACATCCGCATCCCCGAAAGCGAGGTCGCGAAGCGCGAGGACGTCGACGCGAAGCTCGTGTATCTGGCGCAGTCGATGCGGGCCAAGCTGCTCACGACGGATTACAACCTCGCGAAGATGGCGGAGTTTCACGGCGTCGCCTGGCTGAACCTGAACCAGCTGGCGAAGGCGCTGCGGCCCGAGCTTACGCTCGGCGAGACGGTCGAGGTGGATCTCGTGAAACCCGGCAAGGACGAGGGCCAGGCCGTCGGGTTCATCGAGGACGGATCGATGGTCGTCGTGGCCAACGCCCGGGCCCTGATCGGCCGGCGCGTGAGCGGCGAGATCGTGAGCGTGCTGCCGACCGCGGGCGGCAAGATGATCTTCGCCCGGCTGGTCGGCGAGGCGGATTGAGCCGGCCGCCGCGGGTGTGTCGGAGGTTTTTCCGAAATCGGAAAATTGGTGTTTACTCGCGCCCGGCGATTGCCCAAAACCTCACCTCCCTCGTGGGGCAGTAGCTCAGTTGATAGAGCGCGTCGTTCGCAACGACGAGGTCGTCGGTTTGATCCCGATCTGCTCCACCACTTTCCCCGGCTGCTTCGAAAAACAGCGCGCCTGGGGCCGGCGATTCCGCCGGACAGCGTCGTCTTGACCGCGCTGTGGTCAGCGCCGGATGCACCGCGGACGGCCGGCCCGGGGCGTCGCGTATCCTTTTTCCCGAAGCCGGTGCGGCGCCCGCCGTTTTCCGGCGGGCGCGGGCTTCGGGACTCAGGCGAGCGAGGCCATGTCGATCACGAAACGGTATTTCACGTCGCTCTTCAGCATGCGCTCGTAGGCCGTGTTGATCTGATCCATCCGGATCATCTCGATGTCGCTCGTGATGTTGTGCCGGCCGCAGAAATCCAGCATCTCCTGCGTCTCGGGCAGGCCGCCGATCAGCGAGCCGGAGACGGAGCGGCGGCGCATCAGCAGCGGGAACGCCGCCACCGGCAGCGGCTTCTCGGGCGCGCCGATCAGCGTCAGGTTGCCGTCGCGCTTGAGCAGGTTGAGGTAGGCGTTGAGGTCGTGCGTGGCGGACACCGCGTCGAGGATGAAGTCGAAGCTGCCGGCGTGCGCGGCCATCTGTGCGGCATCCGTGGAAACCACGACCTCGTGCGCGCCGAGACGCCGGCCGTCGGCGACCTTGCCGGGCGAGGTGGTGAACAGCACGACGTGCGCGCCGAAGGCCTTCGCGAACTTCACGCCCATGTGGCCGAGGCCGCCGAGACCGACGATGCCGACCTTCTGGCCGGGGCCGACCTTCCAGTGGCGCAGCGGCGAATACGTGGTGATGCCGGCGCAGAGCAGCGGCGCGGCGGCCGCGAGGTCGAGATTGGCCGGCATGCGGAGCACGAAATCCTCCGTCACGACGATGCTCTGCGAATAGCCGCCGAGCGTCGGCGTGCCGAGCTGTTTCTCGATGCTGCCGTAGGTCATGACCATGCCGTTGTCGCAGAACTGCTCCAGGCCCGTGCGGCAGTTCGGACACGTGCGGCACGAATCGACGAGGCAGCCTACGCCGACGGTGTCGCCGACCTTGAACTTCTTCACGCCGGCACCGACGGCCGTCACGCGGCCCACGATCTCATGGCCCGGCACGGCCGGATACTGGGTGAAATGCCATTCGTCGCGCGCGAAATGCAGATCGGAGTGGCACACGCCGCAATAGAGGATCTGGATCTGGACGTCGGTCGCGGTCGGATGGCGGCGCTCGATGACGGCCGCGCCGAGCGGGGCGGTGGCGCTGGTGGCGGCGTAGGCTTTCGTGGAATAGCAGGTGGGTTTGGACATGATGGGACGGATTTGATCGAGGGAGTGGGCTCCCATGCGCGACGGACCACATGGTGCGGCCGGTGCGCGGACGGGAGCGGTCACATGGGTGCAAGTTAACGGAAACGGCGAAAGTGGACGCCTGCGCGCGGTCCCGAGAGTGCGACCACGATAGCATGGATGCGATGCGATTTCGCCTGCCGGATTGCTCCGGCTGTGGGGGAATTGCTCGAAACCGCCCGCGGCACCCGCTCCGGTTTCAACGGTTTCGCGGTTTCGCGTGAGGCGTCTGATTCACGGGCATGGGCCAAACCGAGTCGCAGACGCACCCAATCGACGCACACGGAAGACCGTGCGCTCCGTCGTCGGCTCACGTTTTGTTTCGCTTGTTCGGGATTGAAAACGCGTCGGCCGGCTTCCCCGGCGTCCGTCCGATCCGTCAGCGCTCGCGCCGGTAGTCGGTGGGGGAGAGACCGGTTTCCTTGCGGAAAAGCTGCGCGAAATGGCTCGGGTTGGTGTAACCGACGTCGTTGGCGATCGTGATCACGCTTTTCTTCGTCTCGCGCAGCAGGCGCCGCGCGGCGTCGATCCGCAGCTTGATCTGATACTGCGACGGCGGGAGGCCTGTGGCGCGCTTGAACAGCCGGTTGAAGTGAAACTCGCTCAGGCCGGCCTGGGCCGCCAGCCGCGCGAGGCTGAACTCCTCCGCGAGGTGGGCCGCCATCCAATCGGTGATCCGGCGCAGCATGAAGCCGGGCAGCGCGGACGTCCCGCCGCGCGGCGAGGCGGAGAGCACCGCGTAGTTGCGCGCCAGATGCACGGCGATCGCCTGCGCCAGTCCGCGGACGAAAAGCCGGCTCGCCGTGCGCCGCGACGCCTCCTCCCGCAACGGCGCCAGCAGCGACGTGAGGACCGGGTCCTCGAACGCGGACAGATCGCGCAGCCGGGCCTGCGCGGCGTCCCGGCCGAAGACATCGGCCAGCGCCTCGTCGAACAACGTCAGGCCGAGGAGCACGAGCACGACCTCGAACGGTTCCGGGGTGAGCGTGCGGAAGCGGAAATCGTAGGGCGCGCCGCCGGCCGTGAGGAAGAGCGAACCCTTTTTCAGCCGGCTGGTGAGCCACGGGCCGCCGTTCTCGCGCTCCTGCGCCTCGGCCTCGCCGGAGGAGATCCAGGCGATGAACGGCTCCGTCACCGCCGGCATGGTGAAGCTGTCGGACACCGGCGGCAGCGCCAGGACCGAGAGCTGGACGTCCTGCCAGGCCGGACCCTGGCTGAGGACGATGCGCCGCCCCATCGCGTAACGATCGAGGGCCTCGGCGGAAGTGGAGTGCGGGACAGGCATGACGGGAAACGCCCCAGTAAAACCGCCCCCGCGCAAGTCACAACCGCGGTCGCGAGCTTCCCGCGTCCACGATCTGGTCAGGGGCGGACTCGAAGTTTTCTCAGGCGGTGTCATCTGCCACTTCGTCATCCTGGTCGGAACAGAGGCGCTCCGGGCAGTCCGAAGCGCTTTGGCCGCAGTCACCGCCTGCGCCTGCGCGCGCTGCATTCCCGGGATTCGACTTCTTCCGAGAATCCTCGCGCCCCCGCCAACCAAGGCGCGACGACCTCGGCACTGGCCTTGCGCATCAGGCGAGCGTCACTTCGGGCCCACGATCGCGGGACGACGATCGTGGCGACTTGAGCGCGAGGCAGCGTTTCTCGACAAAGTGCCACAGCGGCACGGCCAAGACGGTGGAACACAGGATTGTCGCTGCCGCCAGGAGGTAGGAGTTCGTGATCCAGCCGAAAAACACGAAGACCATCGCCACGGGCCAGCCCAGCAAATAGACGCCGTAACTATAGTCTCCGCCGAGATGCGGGAGCCGGATGGTGGAGAATCCCAGGGCAAAAAACAAATAAGTGCCGGCCATCGGCAGCACGGCGCCAAAGTTTCCGAGCGGGAAGCTCGCCGCCAGGAGGAGGAGGCTGATGATCACTCCGCCTCGTGTAAACTTGAGGGTGTCGCGATAGCTGAAGTAGGCGGCGCCAATGATGAAATAGGCGATGCACGGGAGCCCATTCCAGTTGCCATAATCATTACGCATCCTCGGCGGAACTTCATAGCCATAGACCGTGAGGGCGTTGACGATCACGACCACGATGGCCGCCGCCAGCAGCAGCCGGCGATATTTCAGCGCTCCGATCATTCCGAGCAGACAGACGGACACGTAACAGGCGAATTCCCACGGTAGCGTCCAGGCCGAGCCGATCATGCGCTTGGGGTAGGGCGTTCCATAAAACATGTCCCCCGTCGGCGACTCGGTGAGGCGGGCGGCACTGAATGTGAAGGCCGTGATATTGGGGGTCCAGTGTGTGCTGACCATGGGTTGGATCACCCAGAAACACAGTCCGGACACCAGGAAGTAGGCGGGATAGATTCGCAGGATCCGCTTCCAAAGAAAGCGGGCCGGGTCAGGGTCGCGGGCCCAACTCTGCACGATCAGATATCCGCTCAGTGCGAAAAAGAAACAGACGGACATCCGACCAAACTCCTGCTGACCCAGCGTCCATCTCTTCAACGGATCGCCCGTCGTCACGGCTTGATAGAAGCTGTGGCTGAAGATGACCGCGTAGGCCAGCATCAGCCGGAGAAAATCGAAATTACCCCAGCGATCGGCTCCGGCGTTTGCGGTATTCGTGGGAGGCGGGGGCAAGCGGGAGGAAGTTTGGCTAAAAACCTAGTTATCGGCTGTTGTCGCGGTCAAGGGCCGAGCGGACGTCGGGGGCCCATATTAACCAATGCAGGACGCGATACTTGCGCCCGCGATTTCTCCCATCGGTCCGGCGAGTGCCAGGAGGCCTCAAGAATGGCGATCGGAGGGATGGCTCGACGCAATAGGTGCAGACTTGTCCGGGCAGCGGACGAATACGTCAGATTTTGAGGGCGCGTCGCCCGGATCCCTTTCCGTAGTTGAACACCGGCGATCTCAGCGGCCGGTCAGTTTTTCCAAACTTTCCGGATAACGCGCGCCTTGCACCGCGATTCTCGCGGCGGCGGTCTCGATCTCGCGGAGATCGTCCGGGGTGAGTTCGACGGTGGCGGCGCCGAGGTTCTCGACCAGGCGTTCGGGCTTCGTCGTGCCGGGGATGGGCACGATCCACGGTTTCCGGGCGAGGAGCCAGCCGAGCGCGATCTGCGCCGGCGTGGCGTGTTTCCGCGCGGCCAGCCGGCCGAGCAGGTCCACCAGGGCCTGGTTCGCCTTCAACGCCTCCGGGGCGAAGCGGGGGAGCGTGCTGCGAAAATCGGTGCGGTCGAAGGTCGTGCCTGCGCCCATCCTGCCCGTGAGGAAGCCCCGGCCCAGCGGGCTGTAGGGCACGAGGCCGATGCCGAGTTCCTCCAGCGTCGGGATCACGTCCCGCTCCGGCGTGCGCGTCCACAGCGAGTATTCGCTCTGGAGCGCGGTGACGGGCTGGACGGCGTGCGCGCGGCGGATCGTCGTCGCGCCCGCCTCGGACAGGCCGAAGTGCCGCACCTTGCCTTCGCGGATCAATTCCTTGACCGCGCCGGCCACATCCTCGATCGGCACGGCGGGATCGACGCGGTGCTGGTAGAAGAGATCGATGGCGTCGACCTTGAGCCGCTGGAGCGAAGCCTCGGCGACCTGCCGGATGTGGTCGGGGCGGCTGTCGAGGCCGGGCGCGGTGCGCGGATCGGTGCCGATCCTGAAGCCGAACTTCGTCGCGATCACCACCTGCCCGCGGAACGGGGCGAGCGCCTCGCCCACGAGGGTTTCGTTGGTGAACGGGCCGTAGACCTCGGCCGTATCGAAAAAGGTGACACCGCGTTCGACGGCGGTGCGCAGGAGCGCGATCATCTCCGCCCGGTCCTTCGGCGGACCGTAGGAGAAACTCATGCCCATGCAGCCGAGGCCGATGGACGAGACTTCGAGGCGACTGTTTCCGAGCTGGCGTTTCTGCATGGTGGCTGGCTCCCGGTTTGGCGGCGAGCGTGGAGGCGAGTCTACTCCGCGGCGGCGCGGTTGTCGCATGCGCGTTTGCCCGACCTGTCGGGATCTTGCTCGAAAGCGCGGCCCGGCCCGCGGCGCGGCGAAAAAGGCCCGCGGCGCGGCGGGGCAGGCGAGGGGAGCCGCGCGTGCGTGCGTCCGACCGGTTCCGGATGGCTGCAGGTTACACGGCGGGGCCGGCTTTCACGCGCTTGTGACGGGGGAGTCACGCGATTGTCACACTCATCCCCCATGGTCGGACCCGAGCCGTTTCGCGTCCAGGGAGCGGCCGACCCTTCACTTCACTGGCGCAGCACAAACCTCGACCTCGCCCAATGTTCAGCAAGATGAAAACCACCAAATTCCTCCTCGCCGGCCTCCTCGCCGTGGCCTCGGCGCACCTCGCGTCCGCCGCGACGACGATCCGGATCACCGGCTCGACGGCGTTTCGCGCCGCGACCTACTCGGCCATCGATCATATCCTGAACAGCGGCTACACCTCGGCCTTCACCGGCGCGAGCGTCTCGAGCGCGGGCCAGGCGATCTTCAGCGGCACGACCGTCACGGGCAACTATCCGGTCGTCATCAAGACGTCCTTCAGCGGCTCGGTCGGCGGCATCCAATCCGTCACCCAGCAGATCAACACGCTGGTCTGGCTCAAGGATTCCGTCCTCCCCGGCAGCGGCAGCACGGCCAATGTCAGCACGTCGATCCCGGGCAATGTCGAGACGGCGATCGCCGACGTGACCATGTCGGATTCGATCCAGAACTCCACGACCTACCGCTCGCCGGCGCTGACCAAGATCAAGGTCGGCGTGGTGCCGTTCGTGTGGGTGCGCAACAACGGCGCGCCCTCCACGATCTCCAACATCACCCCGCTGCTCGCCCGCTCGCTCCTGTCCTACGGCGCGCCGCTCTCGATGTTCTCCAACAACGCCAGCGACGCTTCCATGATGGTCTTCCCGATCGGTCGCGACCAGGACTCGGGCACGCGGCTCGCCGCCTTTGCCGAGACGGGCTATGGCACCCTGACCCCTCCCGGCCAGTATAAGGTCAACCTCTCCGGCACGACCATCACCAGCGCCGAACTCTACCCGGTGAACACCGTCCTCGGCGTCACCTACGACATCGGCACCTCCGGCTATGCGAGCGGCAGCAACGTCAAGACGGCCCTCAACGCCACCGGCAGCGACACCGCCCCGGTTTACGACACGACTTCCGGCGCGATCGGCAGCGGTGCGACCTTGATCTCCTCGGGCGCCTGGTATGTCGGCTATCTCGGCACCAGCGACGCCTCCGGCGTCACCGGCGTGACGGTCAACGACACCACCGGCTGGACCGGCTCGGCCCTCACCTACAACGGCGTTCCCTACAGCCCGACCAACGTCCGCGAGGGTTCCTACACCTTCTGGACCTACGAGTGGCTCATGTATCGCAACAGCGGCACGAACGCCCTCACCGGCACCGGCAAGACCGTCGCCGACCAGCTCGCCAACAAGATCCTCACCGTCGACGCCGCCGTCTCCGGCATCCTGGTCAGCACGATGCACGTCAGCCGCGCGGTCGAGGGTGGCATCATCACGCACAACTAAGCGTTCCGCCACGTTTCGTCCGATCTCATCATGAAAATTTCCCACTGCCTCTTCGCCGGCGGCCTGGCTCTGGCCAGTCTTTCCGCCTCGGCCCAGCTCGCGTCCAACCACCTGATCCTCGGCTTCCGCTCGACGTCCTCCTCGACCAACGTCGTGGTCGACCTCGGCCTGATCTCCCAGTTCACCTCGCCCTCGTCGTCGACCTTCACGATCAGCTCGCTCGCCTCGGCCGACCTCGTGTCCGCCTATGGTGCGAACTGGGCCACGTCCGGCGCGGTTTCCTGGGGCATCATCGGCACCAACGGTCTCCGCACGCCGACGAACTACGCCTCGGCCTCCCGCAGCGCCGTCGATTCGCCGACGACGCCCTACGAAGCCCTCAGCGCCTCCTCGCTCGCCGATCTCAAGGCGCAGATCGGCGCGGTGACGACGGCGTTCAACAACGCGGTCAACCTCGGTGGCAGCGTGTCGACGAACAGCGCCTCCACGGTGTTCCTCCCCGGCTCCTGGTCGGAGACCGAGGATGCGACGCCCAGCGTGAGCTTCGGCTGGCTCGACACGACGTCGTTCCAGAACGTCCTCTCCCTGTCCGGCGGCGGCTGGGCCGTCTCCGACCTCTACCAGATGTCGCAGAACACCGAGGGCGTCTACATCGGCTCCTTCGGGCTCAACGCGGCGGGCGAGTTCGTGTTCAGCACGAGCGCGTCGACGTTCTCCGCGGTGCCCGAGCCGTCCACGTATGCCGCCATCGCCGGCGTGCTCGCGCTCGGCTTCGTCGCCTTCCGCCGCCGTCAAGCCAAGGCGCTCGCCGCCTGAGGCCGCACCGGTTGGTCCGCCCATCCACCTTTTGACCGCACCAGGTCAAGTCCCGGTATTTTCGCAGAGGCATTGCGCCGCCGGTGACGGTGTCCCCGGCGGCGAAAGGTTGGATTAGTTGAACCATCGTTTGACCCGAAAAGTCAGCGGCGCGGCCCCTCTACCCTGCGGGAGGGGCCGCGTTCGTTGACGCCCTCCTTTTCCCTTGCCGTCCCCGTCTTCCATCCGCCGCTCCCGGTCCGCATTCGCCGTGCTCCTGCTCGCCCTGGCGCCCTTCGCCGCGACCGCCGCGTCCGCGCCGCCCGAGGCCGCCGCGCCGGAGTCCGCGGCCCGCGCGGCCCGGCCGTTCTTCATCCAGGAATACCGCGTCGAGGGCGTGCAGGCCGTCGGCAGGGCCGAGATCGAGGACGCCGTGTATCCGTTTCTTGGACCCGGACGCACCGTCGACGACGTCGAGCGCGCGCGCGCCGCGGTCGAGAAGGTCTACCGCGACCGGGGCTACCAGACCGTGGTCGTCCAGATCCCGGAGCAGACGGCGGCCGGCGGCGTCGTCCGGCTCGCCGTGACCGAGGGCAAGGTCCGCCGGTTGCGCGTCCGCGGCGCCCGGTATTTCTCGCCCGCCCGCATCAAGGCCGGGGCGCCGTCGCTCGCCGAGGGCCGCGTGCCGGATTTCAACGCCATCCCCGCCGACATGGTCGCGCTCAACCAGCTCGCGGACCGGCGCGTGACGCCGTCGCTGCGGCCCGCGCCCACGCCGGGCGACGTCGACATCGACCTCGAGGTGAAGGACTCCCTCCCGCTGCACGGCAGCCTCGAGCTCAACAACCGCCGGAGTGCCCAGACCACCGCGCTGCGGCTCAACGGCGCGCTCAGCTACGGCAATCTCTGGCAGCGCGGCCACACGCTCGCCTTCAATTTCCAGATCGCGCCCGAGCGGCGCGACGACGCCGAGGTCTACTCCGCGTCCTATTCCGCGCGCGTCCCGACCGTCGACTGGCTCACGCTGACGCTGCGCGGCACGAAGCAGAACAGCAACCTCTCCACCCTCGGCGGCAGCGCGGTCAACGTCGTCTCGCCCGGCACGACCGCGGGCCTCCATGCCGACATCGCGCTGCCCGGCGCCGACGGCTTCTACCAGTCGCTCAGCCTCGGCCTCGACTACAAGCGCTCGGAGGAGAACGTCACGATCGCGCAGACGCTCACGCACACGCCGCTCACGTATTATCCGGTCACGGCGTTCTACACCGCCGTCGTGGCGGGGAAGCGGAGCGAGACGGATTTCACCGCGGGCGTGACCCTGAGCCTGCGCGGCGTCGGCAGCAATTCCGCCGATTTCGCCCGCAAGCGCTACGGCGCCGACGCGGACTTCCTCACCTTCCGCGCCGACCTCTCGCACACCCACGAGCTGCCGGCAGGCTTCCAGGTCTTCGGCCGCGTGCAGGGCCAGCTGGCCAACGAGCCGCTCGTCAACAGCGAGCAGCTCTCCGGCGGCGGCCTCGACACCGTGCGCGGCTATTTCGAGTCCGAGGTGCTGGCCGACGACGGCGTGTTCGGCTCGCTCGAGCTGCGCAGTCCGTCGCTCCTCGCCTGGTTCGGCGAGAAGACCGGCGAGTGGCGCGTCTACGTCTTCGGCGACCTCGGCGGCATGACGGTCATCCGGGCGCAGCCGGAGCAGGACGCGCGCTTCACGCTTTCCAGCCTGGGCTTCGGCAGCCGGATCCGGCTGCGCGACCACTTCACCGGCTCGGTCGACGCGGCGTTCCCGCTCGACGCCCAGGCGCACACGCGCGAGCCGAACCTCCATCTCACCTTCCGCGCGGGCGCGGATTTCTGATCCGCCCGCCCTCCTTTCCACTCAACGCCCTCGTCGCATGCCCACGGTCATCACCTCCCCGAAACCTCGTCTTCTTCCGCGCCTGCTGCTCGCCGGACTCGCCGTCCTGGCCTGCGCCGGTTCCGCCCGCGCCTGGTGGGACGAGGCCTGGTCGCTCCGCAAGCCGTTCACGATCGACACCTCGGCCGGCGGCGTCCCGTTCGCCGGTCCGCTCGGCCCGGTGCCCGTCCTCGTGCGCCTGCACGACGGCAACTTCCGCTTCG
>Ga0222421_100275_pt1 | contig 22522 bp, 19 predicted proteins | sample 3A1ome_2_FD_182473 | JGI IMG/M metagenome (GOLD analysis project Ga0222421, IMG submission 182473) | Enriched microbial communities from leaf-cutter ant dump, University of Wisconsin, Madison, United States - 3A150A (version 2) | ecosystem: Environmental > Terrestrial > Nest > Insects nest > Nest... | reverse complement strand
CGTGACGCGGCGCCTGGCGGAGGCCATCACCGCCCCCGAGCGGTCCATCGTCATTGCATTGCAGAGCCATACTTCCGCTGAAGATCAGCCCTCAACTCGACCTTGACCGGTAATTCGAGGTCTCCATATGGGAAGCCCAAACCGACAAAGATCGGCACGGGTCGGGAAAACGGCCTTGCGGTCATGAAATTTCTCCGGATTTGAATGCCCGCCCGACAACGCGCCAGTTCTGTCCGGGTTGCCGCTTGCCGTGACTTTATTTTCAGCGGGGCGAGAAATCATCCTGAGTCCGTCATGCGTGGTTTCGGGTGGCGGCTGGAAGCCGTCTCGTTAAGATGGCATCCAATGACGAATCCCGGCCAACCCAGCCCTTTTGTCCGCCAGACGATCGAGACGCCGCTCGGCGGCTTGATGGTCGTCGCACGGGATGACCGCTTGTGCATGGCGGAGTTCGCCGACTGCGATGGTCGCATTCAGCAATGGCTGCGCAAACGGACTGGAGGGAATCGGCAGGTGTTGAGCGACGGGGTGCCGCCGTCCGGCGTCGAGCGCGCCTTCAATCGCTATTTCGACGGCGAATTGAGGGCTCTGGAGGCGATCGACGTGGAATTGTCCGGCACGCCGTTTCAAACCGGATTATGGACGGCGTTGCGAACGGTTCCGCCCGGCAAGCCGCTCGCCTATGGCGCCTTCGCCGCATCGCTGGGCAGACCCCGGGCGGCGAGGGCGGTCGGCCATGCCAATGGCGCTAATCCTCTGGCCATCGTCGTTCCCTGCCACCGGCTGGTCGGCGCGGATGGTGCGCTCATCGATTATGGCGGCGGCCTGTGGCGAAAGCGCTGGCTGCTCGATCACGAACAGCGGCACGCCTCTCAGTCGTAGAACGCTTCCACCACGTTTCGCCGGCCCAGCATGAACGCGTCCGCGACATGCTGCAACGGCGCCAGATCGACATCCGACGTGCCGGCGCGGACGATCTCGGCAAAACGGCGATAGAGCATCGGATATTCGGCTTCCGGCTCCTCGTGGACAACCTTGCCGTCGATGGCCAGTTTCGCGCCTCCGCTGGAAAGCACCATTGAGCCGTCATCCGTCTCGGCCAGGATGTCCCAGCTTTGCGGGCCGGTCTGAAGCCAGTCGAGTTCCATCGGCACGCTCATTCCGTCCGCCGTGCGGAAGACGACATGGGCGGCGACCGGCGCGTCCCGGTTCTCGGGGAAATCCAGAACGGCCTCGGAAATGAACATCGCCGGCAGGATATGCGTGGCGATCGAGAGCGCGTTGATGCCGGGATCGAAGACGCCGAAGCCGCCTGCCTGCCATATCCATTCCTGGTTCGGGTGCCAGCGGCGCACGTCTTCTTTCCAGTTGATGGCGGCCGAGCGCAGCCGCGTGGAGGCGAGGAAGGCGCGGGCGGCCTCGACGGCCGGCGCGTAGCGCGAATGCCAGCTTGCGAACAGAGACACGCCTTTTGCCGCCGCCAGCGCCTTCAGGTGCTCGACCTCGCTGACGGTCGCGCCGGGCGGCTTCTCCAGGAAGACATGTTTGCCGGCGTCGATCGCGGTCCGCGCGGCGTCGTGGCGGAACTGCGGCGGCATGCACAGCGAAACGGCGTCGAGTTCCGGCGTGGCCTCCAGCATCGCCTCGATCGAGGGGAAATTCGCGATGCCGTCCACCTTGCCATGACGGCTGGCGGCGGCGACCAGCCGATAGTTGCTGTCCTTCGCGAGTGCCGGCAGGTGCTGGTCGCGCACGATCTTGCCGACGCCGACGATGCCGAGCGCGATGGGGGCCGAACTTTCAGGCATGGATTCCTCGATTGTGACGCCTCGGCCATCGTGCCGGGCAGGGCGACACCCTTACGCCAAGCCGTCCGCACTGTGAACAAGCTCGCGGAGGAATCGAACGGAAATCCTTGAAGCCTGCGAGCGCGGCGTCTTATTTCCGCAGCACCGCCTCGATCTTGTCGAGCGCTTCGGCTTTGCCCAGTCCCGTCAGGAAGGCGAGGGTGGTGATGGCCGGAACGCCAAGATCGGCAGGAAGCTGCGTGGTCGACACGATCATGTCGACCCCGCCGAGCGAAGAGCGCACTTCAGTCGTCTTGCACTGGCGGGCGTCGATGGCGATGCCGCGGTCCTTCATGGCTTCGACCACGGCGTTGGAGACGACGGTCGAGGTGGCGATACCGGTCCCGCAGGCGAACAGAACAGTCTTCTTGATGCTCATTTTTCCTCCCGATTCTCTTATTGGCCCAGGATTTCGAATACGTCGCGGGTTTCTGCGGTCCGCATGAGCGCGTCGATCTTCTCGGACGATTGGACGATCTCCATAATCTGCTGCAGCATGTCGATCTGGCGATCCTTGTCGTTGATGGCGAGCATGAAGACGAGCCCGACGGGCACCTCTTCGTCCGGGTCTTCCATGCTGGCGAAGGGGACCGGCTGCGCAAGCGTGGCAAGGGCGACGCCCGGCTTGATCACATGCTGCGGGTCCGTATGCGGAACCGCGACATTCGCGTCACGGCCGACCGGCAGGCCGGTCGGCATTTTCGCTTCCCTCGCCACCACCGCATCCGCGTAGGTCGGCCGCACATAGCCCAGCTTCTCCAGCCTGCCGGCAAGGAGGCGGATCACCTCCTCGCCGGTCGAGGCAGTTACGCCGAGGGCGATCGCCTCCGGGTTGATGGCGCTGGCAAGGGTGTTGCTCATGAACCTGATGCTACTCCGCAGGTGTTGCTTCCGATTCGTCCTCGGCGCCCGCCGCGCGTTCCCAGGCCGCGGTGTTGCAGTGGTAGAGCCAGAAGCAGGCGGCGATGATGAGCGCCATCAGGACGAGGCCGATCACGCCGAGCGTCTGGACGAACTCGATCACCACATAGGAAATCCAGAGGAACCCGTCCACGACCGAGGTGATCTGGACCGCGTTCTCCGGCATCTTGAAGCCCGACGAGACCGCCGCGCTGGTGAAGAGGGGAGCCAGGGCGTTGGCGACGTAGAAGCCGGCGGCCAGCGTCACCGTGCCGACGATGACCATGCGGAACACGTTGCCGCGCAGCAGCGGCGCCGTCAGCGCCACGATGAACGGGATGACGGCAAGGTCGGCGAACAGGATGACGCGGTTGCCCGGCAGGATGATCGACAGGACGATGGCGATCGGCACCAGGATCAGCGAGGACGAGATTGCCGCCGGATGACCGATCAGGATGGCCGAATCGAGGCCCACGAGCAGCTCGCGGTCGCCGGCCCGCTTCCGGACGAATTCATGCGCGGCTTCGGATACCGGCAGCAGGCCCTCCATCAGGATCTTGACCATGCGCGGCAAGAGCATCATGGCGGCAGCCAGCGTCATGCCCGTCTGCAACACCTTGGAGACGACGGTTCCGAAATCGCCGGCGTTGTAGTAGCCGATCGCGCCCAGCACCAGGCCGATGATGAGGCCGAGAACGACCGGCTCCCCGAATACGCCGAAGCGCTTTTCGATGGTCTCCGTGGAGATGTCGATCCTGTTGATGCCGGGGATGCGCTCGATGATCCAGTTGATGATGATGGCGACCGGCAGGATCTGCGCCGACGCCAGATGCGGCACGGACACGCCGGGCACGCCGTAGAATTTCTGGACCGCGCGTGCCGACCAGTCGGCGAAAAGCAGGCCGAGCGCCGCCATCAGGGCGGCGACCACCAATCCGTAGCCCAGGCTGCCGGTGGCCGCGGTCGCGAGCGAACCGACGAAAGCGAAATGCCAGAAGTTCCAGACGTCGACATTGAGCGTGCGGGTCATTTTGGTGAGCAGCAGCACGACGTTGACGGCGATGGCGATCGGGATGACCCAGAGGCCCACCGACGAGCCGAAGGCGATCGCCGCGGCCGACGGCCAGCCGACATCGACGATATCGCGATGAATGCCCGTATTGGTGACGATGGCCTGCGCCACGTCGCCGATGGAGCCCAGCATCAGGCCCAGCACAAGGTTGATGCCGATGAATGCGACGCCGATGGTGACGGCGGCGCGAAACGCCTTGCCGGCCTTGGCGCCGAGAATGACAGCTATGATGAAGATGACGATGGGCAGCAGCACCGTCGCGCCCAAAGTGTCGACGGCAGCCTTCAGGCCGCTTAGAAATGTGTCCATGATTTCCCTCCCGATGGGCTCGCGACTGTCCATCGAGAACATTTGTCGATCACCCTGCACAAAAGTAGGATGTCGCAACAAACCTGTCAATTTGCAGGCTTTGGCATTTCCACAGGCGCGGGCGGCGTAACCGCTTGCCAAGCGCCTTCGCAGTCAACTCCTGTATCAGCCCAATTCCATCCGTTATATGCCGGCTAGGAACTCGTTAAGGAATGCCGCCTTAATGACCCCGTCCAGACGAGGAGGCGGGAATTGTCGAAGCGGCAGGAGCGGTTCGAATGCCTGATGGAGCCCAGCAACACCTGGATGGTCTGGGATTCGGTGAACGGGCAGCCGGCGCAATATTTGCAGAACCATCTGGCAGGCCTTCCGCGCGAGAAGGCTCTGCTCATGTGCCGTCTGCTGAATTCGCTTGCCGCCGACGATCGGTTCAGGTCGCTTGCGTCCTGACCGTCAGAGCGAAGTTCCCTTCAAGGAAAATCTGGCGCTATCGATTCGATGGTCGGGCGCTGGCGTAAATTCCGCCGCGGCGGCGTCGCGGTCTCGTGTGCGCTCGGAAGAGGACGCGCTCAGAAAGGCTCGTCGAACGTGACGATTGAGACTTCACCCTCAAGTGCCCCCTGATAGGCCGACAGGTGCGGCTCGTCGTCCGGCTCGCCCTCCATCTCGCCGATCTGGTCGAGCTCGGCTTCGGCGTAGCCCTCCGTCGCCAGCGCATCCAGCGCCTTGCGGACCGCCGAATCGTCGTCGGGCGCGACCAGCATGACGTGCACCCCCTCGGGCGTGCCGCCCTTGCGCTTCCAGACCCTGCCCGTGATGATGGTCACCGGGCGTTCCGTGTCATCCTGCGAATTGTCGTTCACCGGCTGATTCCTCCGATTCTCCGTCGAGGCGTGGTCGTAGGGCCTTTTCGCACGATTGGCCGGACCGCGACAGGAAAAAGCGGGTTACTTTCTTCTGCGTCCTTGCGAGGCCGCGAAAGAATATTACATGCATCGCGCGCATGGCAGCCAGCCGCCGGTTTCGTAGCAATATTTGGCGCGGCGGGCTTGACGCATTACGGGGTTGCGGGTAGAAGCCGCCTCGTCTGAGCCGATGTGAGGCTTTCGGTCCGGAACGACGCGTTCCGGAGTTTGCCTCAAACAGGGTTCGTTTTACGAGCGATTGACATTGCCGGCATGCATGAAGCGCCTGACGCTTCCTCTGCTTTTGTTCGGGCGGAACCGCAAGAAGGCGGTTTTTTGCCCGACTTCGCGCATGGCAATGGCGTTCAAAACGGGCTGGAAACGGCTCCCGACACGAGATTGAGATTGAGAAGGAAGGTTTAATGCCTACCGTTAACCAGCTGATCCGCAAGCCGCGTAAGGCGCCGGCGACGCGCAACAAGGTTCCGGCCATGCAGCAGAACCCGCAGAAGCGGGGCGTCTGCACGCGCGTCTACACCACGACGCCGAAGAAGCCGAACTCGGCGCTGCGCAAGGTCGCGAAGATTCGCCTGACCAATGGCTTCGAGGTGATCGGCTACATTCCGGGCGAGGGGCATAACCTCCAGGAGCACTCGGTGGTGATGATCCGTGGCGGTCGCGTCAAGGACCTTCCGGGTGTGCGCTACCATATCATCCGCGGCGTTCTCGACACCCAGGGCGTCAAGAACCGCAAGCAGCGCCGCTCCAAATACGGTGCCAAGCGTCCGAAGTAAGGGTTCCCCGGCTTCGGCGCTTTTTGTTTGAAGCGTCGGGCCAGAGAGACAAGAGAGACAACGACATGTCCCGTCGCCACAGTGCAGAAAAGCGTGAGATCAACCCGGACCCGAAGTTCGGCGATCTGGTTATTACCAAGTTCATGAACGCCGTCATGTACGACGGCAAGAAGTCGGTCGCCGAGACCATCGTCTATGGCGCGCTCGATCAGGTGCAGTCCAAGACCAAGCAGGAGCCGGTCGCCGTCTTCCATCAGGCGCTCGACAATGTCGCGCCGCACGTTGAAGTCCGTTCGCGCCGCGTCGGCGGCGCCACCTATCAGGTGCCGGTCGATGTGCGTCCGGAGCGCCGCCAGGCCCTGGCGATCCGCTGGCTGATCTCGGCCGCGCGCAACCGCAACGAGACCACGATGGTCGACCGCCTCTCGGGCGAGCTGATGGACGCGGCCAACAACCGCGGCACCGCCGTCAAGAAGCGTGAAGACACCCACAAGATGGCAGAGGCCAACCGCGCCTTTGCGCATTACCGCTGGTAAAGCGCAGGCGAGACGAGAGAGGCATCCACCATGGCCCGCGAATATAAAATCGAAGACTACCGCAACTTCGGCATCATGGCGCATATCGACGCCGGCAAGACGACGACGACCGAGCGCGTGCTCTACTACACGGGCAAGTCGCACAAGATCGGCGAAGTTCATGACGGCGCCGCCACCATGGACTGGATGGAGCAGGAGCAGGAGCGCGGCATCACCATCACGTCCGCCGCCACCACGACCTTCTGGAAGGGCCGTGACGGCAAGATGCGCCGCTTCAACATCATCGACACCCCCGGCCACGTCGACTTCACCATCGAGGTGGAGCGCTCACTGCGCGTGCTCGACGGCGCCATCGCGCTGCTCGACGCCAATGCCGGTGTCGAGCCGCAGACCGAGACGGTCTGGCGCCAGGCCGACAAGTACCACGTGCCGCGCATGATCTTCTGCAACAAGATGGACAAGATCGGCGCCGACTTCTACCGCTCGGTCGAGATGATCGGCTCGCGCCTCGGCGCGCAGGCCGTCGTCATGCAGCTGCCGATCGGCGCCGAAAGCGAGTTCGCCGGCGTCGTCGACCTGATCGAGATGAATGCGCTGGTGTGGCGTGACGAGTCGCTGGGCGCCGCCTGGGACGTCGTCGAGATCCCTGCCGATCTCAAGGCAAGGGCCGAGGAATATCGCGAGAAGCTCATCGAGGCCGCCGTCGAGATGGACGACGACGCGATGAACAATTACCTCGAAGGCAATCTGCCCGACAACGACACGATCCGCGCCCTGATCCGCAAGGGCACGATCGCGGTGAAATTCTTCCCGATGTTCTGTGGCTCGGCCTTCAAGAACAAGGGCGTACAGCCGCTGCTCGACGCCGTCGTCGACTTCCTGCCGTCGCCGGTCGACGTTCCTGCCATCAAGGGCGTGGACGCCAAGACCGACAAGGAAATCGAGCGTCATGCCGACGACAACGAGCCGCTGTCGATGCTGGCGTTCAAGATCATGAACGACCCCTTCGTCGGCTCGCTCACCTTCGCGCGCATCTACTCGGGCAAGCTCACCAAGGGTTCGTCCCTGGACAACACCGTGAAGGGCAAGAAGGAGCGCATCGGCCGTATGCTGCAGATGCATTCCAACTCCCGTGAAGACATCGAGGAAGCCTTTGCTGGCGACATCGTCGCGCTGGCCGGTCTCAAGGACACGACCACCGGCGACACGCTGTGCGATCCGGTGCATCCGGTGATCCTGGAGCGCATGGAGTTCCCCGACCCGGTCATCCAGATCGCGATCGAGCCGAAGACCAAGGGCGACCAGGAGAAGATGGGCCTCGCGCTGCATCGCCTCGCCGCCGAGGATCCGTCTTTCCGCGTCAAGACCGACGAGGAGTCCGGCCAGACGATCATCGCCGGCATGGGTGAGCTTCACCTCGACATCATCGTCGACCGCATGAAGCGCGAATTCAAGGTTGAGGCCAATATCGGCGCGCCGCAGGTGGCCTATCGCGAGACGATCACCCGCACGCACGAGCAGGACTACACCCACAAGAAGCAGACCGGCGGCACGGGCCAGTTCGCCCGCGTCAAGATCATCTTCGAGCCGAACACAGAGAGCGAAGAGTTCGTGTTCGAATCCAAGATCGTCGGCGGCGCGGTGCCGAAGGAATACATTCCGGGCGTCGAGAAGGGCATCGACAGCGTCATGGGGTCCGGTCCGTTCGCCGGCTTCCCGATGATCGGCGTCAAGGCGACGCTGATCGACGGCGCGTTCCACGATGTCGACTCTTCGGTCCTGGCGTTCGAAATCGCGTCCCGCGCGTGCTTCAAGGAAGCGGCGCCGAAGCTCGGCGTCCAGCTTCTCGAGCCGATCATGAAGGTCGAGGTCGTGACGCCGGAAGAATATGTCGGCAACGTCATCGGCGACCTGAACAGCCGCCGTGGCCAGATCCAGGGGCAGGAGACGCGCGGCGTCGCCGTCGTCGTCAACGCGATGGTGCCGCTCGCCAACATGTTCAAGTACGTCGACAATCTGCGTTCGATGTCGCAGGGCCGCGCCCAGTACACGATGCAGTTCGACCACTACGAGCCGGTGCCGACCGCGGTCGCCCAGGAAGTCCAGAAGAAATACGCGTAGTCCTCCCGACAGGGTGGATGGTACGCCGGTAAACTGAATCAACGCCTGAACGGGCAGCAGGAAATGGAGACCTCACATGGCAAAAGGTAAATTCGAGCGTAATAAGCCTCATGTGAACATTGGCACGATTGGTCACGTTGACCACGGCAAGACGTCGCTGACGGCTGCGATCACGAAGTACTTCGGCGAGTTCAAGGCGTACGACCAGATCGACGCTGCGCCTGAAGAGAAGGCGCGCGGCATCACCATCTCGACGGCGCATGTGGAATACGAGACGCCTTCGCGTCACTATGCGCACGTCGACTGCCCCGGCCACGCCGACTATGTGAAGAACATGATCACGGGCGCGGCGCAGATGGATGGCGCGATCCTGGTGGTGTCGGCGGCCGACGGCCCGATGCCGCAGACGCGCGAGCACATCCTGCTGGCCCGCCAGGTCGGCGTCCCGGCGATCGTGGTGTTTTTGAACAAGGTCGACCAGGTCGACGATCCGGAGCTTCTGGAGCTGGTCGAGCTCGAGGTTCGCGAGCTTCTGTCGAAGTACGAGTTCCCCGGCGACGACATTCCGATCGTCAAGGGCTCGGCGCTTGCCGCTCTCGAGGATTCGAACAAGGAGATCGGCGAGAACGCGATCCGCAAGCTGATGGAAGAGGTCGACGCCTACATCCCGACGCCGGAGCGTCCGATCGACATGCCGTTCCTGATGCCGATCGAGGACGTGTTCTCGATCTCGGGCCGCGGCACGGTGGTGACGGGTCGCGTCGAGCGCGGCGTGGTCAAGGTGGGTGAAGAACTCGAGATCGTCGGCATCCGCCCGACGACGAAGACGACGTGCACGGGCGTTGAGATGTTCCGCAAGCTGCTGGACCAGGGCCAGGCGGGCGACAACATCGGCGCGCTGCTGCGTGGCGTTGATCGTGAAGGTGTCGAGCGCGGCCAGGTTCTGGCCAAGCCGGGCTCGGTGAAGCCGCACAAGAAGTTCAAGGCCGAGGCCTACATCCTGACCAAGGACGAGGGCGGTCGCCACACGCCGTTCTTCACCAACTACCGTCCGCAGTTCTACTTCCGCACGACGGATGTGACGGGCATCGTGACGCTGCCGGCGGGCACCGAGATGGTGATGCCCGGCGACAACGTGACGGTGGACGTGGAACTGATCGTGCCGGTTGCCATGGAAGAGAAGCTGCGCTTCGCCATCCGTGAAGGCGGTCGCACCGTCGGCGCCGGCGTCGTCGCTTCCATCATCGAGTAACTGACGGCCGGTTCTAGCCGGATGCATTCTCAGCATGAGGGCGGCCTTCGGGTCGCCCTTTTGCATTTGCCGGAAGCTCGTTCGACCGGCGTCAAATTCGCCACAATCGGAAGTGAGCCTAGAACTGATCCTGGTTCACCCATTGATGCTGATAGCGCACCTCCCGTCCGGCTACATCCTTGCGACGCTCGCGCGCCGGCGTGTCGGGCCGAAACCGCTTATGATGGCGGCAGCCCTGATCGGCGCCATAGCTCCCGACCTAGACATGCTGTACTTCCATCTCGTTGATGGGGGCAAAACGCACCATCACACTTTTATCAGTCATTGGCCGCTTTTCTGGCTGGCTTCGGGAGCCGTGTCGTTGGCGCTGGGGAGATGGCTGGCGCCGCGCTACCTGCCCGCTCTGGGCATGTTCTTCGCCGCAGCCATGCTTCATATGGTTCTGGACAGCATCGCGGCGCCGATATTCTGGCTCATGCCGTTCGATGCTACTCCCATCGAACTGGTCAAGGTTCCCGCTGTCTACGGCAACTGGGTGTTGAGCTTCGTCCTGCACTGGACGTTCCTGCTGGAGATCGCCATATGCGCATGGGCAGGATGGCTGGCACTTGGCGGCGGGTGCGCTTCTGCCAAAACGGTTTAAAACCAGGCTTGAGTTCTCGTCTACTTTGTGAAATAGCAACCCGCGCCTAGGGGTATAGCTCAGTTGGTAGAGCGGCGGTCTCCAAAACCGCAGGTCGCGGGTTCAAGCCCTGCTGCCCCTGCCAGTTTCTTTCCATGAGAAGTCTTGAATATGGCGCGACGCTTGCCACATGAAGGCTTCTCATGCATAACAACGCAGTAGCCGGGACGGGACGACTGGATGGTTCCGAGGCGGCATTGGTGATGAAGCGGATTGTTGCCACTTGCGTGGATCGGGAATCGGCTTTATGTAGGCACGACAGACACGCGACGCGTGGAGCTGGGAATCCGGCTTTGCGCGTCTGATTTGCATGGGCGGATGGGCTGCGCCGATTCGGTGGTCCGGTCCTGAAGTCCCGAAGCACGTTTCGCCCTCTGGGTTTCCAGGGCGGCGGGACCATCCAGGAGGCCCGGTTCAACGGGTCTTGAAAGAGCGGCAGATGGCGTCGAAGACACTCAATCCTTTCGTCTTCCTTCAGCAGGTGAGGGCGGAAACCGCCAAGGTGACCTGGCCTTCCCGGCGCGAGACGATGATCTCGACGGTGATGGTCCTGGCCTTCGCGCTTCTGGCGATGCTCTTCTTCTTCACCGCCGATATCGCCATGGGCTACGCGATCGAGAAGATCCTTGGTCTGGGCGCCGGCCAGTAAGACTGCCACTACGGGGAAATTGTTGATGACTGCGCGGTGGTACATCGTTCACGCCTATTCGAACTTCGAGAAGAAGGTCGCCGAGGACATCGAGAACAAGGCCAAGCAGAAGGGCCTGAGCGGTCGTATCGAGCAGATCGTGGTGCCGACCGAGAAGGTCGTCGAGGTTCGCCGCGGCAAGAAGGTCGATGCCGAGCGCAAGTTCTTCCCCGGCTACGTGCTGATGAAGGCCGAACTCAACGACGCGGTGATCTCGCTGGTCAAGAATACGCCGCGTGTCACCGGCTTCCTCGGTGAGGACAAGCATACCGCCAAGCCGATGCACATCACCGACAAGGAAGCCGAGCGCATCCTTCATCAGGTGCAGGAAGGCGTGGAGCGGCCGAAGCCTTCGGTCACCTTCGAGATCGGCGAGCAGGTGCGGGTCTCGGACGGGCCGTTCGCTTCCTTCAACGGTTTCGTTCAGGAAGTCGACGAGGAGCGGGCTCGCCTCAAGGTGGAAGTTTCGATCTTCGGGCGCGCGGTGCCCGTCGATCTGGAGTTCGGTCAGGTCGAAAAGGGCTGATCGGATTGCCCGGTCTTGCCGGGCAGGGTGCGGCGGACAGGTTCGTCGTACTGGAATGGTGGGAGGCGAGACGGGCTTAGCCGGCCTGTCGGACCGGACCACCGGACTGCAACCGCCGGCGTCGCGATGAAGCGGCCGGCATGAACAGAGGCAGGAAAGAGTATGGCTAAGAAGATTGCAGGCCAGCTCAAGCTCCAGGTTCCCGCGGGTTCAGCGACGCCGTCGCCCCCGATCGGCCCGGCGCTTGGCCAGCGCGGTATCAACATCATGGAATTCTGCAAGGCGTTCAACGCGCAGAGCCAGGAGATGGAGAAGGGTTCGCCCATCCCCGTCGTGATCACCTACTACCAGGACAAGTCCTTCACCTTCGCGATGAAGACGCCGCCGGTGAGCTACTTCCTGAAGAAGGCCGCCAACCTGAAGTCGGGTTCGAAGGAGCCGGGCAAGTCGACGGCCGGCAAGATCTCCCGCGACAAGGTGCGTGAGATCGCCGAAGCCAAGATGAAGGACCTCAACGCCAACGACGTCGAGGCGGCCATGCGCATGGTCGAAGGTTCCGCCCGTTCGATGGGCCTGGAAGTGGTGGGCTGATCAGATGGCAAAGATTGCAAAGCGCGTGGCCCAGACCCGCGAGGGCATCGACCCGAACAAGGCCTATTCCCTGGAAGAGGCCATCAAGATCCTCAAGGATCGCTCGAAGGTGAAGTTCGACGAGACCATCGAAGTCGCCATGAATCTCGGTGTCGATCCGCGCCACGCCGACCAGATGGTGCGCGGCGTGGTCAACCTGCCGAACGGCACCGGCAAGACCGTGCGCGTGGCAGTGTTTGCCCGCGGCGACAAGGCCGATGAGGCCAAGGCCGCCGGCGCCGATATCGTCGGTGCGGAAGACCTCGTCCAGACCGTCCAGGGCGGCACGATCGACTTCGACCGCTGCATCGCCACGCCCGACATGATGGGTCTCGTCGGCCGTCTCGGCAAGGTGCTCGGCCCGCGCGGCCTGATGCCGAACCCGCGCGTCGGCACCGTCACGCCGGACGTCGCCGCGGCCGTCAAGGCTTCCAAGGGTGGCGCTGTCGAGTTCCGCGTCGAGAAGGCGGGCATCGTCCATGCCGGCGTCGGCAAGGTCTCGTTCGACGTCAAGGCGCTCGAAGAGAACGTGCGCGCCTTTGCCGATGCCGTGAACAAGGCGAAGCCCGCAGGCGCCAAGGGCAACTACGTCAAGAAGGTGTCCGTCACCTCGACGATGGGCCCCGGCCTCAAGATCGATCCCGCGACGCTGGCTGCGTCGTAAGCGGGAACGGCGGACCGGCCTCGGTCGGTCCTTTGAAGAATTCCGGTCCCTGCGTTTCTGGGGGCCGGATGCCGGAAGTCGAAAGACCGAAGGCACATCCTGTCCGAGATTGTGGGCGGCCGAGGTTTAAGCCGAGGCCTTAATCGAATGGCCTGCATGAGACGGGTGACAACCGGACAAAGGAACCCGAAAGGGTCCGATGAATGGTTCGAACCGTGTTTGCCTTTTGCGCGGCTCCGGGAAACCGGACCGACGGAAAGGGGGCAGGATCCTCTGAACCGCCGTTCGGGTGATCCAGGAATGGAATAGCCTGCCCGGCAAAAGGCAACCGACGCCTGATCCCGCGAATGGGAGTCCTCGTGAATGAGGCAGGGGTCAACTGGAGATAGGCAGTGGACAGAGCGGAAAAACGCGAACTCGTCACGGACCTGAACGGAGCCTTCAAGGGCGCCGGCTCGGTGGTCGTGGCCCACTATGCCGGTATCACCGTCGCGCAGATGAACGATCTTCGTACGAAGATGCGGGCTGCCGGCGGCACCGTCAAAGTCGCGAAGAACCGTCTCGCCAAGATCGCTCTTCAGGGCACGGACTCCGAGAAGATCATTGATCTGTTCCAGGGACAGACGCTGATCGCCTTCTCGGATGATCCGGTTACCGCGCCGAAGGTGGCATCCGATTTCGCCAAGGGAAATGACAAGCTCGTCATTCTCGGCGGCTCGATGGGGACCACCACGCTCGATGCCGATGGAGTGAAGGCTCTCGCCTCGCTTCCCTCGCTCGACGAACTGCGCGGCAAGCTGGTCGGCCTTCTGGTCGCTCCGGCGACCCGGATCGCCCAGATCGTCAATGCGCCGGCCGGTCAGGTCGCACGCGTCATTGGCGCTTACGCCCGGAAGGACGAGGCGGCTTGACGCCGTTCCTCGCCGTACACCAACAACACGTTCGAACCATTTGAAGGAAAACGAAAATGACTGATCTCGCAAAGATCGTTGATACGCTTTCGAGCCTGACCGTCATCGAGGCGGCCGAGCTGTCGAAGCTTCTGGAAGAGAAGTGGGGCGTTTCCGCCGCCGCTCCGGTGGCGGTTGCCGCTGCCGGCGGCGCTGCCGCTGCCGCTGCTCCGGCCGAGGAGAAGACCGAATTCGACGTCATCCTCTCCGACGCAGGCGCTCAGAAGATCAACGTCATCAAGGAAGTCCGCGCCATCACCGGCCTGGGCCTCAAGGAAGCCAAGGACCTAGTCGAGGCTGCGCCGAAGCCGGTCAAGGAAGCCGTTGCCAAGGCGGACGCCGAGAAGATCAAGGCCCAGCTGGAAGCAGCCGGCGCCAAGGTCGAGCTGAAGTAATCAGCGTTGCGGTTCCGGCGGGCGGCCTGTCCGCTCGCCGGTCCCTGCACCGCAGGGGAGTTCTGGGAGAACCTCTTTCCCGAGGGCCGTGAAAAGCGGCCTTCGGGAAACGGGTTTTTTCCCGTTCTGGGCATGATCCCGAAAGGTCGCAGGCTTTTCGGACCGGGTCATGCCCGAAACAGAAGTTTGAACGCATCGGACCCGAATGGGAAGCTCGGTTCCGGAAAAGTTCGATGCCGAAGCAAAATTGGAACCGCTTGCCGTGAAGCGGGGCCGACGCAAGGACCGCCGGGCAGGGCGGCCCTCAAGAGATGAAGCCAGGCATGGCTGAGCAAGGAGCGACGATGGCCCAGACCCAGACTTTCAATGGCCGCAGACGCGTACGCAAATTCTTCGGGAAGATCCCGGAGGTTGCGGAGATGCCGAACCTGATCGAGGTTCAGAAGGCATCCTATGACCAGTTCCTCATGGTCGACGAGCCGAAGGGCGGCCGTCCGGAAGAGGGACTGCAGGCCGTTTTCAAGTCGGTCTTCCCGATTTCCGATTTTTCCGGTTCCTCGATGCTCGAATTCGTCAAGTACGAGTTCGAACAGCCCAAGTTCGACGTCGACGAGTGCCGGCAGCGCGACCTGACCTACGCGGCGCCGCTGAAGGTGACGCTGCGCCTCATCGTTTTCGATATTGACGAGGATACCGGCGCCAAGTCCATCAAGGACATCAAGGAGCAGGACGTCTACATGGGCGACATGCCGCTCATGACGATGAACGGCACCTTCATCGTCAACGGCACCGAGCGCGTCATCGTCTCGCAGATGCACCGCTCGCCGGGCGTCTTCTTCGACCATGACAAGGGCAAGTCGCATTCCAGCGGCAAGCTTCTGTTCGCCGCGCGCGTCATTCCCTATCGCGGTTCGTGGCTCGACATCGAGTTCGATTCCAAGGATGTCGTGCACGCGCGCATCGACCGCCGCCGCAAGATCCCGGTGACGAGCCTGCTGATGGCGCTCGGCATGGACGGCGAGGAAATCCTGTCGACCTTCTACGACAAGATCACCTACAAGCGCTCCGGCGACCACTGGCGCATCCCCTTCAACGTCGATCGTTTCAAGGGCCTCAAGGCCGTCAACGATCTCGTCGACGCCGACACCGGCGAGGTCGTGGTCGAGGCGGGCAAGAAGATCACCGCACGCCAGGCCAAGCAGCTTGCCGAAAAGGGCCTCAAGGCCATCAAGGCCACCGACGAGGACCTGCTCGGCAACTATCTGGCCGAAGATATCGTCAACTACCAGACCGGCGAGATCTTCCTCGAGGCCGGCGACGAGATCGACGACAAGACCCTGAAGGTGCTGCTCGGCACTGGCGAGGACGAGATCGAGATTCTCGACATCGACCACGTCAATGTCGGCGCTTACATCCGCAACACGCTGGCCGTGGACAAGAACGAGAGCCGTCAGGACGCGCTGTTCGACATCTACCGCGTCATGCGTCCGGGTGAGCCGCCGACGATGGACACGGCCGAGGCGATGTTCAATTCGCTGTTCTTCGACGCCGAGCGCTACGACCTGTCGGCCGTCGGTCGCGTCAAGATGAACATGCGTCTTGAACTCGACGCCGCGGACACCGTGCGCGTGCTGCGCAAGGACGACATCCTGGCGGTGGTCAAGACGCTGGTCGAACTGCGCGACGGCAAGGGCGAGATCGACGACATCGACAATCTCGGCAACCGCCGCGTGCGTTCGGTCGGCGAGCTGATGGAGAACCAGTACCGCGTCGGCCTGCTGCGCATGGAGCGCGCCATCAAGGAACGCATGTCGTCGATCGAGATCGATACGGTCATGCCGCAGGACCTGATCAACGCCAAGCCGGCGGCCGCCGCCGTGCGCGAGTTCTTCGGCTCCTCGCAGCTCTCGCAGTTCATGGACCAGACGAACCCGCTGTCGGAAGTGTCGCACAAGCGCCGTCTTTCGGCGCTCGGGCCGGGCGGTCTCACCCGCGAGCGCGCCGGCTTCGAGGTGCGCGACGTGCACCCGACGCATTACGGCCGCATCTGCCCGATCGAGACGCCGGAAGGCCCGAACATCGGCCTCATCAACAACCTGGCGACCTTCGCCCACGTCAACAAGTACGGCTTCATCGAAAGCCCGTACCGCAAGGTCGTGGACGGCAAGGTGACCAGCGAGGTCGTCTATCTGTCGGCCATGGAAGAGGCCAAGCACAATGTCGCGCAGGCCAATGCCGAGCTCGACAAGGAAGGGCGTCTCGCCGAGGAATTCGTCATCTGCCGCCATGCCGGCGAGGTGATGATGATGCCGCGCGAGACCGTCGACCTGATGGACGTGTCGCCGAAGCAGCTCGTTTCGGTCGCCGCGGCGCTGATCCCGTTCCTGGAGAACGACGACGCCAACCGCGCGCTGATGGGCTCGAACATGCAGAAGCAGGCCGTGCCGCTGGTGCGCGCCGAGGCGCCGTTCGTCGGCACCGGCATGGAGCCGATTGTCGCCCGTGACTCGGGTGCGGCCATCGGCGCCCGCCGGGGCGGCATCGTCGACCAGGTCGACGCGACCCGTATCGTCATCCGTGCGACGGAAGATCTCGATCCCGGCAAGTCGGGCGTCGACATCTACCGGCTGATGAAGTTCCAGCGCTCGAACCAGAACACCTGCATCAACCAGCGTCCGCTGGTGAAGGTGGGTGACCGGATCGAGAAGGGCGACATCATCGCCGACGGCCCTTCGACCGATCTCGGCGATCTGGCGCTTGGCCGCAACGTGCTCGTCGCCTTCATGCCGTGGAACGGCTACAACTACGAGGACTCGATCCTTCTGTCCGAGCGCATCGTCGCCGACGACGTCTTCACCTCGATCCACATCGAGGAGTTCGAGGTCTCGGCGCGCGACACCAAGCTCGGCCCGGAAGAGATCACGCGCGACATTCCGAACGTCTCGGAAGAGGCGCTGAAGAACCTCGACGAGGCCGGCATCGTCTATATCGGCGCCGAGGTCCAGCCGGGCGATATCCTGGTCGGCAAGATCACGCCGAAGGGCGAAAGCCCGATGACGCCGGAGGAAAAGCTGCTCCGCGCCATCTTCGGCGAGAAGGCCTCGGATGTCCGCGACACGTCCATGCGCATGCCTCCGGGCACGTTCGGCACGGTCGTGGAAGTGCGCGTCTTCAACCGCCACGGCGTCGAGAAGGACGAGCGCGCCATGGCCATCGAGCGCGAGGAGATCGAGCGCCTGGCCAAGGACCGCGACGACGAGCAGGCCATCCTGGACCGCAACGTCTACGCGCGCCTTTCCGACATGCTCGCCGGCAAGGATGCGATCGCCGGTCCCAAGGGCTTCAAGAAGGGCACCGCGCTCTCCAAGGACGTGCTGGACGACTATCCGCGTTCGCAGTGGTGGCAGTTCGCCGTCGAGAACGAGAAGCTCCAGAGCGAACTCGAAGCGCTTCGCGGCCAGTACGACAACTCCAAGAAGGCGCTCGAGCAGCGCTTCATGGACAAGGTCGAGAAGGTGCAGCGCGGCGACGAAATGCCTCCGGGCGTCATGAAGATGGTCAAGGTCTTCGTCGCGGTGAAGCGCAAGATGCAGCCGGGCGACAAGATGGCCGGCCGTCACGGCAACAAGGGCGTCGTGTCGCGCATCGTTCCGGTCGAGGACATGCCGTTCCTCGAGGATGGCACCCATGCCGACATCGTGCTCAACCCGCTGGGCGTGCCGTCGCGCATGAATGTCGGGCAGATTCTCGAGACGCATCTCGGCTGGGCCTGCGCCGGCATGGGCAGGAAGATCGGCGACCTGGTCGATGCCTACAAGGCCGGCGGCGACATCAAGCCGCTGCGGCAAACGATCGAGTCCGTCATACCGGCCAACGACCGCAACGAGCCGGTCCGCGACTATGACGACGAGTCCATCGTTCGCCTCGGCGAGCAGATGAAGCGCGGCGTCTCCATCGCGACCCCGGTGTTCGACGGCGCGCACGAGGCCAACATCAACGAGATGCTGGAACAGGCGGGCCTGCATTCCTCCGGCCAGTCGCAGCTCTACGACGGGCGCACCGGCGAGCCGTTCGACCGCAAGGTGACGATGGGCTACATCTACATGCTCAAGCTTCACCACCTCGTGGACGACAAGATCCACGCGCGTTCGATCGGCCCGTACTCGCTGGTCACCCAGCAGCCGCTGGGCGGCAAGGCGCAGTTCGGCGGTCAGCGTTTCGGCGAGATGGAGGTCTGGGCGCTGGAAGCCTATGGCGCCGCCTACACGCTGCAGGAGATGCTGACGGTGAAGTCGGACGACGTGGCCGGCCGCACGAAGGTCTACGAGGCGATCGTCCGAGGCGACGACACGTTCGAGGCCGGCATCCCCGAGAGCTTCAACGTTCTCGTCAAGGAAATGCGCTCGCTCGGCCTCAATGTCGAACTGGAGAACACCAAGGTCGACGCTGCGCCGCAGCCGCTGCCGGACGCCGCCGAGTAACGGCCAAAAGCGGCCGCGGAATATTCCGCGGCCGCCTGAATTCCTCGCGGGCCGTGCCCGCACATGACATGAAAAGGGGTTGTCGATAACCCCGACAAGGAGAATGGCATGAACCAAGAGGTCATGAATCTCTTCAATTCGCAGGCGCCTGCGCAGGTGTTCGATTCGATCCGCATCTCGCTCGCGTCGCCTGAAAAGATCCTGTCCTGGTCGTTCGGCGAGATCAAGAAGCCGGAGACCATCAACTACCGCACGTTCAAGCCCGAGCGTGACGGCCTGTTCTGCGCGCGCATCTTCGGCCCGATCAAGGACTACGAGTGCCTGTGCGGCAAGTACAAGCGCATGAAGTACAAGGGCGTCATCTGCGAGAAGTGCGGCGTCGAGGTCACGCTGTCGCGCGTGCGCCGCGAGCGCATGGGCCACATCGAACTGGCCGCCCCGGTCGCGCATATCTGGTTCCTGAAGTCGCTGCCGAGCCGCATCGGCACGCTGCTCGACATGACGCTGAAGGACATCGAGCGCGTCCTCTACTTCGAGAACTACATCGTCACCGAGCCCGGCCTGACCGCGCTGAAGGAGAACCAGCTTCTCTCCGAAGAGGAGTACATGCTGGCCGTCGACGAATACGGCGAGGATTCCTTCACCGCCATGATCGGCGCCGAGGCCATCCATGACCTGCTGGCCGGCATGGATCTGGAGAAGATCGCGGGCGACCTGCGCTCGGAACTGGCGTCCACGACCTCGGAGCTGAAGCAGAAGAAGCTGCTCAAGCGCCTCAAGGTGGTCGAGAACTTCATGGAATCGGGCAACCGCCCCGAGTGGATGATCATGAAGGTCGTCCCGGTGATCCCGCCGGATCTGCGCCCGCTGGTTCCGCTGGACGGCGGCCGTTTCGCTACGTCCGACCTGAATGACCTCTACCGCCGCGTCATCAACCGCAACAACCGCCTGAAGCGCCTGATCGAGCTTCGCGCGCCCGGCATCATCGTGCGCAACGAAAAGCGCATGTTGCAGGAGGCGGTCGACGCCCTGTTCGACAACGGCCGTCGCGGCCGCGTCATCACCGGCGCCAACAAGCGCCCGCTGAAGTCGCTGTCCGACATGCTCAAGGGCAAGCAGGGCCGGTTCCGCCAGAACCTGCTCGGCAAGCGCGTCGACTATTCCGGCCGCTCGGTCATCGTCACCGGCCCGGAACTGAAGCTGCACCAGTGCGGCCTGCCGAAGAAGATGGCGCTGGAGCTGTTCAAGCCCTTCATCTACGCCCGCCTCGACGCCAAGGGATATTCCTCGACCGTCAAGCAGGCGAAGAAGCTGGTCGAGAAGGAGCGTCCGGAGGTCTGGGATATCCTCGACGAGGTCATCCGCGAACATCCGGTTCTCCTGAACCGCGCGCCGACGCTGCACCGTCTTGGCATCCAGGCGTTCGAGCCGACCCTGATCGAGGGCAAGGCGATCCAGCTTCACCCGCTGGTCTGCACGGCCTTCAACGCAGACTTCGACGGCGACCAGATGGCGGTGCACGTGCCGCTGTCGCTGGAAGCGCAGCTCGAAGCCCGCGTCTTGATGATGTCGACCAACAACATCCTGCATCCGGCTTCCGGCGCGCCGATCATCGTGCCGTCGCAGGACATGGTTCTGGGTCTCTACTATCTCTCGATCGTCAACCAGAACGAGCCGGGAGAGGGCATGGTGTTCGCCGACATGGGCGAACTCCAGCATGCGCTGGAGACCAAGGCCGTCACCCTGCACGCCAAGATCAAGGGCCGCTTCAAGACGGTCGACGCGGACGGCAACGAAGTGTCGAAGATCTACGACACCACGCCCGGCCGCATGATCATCGGCGAGCTTCTGCCGAAGAACGTCAACGTGCCGTTCGACACCGCCAACCAGGAGATGACCAAGAAGAACATCTCCAAGATGATCGATACCGTCTACCGCCACTGCGGCCAGAAGGAGACCGTGATCTTCTGCGACCGCATCATGGCGCTCGGTTTCGGCCATGCCTGCCGCGCCGGCATCTCGTTCGGCAAGGACGACATGCTGATCCCGGACACCAAGGCGAAGCTGGTGGCCGACACCGAGGCTTTGGCCAAGGAGTACGAGCAGCAGTACAATGACGGCCTGATCACCCAGGGCGAGAAGTACAACAAGGTCGTGGACGCCTGGGCCAAGTGCTCGGAGAAGGTCGCCGACGAGATGATGGGCCGCATCAAGGCGGTCGAGTTCGACGACAACGGCCGCCAGAAGCCGATGAACTCGATCTACATGATGTCGCACTCCGGCGCGCGTGGTTCGCCCACGCAGATGCGCCAGCTTGCCGGCATGCGCGGCCTGATGGCCAAGCCGTCCGGCGAGATCATCGAGACGCCGATCATCTCCAACTTCAAGGAAGGCCTCACCGTTCTCGAGTACTTCAACTCGACCCACGGCGCCCGCAAGGGCCTGGCCGACACCGCCTTGAAGACGGCGAACTCGGGCTACCTGACCCGCCGCCTCGTCGACGTGGCCCAGGACTGCATCGTCAACTCGCTGGATTGCGGGACGGACAAGGGCCTGACCATGCAGCCGATCGTGGATGCCGGTCAGATCGTCGCCTCGCTCGGCCAGCGTATCCTCGGCCGCACGGCGCTCGAGGACATCAACCATCCGGTTTCCGGCGAGGTCATCGTCGAGGCCGGCAAGCTGATGGACGAGCGCGATGTGGAGCAGATCGAGAAGGCCGGCATCCAGACCGTGCGTATCCGCTCGGCGCTGACCTGCGAAGTGCGGGTGGGCGTGTGCGCGGTGTGCTACGGTCGCGACCTGGCCCGCGGCACGCCCGTCAACCAGGGCGAGGCCGTCGGCGTCATCGCGGCGCAGTCGATCGGCGAGCCGGGCACCCAGCTCACCATGCGTACCTTCCACATGGGCGGCACGGCGCAGGTCGTCGACTCGTCGTTCCTGGAAGCTTCGTATGAGGGCACGGTGCAGATCCGCAACCGCAACGTGGTCCGCAATTCCGAGGGTCATCTCGTGGTGATGGGCCGCAACATGGCGGTCCTGATCCTCGACGAGGCCGGCAAGGAGCGCGCCACGCACCGCGTCACCTACGGTTCGCGTATCTTCGTGGACGAGGGCGACAAGGTGAAGCGCGGCCAGCGCATCGCCGAGTGGGATCCCTACACCCGTCCGATCCTCACCGAGGTCGAGGGCCGGGCCGAGTTCGAGGATCTGGTCGACGGCATCTCCGTGCAGGAGACGGCCGACGAGTCCACCGGCATCACCAAGCGCGAGGTCATCGACTGGCGTTCGACGCCGCGCGGCTCGGATCTCAAGCCGGCCATCGTGGTGCAGGATGCCAAGGGCAAGGTCGCCAAGCTGTCGAAGGGCGGCGATGCGCGCTTCCTGCTTTCCGTCGAGGCCATCCTCTCGGTCGAGCCGGGCGCTCATGTGAAGCCGGGCGACGTGCTGGCGCGTATCCCGATGGAAAGCGCCAAGACCAAGGACATCACCGGTGGTCTGCCGCGCGTTGCGGAACTGTTCGAGGCTCGCCGTCCGAAGGACCATGCCATCATCGCCGAGATCGATGGCACGATCCGCTTCGGCCGCGATTACAAGAACAAGCGCCGCATCATCATCGAGCCGCATGACTCGACGCTGGAGCCGGTGGAGTACCTGATCCCGAAGGGCAAGCCGTTCCATCTCCAGGACGGCGACGTCATCGAGAAGGGCGACTACATCCTCGACGGCAACCCGGCGCCGCACGACATCCTGGCGATCAAGGGCGTGGA
>Ga0222421_100270_pt1 | contig 23323 bp, 24 predicted proteins | sample 3A1ome_2_FD_182473 | JGI IMG/M metagenome (GOLD analysis project Ga0222421, IMG submission 182473) | Enriched microbial communities from leaf-cutter ant dump, University of Wisconsin, Madison, United States - 3A150A (version 2) | ecosystem: Environmental > Terrestrial > Nest > Insects nest > Nest... | reverse complement strand
ACATCACCGACCTGAACACCGGCGAAGTGCTGATGAGCCAGAACGTGGAGCAGGGCGACATCTGGCGCATGTGCCAGGTCAAGGACGCCGCGATCCGCGACTGGGTCAAGCTCGCCGTGAACCGCGCGCGCAACTCCGGCATGCCCGTGGTGTTCTGGCTCGACCAGTACCGCCCGCACGAGGCGCAGCTCATCACCAAGGTCAAGATGTACCTGCACGAGCACAACACCGCCGGCCTGGACATTCAGATCATGAGCCAGGTGCGCGCCATGCGCTACACGCTGGAGCGCGTGATCCGCGGCCTGGACACCATCAGCGCCACCGGCAACATCCTGCGCGACTACCTGACCGACCTGTTCCCCATCATGGAGCTGGGCACCTCGGCCAAGATGCTGTCCATCGTGCCGCTGATGGCCGGCGGCGGCATGTACGAGACGGGCGCGGGCGGCTCGGCCCCCAAGCACGTGCAGCAGCTGGTGGAGGAAAACCACCTGCGCTGGGATTCGCTGGGCGAGTTCCTCGCGCTGGCCGTGAGCCTGGAAGACCTGGGCCTCAAGACCGGCAACGAGAAGGCCAAGATCCTGGCCAAGACGCTGGACGCCGCCACCGGCAAGCTGCTGGACAACAACAAGAACCCCAGCCCCAAGACCGGCCAGCTGGACAACCGCGGCAGCCAGTTCTACCTGTCGCTGTATTGGGCACAGGAGCTGGCTGCGCAGACCGAAGACAAAGATCTGGCCGCCAAGTTCGCACCCCTGGCCAAACAGTTGGCCGACAACGAGCAGAAGATCGTGGACGAACTGAACGCCGTGCAGGGCCAGCCGGCCGACATCGGCGGCTACTACATGCCCGACATCGCCAAGCTGGACGCGGTGATGCGCCCCAGCGCCACGCTGAATGCGGCATTGAAGACCGTGGCGGCGTAACAAGCCCCGCAGGCACGGCGCCCCCGCCATGCCAAAGGCCCCGCCAGGCGGGGCCTTTTTCTTTTGTGGCTTTGAATGAAATCGGGCTCCAGCGCTTGCTGGTCAAGCACTGGCAGCTATTGTTTTTGCAGTTTCAGCCGATTCAGGGCCGCTCGCGCTCCGCCACCCGCGTGGCGAGCGGCGCGGGCACGTAGTCCGGCACGAACGCGCAGCCCTGGCCGAACACGGCCTCCTGCGCCGCGCACTGCCGGGCGATGGCCTCGGGCGTCGGCTTGGCGCCCTCGTCCACCCAGCGCAGCAGCGCGGCCAGCAGCGTGGGGTAGGTGGGGTCGCTCAGGTAGCTGTGCGTGTTGTGGCGCGTGAAGGTCTGCACCAGCCGCGCGGCGCTGCCGCCCTGCTCCATCGTGGCCTTGAACTGGGCATCGAGCTCGACGAAGGCTGTCGGGTCGTCGATGCCCTTGACGGTCAGCACGGGGACGGGGATGCGGCCCGTCAGGTCGGTGTCCTGCGCGAACCGCGCCACGGCCTGCGGGTCGGCGCGGTAGCGCAGCACGGCCGCATTGAGCGCCGCGTCGTCGCCGGAGCCCTGGTAGACCGCGCCCCGGTTGCCGAACGGGCTGGCCCCGCCGGTGCGGTGCTCCACCACGTCGCGGAAGTGGAAGGTGGCCCAGTTCAGGTGGCTCTGGATGGAGCTGGCGGGGATGCGGACCACATCGACGAGGGTCTGCACCTTGCGCTGCTGCCCGGGCGTGCGCTGCGCGGCCGGCTTGTCCAGGCCCAGGCACTCGTTCACGCGGGCGCGCAGGTCGGCCTGGGTCATCGCGGCGCCCTGCGGCAGGCCGATGTTGAGCGGGTACTGCGGCTCCGTGGGCCGGGGATGGTTGTGGCACAGGTACTGGTAGACCACGCGCAGGTCGGTGCGGAAGTCGTAGGACCGCGTGCCGCCCGCCAGCACGCCGCTGGTCAGCAGCACCGCGTCGTAGGGGCGCTTGCCGTCCGCCGTGCGCTGGAAGGTTTCGGCCCCCTTGGCCGCCACGCTGGCGCCCCAGGACTGGCCGTGCAGGACGGTGCGCCGCGGCTGGGCCACGTGCCGCACGAAGATCTGCCGCAGCCGCTCCGTGTCCTCGGCCGCCGCGCGCACCTCCACGCCGCCCTGGCGGAAGGTGCTGGCGGCCCAGGCATAGCCCGCACGGACCATGATGGACCAGCGCTCCAGATCCTCCACGGCGCGCGCGGCCTTGGGCGCGCCCAGCGTGGGCCCGCCGTGGGCGTGCAGCACCAGGTGGCCGTTCCACGCCTGGGGCATGGCGATGAGGTAGTACGCGCCGGCGGAGTCCTGCCCCGCAAGGCAGCGGGCGATTGCCGCGATGTCCTTGGGGCAGGCCGTCGCCGTGGGCGCGGCCTCGGCGGCGGCCGATGGCGGCGATGGCTGGTTAGGCAGCGGCGCGCACGCGGCGGCCGCCAGGGCGGCCAGCACGGCCAGGGCCAGGCGCGACGTGGTGGAGAGGGGGGATGGTGCGGTCATGGGCCTTGTCTCCGTCGGGCGGGAATCGTTGTGGTGGTCGTCGTCTTGACGCAGCGCATCGTAGGAACCGGCATTCCATACGTCAAATAGGCAAACTAGGGCCATCCGATACGATCTGCATATGAAGCACCTTCCCGCGCGGCGCTGACATGGACGTCCGCCAGCTCCGCTACTTTCTCGCCGTGGCCCAGGCCGGGCACATGACCCGGGCGGCCGAGCAGCTGGGCATGGCGCAGCCGCCGCTGAGCCAGCAGATCAAGGCGCTGGAGGGCGGCCTGGGCATGGCGCTGTTCAAGCGCCACGCCAAGGGCGTGGCCCTGACCGAGGCCGGGCGGGCGCTGCAGGCCGACGCCACGCGCCTGGTGCACGATTTCGACGCCCTGCAGAGCCGCATGCGGCTGCTGGCCGAAGGCAAGACGGGGCGGCTGGCCGTGGCCTTCACCAGCTCCGCCGCGGCGCACGAGTTCACGCCGTTCGCGCTGCGCGCGTGCCGCGCCCGCCACCCCGGCCTGGTGCTGGAGATCGGGGAAAACAACGCCGCCGAGATCACCGAGGCCGTGGCCGACGGCCGCCTGCACTGCGGCCTGCTGCGCGTGCCCGTGGCGCGGCCCCCCGGCCTGGCCTTCGACACCCTGCAGCACGAGCCCGCCATGGTGGCCCTGCCCATCGACCACCCGCTGGCGCAGCGCCAGCGGCGCGGCAGGCCGCTGCCCGTGCGCATCGCCGACCTGGAGGGCGAGCCCATGATCCTGGTGCGCCGCCCCGGCGCCCCCGGCCTGTACGCGAACCTGCTGGCGCTGTGCGGCGAGCAGGGCGTGCGCCCGCGCGTGGTGGCCGAGGTGGCGCGCATGCTGACCAACCTGAACCTGGTGGCGGCGGGCACCGGCCTCTCGGTGGTGCCGTCGTCGATGCTGGGCGTGCACCGGCATGCGATCGCCTACCGTCCCCTGGCGGACGGCGGCCGGCTCGACGTTCCGCTCACCCTGGTCTACCGCGCCGGCGACAACGTGGGCGCCACGGCTACCTTCACGGCCCTGCTCAAGGCGCTGGCGCAGGAGCAGCCCGGGTCGTCACAATCGAATGCCTCCGCACAAAAACCCACCAAAACCCTTGGCTGACTGGATTTTGTTAACCATATAGTGAACTATTCGGGCATGACCAAAGACACCGAGACCCCCGCCAAGGAACGCCAGCGCGATGCCGACCGCTCGCAGGGCGCGATCTTCAGCGCCGCGCGCGACGAATTCGCCGAGCACGGCCTGGGCGGCGCCCGCATGGACCGCATCGCCGAGCGCGCGGGGCTGAACAAGCGGCTGATCTACTACTACTTCGAGGACAAGGAGAAGCTCTTCCAGGCCGTGCTGGAGCAGACCTACCTGCACATCCGCGAGGAGGAGCGCAAGCTCAACCTGCTGGAGCTGGAGCCCGCCACGGCCATCCGGCGGCTGGTGGAGTTCACCTGGGCCTACTACCTGGAGAACCCCCAGTTCCTCACGCTGCTCAACAGCGCCAACCTGCACAAGGCGCGCCATTTGCAGGAGTCGCAGCGCGCGCGCGAGCTCAACTCCCCGCTGATCGCCACGCTCGCCGAGGTGCTCGAGCGCGGCCGCCGCGAGGGGAGCTTCCGCGGCGGCGTGGACCCGCTGCAGCTCTACGTGTCGATCGCCGGGCTGTCGTACTTCTACCTGTCCAACAACTACACGCTGTCGGCCATCTTCGCGCGCGACCTCATGACGCCGAAGGCGCGCAACGAGCGCCTGTCGCACATGTGCGACGTGATCCTGGGCTACGTGCTGCGCGCCTGAGCCCCGGCGGCGCCCCTTCTCCGTTTTCGCTTTCCCGGGTAATCCCTAGGTTCCCGGGCGCGCCGGCGTGTTGACGCGGGCGGGCTGTTTCCCTAAAAATGCACTCTATTCACCGGGCAGTGAATTAAAAGCATATTGGCAAACCTGCCATTCCGGAGACAACAACCCATGCCCATCACCCGCATCGCACGCCTTTTCCGCCCTGGCGCCCGCGCCGTGGCCGCCGCCGCGGCGGCGCTTTCCCTCCTGCCCGTGGCCGCGCTGGCCCAGGGCGGCTACCCGAACAAGCCGATCCGCGTGGTCGTGCCGTTCGCCGCCGGCAGCACCACGGACATCATCGCCCGCGCCATCGCCGACAAGATGGGCCAGAGCATGGGCCAGACCCTGGTGGTGGACAACCGCGGCGGCGCCAGCGGCACCATCGGCCAGCAGGCCGTGGCCACGGCCGCGCCCGATGGCTACACGGTGATGATCCATTCGTCCTCCCACACCGTCAGCCCCTCGACCTTCGCCAAGCTGCCGTTCGACACGGTGGCCGACTTCGCGGGCGTGACGCCCATCTCGTCGCTGCCCAACGCGCTGGTGATCTCGCCCGCCAAGGGCATCAAGACGCTGCAGGAGCTGGTGGCCGCCGCCAAGGCCAGGCCCGGCACGGTGAACTTCGCCTCGGCCGGCCAGGGCAGCGCCACGCACCTGAACGCCGAGAAGTTCAAGCTGGCCGCGAAGATCGACGCGCAGAACATCCCCTTCAAGGGCTCGGCCGAGGCCGTGACCGAGGTGCTCGCGGGCCGCGTGGACTACTACTTCTCGCCCATCGCGCCGGTCATCGGCCAGATCAAGGACGGCCAGCTGCTCGCGCTGGCAGTGGGCTCGCCCCAGCGCGCGGCCGCCCTGCCCCAGGTGCCCACCACCGCCGAGGCCGGCGTGCCCGGCTCGGAGTTCAACTTCTGGATCGGGATGATGGTGCCGGCCAAGACGCCGCGCGACATCGTCAACCGCCTGCACGGCGAGGTGGTGAAGGCCCTGGCCACGCCCGAGGTGAAGGAGCGCTTCCTCAAGCTCGGCGCCGATGCCTGGACGCTGCAGCCCGAGCAGTTCGACGCCTACATCAAGGACGAGATCAAGAGCAACGCCGTGCTGGTGAAGGCCGCGGGCCTCTCGCCCGCGCAGTAAGCCCGCCCCGAAAGCCCGGCCCCCCGCCATGTTCCGCAAGCTCCTGCTCTCCCCGGCCCTGCGCCCCTTTCTGCTGATCCTGTTGCTGCTGGTGCTGTGGGACCTGGCGATCCGCCTCTTCAAGGTGCCGGCCTACCTCATCCCGCCGCCGTGGGAGGTGGTCAAGCAGCTCGTCGCCGAGTGGCCGCGCCTGCTCGCCGAGAGCTGGAAGACCACGCTGGCCACGCTCGGCGGCTTCGGCCTGACGATCGTCATCGGCATCCCGATCGCGATGGTCATCGCCTACTCGCGCGTGGTCGAGTCCTACGTGTACCCGCTGCTGGTGTTCTCGCAGAGCATTCCCAAGGTGGCGATCGCGCCGCTGTTCGTGGTGTGGTTCGGCTTCGGCATCTTGCCGAAGGTGATCAGCGCCTTCCTGCTGGGCTTCTTCCCGGTGGTGGTGTCCACGGTGATGGGCTTCAAGTCGGTCGAGCCCGACATGCTGGACCTCTCGCGCTCCATGGGCGCGAGCCGTCTGCAGACCTTCTTCAAGATCAGCCTGCCGCAGGCGCTGCCGCAGATCTTCAGCGGCCTGAAGGTGTCGGTCACGCTGGCCGTGGTGGGCGCGGTGGTCGGCGAATTCGTCGGCTCCAACTCGGGCATCGGCTACGTGCTGCAGGTGGCCAACGGCAATTTCGACCTGCCGCTGATGTTCGCCGCCCTGGTCGTGCTCTCGAGCATCGGCGTGATCCTGTTCGTGGCCGTCGATCTGGTGGAGCGCCTGATGATTCCCTGGCACGCCTCGCAGCGCCACGCGAACTGAGAAGGCGTCCTTCTTTCAACTCCCGGAGACAAACCATGAAGATGAAGAAACTGCTTCCCTCGGCGCTCGCCGCCGCGGCCCTCGCCAGCCTCGCCGCTTTCGCAACGGCCCCCGCGCATGCCCAGGGCGAGAAGCCCAGGGACAAGGTCACGCTGATGCTCAACTGGTACCTGTACAGCGAGCACGCGCCCTTCTTCCTCGGCAAGGAAAAGGGCTTCTACGCCGAGGAAGGCATCGACCTCGAAATCCAGGAAGGCCGCGGCTCCGCGGTCACCGCGCAGGCGGTGGCGGCCAAGTCGGCCACCTTCGGCTACATCGACGTCACCACCATGATCAAGGCCGCCGCCAAGGGCGCGCCGCTGAAGTCCACCGGCGTGCTGTTCCAGGTGAGCCCGATGTCCGTCATGGGCTTCACCGAGAAGAACATCAAGACGCCCAAGGACATCATCGGCAAGACCGTGGCCGTGACGCCGGGCGATTCGATGTCGCAGATGTGGCCGCTGTTCCTCAAGGTCAACGACATCAAGCCCGACCAGATCAAGACCGTCTCGGGCGACGCGCAGACCAAGCTCAACGCCGTCACCACCGGGCAGGCCGACCTGCTGCTGGGCTACGTGATGGACCAGGCCATCAAGCTGCAGGACGCCACCGGCAAGGCGGTGACGCCGATCCGCTTCGCCGACTCGGGCGTCAACCAGATCAGCTCCGGCATCATCACCAACAAGAACCTGCTCACCGAGAACCCCGACCTGGTCAAGCGCTTCATGCGCGCCTCCACCAAGGCCGCGGAAGCCGCCGAGAAGAGCCCCGAGGCCGCCGTGGACGCCATGCTCAAGGCCAACGCCAAGGCCGGCGTGCGCGACACGCTCATCGTGGGCATGAAGCAGAGCGTGGCGCTTTACCACACGAAGGAAACCGCCGGCCAGCGCCCCTTCCGCGTGTCCATGAAGAACGTCAGCGACTCGCTTGACCTGCTCGTGCAGTACGGCGGCATGGACGCCGCCACGCGCGGCAAGCCCGAGGACTACGTGACGCTCGACTTCCTGCCGTAATCCTGTCCGCTTCCGGGTCGTGCGCGCGCGCACGCCCGGCCCGCCGCTGCGCCTTCGCCGCTGTCGTTCCCCACCTACGTCCCATGTCCACTGATGTCCTGATCGAAGCGCGCGGCGTCTCGAAGATTTATGCCAGCAAGGACGGCCCGGTCGAGTCGCTCAAGCCGCTCGACTTCGCCATCCGGGAAGGCGAATTCGTCTCCGTCGTCGGCCCCTCCGGCTGCGGCAAGAGCACGCTGCTGAAGATGGTGGCCGGCCTGCTGCCGATCAGCGGCGGCAGCCTGGCGCTCGCCGGCAAGCCGATCAACGGCCCGCAGAAGGACGTGGGCATCGTGTTCCAGGGCGCGGTGCTGCTGCCCTGGCGCAGCATCGAGGCCAACATCCTGCTGCAGGCCGAGATGCGCCGCATGCCCATGGACGCGGCCCGCACCCGCGCCCGCGAGCTGATGGCGATGGCCGGCCTGCAGGGCTTCGAGGGCAAGTACCCCTGGCAGCTGTCGGGCGGTATGCAGCAGCGCGCGTCGATCTGCCGGGCGCTGCTGCACGACCCCTCGGTGCTGCTCATGGACGAGCCCTTCGGCGCGCTCGACGCGATGACGCGCGAGAAGATGAACCTGGAGCTGCAGCGCATCTGGATGGCGTCGAAGAAGACGGTGCTGCTCATCACCCACAGCATCCCCGAGGCCATCTTCCTGTCGGACCGCGTGATCGTGATGAGCGAGCGCCCCGGCTCCATCGCAGCGGTCTACGACATCGCGCTGCCGCGCGCGCGCACGCTGGACATGATGGCCTCGCCCGAGTTCGGCGCGTACACCAGGCAGGTGCGCGCGCATTTCTTCTCGCAGGGCACCCTGGACCACTGAAGCCGCCATGAACGCGCCCCGCTTCCACGTCGAGGAAATCCGCTTCGCCGAGCGCAACGTGGCGCTGCGGCTGCCGTTCCGCTTCGGCGCGGCCACCGTCACGGCCTGCCCGCAGGTCTACGTGCGGGCGCGCATCCGCCTGCCCGGCGGCCGCACGGCCGAGGGCTGCGCCGCCGAGATGATGGTGCCCAAGTGGTTCGACAAGAACCCGGCCCTCACCCACGAGCAGAACTTCGAGCAGCTGCGCTTCGCCCTGCGCGACGCCCGCGAGGCCTACACCGCCGAGCCCGGCGCGCAGACCGCCTGGACCCACTTCGCCGCCAACCACGCCGCGCTGCAGGCCCGCGCCGGGGCCCAGGGGCTGCAGCCGCTGGTGGCCGGCTACGGCCCGGCGCTGATCGACCGCGCACTGTTCGACGCGCTGTGCCTGCACGGCGGCGTGGACTTTGCGGCGGCGATGCGCGGCAACCTGGGCGGCATCGACGCCGCGGGCAGCGGCCTGGCCGACGACCTCGCGGGCTTCGACGTGCCCGCCTTCCTCGCGCAGCGGCTGCCGCCGCGCACACGCATCGCCGCGCGCCACACGGTCGGCCTGGCCGATGCCATCGACGACGCGGACGCCCTGGCAGACGCGCCCGCCGACGGCCTGCCCGCCACGCTGGCCGCCGCTGTGCGCCGCTATGGCCACACGCATTTCAAGATCAAGCTCTGCGGCGACACCGCGCAGGACATCGACCGCCTGGCGCGCATCGCCCGCGTGATCGACGGCCCCGCGCAGCTCGTGACGCTCGACGGCAACGAGCAGTACCCCGACGCCGAGGCGTTCGCGGCCTTCCTCGACCGCATGCTGTCCACGCCCGCGCTGGAGAACCTCGCGCGCAAGACCGCCTTCGTCGAGCAGCCCATCCGCCGCGACGCGGCGCTGCAGCGCGACGTGTCGGCGCTGGGCGGGCGCATCCCGCTGCTCATCGACGAGTCCGATGCCACGCTCGGCGCCTTCGTGCAGGCCCGCGCGCTGGGCTACACCGGCGTGTCGAGCAAGAGCTGCAAGGGCTTCTACAAGTCGGTGCTCAACGCGGCGCGCTGCGCGCACTGGAACGCGGCGGCCGGCGCCGCGCCGCGCTACTTCCTCTCCGGCGAAGACCTCACCATGCAGGCCGGCATCGGCGTGCAGCAGGACCTGGCGCTCGTCGCCTGGCTCGGCCTGCCGCACGTGGAGCGCAACGGCCACCACTACGTCAACGGCCTGGCCGCCGCGCCCGAGGCCGAGCAGCAGGCCCTGCTGCGCGCCCACCCGGGCCTGTACGAAGCCAGCGACGGCGCGGTGCGCCTGGCCATCCGCGGCGGGCAGATCGACCTGTCCTCGCTCACGGCCGCGCCGGGCTTCGCCACCGGCCGGGCCGGCGCCGGCATCGCATGGGACGCGATGCGTTCCACCTATTGAGGCGGCGCTGTCGCCGCCCCGCTCCAGCTTCCCTCTTTCTCTTTATCTCTCTCGCATTTCAAGGAAGAACACCATGGCCACCCAACGTCTCGGACTCATCATGCACGGCGTCACCGGCCGCATGGGCATGAACCAGCACCTGATCCGCTCCATCTGCGCGATCCGCGCGCAAGGCGGCGTCACGCTGTCGAACGGCGACAAGGTGATGCCCGACCCCATCCTCGTCGGCCGCAACGCCGAGAAGATGGAAGCGCTCGCCAAGGCCCACAACATCCCGCGCTGGGGCACCGACCTCGATGCTGCCCTGGCCAACCCGGAGGACACGGTGTTCTTCGACGCGGGCACCACGCAGATGCGCCCCACGCTGCTCGCCAAGGCCATCCGCGCGGGCAAGCACGTGTACTGCGAGAAGCCCATCGCCACCAACCTGAACGAGGCGGTGGAGATCGCGCGCCTGGCCTCGGGCTCGGGCCTCAAGCACGGCGCGGTGCAGGACAAGCTGTTCCTGCCCGGCCTGCGCAAGCTCGACATGCTGCGCCGCGCGGGCTTCTTCGGCCGCATGCTCAGCGTGCGCCTGGAGTTCGGCTACTGGGTGTTCGAGGGCGACCTGCAGCCCATCCAGCGCCCGAGCTGGAACTACCGCGCCGAGGACGGCGGCGGCATGATCCTGGACATGATGTGCCACTGGCGCTACGTGCTGGACAACCTGTTCGGCGAGGTGAAGTCCGTCTCGTGCCTGGGCGCCACGCACATCCCACAGCGCTGGGACGAGGCCGGCAAGCCCTACCCGGCCACGGCCGACGACGCGGCCTACGCCACCTGCGAACTCACGGGCCACGGCGGCGAGAACGTGATCGCGCAGCTCAACATGAGCTGGGCCACGCGCGTGCGCCGCGACGACCTCGTGACCTTCCACGTGGACGGCACCGACGGCTCGGCCGTCGCCGGCCTGTCGAGCTGCCGCGCGCAAAGCCGCGTGGCCACGCCGCGCCCGGTGTGGAACCCCGACGAGAAGCAGACCATGAACTTCTTCGACCAGTGGCAGGAGATCCCGGACTCGCAGGTGTACGACAACGGTTTCAAGATCCAGTGGGAGCATTTCATCCGCCACGTGGTGGAAGACGCTCCGTACAAGTGGACGCTGCCCGAAGGCGCCAAGGGCGTGCAGCTGGTGGAGGCCGCGCTCGCGAGCTGGAAGGAGCGCCGCTGGATCGACGTGCCGCCGCTGGCGGTCTGATTTGCCGCCAACTATTGATTTGATAGCTGCCAGCGCTTGATGGATAAGCGCTGGAGGCACTTTTCATTCAAAACCTTTCCGAGCACACCACCATGGCCCTTCGCCTCACCCTGCCCACGGCCGACGGCCGGCTCACCGCCTACACCCTGCAAGGCCGCGCGCCCGCCGTGCCGCCCAAGGGCGCGGCATTCAACCGCATCGCCTACTCGGCCGCCCACGTGGTGGCCGACCCGCTCGCGGCCATTGACCCCTGGCTGCAGTGCGCGGTGGACTGGGACGCGACCATCGCCTACCGCCAGCGCCTGTGGTCGCTGGGCCTGGGCGTGGCCGAGGCCATGGACACCGCGCAGCGCGGCATGGGGCTGGACTGGCCCACGTCGCTGGAGCTGATCCGCCGCTCGCTGGACGCCGCGCGCGACTTCGGCCCCGGTGCGCTGGTGGCCTCGGGCTGCGGCACCGACCACCTGGTGCTGGACGACGTGCGCTCGGTGGACGACGTGATCCGCGGCTACGAGGAGCAGATGGAGGCCATCGAGAAGCTCGGCGGCAAGCTCATCGTGATGGCCAGCCGCGCGCTGGCCCGCGTGGCGCAGGGCCCGGCCGACTACGAGCGCGTGTACGGCCGAATCCTCGCGCAGGCGCGCCAGCCCGTCATCCTGCACTGGCTCGGCGAGATGTTCGACCCCGCGCTCGCGGGCTACTGGGGCACGCGCGACGTGGATGCGGCCATGGACACGGCCCTGGCCGTGATCGCCGCGCACCCGGACAAGGTGGACGGCATCAAGATCTCGCTGCTGGACAAGGACAAGGAGATCGCCATGCGCCGGCGGCTGCCGGCCACCGGAGGGCCTGACGGCCGGGGCGTGCGCATGTACACCGGCGACGACTTCAACTACGCCGAGCTGATCGCGGGCGACGGCTTCGGCAGCGAACCTACGCACTGTAAGAGCGACGCGCTGCTGGGCATCTTTGACGCCATCGCCCCCGCCGCGAGCGCGGCGCTCGCCGCCCTGGCCGCGGGCGACACGGCGCGCTTCCACGCCATCCTGGGCCCCACGGTGCCGCTGTCGCGCCACATCTTCGCGGCGCCCACGCGCTTCTACAAGACGGGCGTGGTCTTCATGGCCTGGCTCAACGGCCACCAGCGCCACTTCACCATGGTGGGCGGGCAGCAGAGCACACGCTCGCTGGCGCACCTGGCCGAGCTGCTGCGCCTGGCCGACCAGGCCGACCTGCTGGAGCAGCCCGAGCTGGCCGTGCAGCGCATGCAGACCCTGCTGGCATTGCACGGGGTGCAATGAACATGCGCGACTTCTCGGACGACCACCGCTGGCTCTCCATCAACACCGCCACCGTGCGCAGGCAACAGGGGGCGGAGGTGCCGCTGGCGCGCATCATCGACCAGTGCGCCGAGCGCGGCATCCGCGCCATCAGCCCCTGGCGCGACCAGGTGGCCGCCGCCGGCCTCGACGCCACCGCGCGCCAGCTGCGCAGCCACGGCATGACGCTGTCGGGCTACTGCCGGGGCGGCTTCTTCCCCGCCGCCGACGCGGCGGGCCTGCGCGCCGCGCTGGACGACAACCGCCGCGCCATCGACGAGGCCAGGGCGCTGGACGCCGCCTGCCTGGTGCTGGTGGTGGGTGCGCTGCCCGGCGCGCTGGACGGCACGCCGCACTACACCGACATCGCCCGCGCGCGCGGCGAGGTGTTCGACGGCATCGCCGCGTCGCTGGAGTACGCCCGCACCGTGGGCATGCCGCTGGCCATCGAGCCCCTGCACCCCATGCAGGCGGCCGACCGCGCCTGCGTCAACACGCTGGAGCAGGCGCTGGACATCTGCGATGCGCTCGACCCCGGGCGCAGCGGCAGCCTGGGCGTGGCGCTGGATGTGTACCACGTCTGGTGGGACCCCAAGCTGCAGGCGCAGATCGCGCGCGCCGGCCGGGAGCGCCTGCTGGCCTACCACGTGTGCGACTGGCGCCTGCCCACGCGCGACCTGCTCAGCGACCGGGGCATGATGGGCGACGGCGTGATCGAGCTGAAGAAGATCCGCCAGTGGGTCGAGGCCGCGGGCTTCGCGGGCTATGCCGAGGTGGAGATCTTCTCGGCGCTGGACTGGTGGCAGCGCACGGGTGGGGAGACGCTGGACACCTGCATCGCGCGGCACCGCAGCGTGGTCTGAACCAGGTAGGGCGTCAATCGCGGGGCGGCACGCGCATGCCTTCCAGCACTTGGCGCGTCGATGCTTCCACCCGTTCGGTGCTCGACGGGGCCTGCGGCCCGCCCCCGATCAGCCGCTGGACGACGGTCAGGAGGCTGTCGAGTTCAATGGGCTTGACCAGGAAGGCGTCGTAGTCCTTGAAGGCCCGCCGCACGATCTCCTCGCTCGTCCCGCTCATGAACACGAAGGGAATGCGCGCCAGGGCCGGGTCCTGCTTCACCACCGTCCCGAACTCGCCGCCGTTCATGATCGGCATCATGAAGTCGGAAAGTATCAACGCAGGGTTTTCGCCGCTTCGCAGTATCTCCAGCGCCTGCTTGCCGTTGGAGGCCAGGGCCGTGCGGTAGCCCTCGGCTTCGAGCAGAAGCTGCAGTATCTCGGCATTCCCATATTCGTCCTCGACGATCAGAACGCGTTGCATCGGGACTTTCTTTCATTTAAGCGGCTGGAGCCTGCGCAGCCTGGGGGAATGAAACAAAGATGTCGACCGCCGGCTGGGTGGCCCCGCCGCCGCGGACTTTGACGATCGAGAGAACCCGCTGGTCGATCCGCCTGTCGCGGGCGGGCCCGGGCTCGAAGGTGAACACGTTGTCGAACCAGCCGGTCACGCCATCGGCCAGCGGGGTTCCCGCCGCCGTCGCCAGGGCATCGGGGTCCACGGTGAAGAGGGACGTCACGCCGCGCCGCCGCAGCTCGACCAGGAGCCGGCCGAGAAACCGGTAGCCGCGCTCGGGAAACGCCAGGGTGTCTGCCAGCCCCGCCACCCCGTCCACGACCAGGCGGCGAATCTTCAGCTCATCGACCAAGCGCAGCAGTTTGTGGCCCATCTCATCCATCGACTCGTCCTCGTGCCCCAGGTTCTTGATTGCCAACGCGCCGGAACCGACCGCGCCCTCCATATCGAGTCCCAGCTCCGCGCCCATCCGGCGCAGATCGCTGCCGAGCTCCGTGCACGACAGCACCAGGCCGGGAGACGCCGGCGTGGCGCAGGCTGCAAAGGCCAGCGCCAGGGTGGTCTTTCCTGTGCCAGTGTGCCCGATCACCGCCGAGGCACTGCCAGCCAAGAGGCCGCCGCCGTGTAGGACAGCGTCAAGCGCGGGCAGGCCGGTGGAGACGGAAGCCGTGCCGAGCTTCGCATTGCCGTGCACCAGCGGCAGGCTTTCGAGCCGGGGAAAGAACTGCAGGCCCTGGGTGGAAATGCAGAACGTGTGCTGCCCGCGGATGATCTGGCTGCCGCGGAACTTGCGCACCTGCATCCGGCGCTCCGCGCGCCAGTGGAACCCGTGGTCTTCGAACGAGAAGATGCCATCCACCATCGTCTGCTCGGCACTCAGGGCGTTGCCGTTGCCGCTGGTGAGCACCAGGCAGGTGCAGGACATCGCGCTGACCAGGCTTTGCAGTTCGTGCACGAACTGGCGCACCGAGTCGTTGGCCATGGTCTCCAGGCTGTTGACCACCAGGCCGTCGATGACGAGCAGCGATGCCCGGTGCCGCATCAGCTCGGCGCGCAGCAGCTCAACGACGGATTTCAGGCCTCCCTGCTCCAGCTCGCGGTAGCCGCTCACGTAGAAGACCGTGGCGCTGACCTCCTGCTGGTCGAAGAAGATCTGCTGCTCCATGTGCTGCAGCATGCGCGCGTGGGATTCCGCCAGCATGGTGACGTAGAGCGTGCGGATCTCGCGCCGGGCCAGCGTGTAGGCGATCTGGTTGGCCAGCGTGGTCTTGCCGACACCGGGCGGGCCTTCGAAGATGTACACGCCGCCCTCGAACAAGCCGCCGTTGAGGATCTCGTCCAAACCTTCCACAAGTGTGGGCAATCGTTTCATTCTTATTGTCGTGACAGGAGGTTGCAGAGAGGAGGCCCGCCGCACCGAACCCAGGCGTTGCGGGACAGGAATGCCTGGCCATCGATTCTAGGGCGGCATGGGGCCGGAAGCCCGCCCGGGCGCGCGGCGAATCCGTGGTCCCCTAACACCCTGGAACCCATGGGGTAATGGAGTGAAGGGCTGCATAATTACGAATCAGTCTCATCCCCAATATCCTCGATCCCGCCCATGGCCACCAGCGCAATCTCCCGTTGGCACATCGTTTCGCGCATCGCTGCGGGAGTCCTCGGCGGCTACGCGTTCACCTGGGGCTTCATCGCGCTGGGCATCGGCCTGCTGTTCTCCGCGCAGATGGAGTTCCACGACGCGGAGGCGCTGGGCTACATCCTGGGGTTCATCGTCTTCCTGGTGGCCTTTTTGTGGGCCTTTTCGGCGGCGAGCCTGCGGCGCGTGTGGCTGGTGCTGGCCGGCGGCGGCGCGCTGATGACCGGCGCCGCCTGGCTGGTGCAGCGCGCCATCCTATAACCCGTTGAACAGACAGGTCCATCCCCATGTTCCAGAATTTCCGCCTCACCATGGCCTGGCTGCACACCTGGTTCGGCCTGGTGCTGGGCTTCGTGCTGATGGTCGTCTTCTTCTTCGGCGCGCTGTCGGTGTTCGACCGCGAGATCGACCGCTGGGCCATTCCCCAGTCGCGCTTCGAGCCGCAGCCCATGCCGTCGTTCGACAAGATCCTGCAGCCGGTCTTCCAGAGCATGCAGCCGAGCAAGGAGAGCATCGAGCAGGCCAGAAGCCGCGTGAACGGCCCCATGGCCGACAGCTTCCCGGTAGTCAAGCGCTGGGGCGCCTACACCACCCACCGCGACCCGGTGCTGGGCCTGTTCGCGGGCTACGAGCTGCCCAACGCGAAGGACCCCGAGGACGGCGTGTGGGGCAACCGCACCATCGACCCGCGCACGGGCGCCTCGCTGCCCGACGACCACCTCAAGATCGGCAGCCAGTTCTTCTACCCGCTGCACTACAGCTTGAACTTCCACTGGAAGAACCTGGGCTACTGGATCGTGGGCTTCGCAGCGCTGATGATGCTGGTGGCGCTGGTCAGCGGCGTGGTCATGCACCGCAAGATCTTCCGCGAGCTGTTCACCTTCCGGCCCAGGAAGCACACGCAGCGCAGCGCGCTGGACCTGCACAACCTCACGGGCGTGGTGGCGCTGCCCTTCCACTTCATCTTCGCGTTCTCGGGCCTGGTGATCTTCGGCGGCGTCTACTTTCCCGTGACGCACACGCAGCTCGAACCCCTGCACGAGCTGCACGAAAAGCACGAGGCCTTTGAGACCGGCCTGCCGCACGACCGCGCGGGCGTGGCCGGGCCGCTGGCCTCGGTGGACGCCATGGTGGCCGAGGCCCAGCGCCGCTGGGCCGCCCAGGGCATGGCGGGCGACGTGGGCTTCCTGGCCGTGCAGCACGTGGGCGATGCCAATGCCTACGTGAGCGTCTACCGCGCCGGCACCGACCGCATCGCGCTGGTGGGCAACGGCATCCACTTCAAGGCCGCCACCGGCGAGGTGCTGCGCGAGGACCCGCCGCTCACGCCCGTGGCCAGCGTCAACACCTTCCTCACCGGGCTGCACCTGCAGCACTTCCGCCACTGGCTGCTGCGCTGGCTGTACGTGCTGGGCGGCCTGTCGGGCTGCGTGTGCATCGCCACGGGCTTCATCTTCTTCGTGGAAAAGCGCAAGCGCCAGCACGCCAAACAGGGGGTGAGCGGCGCGCGCTGGGTGGACGGCTTCGCGGTGGCCACGGTGACCGGCATGGTGATCGCCGCGCTGTCCATGCTGATCGCCAACCGCCTGCTGCCCGCCGACCTCCCCGCGCGCGGGGACTGGGAGCAGTACCTCTTCTGGGGCGCCTGGGTGCTGGCCTTCGCGCACGGCCTGTGGCGCACCGCGCCCGTGGCCAGCGCGCGCATGGCGCCGGCCTGGGCCGAGCAGTGCTGGGCCATCGCCGTGCTGGGCGTGGCGGCCGTGCTGCTGAACTGGGTGACCACGGGCGACCACCTGCTGCGCACCATCGGCAGCGGCTACTGGCCCGTGGCCGGCGTGGACCTGGCCATCTTGGCCAGCGCCGTCCTCGCCGTGCTGGCCGCGCGCAAGCTCAAGCGCCGCGCCCAAGGCCAGCTGAGCGCCCCGGGCGTGGACGACAGTGCTGCCGCCCACGCGTCACTGGAGGCCGCCCGTGCCTGACGCGCTGCTGCTGGCGGCGGCCCTGGCCGCCAATGTGATCGGGCTGGGCTGGCTGGCCCTGTCGATGGACGTGCACTGGGAACAGGTGCGCGGCGCCGAGCCGCTGCGCCGCGCCACGGTGCGCACGCTGCGCTGGCTGGGCGCCGCCGGCCTGGCGGCAGCGCTGGCGCTGTGCCTGGCGGTGGACCATGCCTCCATGGCCTCGCTGGTGTGGTTCATGGCGCTGGCGGGGGCGGCGCTCGCCGTCGCCTTCACGCTGTCGTGGCGACCACGCGCGCTGGGCGTGCTGGTGGCCTGGGTGCCGGGCGCCCGCGCCTAGCCCAGGGCCTGGCGGAACTGCACCACATTGCCCTCGGGGTCGTGGCCGTCGCAGGCCCTGAAGCCCCGGGCCTCCCATTCCCTGCCTGCCGGCAACAGCTGGCCACCCCATTGCGCGGCCAGCACACGCGCCTCGGCCAAGCTCGCCACCGGGAAGAACAGCTTGATCGGCGTCTCCTCGCGGACCACCGGGGGCCGCGTGATGTGGATGTCCTGCGCGATCCGGGGCGGAATGCCATGGATGACCAGCTGGAACGCGCCGGACTACAGCACGATGTGGTCGCTGTGCGCATCCACCACCGCAAGGGCGCACAGGTGCTCGTAGAACGCGGCGACGCGCCGGATGTCCTTGGCAAAAATGACGGCGCCGGAGTGGCGGGGCGAGGCCATGGCAGGTTGTTCAGGCGGCGACCGGCGCCGCCGTGCGGCGCACCCGGCGCACGTTGAAGGCGCTGGCGATCAGCACGCCCTGCACCACGGCCAGCCCCAGCAGCACCGCCGTGAAGCGGCCCTGGTCGAGCAGCACGCCGAATAGCAGCGGCGACAGCGCCTGGCCGATATCCAGCCCCGAGTACACGATGCCATAGACCCGGCCCGTGGAACCCTCGGGCGTGGAACGCTTGACCAGCAGGTCGCGCGAGGGGCCGGCGATGCCCGCGCAAAAGCCCATCACGCCGAACAGCACGGGCACCACGGCGCCGGGCAGGTGGGCCAAGGCCAGCGCCACGGCCACGCAGGCGGCCAGACCGAAACCCACGCCAACGATGCGTTCGCAGCGGCTGGGGTCAGCGGCCAGGAAACCGCCCAGCACCATGCCGCCCGCGCTGGCCACCATGTAGACCGTGAGGCACATGGCCGCGAGTGCCACGGGCACCGCGTGCAGTTGGCGCGCGGCCTCGGGAGCAAAGGCCTGCACCACGTTGAGCGACACGGCATAGAAGAAGAAGAATGCGAAACACATCCACACGGCTGGTATGCGCAGGAAGGAAAAGCTGCCCTGCTGTACGGTCGCGCCGCCCTTGGCTGCGGCCGCAGCGGGGGCGGGCGGCAGTTCCAGCACGCGGCGGTTGAGCAGCAGCAGCACGAGCACGGCAAACGCCAGCACGCCCGCGCAGGCCAGTGCCACGCGCCACGAGAACGCGATCGCCAGCGGCACCAGCATGGCCGGCGCCAGCGCCCAGCCCAGGCTGCCGGTGATGCCGTGCACGCTGTAGGCATGGCCCAGGCGCGGCGCGCTCACGCGCCTGTTGAGCAGCGTGTAGTCCACGGGGTGGAACACGCCGTTGCCGATGCCCGCGAGCACCGAGAACGCCGCGAGCATGGCGTAGCTGGTGCTGGCCGCGAAACCGAAAGCCGCCAGGCCCAGCAACGCCAGGCCGCCGAACAGGATGGGCCGGGGCCCGAAGCGGTCCACCACGAAACCCGAGCCCGCCTGCACCGCGCACGAGACCACGAAGAAGATGGTCATGAGAAAGCCCAGCTCGGTGTAGCCGACCTGGAAGGCGTCCTTGAGCCAGGGGAACAGCGGCGCCAGCAGAAGCTGGCTGTAATGGCTGATGAGGTGGGCGATGCCCACGAGGCCGATCACGCCCGCGTCGGCGCGCAGGGGAACGGGCACAGCGGGGCTGGCGGGGTTTGCGGAGTTCATGGCGGCATCGTAGTATTGCGCCGGATTTTCTGGAATGCGACGGAACGACAGTTTTCCGCGAATTCATGCCAAACCGTTTCCGCACCCGCCAAGCCGCCTCGCTGGGCGACACCGACCCCTTCGCGCCCACGCCCGCGTGCCCGGTGCGCGTGCGGGCCCGCGACATGCCGGCCGATTCGCACTTCGAGCCGCACCGCCATGCCTGGGCGCAGCTGGCGTACTGCGCCAGCGGCGTGATCCAGGTGAGCGTGCACGCCCCCGCCGCGCCCACCGCCTACATCGTGCCGCCCTCGCGCGCGGTGTGGATCGCGCCCGGCGCCCTGCATGCAGTGGCGGTGCTGGAGGCCGCGGCCTTCCGCACGCTCTACATCGACCCCAGCGTGGTGCCCGCCGACGGCGCGAGCTGCCGCGTGATGGCGGTGACGCCGCTGCTGCGCGAGCTGGTGTCCGCGCTGGACCCGGTGGGCGGTCCGCCGCCGGGCCCCGCGCGCGAGGCGGCGCTGACGGCGCTGGTGCTCGACGAGATCGGCCGCGCCGAGAGCCTGGCCCTGGGCGTGCCGCTGCCCGGCCCCCACAGCGACAAGCGCCTGCGCGCGCTGTGCCAGGCCGTGCTGGACGCGCCGGGCCGCCATGCCACGCTGCAGGACTGGGCGGCCGACAGCGGCGCCAGCGAACGCACCCTGGCGCGGCTGTTCCGCGCGCAGTTCGGCATGGGCTTCGCGCAGTGGCGCAAGCAGGCGGTGCTGGCCCATGCCCTGCCCCGCCTCGCGCGCGGCGAGTCCGTGGGCGAGGTGGCCGCGGCCAGCGGCTACGCGAGCGAGAGCGCGTTTTCCGCGATGTTCAAGGCGGCCATGGGGCAGCCGCCGAGCTGGTTCATTGGCAAAAACAGCCTCTAGCGCTTATGCAGCAAGCGCTGGCAGCTATTGATTGAGTAGCGGTCGTCCAGCCACCTATCCAGGCCATCATTTCCAATACCGGAACAGTCAATTCGCGACTGAGTGGTTTTTCTTCGCACCCCACCGGCGTACAGTTCATCCCATCGATGAGCCGAACCCGCAAGGCGACTCACCGAACCCGGTCAGAGACCCCCCGTCTTCTCCCCGGCTTTTTTTGAGACGCTTCAACCTTCAAAGGACTTTCATCATGAACAAGACCGCTCGCTTCCTCTCCGTCGCCGCCCTGGCCGCCTTCGCCTCCATCGGCGCCCATGCCGACGAAGCCGATTCCTCGCAGTTCGCCCTGCAGTTCGACACCAACCGCACCCGCGCCGAAGTGCAGGCCGAGGCCGCTACCGTCGCCGCCACCCGCAGCCAGGAGCCCGCAGGCTCGCGCGTGGTGACGTACCAGTCCACCGCCGACCGCGCCGCCGTCCGCGCCCAGGCCGCCGAAGCCGTGCGCACCGGCCAGATCCCCCGCGGCGAAGCCAGCTACCTGTAATTTTCCGGTTGCGGGCCTTCCCATGGTGGCGGCACTTCGCGGGTGCCGCTGCCATGTGGAAGTGTTTCCCCACGCCAAAGGGCTTCCGTAAGGAAGCCCTTTTTGCTTTTCTTCACGGCTGCGCGGCCGCCAGCGGCCCGCACAGCCCGGCCTGCGGCGCGCGCGCCCACTGCTCGGTCCACGCCCACATCTGCTGCACGCCGTCCACGGGTCCGCGCTGCAGGCCGTGGTCCGCACCGTCCAGCCGCCGCGCGCAGAATGGGGCGGCACGCCCGCGCGCCCGTTCGGCAAAGCGCTCGTAGGCAGCGGCAGGCACCAGGGCATCGCCGCCGCCCCAGACCTGCAGCAGCGGCCAGGGGCCCTGGATCAGCGGCTGGGCCAGAGGCCACTGCCACAGGTCGCGCCAGTAGCCCAGGCTGCGACCTTGCAGCACCGTGCCGTCGGGGGCCTGCCCGGCCTGGGCGTGGCCCAGGGCGGCCCAGTCGGCTCCAACGCCCAGGCGCTGGGCCTGCAGCGCGCCGGCCTCCTGCGGGTCCAGCCCGCTGGCGGAGAGCAGCACCAGGCCCGCGAGGCGCGGCACCTCGGGCGCCAGGGCCGCCAGTAGCTCGCCCCCTTCCGAGATGCCCACCAGCAGCTGCGGCACCCCAGGCCCACCCGCCTGCTGCCGCGCATCGGCCCGCAGCGCCGCCCGCGCGTGCGCGAGCCAGGAAGACAGGCGGTCCTGCTGCACGAAGCTCCGCGCGCAGTCGCCCGGCGCGGTGCGCGCCTGCGGGTCGACCCCGGGCTTGTGCAGCACCAGCACCTGCGCGTGCAGCAGGCCGGCGAAGTAGCGGTCGGCAAACGCCCCCATGCCCGCGCAGCCCGAGCCCGGCACCACGATGACGCGGTAGCGCAGCGGCGCCGCGCGCTCGCCGCGCAGCAGTGCGGGCACGGTGTCCCCACCGTCGCCCGGCAGCGGATGGGGCACGAAGCCGCCGGACGGCGGCGCGGCCGTCACGGCGCAGCCGCCCAGGAAAAAGGCCAGCGCGAGGCTGGCCTGGATACGTGCGGCCCGGCCCAGGCTCACTTGAGGATGATGACCTGCTCGGGCTGCTGGGGCTGCGGCACGGGCACCGGCTGGCCGCCCTGGTACACCACGGGCGGGCGCACGCCGCGCGCCAGGTGCGCGTCGGTGTAGCCCAGCTGCATGGCAAGCTGCTGGTACACGTCCTGCGCCAGCGAGAGCGAGGTTTCGCGGATCACCTTGGCCCGGTTGGGCGGGGCCACGTCGCCGCGGATCGACAGGATCTTGGTGTCGTTGCCCTGCCCCTGGGCGGAGAACGCGGCCTTGATCTCGTAGGTCTTGGTGTTGATGAGCGAGAAGTCGGCCAGGAGCTGCAGGCCGTACTGGCGCGTGGCGCTGGTGGTGCCCTGCAGCGGCGAGAGCGCGTCGGTGAAGTCGATGCTGGAGACCACGCCGAACAGCACGTAGTCGGCGCCGTTGAACTCGCCCTTCCGGATGCGCGCGATCACGTCCTTGACCTGAGGCTCCACCTGCGGCGTGGCCATCTTGCCGCCCTGCACCTGGTTGAGCACCTGCTCGGCCTTGGTGGGCTGGGGCTTGCCCGCGTCGAAGCCCCTGCCCTGGATCAGGCGGAAATAGGTGCCCTGCAGGATGGCGCCCTTGATGTCGTTGGTGTAGCCGCCCAGCTCGCGCTGCTCGATGTAGCTGTAGCGGCCGGCCACATAGGTGCCGCTGGCCTGCTCGGAGGCCTGCATGTGGTGGCTGCCCGAGTGCGAGCCCGAGCCGCCGTAGGGGCTGGCGCTGTAGCCGCCGCTGGCGCTGCCGCCCGCGCTCATCTGGCTGCTGCGCTGGTAGGTGCCGGCCATGAAGTATTCGGACACGCGCTGGGCATAGGCTAGGTCGGTCACGGCGATCTTGGGCGCGGCGCCGGGCTGCTGGGCCTGGGCGGCGGTGCCCCAGGCCAGGGTGGTGGCGGCGATGACGGCCAGGGCCGTGCTCAGGGTGGTTCTGCGTTGCATGGTGGTGCTCCTGCTCAGCGCTTGCTTGTTTTGCGGATTTCTTTTTCGTCCTGCCATTCGACGGTGCCCTCTTCCACGTCGAACAGTTGCAGCGTGAACTTGTAGTACACGTCCTTGGTGGTGTTGTTCTGCTTGACGATGCTGGTCAGTTCGCCTTCGAGTTGGTACTTGGCCGCCGTCATCTGGCCGATCTTGGCGGTGGTGCCCTGCTTGTACAGGCCGCTCTGGTTCTGGCGCTGCAGCTCATCGACGCCCTGCTGCATCTGGTTGATGGAGCGCACGAAGCGCACCTTGCCCGACTTGGTGAGCGCCGTCTGGATGGAGCTCATCACGTTGTTGGTGTCGATGTACTCGCTGGTCTTGTTCTTCACCGGGGCCAGGGTCACCGTGGGACGGCCCTGGAAGATGCCGGTCTCCAGCAGGCTGCCGGTCATCTTCTCGGCGATCATCTGCAGGTCGGTGGAGCCGAACTCGTTGGTGACCAGCTCGACGGCCTTGGCGTCGCCGTAGTTCACCTGGCGGTCGAAGCGGACGACGGGCGACGAGAGGTTCTGGCAGCCCGACAGGGCCAGGGTGCCGGCCACGAGGGCCAGGGCGGCGATGGTGTTCTTGGTCATGGTGTTGATCTCCTCAGCGCGGTTCCACGTTCATCTCAAGGCGCAAGTCCACGGCGGCGCCGGTGGGCGCCACGCTCTTGACGGTCTGCTGGCCCAGGCCCAGCACCGTCATCTGCTTCCACGACTCGCCGTCGCCCACCTGGTTGCCCACGTTGTCCAGCCAC
>Ga0222421_100269_pt1 | contig 23407 bp, 17 predicted proteins | sample 3A1ome_2_FD_182473 | JGI IMG/M metagenome (GOLD analysis project Ga0222421, IMG submission 182473) | Enriched microbial communities from leaf-cutter ant dump, University of Wisconsin, Madison, United States - 3A150A (version 2) | ecosystem: Environmental > Terrestrial > Nest > Insects nest > Nest... | reverse complement strand
TTGCGTATAAACGCTGGCGGACAACCTGAAGAACCGTGAATCCGGCATACAAGATCCAGACCATGGCCAGAACCACGGCTATCTGGCCGATGCCAAGCGCTGTGATCCGGACCCAATGAAAGCCTTCGGTGATGGCATAGACATTGGGCGGCTCGAGACTCCGGCGGGAGACTTCCGCATACAGGGCCTGAATATCGTCGAGGGCCAGCCCGAGGTTCTCGGTCATCGCGGCCAACTGGCGGTCGACCCAAGCCTGCATCGATGCGCGCTTCGTCTCCAATTCCGGAGTGGAGCCGTTCAGTTGACGGCGCATGTTCTCGTATACCTGCGTCTCGTTGCCCAATTCCGCCATCTGTTCACCCAAGGCCAGGGCCTGCCGGGCCAGATTCTGCCGGAAAGCGACGTCAGAACGCTGGGTCGGCAAGTCGAGCATCCGGTTCAGGAAACTCTCGCTGATCTGCGGCATGAACGCGGTCGGCGAGCCGGTGCCGGGCGCCGCGCCCGCCGTCCCCGCCGAGGCCGTCACCCAGTTCGCCGCATAATCGGCCAGCGCGCGATCCATCGCCGTCGACCGGATTTTCAGCGCCGTGGTTTCCTGCCCGAGGCGGAAGAGCTGCCGGCCGATGTAGTCCTCCGCCAGGTTTCGACTGCGGAAGAGGCCCAACCCGTAGACCGGCCCCTCGATCAGGCTCAGTTTGTATTTCAGATCGTCGCGCAAGCGCGCCTGCAATTCGTCGATGGAGATATTCCGCGGGCCCGCCCGCACCAGCGCCGCCCCGTGCACGGAGTCAAGCCGTTCCAAGTTGGCCAACGTGCGCGTGATCGTGACGCGCATCCGATCGATGGTGACAAGGTAATCGTCGCGATAGGCGCCGAGGCCGGCGAGGATGTTCCGCGAATAGACGTCGAGATCGAAGCGAAACGCCCCCTGCGCCCGCGCCTGTTCCAGCCAGACCTTGAGCACCTCCTCCGCCAGCTCTCGCGAGACCCACCGGGGCAGTCCCGGCGCATTCGGCTTGATCACCAGCACAAATTCGCCGCCCCGGAGCGCGGCGATGCGCGCTTCGTAATCATCTTCCAGCTTGATTCGCTCCACCTGCGTGAGACCGGTCTGGGCGAGACGCGGCCGGTATTCCAACCGCAGGCTGGTCAGCGCAGGATTATGCCCCAGCACGGCGAAGGAATCGCGAAAATCGGCAAACGTCACCTGCTCCTTGAGCTGTCGGCGATGATACACTTCCTCCAGCACCGGCAGCGACACGATGTCGGCCGGCGAAAACCGGGTTTTATTGGGATAGCTCCCTTGTTCGAGCCCCGTGAACATCAGCCGAAACGCCAGTTCGGCCTGACGTTGCGACGCCCGGAAAAAATAAACCGAACCGACAATCGCGACGACCAGCAGGCCCGCCGCCATCAACCGGCACAGGATCCACCCGCGACGCTGCCACACACTGGTCAACAGTTCTCTCAGGCTCGGTTCGGTGCCTGCAGAATCAGGAAGAGGGGCGTTAATCATTGAAGCTGGTGGTGTTCGCTATCAGACGTTTTCTCGAAGGCAAGGCTGCGGGTGTCGCACGGAAAAAGCGGCACGGAGAATCGGCGCAGACCGAATTTTATACACCGGGCGAGGCTCCGACAATCTCCCCCGTCCCATCGATCGGGACGCCGCCACCGATGCATCCATCACCTCATTAACCTGCCGATACTGGCGCCACCGGCGACGTTGACTTCGTCATCAGCGCCGAGTCGACCGCGTTTCTGATCACGGTGCGGTTGGCCACCAAGGAGACCGCCATCGCCGCGGCCAGCAGCAGGATCACCATGCCATAGCCCTCCTGCTTGCTCTTGGCCGGCCTCCCCACCGCCAACCATAGCGCCACGCCCAGCAACCAAAGCATTCCGGTCAAATAGACCCACGACATCGCTGCGAGCTTCACATTGCGCCCCACCATGCCTCGCGGAAGGACCGGCTGAGCCGTGTCCAGACGGACAGGTGGATCGGATCGATCGAGCGTCCACCCGCCCACTGCAATTTTCGACGGCCTCCCGGCCGCATCCTGCATCGACCGCCATCTGCCTTGAGCGACTTCGTGCAGTTCGCCTTCCCGCCGCTCCATCAACCGGCACTGTGTGACATAGAGCCGGCCGGGAAAATCGATCGGGAAAATCCGCAAACCGACCAATGGTGCATCGGGCAACGGCACGGTGTAGGTATGGTCTCGGTCATCATATCCCAGCGGAATCGTGATCGCCTGCGGCGAGGTCGCACCTCCGTGATCCGGCATCAGAACCAGTTCGCGATGGCGCCGCTCGCCGGGCCGGCGGGGCAGATACGCCGGGAGTTGCTCGCCGTGACTCAACTGCGCCCCCCACAGCGCCACGTCCTGAGGCTCGGCGACCGCCTTCAGCCGCCCTCCGGCGTCCACACACGTGACGCCCACCAGACCACGCTTGGCCGACGCGGGGTAACGACCGGACAGGGAAACCCGCCACCAGCCCGCCTTATCCCGCCTGGCCTGCATCGTCAGTTCCGATCCCGGCGGGAGCAGGCAGCGGCCTGTGTCGAGATCGACCGTCGGCCATGCGTTTCCCATCGGAACATCGAACAACTGCAGCCCGATATAGCGCTGATTTCGTTTTTTTGCATAGATGGAGAAATGATAAAGTTCACCCAGCCGGCCCACATAGCTGCGGCACATCAGCAAGGCGTCCTTGCCATGCGCCCTTTCCAGCACATCTGCTGTCTGTTTTCCGTCGGGAGCCATCACGCTGTCGGGTAACACCACCCCGGCCGGTCGCCACCAGGTCTCGAACTTCTCCGAGGGAAACAACGCGTTCGTCGCCTCGAAGTGACCGATGACCTGCAGATAGAGCTGGCCCTCGCCCGGCCCGGCCGGAGATCGATAGACCCACGGCAGATCCTGCGGCAGGCAGAAGGCGATGCCGGTGATCACGATGGCCAGTAATATTTTGATGCGCATTCGCCCGACGTCCAGTCTGCACAGCTTCGCCCGGTCACTTCCCGGCATGCGGGCGGGATGGAACGCGGTAGAACCGCATCGCCCGATGCGGGCAACGCGTGACCAGCAAACACGGCGGCAATTTGCCAAGGCAACACAAACTTGCCCCACAGCGGTCACCCCGTCGGGAGCCGCATCTTCTCCTCGGGTGCCGGCTCGAGCCTCCACGGCGACAGGCGGCGCCGTTCCGCCGATGATGTCGGCGCCCCCATGCCCTTGAGCCGCGCGGCCGGCGAAGAAGATGCCCCCTCGCGCCTCCGTGCGGAGCCAACACGATCGCACGATGATGTGACGCGTCCATCCGGTCAGAAAAAGGGGCTTTACTCTTCGGAGTGTCACGCTGTCCCTTGAAAACGTGAGAGACTCAGGATTCTTTTTCGCCGCCGCCTCCACGCTCTGGAAGCACCGCGGGCTGCTGTGGAGATTCACCCAGCGCAATGTCGAACTGCGCCATCGGGGCAGCCATCTGGGCATCGTCTGGGCGATCCTCAACCCGCTGCTGACACTTTCACTATATGTCTTTATCTTCGGCTATATTTTCAACGGCAGCTTCCGGGTCCTGCCGAACGAGACGAAGCTCGACTACGCGCTGGCCATCTTTCTCGGCCTCGCGATCTATCAGTTCCTGTCCGAGGTGCTGAGCGTGTCCACGGGCGTGATCGTCGCCAATCCCAACCTGGTGAAAAAGGTCGTCTTCCCGCTCGAAATCCTGCCCGCCTCCCTCGTCGGCTCGGCTTTCTTTCACACCTTGATCAGTCTGGTCCTGGTGCTGGTGGGCGTGGCGGCGTTCGGCCCCGGGCTGAGTTGGGACGCCCTCTGGCTTCCGGTGATCCTGCTGCCGATGATCCCCCTGGCGCTCGGCATCGCGTGGTTCTTCGCCGCGCTGGGGGTTTTTCTCCGCGATATCAGCCAGATCATCGGCCTGGCCACGATGGCGTTGATGTATGCGAGCGCCCTTTTTTTCCCCGTCAGCGCGATCCCTCCGCAAGCTTGGACGTTTCTCCGGCTCAATCCGCTGCTTCTCACCGTGGAACTGGCGCGCGACGCCGTGCTGTGGCATCGCCCGATGGATCCGGTCCATCTCGCCTATGTCGCGGGGTTCAGTCTCGTGACCTGCGTGGCGGGGTTCCTGTTTTTCAAGAAAACCTCCCCGGCTTTCGCCGACGTCTTGTAACGCCGCCCGCACCGGGCCATATCGCACGTTTTCCTTGAATCACGAGACCGTCATCTCCGTCCGCCACCTCACGAAGACCTACCGCATCTGGGATTCGCCCGCCAGCCGACTCTCGGTCCCGCTCTGGCAGAGCCTCGGCTCGCTTTTGCCCGGACGCGGCCTCCTGCAACGCGGCATCCAGGCCCGGGCGCACCGCGGCTATCGCGATTTCTGCGCGCTCCAGGATGTCTCCTTCGAGGTCCATCGGGGCGAGTGCCTCGGCATCGTCGGCCGCAACGGCGCCGGCAAGTCCACCTTGCTCCAGTTGATCACCGGCACGCTCCGGCCGACGACCGGCACCGTGGACGTCCGCGGCCGTGTCGCCGCACTGCTCGAGCTCGGCTCCGGCTTCAACCCCGACTTCACCGGCCGCGAGAACGTTTTCCTCAACGCCAGCATCCTGGGCCTCACGCAGCAGCAGATCGAGGCGCGTTACGACGACATCCTGCGTTTCGCCGAGATCGGCGATTTCATCGACGAACCGGTCAAGGTTTACAGCAGCGGCATGACCGTCCGGCTCGCCTTCGCCGTGATCGCCCACGTCGATGCCGATGTCCTCATCATCGACGAGGCGCTCGCGGTCGGCGACGCGCGCTTCCAGCTGAAATGCGCCCGGGCGATCGACCGGTTCATCGAGCGCGGCGTCACCCTGCTGTTCGTCTCCCACGACACAGGCATGGTGAAACGCCTCTGCAACCGGGCCATGTTGATCGAGCACGGCCGCTCGATCTTCACGGGAGCGCCGAACAAGGTCGTCAACCTCTATTCGAAACTGCTGGCCGATGGCGGCTCGCTCGAAGCCTTGGCGCCCGATCTCGAGGCGCTGCAACGCGCCCCCGCGGAGACACCTGTCCCCGCGAAAGAACCTGCGCCGACAGACGAACCACCCGCGCCCGCCATGACCAGCGTCGACGTCCCCGCGGAGGAAAGTGTCCCGCTTCCGCCGGAGGCGGTCGTGCGCAGCGCCCGGATGCTTGCCGATGAACGCGCCCATGTGCAGGTCAGCGGTCACGAATACGCCTACGGCGGCGAACTCGGACGCATCCGCCCGCCGCGCCTGGCGGGGGCCGATGGCACCGTCCGCGACTGGTTCACGAGCGGCGAGCAAGTGACCCTGCACATGGAAGTCGAGGCGTTCGAATCCATGGCGGAGCCCATCTATGCGCTCACGGTCAAGGATCGCCGCGGCCAGGAGGTTTACGGCACAAACACCTTGTTTTCGAAGCAACCCGCCCCCGCCATCGCCGCGGGTGGCCGGCAGGTCGTCGAGTTCCGGTTTCCCATGAACCTGATTCAGGGCACCTACTTCATCTCCCTCGGCTGGACCCAATTCGTGGGCGAGGAACTCGTCGTCGTGCATCGCCGCTACGACGTGATCAAACTCGACGTCCACGGCGTGGATAATGCCTTCGGCATCGCAAACCTTTGGGCCCGGATCAACGTGGACACCGCACCATGAGTCCGCCTCCGCTCGAAATCACTCTGGCCGGCAGGCCGGCCCGTCTCGAAGCCGGCGCGCGCACTTCGTTGCGCGTGGCCGAAGCCTATCGCGATACCTCCGCTTCGTCGATGCGACGGGTCCTCGACCGGATCCACGGGCAGGAGCCGTGGAAAGAGGCCGTCCGGGCCGAGTTCGCGGAGACGAATCGCTGGTTATGCGACATCGTCACTCATCCCAGCCGCACGCGTTTCCTCGACCTTCATCGGCCGGCACCGGGCGCGCTCGTGCTCGATGTCGGCGCCGGCTGGGGCCAAACCACGTTACCGCTCGCATCGACGAATCCCGTGGTCGCGCTCGAGCCCACGCCGGAGCGGCTCGAGTTCATCGAGGCCGCTGCCGGGCAGATGGGCACGCGTGAAAACATCTATTTTCTCGAGGCGAGCATGACCGAGACCGATTTCGCCCCGGTCTTCGACTACATCGCTTGCATCGGCGTGCTCGAATGGGTGGCCAAGTTCGACCGGCGTGGCGAGCCGCGAACGATCCATCTCGAGTTTCTCCGGCGTCTGCGCCGCTCTCTCACCGCGCGCGGTCGTTGCTGTCTGGGAATAGAAAACCGGCTCGGGTTGAAATACCTGCTGGGCGCGCGCGACGATCACACCGGATTGGCCGGCATCAATGTGTTCGACGCACAACTGGCAACATCCCGACACCGGTCGCGAACCGGCGAGGAATTGCGCGTCCTGACTTATTCTCTCGCCGAATACCGCACCTTGTTTCGGGAGGCGGGATTTTTACAGATCGAAGCCTACGCAGCCTTCCCCGACTATAAGCTGCCCGAACTCATCCTGCCGATTGATCCGGCGGGACCGTTGAACGAGCACATCCTCTCCGCGTCGCTTCCGCTCGAGCACGACGGAGTGGATGGCTCCTGTCTCCCGAATCAAGACGAACTCCATTCTCATTACAGGAGCTTTGCGGAATTGGGTCTTGCCCATGTTTTCGCGCCAAGTTTCTTCTTCCTGCTCGAATGACAAGTTCACCAGAACGTCCTCCGTCGACGCAGCTACTGGAGGAGGAGGTGCGCCGCCTAGGTGTCGTTGGTAAAGGAACTCCGATCACTTTTTCCGCCTACCAGCCCGACTTCGAGCGCCGACAGGGGCAGGAGCGATGGCATTTTCGCGTAGGCGAAGCCGGTCGTGCGCCTTTTCACCTCATCGCCGGCCGAAACCTCGGCTCACTTTCTCATCGGGCCGAGGCTTTCGTGCGGGCCTGCCCAGCCCTGGCTTGCCGTCCCTTGTTTCATGAGACCAGCCCCGATGGTTGGGAATTGTTGGGGCTCGAACACTTTGATGGAGAGACGCTCGATTCCTTGGTCGCCCGGGGCGACTGCGATTCCATGCTTTGGGCTGATACCGCCCGCCGGGCGCAGGGACTTCTGCAGGAAACGACGCGCACTTCCGACCGACCGGCGCTGATTCAGGAACTGGACGCCTTCATCCAAGCGATCTGCAGCCTTCCGGAGTTTTCAGCTTTTGACGCGTCACTTGTCCGGACAATGATCCAGCCGGCCATCCTGGCTGGCGCGAGCGAGGGGTCCATCACCGCACGCTGGAGCAACGGAGACTTTGTCGGCCGCAACCTTCTGCTCAACCGCACGAGCGGAGAAATCCGGCTGATCGACTACGAACACGCCGCCCTCACCCATTTTGCCGACGACGATTGGTTGAGGCTACGGTATTTCTCCCTTCAGCCGCCCGGCACGCAACCGGCGGAATTCAACCGGTTTTCCGCGCCGTGGCGCGAGGCTTTCTGCCGGTTGCGCCAGCTGCTGCTGTCCACGGTCGCAGACCGTTCGGCCGCGGGCTCCGACCACATCGCCGAAACCACCGAGCGACTTCTCACCTCCGCCATGGAGGCGATCGATGGGCAGCCCGGGCTTCCGCATTCGTTCCTCCTGCGCATGGCTGCGATCCGCCATCGCTCGAGCGATAAACTGCTGTCCGAGCGGACGGCGTGGGCGCGTTCGCTCGAAGATACGATTGCCCGGGAACGGGCGATTTCGGCCGAAATCGAAATCAGCCGGCAGAAGCTCATGACCGAGTGGGACGAGCGTGGAAGATGGGGACAGGAACTCGAACAAGCCCTCCGCAGATCCGAACAAGCTCTCCGCGAGACCGGAGAAAGTCTGTCGCTCACCACCCGGGAGCTTGCAGCTGCCAACGACAAGGCGGTCGTGCTGGGCGAGACGCTCGTCCTTGAGCGCAAGCAGGCCGCTGCCTACCGGGCCCAGCTCCGCACCGCCATCGCCGCCGCCGCCGCCGATCTCGCGCTCGACCAGCAAGCCATCGATCGGGCACCCGAACCGATCGATCTGCTTCGGAGTGCATGGCGTCGAGATCGCGCCAAATACGAACAGGAAATCTCCTACTTGGGCGCCTCCGTCGGCATGCGAAAATCCGGATTTGCCGGTTTTTTCAAGGACCTCCGTCAATCGTCCTACCTCTTGGGCGAGTGGTTGCTGGGCGGTGGCATTCCCGGGCTCCGCCCGCAGCGCCTGCGTCGCGTGCAATGGAAACTCGAGCACCCGGCTCCGCGGCCCGTCACGATCCTTCGTGGGGCGGCGACCGTTTCAGGCAAACTGCGCGATACGGATGGCCGGCCCGCCGCGAAGATCTACGCCGTGATCGGCCGCGATCGCGTGGAAGGATCGATCGAAAAACTTTCCGGCGAGGAAGGCTGCCGGTTCGTCATCACGCTTCCCCCGCTCCTGGGCCTGCGATGGGTGAGCCTTCACGCGCTCTTGGATTGCGGGATCACGCTCACGCTGGGCTACCGTCTGTTCTTTTTCGGACGAGCCTCCGCCCCGCCGCCCGCTACATCAGCCAACGTCCCGCCCACGCCCGCTCCGCTTCCTTCCGCCGCGGCCAGTGCGATCGCGTTACCGTCCGTCGAACAGCCGCGCGTCTCGATCATCATCCCGGTATACAATCAAACGGGGTTCACGCTTCGCTGTCTGGATGCGATCGCCCGCCATACGTCCGGCCAGGCCTACGAAGTCATTGTCATCGACGATTGTTCACCGGAGCCGGAGATTGGTCAGCTTGCGCACGTGCGGCATCTCCGGATCATCCGCAACGAAAACAACCGGGGATTTGTCCTGAACTGCAACCGCGGCGCCGAAGTCGCCCGCGGCGAATACGTGCTGTTCTTGAACAACGACACGGAGGTGCAGCCGGGCTGGCTCGATGCGCTGCTGGACGTGTTCCGCCTCCGCGCCGATGCGGGATTGGTCGGCGCGAAATTGATTTATCCCGACGGCAAGCTGCAGGAAGCGGGCGGCATTCTCTGGGCCGACGGTTCAGCGTGGAACTACGGCCGCCTGGATGCCCCCGACAAGCCGGAATACAATTATCTCCGACCCACTGACTATTGTTCCGGAGCCTGCCTTTTGCTGCGCCGGGATTTTTTCCTCGCGCTCGGAGGATTCGACACCCGGTTCGTGCCCGCCTATTGCGAAGATTCCGATCTCGCCATGCAGGTCCGCGCCGCGGGGCGAGAAGTCTATTACCAGCCGCAAGCCGTCGTCATCCATCACGAAGGCCGCAGCAACGGAACGACGACGGAGAGCGGCGTGAAGCAGCATCAGATCGCCAACAGCCAGAAGCTCGCGGCCAAGTGGCATGCGACATTTGCCGCCGGTCATCGCCCCAACGGCATCGATGTGTTTCGTGCGCGCGAACGCAGCCTGCACCGAAAGGTCGTCCTGTTCATCGACCACTATGTCCCCCACTACGACCGCGACGCCGGTTCGCGGACAATCTGGTCCTATGTCGAGTTCTTTCTGGCCGCCGGATTCTCGGTCAAATTCATCGGCGACAATTATGCCCGCCATGAGCCCTATCAGACGGAACTGCAGCAGAAGGGCGTGGAGGTGCTGTGGGGAAGCTGGTATGCAGCCAACTGGGAAAACTGGCTGTCCGAGATCGGCGGCCAGCTGGATTATGTTTTCCTGAGCCGTGCGCACATCTCGCGCCGTTACCTCGCCCCGCTGCGCCGGCACACCCGGGCCAAGCTGCTGTTCTACGGGCACGATCTCCTCTCACGCACGCTGGTCCGCAGCGATGGCGGCACCGTGCCGCCCGAGGCGCTTGCCTCCGCAGAGGCCTTCCGCCGTGACGAGGAAGAGGTCTTCCGCGCGGTCGATGTCGTTTATTATCCGTCCGGCGACGAGATCGCCCACCTCGCGAAACATTATCCCAAGCTCAACGCCAAGGAGCTTTCGCCGTATGTCTATGCACAGCCCCCGCGCCGAGACTACGCCAGCACGTTCGCCCGCCGGCAAGGATTGCTGTTTGTCGGCGGTTTTGGTCACCCACCGAATGTCGACGCCATGTGCTGGTTCGGGCAGGAAATCTGGCCGCTGCTCCGAGCAGCCTTTCCGGGACTGCATCTTACGATCGCCGGTTCGAATCCCCCGTCCTCGGTCCGCGATCTGGCGGATGCAGCAACTGTGGTGACCGGCTACGTCTCGGACGAAAAATTGAATCAGCTCTACGCGTCCCACCTTGTCGCGATCGTGCCGCTGCGTGTCGGCGGCGGCATCAAGGGCAAGGTCATCGAGGCGATGTGGCAGGGGCTGCCGGTCATCACCACGCCAATCGGAGCCGAGGGCATACCCGATGCGGGCACGGCCATCTGCATCGCCTCTCCCGGACGATTCCACGAGGAACTCGAATCGCTGCTTCGCGCACCGGCGCGGCTGGTTGCTCTGACGGAAAACGGAGCCGATCTGGTCGCTCGTCGCTATACCGCGGCGGCGTTGCACCGGGTCCTCGCCGAGGATATCGACCTCTCCTGATCATGCCTTTCCTTTATCGATCTCGCGCGCCCTTGCGCCTTGGACTGGCCGGAGGCGGCACGGATGTCTCGCCCTACAGCGATGAATTCGGCGGCTGCGTGCTCAATACCACGATCAATCTCTACGCTTATTGCACGCTCCTTCCTGCGAACAATGGCCGTGTGAGCTTCCGCGCCACCGATCGCGACGAGCAGTTCGCCGCCGACGCCGCACCGGCGTTCGCCCTCGATGGATGTCTGCAGCTCCACAAGGCCGTCTATAATCGGATGGTCCGCGACTACAACGGGGGGCGCCCGCTTCCCTGCGATCTGGTCACCTACTCCGATGCTCCGGCCGGTTCCGGACTGGGGACCTCCTCAACCATGGTCGTCGCCATGCTCGCGGCCTTCAAGGAGTGGTTGAATCTCCCGCTCGGCGAATATGAAATCGCTCATCTTGCCTTTGAAATCGAGCGGCTGGAGCTCGGTCTCGCAGGGGGCAAGCAGGACCAGTATGCGGCGGCGTTCGGCGGGTTCAACTTCATGGAGTTCCACGCCGGCGACCGCGTGATCGTCAATCCCCTCCGTATCCGGTCCGCCATCATCAACGAGCTGCAGTGCAGCATGCTGCTCTATTTCACAGGAGTGTCACGCGACTCCGCCAGCATCATTTCCGAGCAGATCCGCAACGTGACGGACAAGCGCAGCGATTCCGTGGAGGCCATGCATCGGATGAAAGCGGATGCCGGCCGGATGAAGGAACATCTGCTGAAGGGCGAACTGGCGAGTCTGGCTCAGGTGCTCGGGCGCTCCTGGGAAGCCAAGAAGCGAATGGCGACCGTCATCAGCAATCCCTCGATCGACGCGGTTTTCGAGGCCGCGCTGGCTGCCGGCGCCACCTCCGGCAAGGTGTCCGGCGCAGGCGGCGGCGGCTTCATCATGTTCATGATCGATCCGACCAAGCGTGAAACCATCGTCCGCGTGATGCGCCGGTTTGCAGGGTCGGTGCAACAGTTTCAATTCACCGATCGCGGCGTCGAGTCCTGGAGCCCACGCTGAAAAAATGCCGACCTCCGCCGGATTATTCCCCGACCATGCCCGCCTGATTGCGCCGCGAGGCGGCCATATCGTTTGCGAAGCACATCCCGTGATGGCGCCGGCTCGCCAAGCCGCCCGGCTTCCGGGTGCACGCACTGTCGGGAAAAAGCCGGGCCCAGGCATTCAAATACAGGTCCTCGTGTCATCCGGACGAATCCACAGTTACCGGACCGTATCTGGCATGCGTTGCCCGGCCATCCTGACTTGCTCATCATCGGGCCGGCGGCTCCCCGTTTTCGGGATGTTGGGGCTGGAAAGTGCCCGCGCCTACCGATAACGACGGCCTCTATGAACGACAAAGACCATATTCTGGAGGAATTTCGATCGAGTCACGAAACCGTGGGCCGGCTGTCGAGCTGTCCGCAACTCGTGGACCGGCTCGCGGCTGCAGCCAATGCCGTGACCTCCTGTTTTCGCGCCGGTGGCAAGGTGCTTCTGGCCGGCAACGGCGGGAGCGCCGCGGATGCGCAGCACATCGCGGCCGAGTTCGTGAGCCGACTGAAGTTCGACCGGGCACCGCTGCCGGCGCTCGCGTTGACAGCCGACACCTCGATCGTCACGGCCATCGGCAACGATTACGGCTATCCCGAGCTATTTGCCCGCCAGCTCGCCGGCTACGGACGTCCGGGGGACGTCTTCATCGGCCTGACGACTTCCGGACGTTCGGAAAACGTCCTGCGCGCCTTTGCGGCGGCCCGTCGAGAGGGACTTGTATCCATCGCGTTTTGTGGCGAAGCCGGTCTGGCCGATGCCACAGCGTGCGACTACCTGCTTCAGGCACCGTCCGCCATCACAGCCAGGATTCAGGAATGCCATATCATCATGGCTCATGTTCTCTGCGATCTGGTGGAACGGACGTATTTCGGCGTGCCCGGCCGAGGCTGACAGGCCCGGTCCTTTCCGCCCATGTCACCGTCAGGCAGTCCCCGCCCGGCCACCGCGATCATTCTTGCCGGCGGCCGCGGCACCCGACTCGGCGCATTGACCGATCACACGCCAAAACCGTTGGTCGAAGTCTCTGGCCGGCCGTTTATCTTTCACGTGCTGGATTATCTCGCCCGTCAGGGTGTGCGCCGCGTCGTGCTCGCCACCGGTTATCTCGGGCACGTTTTCGAACAGGTGGTCGGCGCATGTTACGACGGGATCGAAGTTCGCTATTCGCGCGAAGACCAGCCGCTCGGAACGGGCGGAGCCATCGTGCGCGCGTTCCGCTCAATCGATGATCCAGCCGCTTATGTCCTCAATGGCGATACCTATTTCCCGGTCGACCTCGCGGCATTGGCCGCCGCCCACACGACCGCTTCGGCTAACTTGACCATGGTGCTGCGTCAGGTGCCGGATGTCTCCCGCTTCGGCCATGTCACTTGCGCCGGCCATCACGTGCAGCGCATGCATGAAAAAGGCTCCGCCGGACCCGGTGCGATCAATGGAGGGCTCTATCTCATCCAACGCGCCGCGCTGCTGCGCGACGCTCCCGGAGAGTCGTTTTCCCTCGAACGTGACCTGTTGCCCGGATGGATCGCGCAAGGTGTCGTGGCCGCGATGCCGTCGGAGGCTTACATGATCGACATCGGCGTGCCCGCCGACCTCGAGCGTGCGCAACACGACCTGAGCCGGCATCCATGACTTCCGCCCCCACCCTTCCCAGCCGCCCGCACCGCGCCCTGTTCCTCGACCGAGACGGAACCCTGATCGTGCACCGTCCCTATCTGTTCCGACCCGATGAGGTCGAACTGTTGCCCGGCGTGCGCGACGCGCTGTGCGCCGCCCGGCAGGCGGGCTATCTCCTTTTTCTGTTCACCAACCAATCCGGCGTCGGACGGGGGCTCTTTGCCATGAAGGACGTTCACGCCGTCCACCGACGGATGCTGGAGTTGCTCGATCTCGGAACCGATCTTTTCGCCGACACCTGCATCGCGCCGGAGAAACCCGGCGATGCGTCGTTGTATCGCAAGCCCTCGCCGCGGTTCATCGAGGAGTGCATCGCCCGGTTCCAGCTCGATCGCACCCAGACATGGATGATCGGCGACTCCGTCTCCGACTGGAAAGCCGGGGCCAACGCCCGGATTCGCTCCGCGGCCATCCGCTCCGATCTGACCACTCCCGAGAGCGAGTCGCTTCGGGCGCAACTCGGGATCCGTTTGCACGATTCGCTTTCCGATTTCGTCGCCGGCCTTCCGATTGCTGAAGCATGGTGAACGGCCGTCCGTCGTGACGTTACCCGAGGACGGGACATGCACTTTCAACGATCTCGGGGCAGCCCGATCTCTTGGCCAGCCGGCCTGGATCGGTCACCGAGCTTTATGCGGGGAAAACAATGTTTGATTCTTCCCGTTCGCCCTTCGCCGGCACTGCCGAGGACGCACGTCCTCCCGATGAATGAATTTCTCCGTCAAGGCGCCGCCGTCATCGGAGCTGGCCGGGAGCAGTCGGACTTACTTGGCCGTCGACACTCCGGCTATTCATCCTTTGGCTCACGCGCACGCCCCGGCTTTTACTTCGGGTTAGGTGCGCGGCACGTCCCTTCTTTTCTCAATCCAGCCCGGCCTCATGTCCGTATTCTCTTCTTCCTCATCCGCTGAAATGCCCACGCCCCGTCCACCCGCGGGCCCTTTCCGCCAGCGTATGCTGGCTTGGCTGCGCCTGCTGCCGTGGATACTTTTCCTGGTCTTCGCCCTGCGTGAGCTCGAGCTGCCGGGTCTTTACATGGACGAGATCAATCACGGCGCGTTCGTGCCGGCGATGTTTGATAAAGCTGCCGCGGATAAACCGCATTTTCGTCTGCCGGCCAACATACTCGGCGACCAAAGCCGCTTCCCCATCCTTGGCGGATCGTTCTATAATGTGACGCTCAAGGCCTATCTGGCTGCGCCACTCTATCGGTTTTTCGGTTACACCGTGCTGACGCACCGCCTTTTCGAGGTGCTGGTAGCGGGGGGCATGCTTTTCCTTTTCTTCCGTCTGGCCCAACGCCTGTTTCCAGGCCCGGTGACCAGTTATGCGCTCACTTCGGCGTTGGCGATCGATCCGTTGCTCACGTTTCAAATGCGGTCGCAAGCTTCCTCGTTCGTCTTGCTGATGGTCCCGGTGCTGGGATTTCTGATCATCTTGCATGCGGCTTGGAGTCACCGCCGCCTTTCCACCGCCCAAGCCATCCTCGCCGGCTTCTGCGCCGCAGTCGCCGGTATGTGCTACTTCGTGGGCGCCATCGTGCTGATGGTCCCCTGGCTGGCGCTCGCCGTCTTCGCCCGGCGCAGCCGACGGTTGTGGGTCCTGATTGTCTCCTCCCTGCTTTTTGCCAGCCCCTATTTTTATTCGCTCATTTCTGTCCAGTTGCAATCGCCCGCTCTCCTGCATAACGGGGGCATCCCCCAGTTTGCCCTGGATGCCCAGTCCCGGGCACACCCCTCGGTGCTGGGCAGGTTGCAGAGTGGTGGAGCAGAGTTTATCGCTTACCTCTCCACGACCCGACCGCTGCAGTATGCCAGTGTCAAGAACCTCCCTGGGGGAGAAACCAAATCTTGGCTGCTGGTATGCGCGCTTTTCTTCCTGCTCGCCGATGTCGCCTTCGCCATGGTCGCTGGGCAGGCCGCCCGCACGCGCGCCCTCCAGCGGAGCATTGTCATACTCGCGCCTCTGGCCTGCCTTTTACTGTTGTTGTCCTTCGTCCCGTCGATCGACACCCATCACTTGTTCTCCACACTGCCGCTCGTCTATCTCGCAGTGGGATGCTGCGCTGACCGATTCGCGTCCTGGAGCCTGCCATGGCATCGGCCCGCACTCGGTTGGGTGCTCGCTTTGATTATCCCAGTGTTCCTCATGGCCATATCCATACCGCAGCAGCGGGAGGTTGTCCGAGCGCTGCGAGAGCATGGAGGCAGCGGACTTTTCAATGAGCGGGTCTCGCAACTGCCCATGCTCAAGAGCCAGCTTTTTCCAAAATCCGCCATCGTTTTTGCTGATTGGGGTTTTCATCTGCCCTATCTGTTCCTGACCGAAGGGCGAATGCCCTACGCTGTCAGGATGAACGAGCCACCCGAACGCTGGTTGCCCCGAGAACTCGGCAAGAAAAGGGATTTGGTGGTATGCTCGCTGCCCAAACGCGCCGCCAACATTGCCGCCGTCGCCCGCCTGCAAAAGGCCAAAGTCGAGATCTCGCTCATCCGCGGGCGAGACAATGTCCCGATCTATGCGTTCATCCACATGAAGCTTCCCCCCGGACCGGACGCGTCCGCTTTGCTTCCGCCATCGACGGCCGGCAGGAAGGCCGACACCCCGCCCGATCCCCCGGACGACTAGCATCGATCCGCCTTCGGATCGAGGCGTCCGTGCTCCGCCCGCGCCCGGCGCGCCGGGCAGTTTCCGTGTCCGCCGCACTCCAGTCCGGGCTATCCCCCGGAGACCATTGTCGTTGACGCATCTCCGCCAGAAAAATTGCATCACCGTTACAATCCGATGAAGCTCATCATCCAGCTTCCCTGTTACAACGAAGCCCGGCACCTGCCGGCCACGCTTGCCTGCCTGCCCCGCGCGGTCCCGGGTTTCGATTCCGTCGAGTGGCTCGTGATCGACGACGGCAGCGGCGACGACACCGCTGCGGTCGCCCTCGCCGCGGGCGTCGATCATGTCGTCCGACACAAGCGCAACCTCGGCCTCGCCCGCGCCTTCGAATCCGGCCTGCGGGCCGCCGTCGCCCGCGGCGCCGATGTCGTCGTCAACACCGACGCCGACAACCAATACTGCGCCGACGACATCCCGCTCCTGACCGCGCCCATCGTCGCCGGTCAGGCCGACATCGTCGTCGGCGAGCGGCCGATCGCGAGCATCGCTCACTTCTCGCGCGCGAAAAAAATTCTCCAGAAACTCGGCAGCGCCGCCGTCCGCTGGGTGAGCAACACGACCGTCATGGATGCGCCGAGCGGCTTCCGCGCCTTCTCCCGCGAGGCGGCGTTGCGGCTCCACGTTTTCAGCGACTATACCTACACGCTCGAGACGATCATCCAGGCCGGCCAGAAAAACATGCCGATCGTCTCCGTGCCGATCCGTGTCAACGGCCCCACGCGCGAGTCCCGGCTGGTCCGGAGCATCCCGAGTTACGTGCAACGTTCCGTCGGCACGATGCTGCGGATCTTCATCACCTACCGGCCGCTGCGGTTCTTTTCGCTTCTGGCCATCCTTTTCATCGTGCCCGGTTTCGCGCTCGGACTGCGATTCATCTATCACTTCCTGCACGGCCACGGTCAGGGCAACATCCAGTCGCTGATCCTCACCGCCATGCTCATCATGATCGGTTTCATGATGCTGGTGATCGGGGTGATCGCCGACCTCGTGTCGGTTAATCGCAAGCTCCTCGAACGCACCGTCTACCTGCTCGAGTTGCGAGGAGCCTCCGTGCGTCCAAATCCGCCGTCGACCGACGCACGAGATTGACCGGTCCCGACGCTTCCCCGCACGCTGCCCCGACCGGCGCTTCCGCCGATCGCTGTCATCCCCTTCCTTCACCATGTCCGCTCCGCGTCCGCTCCGCCTGGGCCTCATCGCCGCCACCTTCACCGGCAATCGCGGCGCTGAAGCCATGCTGCTCGCCACGATCGACGAGACCCGTCGCCGGTATCCGGATGCGGAGATCCATGTCCTCACCTACGCTCCGGCCGCGGACGCCGCCTGGCTCGCGCGCCGGCCGCACACCGGCGTGTTCCTGCATGCATCGACGCCGCTCACGCTCGCGTTCCGCTGGTTTCCGGGCGCCTGTCTCGCCCGGCTGCTCCCGTTTCTCAAGGCGCCGCTGCCGGCTCGCTCCGGCCAGGGCATCCTGCGTCTCCTCGATCTGGATGCGGTCGTCGATCTCGCGGGCGTGTCCTTCATGGACCGGCGGGAAAAATTTCTCCCCTTCAACGTCCTCACGCTTTTCCCGTTTCTCCTCCACGGCGTCCCGGTCGTGAAGCTTTCCCAGGCGCTCGGCCCGATCCGCTCGCTGCCCAACCGCCTCTGCGCCCGTTGGGTCCTGCCCCGGCTCGCCCACCTCGCCGCCCGCGGCCGGCAGACGTCCGCCTTCCTCGAGGAATTCGGACTCGGGCGCCAAAACTGGAGCTACGCACCCGACACCGCGTTCTGCCTGCGGCTGGAGACCGAAGTCCCGGCGACCTTCGCTGAGCGCGAAGACGTGCTGCTCATGCCCAGTTCGCTCATGGCGGCGTCGCACCCGGACTACCCGGACCTGCTGCTCGCCACTCTCCGCCGGCTCCGCGCGCTCGGCCTGCGCGTTCATCTGCTCGCCCACTCGTGGAAGGAAGGCACGGACCGGCCGCGCAACAACGATTTCCCGCTCTGCCGGTCGCTGCACGCCGCGCTCGGCTCGCCGGCCGACATGACGCTGTTCGGCCCCGGTCTCGACGCCCGCGCCCTCAAGGCCGTCGTCGGCCGCCACCGGCTCGCGGTCACGAGCCGTTTCCACGGCATGATCGCCGCGCTCGACACCGCGACGCCCGTGCTCGTCCTCGGCTGGAGCCATAAATACCGCGAGGTCCTCGCCGAATTCGACTGCGAGTCCTGCGCCCTCAAAACCGACGGCCTCGACGCGGCACAACTCGCCGACACCATCGCGGCAGCCCACGCCGGCGCCGCGGAAAGCTCCGCCCGGCTCGCCCTCCGCCTGCCCGAGGTCCGGCGCCAGAGCGCCGCCCAGTTCGACCGGCTCTTCTCGCTCCTCGCCGTGCGCCGCGCGTCCGCCGGCGCCGCGGTTTCCTCTGTCTCCGATTCATGACCGAACCCGACACCTCCAGCCCGCTCGGCACATTCCGGAAAGTCTGGCTCGGCTACTCGGCCGACGAACGCATCCGGCGCGAAGCCGCCTCGGGCGGCATCGTCTCCTCGGTTTTTATCCACCTGCTCGAGACGAAGCAGATCGACGCCGCGCTCGTCTGCCACAGCCGGATGCAGGACGGGAAACTTGGCCACCACATCTTCCTCGCCCGCACACGCGACGAGGTGCTCTCGGCGCAGACCAGCAAGTATTTCGACATCCCGATGCTGCAGGGGATGAAACTGATCGAGGATTTCCCCGGCCGCGTCGCCGTCGTCGGCCTGCCGTCGCAGATCAACGCCATCACGCGCCGCATGGCGCACAGCCCCGCCCTCGCCGCGAAGATCGTCTTCAAGATCGCCATCTTCTGCGGCCACAACTCCAAGGACGACCTTGTGCGGGCCGTCTGGCGGAAACGCGGCATCGAGGAGGCGCAGATCGAGCGGTTCTTTTTCCGGAAGGGACTCTGGCGCGGAAAAATGCAGGTCGAGATGAAGGATGGCACCGTCCACCGTTTTCCGTTCCAGGAGTTCAGCCATTACCAGAATCTGCATATCCTCTCGCTCGAACGCTGCCTCAACTGCTTCGACCACATGGGCTACTACGCCGACCTGTCGACCGGCGACGTCTGGATGAAGGAGATGAAGGGTCGCGACATCAAACCGTCGATCTTCCTCGCCCGCACGCCGCGCGGACTCGAGGTCGCCGAGGAGATGATCGCCGCCGGCCGGCTCACGGCGACGGAGACGGATCGCGCCACGCTCTACCGCAGCCAGATGCGGTCCATCAATTACCACTACGCCGTCGCCGCCCGCGCGCGGCTCGCGAAACTTTTCAAGCTCAACATCCGCGACCGCACGGGCGACCGCGTCACGCTCCGCGATCTCGCCGCGGCCTTCCTCGTCCTCGTCAACCACCGGATCTCCGCCTCGCCCCGCGCCGTGCGGCTGTTCATGCGCATCCCGCGGCCGTTGCTCACGGCCTACGTTTACCTCTTCAAGGGCCTCACGCACTACCGGCGCAAGACCTACTGAGTCCGGTCCGGATCGGCCGGCCCCGCCTCGCGGCGCACCAGCGCGCGGCGCACCGTCACGAACCGCCCGCTCGTCATCACGAGCGACGCAATCAGGACGCTGAGCGAGAGTTCGTTTTCCGACACCTTCAGGATGAGGCTGAAAAGCACGAAGTCGGCGATCTTCAGCAGCAGCACCGCCTTGAAATAATCCCACATCCGCCGGCCGCTGTGCGGCTCGTCGAACGTGAACCGCAGGTGCGAGTAGTAGGACCAGAAGAAGATCAGCACATGGGTCAGGAAGTAGCTCAGATGCTCCTCCAGCCGGTGGGCGAACAGCCACGTGAGCGCCACCTTCACCGCCATCGTGCCCGCACTCGACAGGCCGAAGCGCAGCAGCACGCCGAGCGATTTCCGCCGCCGCGGCGTCAGCGTCCGCCCCAGCCAGCCGCCGGCGCGGGGCGCCCCCGCGGTCGCGTCCGCCGCCGCCGGGATCGGGGCGGCGGCGGACTCGCGGGCGGACGGTCGGGTTTCGCTGGACACGCGTGCACGGATTGAGTCCCGCCCGGGCGCTTGGCAACGTCGAACTTCCGCCGGCCCGCCGAGCCGACCCATCCACAGGCTTGCCCACGCCCCGCCGCGCGCCCACCGTCGGGTTTTGGTCATGGTCTTCCCTCCTTCTCCCGCGATTCTCGCGTCGCGCGATCTCCGCGCCTCCGAACTCGATCAACCGTCCGCCGACACCCTCCTCCGCCTCTACGCCTGGATGCATCTCGCCCGCACGGGCGACAATCGCAACCTCGACCTCTTCCGGCAGGGACTCATGAAGGGCACCCTCACCGGGGGCCAGGGCAACGAGGGCCTCATCGTCCCGCTCGCCCTCCTCGCCGACAAGTCGACCGATGTCGTCAGCTTCACCCATCGCGACTTCGGCGGCCACCTCGTCTGGGGCGGCCATCTCTGCGAGCATCTCAACCAGTATCTCGCCAACGCCGGCAGCCCCACCAAGGCCCGCGAGGGCAACATCCACCATGGCGATCCCGCGCACCGCTCGCTGCCGATGATCAGCCATCTCGGCGCCATGCTCGGCACCATCCTCGGCGCCACCGACTCTCAGCGCCGCCAGGGCCGCCCCGCCGTCGGATTCGCCTTCTTCGGCGACGGCTCCTCCAGCACGGGCGACATCCACGAATCGCTCAACCTCGCCTCGCTCCTGTCGTTGCCCGTCGTCTTCGTCATCGAAAACAACCGCTACGCCTACACCACGCCGACGTCCGAGCAGTTCGCCCCCGGCGTCGAGCTCTGGCGCCGCGCCGCCGGCTACGGCATCGAGGGCTTCGCGCTCGATTGCACGAAGGACGTCGTCGCCACCGCCCGCACGCTCGCGGCCGCCTTCGACCGCGTGCGCTCGACCTCGCGCCCGCTGCTCATCGAGGCCCACACGCTGCGCCTGCGCGGCCACGCCGCCTACGACACCTGCGATTACCTGAAGCCCGGCGAGAGCGATCTCTTCTTCAGCCTCGATCCGCTGCCCAAATTCCGCGCCCAGCTCGCCGCCGCCGGCCACGCCGCCGCGCTCGACACCATCGACGCCGAACTCGACGCCTTCGTCGAGGCCTGCATCAAGGTCTCCCTCGCCGTCCCGCGGCCCGACGGCTCCGCCGCCGCGATGGAGGCCGATCTCTTCGCGCCGCCCTCGCCGCCGCTGCCGTGGAAGCCCGAAGCGCCCGCCGCCGCACCGCTCAACTTCGCCCAGGCGATCACCGCCGGTCTGCGCAAGGTCCTCGCCGAGCGGCCCGAATCGCTCGTCATGGGCCAGGACATCGGCACCTACGGCGGCGCGTTCAAAGTCACCGAGGGCCTGCTCAAGGACTTCGGCCGCCCGCGCGTCTTCAACACCCCGCTCGCCGAGAGTTCCTGCACCGGCTACGCCATCGGCCTCGCCGTCAACGGCCACCGCCCGATCGAGGAATTCCAGTTCGCCGACTTCTCCACCGAGGCGATGACGCAGCTCACGCTCAACGCCGCGACGTTTCACTTCCGCTCCGGCGCCGCGTGTCCGCTCGTGCTGCGTTTCCCGTGCGGCGGCGGGCTCACGCTCGGTTCCTTCCACTCGCAGGAGCTCGAATCCGTTTTCCTCGCCATGCCCGGCATCAAGGCCCTCTACCCGAGCACGCCCCAGGATGCCTTCGACGCCGTCCTCGCCGCCTACGAGGACAACAACCCCGTGATCCTTTTCGAGCACAAGGGCCTCTACCGCCGGATCAAGGCGCCCGTCGCGTGGAATCCAAATTATCGCGACGTCTGGACGCCGCGCCGCGTCCGCGCGGGCGACTACGCCACGCTCGTCACCTACGGCGAGATGACGCATCTCGCCGCCGAGGTCTGCGACTACCTCGCGTCCGAATACGAGCACACGATCGATCTCTTCGACCTGCGCGCGCTCTCGCCCCTGCAGCTCGACGAGATCCACGCCTCCGTCGCCCGCACCGGCCGGCTCATCGTCCTGCACGAGGGCCGCCGCACCCACGGATTCGGCGCCGAGCTCGTCGCGCGCCTGACGGAGCGGAACTTCGCCGCGCTCAAGGCTCCGCCGCTCCGCATCGGCTCGCTCGACCTGCCCGTGCCCTTCGCGCCGGAACTCGAGCAGACCTTCCGCCCGACGAAGGACAAGGTCATCGAACAAATCGCCGCCTGGCTGGGCTGAGCGCCCCGCGCGTCAACGCCTTCCCTTCCCGTCATCGCCGTCGTTCCCGTTTTCCGCCCCGCTCTTCCTTTCGGATCGGAGCGAAGCCGAATCCGGAAAATGAGGACGAAACACGAACCCGATCCTTTCCTCATGTCCTCCGCTGCGAAACCGCTTCCATGGTCCGCGATCCGGCTCTTCGCCATGGATGTCGACGGCATCCTCACCGACGGCACTGTCGCGATCTCGTCCGACGGCACGGAGACGAAGGCGTTTTCCATCCTCGACGGCATGGGCCTGAAACGACTCGAGAAAGCCGGTGTCGCCGTCGCCTGGATCAGCGGCCGGGCCTCCGGCGCCACGACGATCCGCGCGCACGAGCTGAAGATCCCGCACGTCATCCAGGGCCGCACCGACAAGCTCGCCGCGCTCCAGGAACTCGCCGCCCAGCTCGGCTTCGGCGCCGACGCCTGCGCCTACATGGGCGACGACGACATCGACGCGCCCGCGATCGCCTGGGCCGGCGTCGGCATCACCGTGCCCGATGCGATCGAGGCCGCGCACGCCGCAGCCGGCTACGTCACGCGCCGCGCGGCCGGTCACGGCGCCGTGCGCGAGGTCTGCGAGCACATCCTCGCCGCGCGTCGGTCCTGAACCGTCCGTCCATGTCCCGCCTTTCCCGCATCAGACTCCTCGTCGCCGGCGCGCTGTTGCTGTCCGGAGCGGCCGCGTCCGCCGCCGACATCGTCGCGCCCGCGCACAACTGGGTGCTGCCCGTCTTCACCAAGGAGGGCTTCCGCTCGATGCTCGCCCGCGGCGCCGAGGCGCGCGTCGTCACCGCGCGGCAGTTCGAGGTGATCGATCTGAACCTCACGCTCTTCCGCGGCGACGCGTCCGCGGAGGTCGAGACCGTGATCCTGAGCCCCGCCGCCACGTTCCTGCCCGACGAGAGGGTCGCCCACGGCGAGAAGTCCGTGCGTTTCATCCGCGACGAGGTCGAGGCCAGCGGCACGCGCTGGATCTACCGGCAGGCGGAGAAAAAGATTTCGCTCGATGGCGCCGTGCACGTAACGTTCCGCGCCGAGTTCCAGGACCTGCTCAAATGACCCTTCGCTCCTTCCTTCTCGCCGCGGCGCTCGCGCTGCCGGCCTTCGCGCCCGCCGCCCGCGCCGAGGTGCCGCCCGAACCGACCACGCTCACCTGCGACCACATGGACATGTGGAGCGAGGGCGACGAGACCCACGCCATCTGCACCGGCAGCGTCACGCTCACCGGCACCAACATGCGCATGACGTG
>Ga0222421_100267_pt1 | contig 23751 bp, 15 predicted proteins | sample 3A1ome_2_FD_182473 | JGI IMG/M metagenome (GOLD analysis project Ga0222421, IMG submission 182473) | Enriched microbial communities from leaf-cutter ant dump, University of Wisconsin, Madison, United States - 3A150A (version 2) | ecosystem: Environmental > Terrestrial > Nest > Insects nest > Nest... | reverse complement strand
GCGAGCTGCCGATGGTAACGCGCCGTGAGCGCGGCCGCTCCGCCGACCAGCAGGGCGACACCGAGGCCGAATCCGAAGGGATGATGATTCGCGAAGGATCCGCCGAAAATCAGCAGCGCGATGACGGCCAGCGCCGCCATGTTCCCCAGCAGCGGCAGCACATGGCGGCGCACGACGTCGCCGCGACCGGCCGCCGGCGCCGATTCGAGATGCGCGCGGAAACGCAGATAATCGGTCAACCCACCCAACAGCGCCGGCAGCGCCGCCGTCGCAGCCAGCAGCTTGAGCGCGAGGCCGCCCTTCGCCGCGGTTCCGATCGCACCGGCGGTCGCGGTCAGCTTCGTCGACGCGCCGCCGAGCAGCCCGGCCTCCGCCAGCACCAGCGACGGGGCGATGCCCAGCGGCAGGCCCAGCAGCACCGCGCCGGCGAATGCCGACGGTTGCGGCGCGCTGCGCGCGAGCGTCTCCTCGACGAGTTTCGCCATCCGCTCTGTCAGCATCGCGCGGCCGCGGACGAGCCGCTGGCGCACGAGTTCCTCCGAAAGCTCCAGCGCGGCGCCGACCGCCGCCGCCGAGCGGTGCTCGCGGTAAAACAGCACCATCGGCTCGCGATACGTCTCCGGCAGCGTTGCCAGGGCGCGCCAGAGCAGCGCCGCCTCCTCCGCCGTCGCCGCGCGGTCGCGCGGGTCGTCGGTCTCGGCGGGCGTGTCGGCGGACAACTCCGCCGCGCCGGTCGTGGGCGTGAGATGACGGCGGCGGAGCGCGTTGTGCGCGAGGTTGCGGGCGATGCCGCAGAGCCAGCCGCGCAGTTTCTCCGGTTCGCGCAGCCGCGGCAGTTGTTTCCACGCCGCGATGAAAACCTCCTGCGCGAGGTCTTCGCTGCGGGCGAGATCGCCGCAGGCGCTGAGCGTGAGGGCGCAGACCGTCGCCTGATGCCGCTCCACGATCTGGCGGAAGGCGCGCCAGTCGCCGGCGAGATGGAGCTGCACGAGGCGGCCGTCGTCGAGGCCGGGATAATCGGGGGAAGTGTTCATGTCACCCGTCCCGTGGCGCGGCGGCGGCGGCCCGTGACAATCTTTTCACCGCCACACCGGAGGATCGCGGTAGGCGGCGGAGGAGTAATTGATGTATTGGACGATGCGCGGCCGCGCGCCGCGATTCGGCCGGCTGCCGTGGGGCAGCGCCTGATGCCAGATGACGAGATCGCCGGCCCGGCCCGCGATGGGGCGCGAGCCGAGCGCATGCAGATCCTGGCACCGTGGATCGGCGCCGGGCGGCAGGCCCGCCAGCCACGCGTCGAGCCGGCGGTGAAAACCGGGCACGGCGGTGAACGCGCCCTGCTCGCCCGGCGTGTCGGTGAGATAGAGGATGCCCTGCGTGCCGAACGGCATCGGCGGCGCCAGGCTCACGTCCCAATGCAGATCCGGCCCCTGGAACAGCCAGCCGGGACGCTCCGGGACGTTGAAGCCGACGCGATCGGTCGTGGGCCAGAGATCGGCCGTGCCCCAGAGCTGCGCGAAGGCCTTGTGGATGCGCGGCGCCGCGCGGTTGGCGGCGAAGGCCAGATGCTGGAAAAACTGCACCATGATGCCCGGCTGCACATACCACGAATCCGGCTCGTCGGGCCGCGCGCCCAGCCGCTCCCAGATCGCCCGCTCCGCCGCCGCACGCGTTTCCTCCGGCACGGCGTCGTGGAGGATGACGTAGCCGTGTTCGTCCCAATGCGCGAGGTCCGCGGCGGACAGCACGGGCTCCATCGCGTCGATGGCCGCGAGCCGGCGCTGGGTCGCGGGCGGCGGAGGCGCGCCGACGATCGCAGCGTTGATGCGCGCCACCTGCTCGGCGGAGACGGGCCCGGCGGTGGCGACGATCCAGCGCTCGAACTCCTCGAAATCCGGCACGCGCTGCATCAGATATGGCGCGACCTGCTCGCGGCCGACACCGAGCGCATCGGTGACCAGCGCGTTCAACCGCCGCTCGGCCAGATCGCCGGGCGGGCCGCCCGCACGCTCCGCCAGACGGCGGGCCCAGAGACGCTTGAGCTGGAAGACGCCGAGCGACCCGGTGTCGGTCGCGGCGGGCAGGGAGGATTCCGCGGTCATGGTCGTGGAGGGGTGAACCGAAACGGCAGGACGCGGCACCGCGGCCCGCCCCATCCTGCGGGCGGCGCGGCCCGACGCAAGCGCCCGCCCGCGCCGCGCGGCCACGGGCCTCAGCCCGCGGGAAACGGATTTCGCTCCGCGAAGCCGCGCTGGTGCCAATACGGATACGCCGGCGTCACCGCGCTCGCCGCGTCCAGCGCCGCGACCTGCGCGGGCGTGAGCGACCAGCCGACGGCGCCGAGGTTGTCCCGCAGCTGCGCCTCGGTGCGCGCGCCGATGATCACGGTCGAGACCGTGGGCCGCCGCAGGAGCCAGTTGAGCGCGATCTGCGGCACGGTCCTGCCGGTCTCGCGCGCGACCGCGTCGATGGCGTCGACCACGCGGAAGACGTGCTCGTCGGCGACGGGCGGGCCGTAGTCGAGGTTCTGCCGGTCGTTGAGCCGCGTGGTCTCCGGCAGCGGCCGGCCGCGGCGGAGCTTGCCGGTGAGCCGGCCCCAGCCGAGCGGGCTCCACACCACGGCCCCGACCTTCTGGTCGGCGGCGAGCGGCATGAGCTCCCATTCGTAGTCGCGGCCGACGAGCGAGTAGTAGGCCTGGTGCGCGACGTAGCGCGGATATCCGTATTTATCGGATACGCCGAGCGACTTCATCAGGTGCCAGCCGGAGAAGTTCGAGCAGCCGAGGTAGCGGATCTTGCCGGCGCGCACGAGGTCGGCGAGCGTGCCGAGCGTCTCCTCGACCGGCGTCAGCGCGTCGAAGGCGTGCAGTTGATACAGGTCGATGTAATCCGTGCCCAGCCGGCGCAGGCTGGCGTCGACGGCGCGGAGCAGGTGGTGGCGCGAGGAGCCGACGTCGTTCGGCCCGGCGCCCGCGCGAAACGTGCCCTTCGTCGAGATCAGCACCCGGTCGCGCCGCCCCTTGATCGCGGCGCCGAGCACCGTCTCGGCGCGGCCCTCGGAGTAGATGTCGGCCGAGTCGAACATCGTGAGCCCGGCGTCGAGGCAGACGTCGACCAGCCGCGTGGCCTCCTCGACGCCGCTGGCGCCCCAGGATTTGAAGAAGTCGCTGCCGCCGAACGTGCCGGTGCCGAGGGTGAGCGCGGGGACCTTGAGGCCGGAGCCGCCGAGTTGACGATAGTCCATGGTCATCCCGCCACTGAGGCGCAGAAACGCCCCGGGCGCAACGGGCGCGTGCACGGGCGAAACGCGGACGAAGCGCGCCCCGCCGCGTTGGCACATCGGGTGCTCCCCGCGGGCCGATGATCCGTCCCCTCATGATGACCACTCTCCTCCGCTGGATGCTGGCGGCCTCGCTCGCCTGCGCCGCGCTTTCCGCCGACTGCGCCGTCGACAAGATCGCCCCGAAGGTGATCGTGCTCGCCGGCTTCGAGGTCGGCGACGACACCGGCGACGCGCCGGGCGAATTCCAATTCTGGGCCGAGCGCGAGCAGCTCACCGGCACGCTCGACATTCCCGGCGCGCCCCACCCGCTCCGCTACAACGCCGCCGGCCTCTACGGCAGCGTCGCCGGCAACACCCGCGACCGCACGCTCACGACCGTCCCCGCGAGCGAGCTCATCATGGCGCTCTGCCTCGATCCCCGGCTCGACCTGCGGAAGACCTACTGGATCATCAACGGCATCTCCGGCATCGACCCCGCCGCGGGCTCGATCGGCAGCGCCGTCTGGGCGGCCAACGTGATCGACGGCGACGCAATGCGCGAGGTCGGCGAGTCCGAGATGCCGAAGGACTGGCCCTACGGCCTTTTCGCCATCGGCACGATGGGGCCGAACCAGCTCCCGAAGAAACAGGCCGACGCCGGCGGCTGGGGCGGCGCGACGCTCACCTACACGATGAACTACGCGCTCAACCCGGCGCTCACGCGCTGGGCCTGCGAGTTTTCCCGGGCGCACGCCGCGCTCGACGACCTGCCCGCGCTGAAGGCCTGGCGCGAGAAATACACCGCCTACGCCCCCGCCCGCCAGCCGCCGCAGATCCTGATGGGCGGCACGCTCTCCTCCGCGCGCTACTGGCACGGCGAGGCGCGCACGCAGTGGGCGCGCGACTGGACGCGGCTGTGGACCGGCGGCCAGGACCGCTTCGTCACGACCGCGATGGAGCAGGCCGCCTACGTCGGCACGCTGCAGCGCATGGCGGAAAAGGGCTTCGTCGACTTCAACCGCGTGCTGATGCTGCGCAGCGCGAGCAACTACTGCATGCCGCCGACCGGCGAGAGCTTCCTCAGCACCGTCGGCGACGAATCGCTCGGCACCGAGCCGGCGTTCGAGGCGCAGTATCGCGCCGGCTCCGTCGTCGTGCACGAGCTGCTCGCGCATTGGGACCGTTACGCGGACGAGACGCCCGCCCGCTGAGTCCGCCGCCCGGACTCCGGTAAACGAATACGCCCGCGGGATCGCTCCCGCGGGCGCATGCCGGCCGGGCCGGACTCAGGCGACGCCTTCGAACGAAAGCCCCTGGTCGTCGGAGCCCGACGCGGATTCGCCGTAAGCCCCGCCGAAATCGGGCGGAGGCGGGGGCGGCGGCATCCGGCGGAAGGCCTCGCTGAATTCGCTCTCGGAGAGCGAGCCGTCGCCGTCGGTGTCGAGCGCCGTCAACAGCGACGAGAACCGGCTGCTCGTCGTGCCGTCGGTGCTCGTGGTGGCGTCGTCGGTCTCCGTGTCCGAGCTGTCGTCCGTCGATTTCGTCAACGAGGCCTGGAGTTCGGCGAGCGAGACGGCGCCGTCGCCATCCGTATCCATCGAAGCAAACAGGCTGCTGACGGAATCGGAATCCTCCTCGGACGTGGAATCGGACGGAGGCGGCGGAGGCGGCGGCGGTCCGCCGGCCTGCATCTGCGCCATCGCCGTCGCGAATTCGTCGGCCGAAAGCGTGCCATCGCCGTCGGTGTCGGTTTTCGCGAACAGCTCCGATGTCTTCGACGACGTGTCGGTCGACGCGGCTTCCCCGCCGGAAGCCGACGCGCCGCCGCGTTGCTTGTCCAGGACGGCGGAAAACTCGTCCTCGGTGACCTTGCCGTCACTGTCGGAGTCGAGCCGGTTGAACATTTGAGTCAGGTAATCGGAACTGCCGGTGCCGGAGGCGGCACTGGCGGATGAGGAAGCGCCAGAGATCATGATGGAAGACTACAGGTTGAGGTTGTGCCGGATGATTCCATCCGTGGCGACCGGCGTGATCCTCTCTTCGTCGCAACCGGCGTCGACCTGCACCGGGCCCACCCCGCGCAACCGACGTTCACCCCACGGCACGACGCGTTGGCCCAAACCCATGATTCACGCCGGTCTCTGCGACCGCGCAAACGCGACCGCCGCGACGCGCCAAAAGTGTCCCGCTCAGGCCGCCGGACCGATCATCTCGCGGACGATCGCGAGGAGCTCGTCGAGGGAAAACGGCTTCGCCAGCGTGCGATGGGCGCCGAGGGCCTTGGCCATTTTCAGGAAGAGCGAGGGATCGCCGGCCAGCGCGCCCGCCATGCCGCTGAGCATGCCGCCCGACATCACGACGATGCCCGCCTGCGGCCGCTGGCGCCGGAGCCGAGAGAGCAGCTCGATGCCGTCGCAATCGGGCATGCAGACATCGCTGATGATCAGCCCGACCGGATGGGCGCCGAGGCGGTTCAGCGCCTCCAGGCCGTCGCCGGCCTCGTGCACCACGTAGCCGCGGCTGCGCAGAAACTGGACGACGAGGAAGCGGAACGCCGCCTCGTCCTCGACGACGAGGATTTCCCGGTTGGGAATCTCCAGGGTTTTGTGCCCGTCGATGCGCGCCAGCAACGCGCCGTCGCCGCGGGGAGACTCGGGAGAAGTCGGTTCGCTCATGTCGTTTGAAAGATTCACTCCGCCGGCGCGTGGATCAAGCCACGGCATGCGATTCCCGCACGGGAGCGGGGACGCGGGCGGGCGCGGGCGGCGGCGCGTTTCCGGCCGCGCGCGCCGCCGGCCCGGCGGCGGATCCGCCCTCGACCAGCGCCATGAGGCTGGTCACCGCCTCGTGCAACCGGGTCGCCTGCGCGTGCAATTCCGCGGCTGCGGCCGCCGATTCCTCGGAGGTCGAGGCGGTCGTCTGCGTGACCTTGTCCATCTCGACCACCGCGGTGCTGATCTGGTCGATGCCGCGGCTCTGCTCCTGCGAGGAGCCGGCGATCTCGGCCACCAGTCCGTCGAGTTCGCGCGCCTTTTCCTGGATTTCGCCCAGTCCGACGGAAACCTTTCCGCTGATCGCGACGCCGCGGCCGCTCTTGCTGATCGAGTCCTCGATCTTCTCGGCCGTCTCCTTCGCCGCCTGCGCGGAGCGCTGCGCGAGGGCGCGGACCTCCTCGGCGACGACGGCGAAGCCCATGCCGGCCTCGCCGGCGCGCGCGGCCTCGACGGCGGCGTTGAGCGCGAGGATGTTCGTCTGGAACGCGATCTCGTCGATCGTCTTGATGATCTTCGCGATGTTGTCCGAGGACGCCTTGATCGCGTCCATCGCCTGCGTCATCTCCGCCATGTCGGTGGCGCCGGTGTCGGCGGCGCGGCGGGTGTGATTGGCCACGTTTTTGGCGGTCTCGGCGTGGCTGGCGCTGCTCTTGGTCATCGAGGCGATCTCCTCGAGCGAGGCGCTCGTTTCCTCGAGTGCGGCCGCCTGGTGGCTGGAATTGTCGGCGAGAATCTGGCTCGAACCGGAGACCTGGTCGGCGGCGGCGGTGAGCTGCGCCGAGCCGGCGCCGAGGATTTCCGCGACGGCGCGCAGCCGGCGGTTGGTGTCGGTGACGATGACGATCGCGACGGCGCCGCCCAACGCGACCGCGACGAGCAGCCCGAGGCCGAGGCCCGTCTTGGCGGAGAACACGACCGCGACGATCCGGTCCGCGGACCGGCTGCCATTCTGACGGCTGTAGTCCGCGAGAGCCCGGATCGTGCCGCGATAAACCTGATAGGCGGGATCGAGCCGGTCCTTGAGCAACTGGAACAACACATCGTCGCCGGCGCCCTTGGCGTCGGCCATGACGCCTTTGCGGATCTCGATGTAGCGGGCGCGGGCCGCCGCCATCGCATCGAACAACTGGCGCTCCTCGGGGCTCGCGATGCCGTCCTCGTAACTCTTGAACAGCTCGGAAAGCCGCGCGGTGTTGGCCTTCATGTCGGTGTCGATCGCCGCGCGGTCGGTGGGATTCGCGATCAGCAGCCAGCGATGGATCAACGCGTAATTCATCTGGTTCACAACCTCGATCTGGCCCGCCGTGGTGAGGCCCGGCAGGCTGCCGTTCGCGATCCGGTGGGATTCGTCCAGGATCGCCGACAGGCGGCCGAACGCGAAGAGACTGAGCGCGGTGAACAATGCGATCAGGAGGGAAAAACCGACGACGATGCGCCGGCGGATGGTCCAGTGTTTCATAAGCTGCCTCCGGTTGAACCGATCCGTCCGGACCGCGACGCGGAAAGGCCTCCGGCGGAAGTCGGAGGCGAGGACGGAGGAGAAAGGAAGGGAAAAGCCATGAAAAGGACGGCCGCTCCGAGGGCGCGGACGCGCGATCTGACCTGCCGGAACATCTAATTCGCCCTCCATGTAATTCACTTGAGAGAAATCGGCTCGCGCCCCTTTCGCGTATCCGCGTTTATTGTCCGCACCGTTCGCATGAACTGCGCAGCCTATTAGGTTGCCGCAGCCATCGGCCCACCTTTGTTTGAGACCGATTACGGATTCATCTCTTCGCCCATGACTTCCTCCTCCGCCACTCCGTCACGCACCGAACCCAGCGATCACCGGCTCCTCGCCTACTTGAATCTGAAGCTCAACGAGCTCGCGCAGCCGGGTGTCAGTCTCCCGGACGACGGCGGCCTGGGCGATCTGGCGGGCAACTTCCTCGCGCTCAGCCGGGAAAAGGACCGCGCGCTCGCCCGGCATCTGTGTCCGGTCGACCAGCGCATCCAGAACTTCCTCTTCGACTATCTCGAGGATGCCGGCGGCGCGCCGCGGCTGCCCGCCGCCTCGTTGATCCTCGACCGCGCGGGCCTCGCCCGGCTGCTTTCGCTGCCGCCGACGCGCGACGAGCACAAGAGCAGCATCCTCACCTCCCGCCGCGTCCGCCAGGGCGTGCTGCACAATCCCCGCAGCGACCGCCGCACCACGCAGGGCATCTTCCACGTCGCCGAGGGCGGCCTGCCGATTCCCGACGACAAGAAGGCCGTCCCGCCGGCCGTGTTCGGCCGCCTGTTGAAGGCCGCGCTCCAGCCTTCGCCGGAACTCCTGCGCCTGCCGTTCACCGCCGCCGAGGCGAAGCAGGCCGAGTGCTTCGTGTCCCTTTACCTGCGCCCGGTCGTGGTCCCGGAAGTCCCCGGCTTCACCCCGGCCCGCGCGATGGAGACGCGTTTCTTCGTCCCCGGCAGCCTCGTCTGCAATCTCGACTTCGTCGAAAGCATCTTCGGCAACGCCGGCGACCCGCACCTGCCGGATAACGATGCCGCGCTCGATCCCGAGCACTGGAGCGGCCACACCGGCTGCATCCTCCTCGCCCCGCACCTCACGGGCATCAAGAAGATCGACCTCGGCCTGCCCAAGTGGGACGACGCCACCCCGCGCCAGCGCCGCGACGGCATGTGCTGGAAGTCCGCCGACGAACTCTACAACGACGGCGGCGCCTTCAAGATCACCGCGCGCAACGCCTCGGGCGTCATCGTCACGGTCATCTCCGACAACTACTTCGGCTACTGCAAGAAGGAGGTGAAGACCCAGATCAGCTTCGCCGCCAACCTGCTCGGGCCCGCCGAAGAGGAGCACGCCGGCGGCGCGATCGTCTTCCCGAGCTACGATCTGGGCGAGCACTTCACGCTCGCCGCGGTCTATCCCGACGACCAGCACACTTTCGCCGAGGCGCTCACGCTGCTCGGCGACCAGGTGGAGCTCCAGCCCGAGGGCTGGGCCCGCGACCGCATCTACCCGCACATCCACTACGTGCCGGCCGACGCGCATTTCGACCTCCGCGGCCAGAAGATCACCTGGGCCGGTCCCGCCGGGAAGGAGCAGTCGATCAAGCTGCTGCCCGACTTCGTCTACGTCCTTCCCTCCGGCTACAAGGTCCAGATGGTGAAGTCCGAGGAGGACCGTTCGTGGCGGCTCAGCGGCACCGTCGCCGAGGGCCTGCTCTGCCACAAGCCCTGCACCGTCTCCGGCGGCGGCAAGTCCGAGATCTCGAAGTCGATCGCCGACGCCACGTTCACCGGCCCGGTCTTCGTCAGCGATCTCGCCAAGGACCTCGACCTCGTCGACGAACTCCTGAAACGCGACTACAGCGACCGCTACCGCGATCCCTCGCGCAACAAGACCCGCCGCCCGATCCTCAGCCCCGCCCGCTCGCTCGGCTCCGTCGTCAAGCTGCTCAGCCGCAGCCCCGACTACACCGACGAGTATAACGCCTGGCTCGCCTCGATCCCGCGCTACGTCCGCGATCTCGTTCTCCTCGTGAAACGCCTCCACCGGCCCGACTGGGGTGCGGACTGGCGCAAGCACTTCAGCGTCGACACGATCAATTCCCGCCCGGGCAACGAGCTGAAGTATCACAAGGAAAAGATCGTCACCCACTACCTGCGCATCGGCTACACGAAGGACGGCGGCTGGCGCACGTTCACGCTGCGCAAGGACTTCCTCCCCGCCACGAAGATCCAGGCCGAGGACGACATCACGGCCGCGACCGTCGCCCCCGCCGGCCGCGTCACCGGCGCACCGGCGACCGCCCACGGCGAGTCGTTGAAGTTCGTCCACAACTGCGAACTCCGGCTCTTCCAGCGGCCCGACGACGCCATCATCCGCGGCTACGACAAGCGCACCGAGCGCGACTTCGGCCGCACGGGCAACTTCTTCTCGAACTACGAGCCGCTCGACCGCGCCGCCGCCCAGGCGATCGTGGAGGACACGCTCGGCTTCGAGGCGTTCACCGAGCCGGTGCAGAAGATCTTCCACGATTTCCTCAACGACGCCGGCCCGGCCTTCCTCGTCTCGCCCGCGCATCCGCGCCTCGTCGACGGCAAGCCCTCGAAGAATCCGCGCTATCTCCAGATGCGCCCGGACCTCGAGGATCCCGCCGCCACGCACCTCGCGCAGATGGGCACGCGGCTCCACCGCCGCCTGCCGTCCTCCGCGCCCGTGCCGTATCCCGTCGGCGCCGTCCTCATGGGCCGCCGGCTCAACCCGCCCGAGCCGGGCGTCCGCCCGCTCTGCGTCTACGGACCGATCCATTACCAGGAACTGCCCGAGGCGTTCATGGACCTCATCTCCAGCCTCACCGGCAAGTCGCCGTCCACCACGGGCGCCGGCTCCGAGGGCGCGTTGACCAAGGGTCCGTTCAACGCCCTGCCGCCGATCTACGATCTCAACGTCGCGTTGACGTCCTTCATCCTCACGAACCTGCCGATCTTCTGCTCCGCGGCCGGCTGGGTCGGCCCGAAGCTGCGCGTCGATCATGACATCAGCCTGCTCGTGCCCGAGATCTGGTGCCGCATGACCGACCAGGAGCGCGATCCCGCCTTCCTGATCGCCAACGGCTACCTCGAGCGCTGCACCGATTTCGACCACCAGGGCCGCAAGGTCCTCGCGAGCCGGCTCGGCTGGCGTGTCACCGAGCGCTTCATCCAGGCGTTCTGCGGCCGCGTGCTCAGCAACCCGAGCACGATCTTCGAGGGCGACCTGCTCCGGCCCGAGCAGACCGATCCCGCCGTCTTCGCCGATTCGATGGACAACATCGTCGAGGCCATGCGCTCCGCGTCCGAGCGCTACTTCGCCGACGGTTCCATCGAGCAGGCCGTGCCGCCGCTCAAGGCGCTCCTCCACATCATGCGCGACGGCACGTGGGAAGGCCGCGGCCCCGACGATCCGAAGTTCCGCGCGCTCTTCACCCGCGAGACCGTCCTCGCCAGCGACTGGTATCGGGCGCGGCTCGAGGCGCAGGCGCTCATCGACCACCAGATGTGGGAGCGCAACGCCCGCTACCTGGAAAAGTTCCTCCAGCGCCGCAACTACGCCGACATGGCCGAGCAGCTCAAGATTCGCGAGAAGCTCGAACGCGTGGTCGAGCTGGTCCGCTTCACGCGTCACCCGGACTATCTGCAGCAGCTCGTCGGCGGCCTGGGCTCCGAGCCCGCGATCGCCGCCGAACTGAAGAAGATGCCGCTCGTCTGAGCCGCGTCCGCCGGCACCGGCGCGGGTCCGCCCGCCCCGGAGTCGCGCCGATCCATCAGGGCCGCTCCGCCAACGCGGAGCGGCCTTTTTTTGTCCCGGCACTTCCCGCTCGTATCCAAACGTCACCGACAGATCGCGCCCGCCTCCCGGCGCCGCTAAGCCTCGCATCCGCAGTCGTCCCGAAACCGCACGATCCCCGCTCGGCTCCCGCTATAAACTCCTCCCCGCACCCTCCGTCCTTACCTCCCTCCCCAAACGCTGCTGCCGGCCCCTGCTCCGAGACATTTCTCCGAGCTACGACGGCCCCCTTTAAAGCGTCATTTAATAAATGACACTTTACAAGAGGCCCACGGAGCGTGTTCTCACGCCCGCGCCCACGCCCATGTTCTCGTTCTCGGGAACGGAATCGCGGCGGGTGACGCTCCGCGGGCCGCATGGCGACGCGCCTGCTCGCGCGCTTCACTGCCCGTGCGGCTCGCTCGCGTTCTCGCATCGCACGCTCCGGCCACTCCGCGCCGTGCATCGCGATGGCCCCGATTCGCCGGCAGGAACACACGGCGCCGTTTCCTGCGCAGTTCCCGCACCGCGTCATCCGTGCGCCGACGAACCGCTGCAGCGGCCCGTCGGCCGCGCCGGCGCGCCGTTCGCCGGGTTTTTGTTTGGCGTCGCCGCGCACGCGGTTAGCGTCGCGCGCCATGTCGAAACTCATTCGTCCCGCGCGCGCGTTGCTCGTTACGGCCGCCGCGCTCGCCGGCGCGGCGTTCGCGTCCGCCGCCAACCCCACGCAGGAGCGCGCCGACCGCTTCCTCGCCCTCGTCAACGCCTCCTATCAGGCGCTCTACACCGTCAACAGCGAGGCCCAGTGGGCCGCCGCGACCGACGTCTCCCCCGCGCACGACGCCGCCGCCGAGACGGCCGGCAAGGCCTACGCCGCCTTCAACGGCAACCCCGCGATCATCACCGAGGCGAAGGCGTTGCTGGCCCGCCGCAGCGAGCTCGACGAGCTCACCTGGCGCCAGCTCGAGCGCGTGCTGCTCAACGCCGCCGAGGGCCCGATGACGAATCCGCAGCTCGTCTCCGACCGCATCGCCGCCGAGACGAAGCAGGCGTCCACGCTCAACGGTTTCGAGTTCAAGCTCCACGGGAAGGTCGTCACGGCAAACGACATCGACAACCTCCTCCAGTCCTCCACCGATCTCGCCGAGCGCCGGGCCGTGTGGGAGGCGTCGAAGGAGTCCGGCAAGGCGTTGAAGGACGGTCTCATCAAGCTCCGCGACCTGCGCAACGGCGTCGCGCAGGAGATGGGTTATCCGGATTACTTCACGCTCCAGGTCGCCAAATACGGCATGACCACCGACGAGATGGTGAAGATGAACGACGAGTTCATGCAGGTGCTGCGTCCGCTTTATCTCCAGCTGCACACGTGGGCGAAATACAAGCTCGCCGAGAAATACCACCAGCCCGTCCCGAAGCGCATCCCCGCTCACTGGCTCAACAACCGCTGGTCGCAGGAGTGGGACGGTCTCGCCGAGGGCGCCGACCTCACGAAGTATTTCGACGGCCGCACGCCCGAGTGGGTGATCAAGTCCGCCGAGTCGTTCTACACCGGCCTCGGCTTCGCGCCGCTGCCCGCGACGTTCTGGACGAAGTCCGACCTCTATCCCGTGCCCGCGGGCGATCCGCGCAAGAAGAACACCCACGCCTCGTGCTGGCACGTCAACCTGGCCGACGACATCCGCTCGCTCCAGTCGATCGAGGCGAATCCGTGGTGGTTCTCCACCGCGCACCACGAACTGGGGCACGGTTACTACTTCATGAGCTACACGCGGCCGCAGGTGCCGCCGCTCCTGCGCGACGGCGCGAATCCCGGTTTCCACGAGGGCATGGGCGAGCTCATCGCCCTCGCCTCCTCGCAGGCGCCCTACCTGAAATCGCTCGGCGTCCTGCCCGCCGATTACCAGGCCGACCAGACCGCCTTCCTCCTGAGCAACGCCACCGCGCCCGGCGTCGTGTTCATCTACTGGTCCTCCGGCGTGATGACGCACTGGGAGGCCGACATCTACGCCCGCAAGCTGCCCGCCTCCGAGTGGAACAAGCGCTGGTGGCAATACGTCCGCGACTTCCAGGGCATCGAGCCGCCGGCCGAGCGCGGCGAGGACGACTGCGACGCGGCGACGAAGACCCACATCAACGACACTCCCGCCTACTACTACAACTACGCCTTCGCGCAGGTCTTCAAATACCAGCTGCACGACTACATCGCGCGCAAGATCCTCCACCAGCCCCCGCAGGCCTGCAATTACGCCGGCAACAAGGCCGTCGGCGATTTCCTGAAATCCATCATGGAAAAAGGCGCGACCGAGGACTGGCGCAAGGTCCTCGAGGAGGCGACCGGGGAAAAGTTCTCCACCCGCGCCATGCTCGACTACTACGCGCCGCTCATGACCTGGCTCCAGGAGCAGAACAAGGGCCGGCCGATCGGCTGGGAATAAACCCGGCCCGCGCCGGCATCGTTCCCGTCCGCCCGGCGACGCCCGGACGGGACGATCGAGCGCCACCGCGCCAGCCGGCGCACACTGGACCATGCGATCCGCGGCCGGTTTCTCGCCGCTGCGCGTCCGCCGGAAAACGATCCGGTTCCGCCGCGGCGATCACCGCCGCGCGCCGGATCACTGGAGTTTCTGCTCCTTCTCCAGGCGCTGCGTCGCCTCGACGAGCCGGCCGTCGAACATCAGCAGCAAGGTTACCTGGTAGATCGTGACCTGCTCGAGTCTCTGCGACGGGACGGACACGGTGTTCACGCCGTCGTTGGTCTGGCCGAGGCCGGTGAACATCGGCACCGAGTCCATGCCGGCCGCCGTCTGCTGTGTCCATTTTCTGGCGACGCGGCGGTAGGTCCAGATCTCGGCCCGGCCCGCGGCGGAGGCCATGGGCTTCACCTCGAGCGGTTTTCCGACCGCCTGGATCACCGCCTCCGCTGTCATGCCTTTCGCGAGCGCCGGCCGCGCCGGAGCCTGAGCCGGCGCGGTCCGGACCGCCGCGGGCGGCGAAGACGCCGCCTGGTCCGCCGCGCGGGCGGAAACCATCAGCAGGGGAAACGGCATCAGGGCAAACAGCACCGGAGGTTTCATGATGACAGGTCCAACACCGCGCAGCGGCCGGCCCCGTCAGGTTTTTCCTCGTCCCGGCGGAAAAAACGCGGCGCCGCGGGCGCACGCCCGCCGGCCCCGGTCAGTCGACGGGATCGAACGCTCCGGCCCCGGTCTCGCCCGCGACCTCCATCTCCGCCGTCGCATCGATCGCGCGGCGCACCGCCGCGGCGAGTTCCTCGTGCGACAGGGGCTTGCCCAGCAGCTCGCGGATGCCCAGCTGCCGCACACCCTCGGAGGTCCATTCGCCGCTGTAGCCGGTGGCCAGCAGCACGGGGATCTCGGGCCGGATGTTCAGGATTTCCTCCGTCAGCATCAGCCCCGTCAGCCGCGGCATCGACATGTCGGTGATCACCACGTCGAAGGCCGACGGAAATTCCCGGAACTGCTGCAGGGCCGCGACGGGATCGCTGTGGGCCGTGACGTGGTAGCCGGCGCGGGTCAGCGTCGTCCGCGCGAGTTCGCAGATCACCACCTCGTCGTCGACAAAGAGCACGTGCTGTCCCGAACCGCCGGCGGCGGCCGCGCGGGGAGCCGGAGGCAGGGCGGGCGCGGCGCCCGCGACCGGGAAATAAAGCGTGAACGTCGTGCCCTCGCCGGGTGCGCTCTCGACCGTGACCGCGCCTTCGTGGTCCTTGACGATGCCGTGCACGACCGCGAGCCCGAGGCCCGTGCCCTCGCCCGGGCCTTTCGTGGTGAAAAAGGGCTCGAAGATCCGGCGCAGCGTGGCGGCGTCCATGCCGTGGCCGGTGTCGGAAATCGCGAGCCGCACATGGCGCCCGGGATGCAGGTCCGGCATCGTCCGCGCCGCCGTTGCCTCGATCAGCTGCTCGTCCAGCGCGACCGTCAGCCGTCCGGGACGCTGGCGCATCGCGTGCGCGGCGTTGGTCGCGAGATTCATGATCACCTGGTGAATCTGGCTCGGCTCGGCCAGCACCACCGGCGTGGACGCATCGACCTTGAGTTCGATCTCGATCGAGGCCGGAAGCGTCGAACGCAGGAGCGTGATCGCCTCCTGGATCACGGTCTGCAACCGCGCCGGCCGGCGCTCCTGTTTCTGCCGCCGGCTGAAGGTGAGAATCTGCCGCACCAAGTCGCGCGCCCGCAGTCCGGCGTCGCAGACATGGCCGAGATGCGCGCGGACGTCGCCGGGCCGCTCCGCGTCCTCGAGCGCCAGCTCGGTGTAGGCGAGGATGGGCGTGAGGATGTTGTTGAAATCGTGCGCGATCCCGCCTGCGAGCTGGCCGAGCGCCTCGAGTTTCTGCGCCTGCCGGAGCTGGTGTTCGAGCACGGCCTTGGCCTCCTCCGCCCGGCGGCTCTCGGTGATGTCGTGCAGGGCCGCGACGAAGCAGGGCCGTCCGCCGAGCTCGACCGATTCCGCGTGGAGCCGGCAGGTCAGCGCGGTCCCGTCGCGCGTGTGGGCCGAGACCTCGAAATCCCGCACGGACCCCAGGCGTTGCAGTTCCGCCCGCAGCCGGACGGGCATCGCCGGATCGTCCCAGAGCCCGAGCTCGACCGCGCTGCGGCCGATGATCTCCTCGCGCCGGCAATGGAACAGGCGCTCGAAGCCGTCGTTGATCTCGATGTAGCGGCCGGTGTCGAGTTCCGCGACCGTCATCGCATCCGGGCTGGCCCGGAACGCCTTCGAGAACTTCTCCTCCGATTCGCGCAGCGCCTGCTCCACGAGCACGCGCTCCGTGATGTCGCGCATGATCATCACCACGCAGGGCCGGCCTGCGATCTCGATCCGGTCCGCCGAGAGCAGGCACGGCCGCAGCGAGCCGTCGCTCCGGCGCGTCTGCATGACGCAGTCTCGCACCGAGCCCTCCGCCAGCAGCGTCTCCACGAGCCGCAGGTTCTGCTCCGGATCCTGCCAGAGTCCGAGCTCGGCCACCGTCCGGCCCAGCACGTCCTTGCGCGCCTGGCCGAAGAACCGCTCGAAGCTGGCGTTCACCTCGATGACGATGCCCGTCCCGAATTTGCTGATCGCGATGGCGTCGGAGCTGCCGAGAAACGCCTTCGAGAAACGCTCCTCCGATTCCCGCAGCGAGCGCTCCCGGCGCACGCGCTGCTCGATGTCGCGCGACACGAGCACGATGCAGTTCCGGCCGAGGATCTGCACCGGCTCGGCCGCGAGCAGGAACGTCCGCCGCTCGCCGTTCTTGCGGTGAAAACAGGTCTGGAAATCCCGCACCGTCCCCTGGCTCCGCAGCGTCTCCACCAGCCGCGCGCGGTCCGCTGGCTCCGCCCACACACCCAGTTCGAGCGCGGAGCGCCCGACCGTCTCGGCCCGCGTGTAGGCCAGCAGGCGCTCGAAACCGTCGTTGATGTCGAAGATCACGCCCGTCTCCTCGTCCGACACCGAGATCGCATCCGGACTCGCGCGAAACACCCGGGAAAACTTCTCCTCCGACACCCGCAGCGCCTGCTCCGCGCGCTTGCGCTCCGTCAGGTCGATCATCGTGGCGACTACATGGAGCGCGCCGCCGGCCTGCAGCGGAGCGAGGCCGAACTGCACCGGGATTTCCGTGCCGTCCCGCCGCAGCACCGCGATCTCCTCGTTCCGGTCGAGCAGGCGCCGCTCCGGTGCCACGGCGAACTGCCGCAGAAACCGGTCGAGATGCTGCGCGTAGCGTTCCGGCACCAGCGTGGCGACCGCGGCGCCGACCAGTTCCTCGTGCGAACGGGCAAACAGGCGCGACGCCTCCGCATTCGCCCCGCGGACGATCCCCGCCATGTCCGCCACCACCACCACCTGCGGCATCGCCTCCACCATCGCCTGGAAACACGCCGCCGCTTCATCACCGCCAGGAAAACGAAAGGATATGGGAAGCTGGGACACTTTGGGGACGACGCTGCGGGTCCGCATTTTCACCCGCAAGCCGAACGCAAGTCAGCGGCTCAGGTTGTCGCTCCGCTCTTATCCGATACAAACGCCGCTTATGCCCCGGGCCTCGCTGCGCCGCCGTTTTGCGTTTGCCGGGGGTTTTTCCGCCGTATCCGCCTCACGCCGGCGCGGCATCCGCGATCGCACGCCGGCCGCGGCCGATCGTCTGCACGCCGAGCGCCGCGATCAGGCACAGCGCCCCGGCACTCACGAACGCCAGCGTGTAGGCGCCCGTCGTCGTCCGCAGCCAGCCCGCCAGATAGGCCGCGCATGACGCGCCCAGTTGGTGCGCCGCCACGATCCAGCCGAACACGATGCCCGCCCGCTCCCGCCCGAACCGGTCCGCCGTCAACCGCACCGTCGGCGGCACCGTCGCGATCCAGTCGAGTCCATAAAACACCGCGAAAACCAGCAGCCCGCCCGACGCCTCCGCCAGCGCCTGCGGCAGGAACAGCAGCGACACCCCGCGCAGCCCGTAATAAAAAAAGAGCAGCCGGCGGGCGCTGCAGCGGTCCGACAGCCAGCCCGACGCCGTCGTCCCCGCCAGATCGAACATCCCCATGAGCGCGAGCAGCGACGCCGACCGCACTTCCGGGAGGCCGCAGTCGACCCCCGCCGACACCAGATGCGTGCCGATGAGACCGTTCGTGCTCGCTCCGCAGACGAAGAACGAGCCGGCCAGCAGCCAGAAATCCCGCACGCGCACCGCCTCGGACAACACCGACAGCGCCTGCCGCGCCGGATTGTTCCGCCGCGCCGCCGCCGCAGGCGTGCGCTCGTCATTCGCAGCCGGATACGGCTCATTTTCCGACGTCGCCGGCTGCGGCGCCGGCCGGCCGCGCGGATCGCCATACGCGTGCGCGCCCACGTCCTCCGGACGATCGCGCATGAACCACGCGATCACGGGCAGCGTGACCGCCGCCGCCGCCGCGACCACCAGCGGCGCGCCGCGCCAGCCGTGCCGCGTCACGACCGACGCGAGCCACGGCAGGAACACGAGCTGGCCCGTCGCCGTGCTCGCGGTCAGCAGGCCCATCACGAGTCCGCGCCGTTCGTGAAACCAACGGTTGGCCACCGCCGCGCCCAGCACCGTCGCCGCCATGCCGGAGCCGACGCCCACGACCACGCCCCACAGCAGCAGGAACTGCCAGTAATGCGTCGCCAGCGCCGACAGTCCGTAGCCCGCGCCCACGAGCGTCATCGCCACCAGCATCGAGCGCCGCAATCCGAGGCTCTGATACAGCGCCGCCGCGAACGGCCCGATCAGGCCGTAGAGGAAGATGTTCACCGACACGATCGATGACACCGTCGCGCGGCTCCATTGGAACTCGTTGCCCAGCGGCAGGAGCATGACACCCGGCGCCGCGCGGCCGCCCGCGGCCGCGAGCAGCGTGAAAAACGTCACCCCCGCGACCACCCACGCGTAATGCACCGTCCGGCGGCGCGTCTTCGAAGCGGCACTCATGATGATGAGAAGAGCGGCGCACGATGCGCGGCGCGCCCGGCGCGGCAAGCCCTCCCCGCGCGCAGCGGCCCCGCGATTTCCGTCGCGACTGTTTTCGCCCCGCCGCGACCTGCGGACGGCGCCGCCTCGCGACTTGCATCGCGCGCCGCGGTCGCGTGTCCTCGTCGTCCTCCTCCGCCATGCTCCGCTTCATCGCCCGCCGACTGCTCGAGACCCTCCCGGTCCTCCTGATCATCATCACGGCGACGTTTTTCATGATCCGGTTCGTGCCGGGCGGGCCGTTCACCGCCGAGAAGGCCGTCACGCCCGAGATTCTGCGCAACCTCGAGGCGCACTACGGCCTGAACAAGCCGCTCTGGCGGCAATACACCGACTATCTCGGCAGCCTCGCGCACGCCGACCTCGGGCCGTCGTTCAAATACCCGAACCGCACCGTCAACGAGATCATCGCCGACAAGCTCCCCACCTCGCTCGAGCTCGGCGCGTGGTCGCTGCTCGTCGCGCTCGGCGTCGGCCTGCCGCTCGGCATCCTCGCCGCCGTGAAGCGCAACTCGTGGATCGACTATCTCTGCTCCTCGGCCGCGATGATCGGCATCTGCGTGCCGACGTTCGTGCTCGGGCCGCTGCTCGTGCTCGCGTTCGCGATCCATTTCCGCTGGTTCAACGCCTCGGGCTGGTATGAGCCGATCGACCGCGTGCTGCCCTCGCTCGTGCTCGGCTTCTTTTACTCCGCCTACATCGCGCGGCTCACGCGCGGCGGGATGATCGAGGTGCTCGGGCAGGATTTCATCCGCACCGCGCGCGCGAAGGGCGCGGGCGAGCTGCGCGTGATCTTCCGGCACGCGCTGCGCGGCGGGCTGCTGCCGGTCGTGTCGTTCCTCGGGCCGGCGATCGCGGGCATCCTCACCGGCTCGTTCGTGATCGAGACCATTTTCCAGATCCCCGGCCTCGGCCGCGAATTCGTCAACAGCGCCTTCAACCGCGACTACACCCTCGTGCTCGGCACGGTGATCCTCTACGCGACGCTCATCATCGCGTGCAACCTGGTCGTCGACGTCGTGCAGGTGTGGCTCAACCCGAAGCTGAAGTTCGAATGAGCGATAAGCTTTAAGCGGTAAGCTGTAAGCTCCCGAACCATCCCAGCCGACCAAGCTCAACTCCGGCCTTCCTCTTCCACTCCGTAGCTGCCCCCGCTTACAGCTTAACGCTTATCGCTTAAAGCTCCTGATGCTCTCCCTCTCGCCGAAAAACCTTCCCGCCGCCGATGTCACCGCCGACCAGCTCGAGGCGGGCACGTCGCTGTGGCGCGACGCGTGGCACCGGCTGCGGAAGAACCGGCTCGCCGTCTTCGGCGGCGCGGCGCTGCTCGCGATCGTCGCCGCCTGCGTGATCGGGCCGTGGGTCATTCCCTACGGCTACGAGGAGCAGGACTACGCGGCCACGTTCCAGGCGCCCAATCTCCACCACTGGCTCGGCACCGACCAGCTCGGCCGCGACCTGCTCGTGCGGCTGCTCGCCGGCGGGCGCATCTCGATCCTCGTCGGTCTCGTGGCGACGTTCGTCGCGCTCACCATCGGCGTCACCTACGGCGCGGTCGCGGGCTTCTTCGGGGGAAAAACGGATACGGTGATGATGCGGATCGTCGACATCCTCTACGCGCTGCCCTTCACGATCTTCGTCATCCTGCTGATGGCGTTCTTCGGGCGGAACATCGTGCTGCTCTTCTTCGCCATCGGCGCGGTCGAGTGGCTCACGATGGCCCGGATCGTCCGCGGCCAGATCCTCTCGATCAAGCGCATGGAGTTCATCGAGGCCGCGCGCTCGCTCGGGCTCGGCAAACGCCGGATCATCTTCCGCCACATGATCCCCAACGTCCTCGGCCCCGTCATCGTCTACACCACGCTCACGATCCCGGCCGTGATGCTGCTCGAGGCCTTCCTCAGCTTCCTCGGCCTCGGCGTGCAGCCGCCGATGAGTTCGTGGGGCGTGCTGATCAAGGACGGCGCGGAAAAGATGGAGGAGTATCCCTGGCTGCTCGTGTTTCCCGGCGGGCTCTTCTCGCTCACGCTTTTCTCGCTCAACTTCCTCGGCGACGGCCTGCGCGACGCGCTCGACGTCCGCTCGGCCAAGGACTGACCCGGCGCCGCCTCGCACGGAATCCCGCGACGCCCGTTTTCCTCGTTCCATGTCGCCGTCGAACGTCCCATCCGCGCCGGCTCCCGGCGCCCCGGCCGTCAGCGTGCTCGTGCCGACCTACAACTACGCGCGGTTCCTGCCGGAGGCGCTCGCCTCCATCCTCGCGCAGGACTTCCACGACTTCGAGGTGATCGTCAGCGACGACGCGTCGACCGACGGCTCCGCGGCCGTCCTCCGGGAATTCGCGGCGCGCGATCCCCGCATCCGCTGCACGATCCAGCCCGCCAATCTCGGCATGATCGGCAACTGGAACTGGTGCCTCGGGCAGGCCCGCGGCCGCCTTCTCAAGTTTCTCTTCGGCGACGACGTGCTCGCCTCGCCCGACAGCCTCGGCCGCCTCGTCGCGCTGCTCGACGCCGAGCCGCGCGCGCAGCTCGCCGCCTCGGCCCGCTGGCTCATCGACGGCCGCTCGCAGATCCTCGGGCTCGCCGACGAACTGCGCGGCGGCTTCCACGACGGCCCCGCGCTCATCGCCCGCTGCCTGCGCACGCGCACGAACCTGATCGGCGAGCCGTCGGTCGTGATGTTTCGCCGCCCGGATTTTCCCGCATCCTTCCGCGACGCGTATCGCCAGATCGTCGACCTGGAGATGTGGTTCCAGCTGCTGATGCACGGCGGGCTGGTCTACACGCCCGAGCCGCTCTGCGGTTTCCGCTGCCACGGGGAACAGCAGACCGTGGTCAACCACCGCTCGGAGCGTCCGCACATCGAGATGCTGCAGCTGCTCGGGCAGTATGCCGGCGCGCCGGGTGTCGCCGCGCATCTGCCGCCCGGAGGCCGCGCCCACCAGCAGATGCTTTTCTGCCAGTTGCACTACGCGCGGAAATCCGGCGTGCGCGCCCCGGAGTTTCTCGCCGCGATGGAGCGGCTGGACCGGCAGCTCGCGCCGGGGTGGCGTCTGGCCTGCTGGCTTGCGCATCGCCTCACGAACCCCGTGCGCAAGTTCCGGCGCAGGCTGTGGCACCGCTGCCGCCGGATCGGCGTCCGCCCGTGGTGGGCCGGGCTCGGCGTCAGGTGAACAGCCAGCCCGTGCCGCAGATCGCCGCCAGGATCGCCACGGCCGCATAAAGCCGGCGGCAGCGCCAGCGCGCCCGGCGCAGGCGTTTGCGCTCCTCATACTCCCGGGCCGCGCGGCCGGCGCCCTCCGGCAGGCCGGGGGAAAAATCGTGGACCAGCTCCGGCCGCGCGACGCGGCGGAACGCCGCCTCGAACGCCGCACGATCGGGCTTCCGCAGGATCGGGTGCAGTTTCCCCCACGCGTAATCCACGTCGCGCACGAAGCGCGGAAACGCCAGGAAGGTCAGCGGCACCTCGTGCTCGACGAGCGTCTGCACGAGGGCGTGGAATTTCTCCGCCAGCACCGCCTTCTGCGCCGCGGGATCGTCGGTCCCCCACAGCCCGCCCGGCGTCGCCCCCCGGCCGCCGACCCACACGCGGCTGCGGGCCGCCGCCTCGAGTCCCCGCACCGGCACGAGGGCGTGCTCGATCGCGACGGCCCGGCTCGCCAGCAGCGCCGGCAGCAGGTCGCACAGCGCGGGATTCTTCACGATGCGCGGCGTATCCGGCCCTGTGATATCGTCGTGCTCCAGCCCCGCCGCACAGTGCGCGTCGTAGCCGCGCGGCCAGTTTTCCGGGGTGAAGCCGGTCTCCTCGCCGAGTTCGGTGAAGAGCCGCACGAGAAAGGTCGTGCCGGCCCGGCCGGTGCCCGTGATGACGATCTTCGGGCGGAGCGCAAGTGATGTCGTTTTCTGAGACATGGGAGATTTCGTTGTGGCGGCCTGCTAGCAGGAGCGGGCGACGCCCCGCGGCCGCGCCGCCAGTTCGCCGAACACCCCGCCGCCGGACGCGGGCACGCCGGGCCGTTGCGCCGCCGCCGCCAGGGTCGCGGCAGCGGTCTTGCGCAGCCGGCGCACCAGCGGCGGCGACGCGCCGCCGTCGCCGAAAAAGAGCGCGGCATGGCGCCAGTAGAACCGCTCCAGCGACCACGAGAATCGTCCCGGCGCCGCCGCCCGCAGCAGGTCGCGGTAGTCGCGGACAAACGGCCGCAGGCCCCCGGCCAGCTCCGGCCGGGCGTCGAGCCCCTCGAGCAGGGCCAGCCGCAGCCGATGCTCCGCGCGCAGGCGGTGCAGCCGGGAGCCGGCCCGGTGATAGGCATTGGTCTCGTGAATACGGTAGTGGACGAGGTATTCGTCGACGTAGTGCACCGGGCCCTGCAGCGCCGCGCCGGCCCCGATCCACCAGTCGTGCGGCACCGCCTCCGGAAACGGGAGGAGCCGCCGCGCCACGTCCGCCCGCACGAGCGTCGTGTGGCCGACGATCGAGTTGCGATACAGCAGCCGCCGGGCGTCGTCGCCATGGTATTTCCGGCTCTCGCCCGCCCGGGCCGGCAGCACCCGCGGGGGCGTGCCGCGGAATTTCCTCGTCGCGTGATGCATCAGGCACGACACGCCGTCCCACGCCGCGCGCAGCCGGGCGATCTTCTCCGGCACCCAGATGTCGTCCTGATCCGAAAGCGCGATCCAGTCGCCGCGCGCGAGCCGGATCGCCTGCTCGAAATTCCTCACCACGCCGAGCCGCCGTTCGTTCCAGTGGACGCGCATCCGCGCCTCCTCCGAGGCGTGCTGGTTGAGCACGGCCATCGTGTCGTCCGCCGACTGGTCGTCCACGGCGACGATCTCGTCCACGCCCTCCTGGCACCGCAGCGAGCGCAGCTGTTCGTCGAGGAACCGGGCGCCGTTGAAGGTGCAAAGGACGATGGAGATCGAGCGCATGGAGTTATTCT
>Ga0222421_100265_pt1 | contig 23969 bp, 22 predicted proteins | sample 3A1ome_2_FD_182473 | JGI IMG/M metagenome (GOLD analysis project Ga0222421, IMG submission 182473) | Enriched microbial communities from leaf-cutter ant dump, University of Wisconsin, Madison, United States - 3A150A (version 2) | ecosystem: Environmental > Terrestrial > Nest > Insects nest > Nest... | reverse complement strand
CTACGTGGGAGCCTTCGCCTACATCATCGGCAACTTCAACACACTGGCCGGTATCGTCTTCCGGTCTTTCGCGGGCCTGGGTCTGACGGCCTCCGGTTCGGCCCTGACGCAAGCGCAACTGCTGCGGCCGGGCCGGCTCGCGCAGGTCGGCATCGACGCTGCGCGGCCGATCATGGCGCAGATCGGCGACCTGGCGGGCTTCCCCGAGGTCTTCGCCAACCTCGACCTGATCGCGGTGCTGGGCCTGGCCTGGCTCGTGGTCATCGTCAGCTTCTTCGTGCTCGCGGTGCAGTTGTTCGTCACCCTGCTGGAATTCAAGCTGACCACGCTCGCGGGCTTCGTGCTGGTGCCATTCGCGCTGTGGAACAAGACCAGCTTCCTCGCCGAACGCGTGCTGGGCAACGTGGTGTCCTCGGGCATCAAGGTGCTGGTGCTGGCCGTGATCGTCGGCATCGGCACCGGGCTATTCGGCGAGTTCACCGCGCCGAGCGGCCCCGAGCCGAGCATCGACCAGGCGCTGACGATCATGCTGGCCTCGATTGCGCTGTTCGGGCTCGGCATCTTCGGTCCGGGCATCGCGACCGGCTTGGTAGCTGGCGCGCCTCAGCTCAGCGCGGGCGCGGCGGCCGGGACGGTGGCCGGTGGCGCAGGATTGGCTGTCGCCGGTGGCGCCGCCGTTGCCGGCGCGGGCGCGGCGGTCGCAGCCGGAGCGCGTATGGCGCCCGGCGCCGCGCGCAGCGTGATCGGCGGCGCGGCGGCTGCAGGCCGTTCTGCCGGCTCGTTCGCTGGCGGCGCGCGCTCGGCCTATGCGGCCGGTGCCGCGGCCTCGGGCGGCAGCGGTCTGCGTGCGGCCGGCGCGGGCCTGGCCAACGTCGCGCGCAGCGGCGCCAGTGCGGTCGGCGACCGCGTTGCCTCGGGCGCCAAGGCCATGCGCGACCGCGTGGCGAACTTCGTCGCCGAGGCCGCCGCGCCGCCGGCTGCTGCCGCAACGGCATCCACCGACAGGGCGGCCGCGCCGACCGCGCCGCCCGCCTGGGCGCAGCGGCTTCAGCGACACCAGCGCCTCGCGCACGGCGCGACGGTCGCGGCCCACACGCTGCGCTCGGGCGACAGCGGTGGCAGCGGGGCCAGCCCAAGCCTGCGCGATGGCAGCTAAGGAGAACCCTTCATGCGATTCAAACGACCCCAGGTGCGCTTTTCCGATACGCCGGCGCCCGTCACTCCCTACCAGGCTGCTGCGCAGGCGTGGGACGAGCGCATCGGATCGGCCCGCGTGCAGGCGAAGAACTGGCGCTTCATGGCCTTCGGATGCCTGTCACTGGCACTGCTGATGGCCGGCGGCCTTGTCTGGCGCTCGGCGCAGTCCATCGTCACGCCCTACGTCGTCGAGGTGGACCAGGCCGGCCAAGTGCGCGCGGTCGGCGAGGCCGCCACGCCGTACCGGCCCCATGACGCGCAGATCGCGCACCACCTTGCGCGCTTCATCAACGACGTGCGCTCGCTGTCCATCGACCCCATCGTCGTGCGGCGCAACTGGCTCGAAGCCTATGACTACGCGACCGACCGGGGCGCGGCCACGCTCAACGACTACGCACGCACCAACGACCCGTTCTCGCGCATCGGGCAGAACTCGGTGGCCGTGGAGGTGACCAGCGTCGTGCGCGCCAGCGATTCCTCGTTCCAGGTGCGCTGGATCGAGCGCGGCTACGTCAACGGCGCACCGGCCGGCATTGAGCGCTGGACCGCGGTGCTATCCATCGTGCTGCAGCCGCCGCGCACCGAGGAACGGCTGCGCAAGAACCCCCTGGGCATCTACGTCAACGGTCTGTCGTGGAGCCGCGAACTCGATGCGACCGAAGGAGCGAAGAAGCCATGAATCAACAGATCCGCCTTTACGTTTTGCCGGCACTGTGCGTTGCAGGCTTGGCCGGCTGCGCGGCGCAGGGCACGCCGCCGCCCACTATCACGCTGGATGAGCCGGTGCAGGCGCAGCGCCTGCCGGACCCACCCGCACCCATCGAAGTGGTCGAGGTGCCCAAGCCCCTGCCGCTGCCGCTGCCGGCGCATATGAAAGCGCTGCCGGCCACCGAGGCGCCGCCGCCGGCGCCCGAGCCCACCGACGAGAAGCTGCGCGTGTCCAAGGCCAACGATGAGGCGCGCATCGCACCCTCGCGCGAAGGCTACGTCAATGCGATCCAGGTCTGGCCTTTCACCGACGGCGCGCTGTACCAGGTCTACACGAGCCCTGGCCGCGTCACAGTCATCGCGTTGCAGGAGGGCGAGGAACTGGTGACGGTCTCGGCCGGGGACACGGTGCGCTGGATCGTCGGTGACACGACCAGCGGCACCGGGCCGTCGCAGCGCGTCAACGTCATGGTCAAGCCCACGCGCACGGGCTTGAAGACCAACATGGTCATCACGACCAACCGGCGCACCTACCTGATCGAGCTGTCCTCGACGCCGCAGGCCTGGATGGCCTCGGTGTCCTGGGACTACCCGCGGGACCGCATGGTGGCCCTGCAGAAGCAGGCGCGCGATGCGCAGGCCGCGGCGCCGGTGGATGCGGGTCTGTCGCTGGAGAACCTGCGCTTCCGCTATGCGATCAGCGGCGACAGCCCGCCCTGGAAGCCGCTGCGTGCCTTCGATGACGGGCAGAAGGTCTACATCCAGTTCCCGGGCGGCATAGCACAGGGCGAACTGCCGCCGCTGTTCGTGATCGGTCCGCAGGGCGACGGCCAGCTCGTGAACTACCGCTTCCGCGCGCCGTACTACATCGTGGACCGGTTGTTCGGCGCCGCCGAACTGCGCCTGGGCGGGGGCAAGGGCGCCAAGGGAGAGGTGGTGCGCATCGAGCGCACCGATGGCGTGCCGCGCGCTTCGAGTGGCGGCGTGGGGAGCAGCGGATCATGAGCGAGGCCGCAGCCGTTCCCCCCAAGGCGGACCCCGAGGCGATGGCGCTGCGCGCGTCCCCGCGCCCGGTGGTCCGGCTCAACCGCCGCATGCTGGCCGTCCTCGCCGGCGCTTTGGGGGCCGTGGTGCTGGGCGCAACGCTGTGGTCGCTGCAGCCGCACCGGCGCGAGCGCAATCCGGCCACCGAGCTGTACAACGTCGATCGCATCGCCAGGGCCGAGAGCCTGGACCGGCTGCCCAGGGACTACGCCGGCGTGTCCCGGCCCGCGCCTGCCGCGGTGCCGCAACTGGGCGAGCCGCTGCCGGGTGACCTGGGGCCGGCCATTGTCAGGTCGCAGCAGCCGGTGGAGGCGCGCGCCCACGGCGCCGGCGCCGATCCTGCGCGCCTGGCGGCCGAGGAAGCGGCGCGCTCAGGCGTGTTCTTCCGTGCGACCGGTGGCAGTCCGGCCGGCGCGAAGCCGGCACAGGCACCAGTAGCCGAGGCGCGCAGCGCGCAGCCTTTCGATGCGCTGGCAGGCGCGCTTGCACCTGCCGCTGCCCAGCCCGCCGATCCGACGGCCTTGCAGAACCGCCAGGAGCAGAAGGAAGCATTCCTGAATGCCGGCGCTGCGCAGACCCGCAATTCCGGCACTCTGCAGTTGCCGGCTTCGCCGTATCAGGTGATGGCCGGCACCGTGATTCCGGCGGCCTTGGTCACGGGCATTAAGTCCGACCTGCCGGGCGACGTGATCGCCACGGTGACGGAGCCGGTCTACGACACGGCCACCGGCAAGTACCTGCTGATCCCGCAGGGCTCGCGCATCCTGGGCAAGTACAACAGCCAGGTGAGCTACGGCCAGAGCCGGGTTCAGGTGGTGTGGAACCGGGTGATCCTGCCCGACACCTCGTCGTTCAAGCTCGACAACCTCGTGGGCACCGACCCGGCCGGCTATGCGGGTCTGGAGGATGGCGTGGACTGGCACTGGGACCGGATCTTCGCGGGCGCGGCGCTGACCACGCTGCTGGGTATCGGCGCCGAGCTGGCCGCGCCAGAGAACCGCCAGGACGGCAACCGCGTCGTCATCGCCGGGCGGGACAGCGTGCAGGACAGCGTGAACCAGATCGGGCAGGAGATGGCCCGGCGGAACATGAACATCCAGCCCACGCTGACCGAGCGCCCCGGGCTGCCGGTGCGGGTCATCGTCAACCGCGACATGGTGCTGCGGCCCTACCAGCCCTTGTTCTTCCAGCGGGGGGCGTTGAAATGAGTGCAAGCAAGCTGCGGCTCGGTCCGCTGCCCAAGAGCGAGCCGGTCAAGCTCACCATCACGTTGTCGGCAGAACTGAAGGCGACGCTGGATCGCTACGCGGCGCTGCATACGCAGACCTACGGTGAGCGGGTGGATGCCGTGGCGCTGGTACCGCACATGTTGGAAGCATTCATGACGAAGGATCGGGAGTTCAAAAGACTCTCGTGCCGAGGCATTTTTTAACCCTATCGCCTCGGAAAAAGTGCTTCCCTGATTCTTAGAGTGAACGTCGCAGTAGTCGGAGCTTACGGCGGCGCGCTGCGCCTTTTTGTTGCAATACCCGGCGGGATGCGAAGGCCCTTGCCTTGGAAGGAACACTTCCAACCTCTGTGCATGGAAGTTATAATTTAACTTCCAAGAAGGGGAAGGCATGGACGATCAAGGCTACTTTCACAGCTTCCCGGCCGTTCAGGGCTTCCAGGGGAAGCGTCCCTTCTTCATCGCGATGTGCCCGCTTCGCATGATTCCGAAGCTTTTTATGTTCGATGAGGAGGAGGTGCCGGCGGAACTGCGTGCTCAACGCTCGCTTAATAAGAATCGGATACCGGCCATTGCTCAGTACTTGGTGACGAATCCCGATACGTACATTCTTTCCGCCCTGACAGCTTCAGTGGATGGGCAAGTGCGATTCGCTCCTCTTGAGGCCGGAAGAAATTTCTCTGTCGGGGTGCTGGAAATTCCGATGGACGCGCGAATTCTGATCAACGACGGGCAACATCGTCGAGCAGCCATCGAGGAGGCGCTTAAGGAATGCCCAGCCCTCGGCCAGGACAATGTTCCCGTTCTGTTCTTTGGCGATGAAGGATTAGTCCGCAGTCAACAGATGTTCGCCGACCTCAACAAGTACGCGGTGCGCCCGAGCTACTCACTGTCTACTCTATATGACCATCGTGACCCGAGTTCGGAACTTGCTCGGTACCTTGCGTCTGAGTGCCGGGCGTTCCGAGGTTTGACAGAGATGGAGAAGTCGACGATCTCGAATAGGTCGGTGAAGCTGTTTACGTTGAGTAGCATTAAGCATGCAAGCCGTGCCTTACTGCGGAAGCACCCGAAGGACGAGTTCAGCTCGGCCGAGCGGATGCTCGCCAAGGAATATTGGGATGCGGTCAGCGATCAGATTCCCGATTGGCAGCGGGCACGAACCAAGGACGTTGCAACAGCTGAACTCCGCCAAGAGTACGTTCATGCGCACGGGGTTGCGCTGCAGGCGCTGGCTCTCGCCGGCGCAGAGCTGCTGTCCCAACGTTCGAAACAGTGGAAAACTGATCTGCGCCATTTGCGCAACATCGACTGGTCGCGATCTAACGTGGCAGTGTGGGAGGGGCGCGCCATGGTGCACGGCAGAATCAGCAAAGCTGCGACCAATGTTCACCTGGCTGCCAACTACGTGAAATCCCATCTGGATCTGCCGCTTTCGCCGACGGATCTGGAGCTTGAAGCCCTCTTGCCTGCCAAGAAGCGGCTCACTTCTAAAGGTAAGTGATGGAATGCGTCGTAGCGAGTAAGGAAGACATCCTTGCCATATACAAGGCCGACAGTCGGCCGTGGGTCATTGGCTTTAGCGGTGGTAAGGATTCGACAGCTGTTTGCCGGCTTGTGTTCGAAGCACTGCTTGAGCTTCCCCTCTTAGAGAGAACTAAGCCAGTCTTTATTGTGTCCTCTGACACTTTGGTTGAGACCCCCCTTGTGGTTAACTTGATCCACGAGGCACTAGACAAGATGCGGCTTGCAGCGGGAGAACTGGCGCTTCCTATCGAGGTCGCAGCGCCGGTGACTCCACAGATAGAAGAAACGTTCTGGGTCAACCTAATTGGCAAGGGATACCCCGCTCCGACCCGGCAATTCCGTTGGTGCACAGAGCGCATGAAGATCGACCCGACGAGTGAATTCATCCGCGAGAAGGTGACTGCTTTCGGGGAAGTTGTTGTGGTTCTTGGTTCTCGCATCCAGGAGAGTGCATCGCGTGCCCAAGTGATCCGGAAGCATCGCATTGACGGATCGCGGCTTGGCAAGCACACGAGCTTGCCTCACGCGTTGGTGTTCACCCCCATCGACCAGTGGAGCGCGGACGACGTATGGGAGTATCTGTTCTCTGGGCCGGCTCCGTGGGGCGGTGATCACCAAGCCTTGTTTGACCTGTACAAAGGGTCCAATGGGGGGGAGTGCCCGCTCGTCCTGGACACTACAACGCCATCGTGTGGCAATTCAAGGTTCGGATGCTGGGTATGCACCGTTGTGACCAAAGACCGCGCGATGGATGGCTTGATCGAAACGGGTAATACCTGGCTTACTCCGTTGCGTGATTTTCGAAACGAGCTCTACGAGACGACCAACCCTGCCCGCAAGCATGAATTCCGAAGCTCGAGGCGTCGCGATGGTTCCATCACGATCTCCATTAAGAAGGACGACCAGGGCAAGACAGTGCAGGAAAAGCACGTGCTTGGGCCTTATAGGCTGGAGTATCGCAAGCATCTGTTGAAAGAACTCCTAAGGACGCAGAAGGAGATTGCGGAGTCGAATCCGAAGGATGCTCAGGAACTCATCACCGTTGCGGAGCTTGAACAGATACGCAGAGAATGGAGGATTGATCCGAATGAACCGGACTGGGAGGACTCAGTGCCGGCAATCTATCGTGAGGTTTTCTCCAGTGACATAGCTTGGAAGAGCGATGACGACTTTGTATTCGATGGGAATGACGCCCTCGTGGTGGAAGAACTCTGTTCGGAAAGACGGCTTCCTAAGGAACTCCTCATGAAGCTGCTCGAACTCGAGGTCTCTTACCAAGGACACGCAAGAAGGTCTGGCTTGCAGAAGGAGCTGCAAGAATTGCTGTCCCGGGACTGGGCTGACGACAAGCAGGCCATTGCCTCGCAGACAGAGTGGATCAATCGGGTCAGTAGCTATGATGCGCAGGAGCGAGATCTGCAGAAGCGGTACGCTGACATCGGAAAGGTGATCGGCGATGCTGATTGAGCGGCTCCTTCTTACCGACTTCGGTACCTACAGCGGAGTTCATTCATTCGACCTCGCTCCTCGGACGAAGTACGGTTCCAAACGAACCATCGTTCTTTTCGGTGGTCTGAATGGGGCGGGCAAGACGACCATACTGAAGGCGGTTCGAATTGCTCTTTATGGTCGGCAGGGGTTCGATGCGCCACTGACGGAGAAGGAGTACGCGGCGGTACTCTCGCAGTTGATTCACGCATCGCCGACGCAGTTGGTCGCCGCTGATCGCGCATCTGTCGAGATCATCTTCAGTTACGCGAGGCTGGGCGAGACGGTTCGTTATCGCGTCCAGCGCGCTTGGGGCAGTAGGGGTCGTTCCGTCCAGGAGTCGTTGCGGCTCTTCAAGAATGAAGCCGAGGAGCCATGGCTGATAGACGACCAAGCCCAGGGCTTCTTGTCGCAATTGATCCCATCCGGAATTTCCCAGTTTTTCTTCTTTGATGGAGAGCAGATTGCTGATCTTGCTCGGGATGATGCGGATGAAGTGCTCAGCGACGCCATCCGGCGCTTGCTCGGACTCGACGTTGCGGATCGATTGGCGACAGACCTCTCTTCGTTCATTCGAGCGAGGCGTGCAGCCAATACGCCGGACGATGTGCGTACCAAGTTGCGGTCGCTTCATGATGCATACGACCAGCTGATCTCCGAAATCGATAGAGCACAGTCGGAGTTACAGCAGGTATTGCAACCCCAGTTGGATCAGGCGATCGCCGCCAAGGAGCGCATGCGTTCGAAACTGTCTGATCGAGGCGGTGCTTGGGCCATCAATCGAACCCAGGTAGAAGCCAGGCTTCTGAGCATCCAAGAGGATAGGGTGGCCCGCGAAGAGCAAATCCGCGAACTCCTGTCAGGCCCCGGGGTCTTCATGTTTGCCGGAGACTTGCGGCATCAGTTGGTCGATACAGTGCAATTGGAGCGCAAGGCGCTGGAGGCGAAGGCTATTTCTGGGTCCATTAAGTCGACGGTGGAGCAACTGAAGAAGCGACTCTCGCAGGTGAAGGGGTCAAGTACTTGGCGCTCGGTCGCGAACCGTTCCATCGATGAATGGGTGAGCGAGATTAGTGCTCTTCCGCAGGCTCCATCCAAGATCATCCACGGGCTGACGGGAAGCGAGGCCGACAAGCTGCTGAACACGCTGACTGCGACCGTTCCCATGATGGAGCGTCAACTGGCCGAGCTGCAAAAAAGCCTCAAGCAATTGACGGAGCACGAAGCACAAGAGCAGGATAGGTTGGCGCATGCTCCCTCCGATGAGTCGATACAGGAGGCCTTCCGCACTCTTGAGGATTCGATGGAGGTAGTCAATCGCCTGGAGGCCAAGAAGCAGGCTGTGCTTCAGGAAATCCGCCGTAAGCTTTGGCAGGCCATCGATATCACTAGGAAGAAGAGGAAACTGGAAAAGGACTCGCAGGTGGATGGGGTGACCGCCCGTGCGGACTACCTCGCAGAAAGTGTCCAGGAAGTTCTCGGCGAGTTCAAACGGCGCGCTGGTTCCCGCAAGTGCCAGGAACTTCGCCGTCACTTTCTGAGCGCCTTCCAAAGGCTTTCCCGCAAGGACGACATGATCGTCGACGCTTTGATCGACGAGTCGACGTTCGTTGTGAAGCTGCTTGATCAACAGGGCAACGAGATTCCGAAAGCGCGCCTCTCTGCCGGTGAAAAGCAGATTTTTGCGATTTCGATGCTCGAGGCACTCGGCAAGGCTTCAGGTCGGAGCTTGCCGATCATCATTGACACGCCCTTGGGGCGGCTGGACAGCAAGCATCGCGAGAAGCTGGTTGAGTCCTATTTCCCGAGGGCGAGCCATCAGGTCATCGTGCTTTCCACGGACACCGAGGTCGACCAGCGGTTCTACGACGGCCTGAGATCGAGCGTCTCGCACGCATTCCATCTGCGCTTCGATCCGCTCGAGAGAAGTACGTCGGCGGAAGAAGGCTATTTCTGGAAGACAAGGGAGGTTGCCAATGCTGCCTAAGCGCATGCACATCTCGCAGGCGGCGACTGACAAGCTGAAGATCCTAAAGGGACGCACCGGCCTTACCCCCAATATCGTGTGCCGGATCGCGTTGGTTCGCTCCCTCCGCGAAGGGCCCCACGCTGGCAAACGGAAGGTTGATCAGAACGGCAGCGAGTTCATTGGAACCACCCTGTTCGGCGAACACGCGAACGTATTCGAGGCGTTGCTCGTCCAGGTTCATGGCCCACTGGATGCAAAGGCCATGGGCCAAGTCATAGCGAGCCACATCGACGATGGATTGACGGGGCTCATGAAGGCCAGAACCGTTGCAGAACTGGTGGCCTACGCACCGTAGGCACACTACAGGGGGCGAGCGAGGACTTTCACTTGATCGAAGCCGCCCGGCCGATGCCATAGTTTTGACCGACCCCTTGTTCCTGCCGCAAAGGAGCACTGCAGTGCGGCGGTGTTGCGAGCGCTCGAATGAGCCTAAGAGAGCGCCTTGATTTCTCTCGTGTACCACTGCAAGAAGTCGGCAGCCACCCACGGCGCTTCAGGGTATGAAGCGACGATGGCATTGAAGCCGCCATTCGCGTAGTCGTTCATCCGATCGAAGCCTTGCGCGGTCAGCGCTACTGATGCCTCCGGACTTAGATACAGCCCCAGCAGCTTCTTGATGGCTGTTCGGTTGTTTAAGTCGATCCCTTGTACCTCTGCTTCAGCCACCACCAATAGCCCTAGGATCAGGTTCTGAACAGGCTTGTAGTCCGCAACGAAGTAGTCGATGAACTCGACCCCTGCGGACAGAGTAGCCGGCTTGCGCTTGGCCAGCCCGAACATCAAGCATAGATAGTAGTAGTCGAACTTGGTGGGCAAGGGCGTGTCCTTGACCTTGTGGATTTTCGAGAACCACTCGTCAACCTCTTGACGCATTTTGAAGGCCATTTAGGAACTCCCTACTTCATCGTTCTCGTTCTCAAGGGCGAACCGGACGAAGTAGTCACGTCCGCCAACGACAAGTGATTGCCCGTTGTCCGTGTGGTCTGCCGGCAGATCCTTGAGGAGGGTGGAGTTACCCAGTGTATTCCGGAAGACAGTGATGTACTTGACGTCACCGCCGGCGCTGGCTTCGAGAGGCTCCAAAAATGCCTCTCGCTCCGTTGAGATCGTGAATGCCACGAACTGGGTGCAGAGGGCAGGGACCATGGAGGCGATTTGCCGACGCACGCTGTGGTCCAGGGGACCCGCCGGGCTGTCCACAACGAGGGGGAAGTCGTGACTCCCCTTGCTCAGCGCCTCTGCCAGAAAGGTGTATCCGACAGCCAGGTTCTGGCCGGCGCTTCCCGACTCGCGGTCCTTCAGGACCAGCGACCGATCGATTCGCTGGATTTCCATGGGGTCGCCCTTCAACACACGGCGCAGGCGCTGGTTGCATTTCTGCAATAGGCCTTCCTTGATGCGCTGCTTCGCAAGCTCGCGCGCATCCGCGCAGACCTGTTTGAGCAGATCCAGTCGCATTCGAAGTCCTAGAGTGCCGTTGATCCGCTGAATCTCCTTGTTCGCCATGGCAAGTTGCTTCTCGGCGACCGCCAACTTCGTGATCTTTGCGGCATCCGCTGGCGATGTGATGAGCTCGCTGAACTCGCCTGGCTCTACGGGTGACCCTACCAGATCGAGCTCGCGTTCCAAGTCCGCCTTTTCAATATTAAGGGGCTCGAGCTTGCGGCGGAATTCTTCAGGGTCGCCCCCGGCGGCGCTGACGCTGGACTTCTGAAGGACCGCCATTTCAGCCTCGAGGTCGGCGATTTCAAGCCGAATCTGTTCGATTCCGGCAAGCTTTTCGTCGACAACGCGCAGGCGCTCATCGGAGTCAATGATGTCTACCTCTTCCTTGAAGGCGTTGAGCACGCCGGCCAGGTCTTCACCTAGGAAGTCTTCCGCGCTCGACAGAATGTGGAGGCGCTCTTTTTCGCCAATCGGCCTGCCGCAGATGCAGTCTTGCTTCAATGCAAGCTCCTGGAAGAACTGCCTGGAAGTGCTGCCCGGCAACTTCGCGATATCGAGGTTCGCTTTCAAGTTCTTTAAGGTCACGCCAAAAGACGGCGCCAGCGCTTCAGGACGTCTCATCCTGTCCATCAACTCACGTACGACGCCAGAGAGGGCCTGCTCCTTCTCTCCCTTCGCGGATTTCTTCTGGTAGTAGGTCTCACGGTTCTTGCCGTCCTGGTCGACAAGCTTCTGGATCTCGCCGTTCAGTCGCGCGACTTCTGCGTTGACTTTCCCAAGTCGTTCCTCGCGTTGCTCGATGTGCTTGCGCAGCATCTGGACCCGCTCGCTAAGTCGTGTGGCGATTGTCGTGTAGCGAGTGAGCCCACTCACATGCCTAGCGCCAGCTTTTGCTGTGTTGAGCTGCCAAAACTGCTCGCAGTCATTCGCAACGGAGTCGAGCAAATCGAGCTGGCACAGCGTTTCAATGGCCTCCTCCGCCTTCGTCGCATGCGGGTCGAGCAGCGTGTTAGCCAGCTCGCCATCAAACACAAATAGGTCGACGAAGCGGGGCGTCAGGAACCTTCGTACCGCCGGCGGGGGGGTCCAGCCGCGGTTGAAGCCACCCACCTCAGGAGAGGTTGTGTTGAACGAAACTTCCCCCAACTCGAAGTCACAAGTCAGCTCGAGCTTCAGCGGGCGCCCATCTACGGTGAGAGAAACCGCAAAGGTCCCACTGTCTGGCTTAGCGGTACTGCGAAGCCCAGCAATGTATTTCGGCGTCCAATTGCGGGCTTCACCGGTCAGCGTACCCTTTAAGAGAGCGAGGGTGGTGGTTTTGCCGGTCCCATTGGGCATCTGAACCAACGAGACTTTTGGCGTAGAGTTTCCATTTCGAAGGTCAACTTCCATGTCGGGGCAGCGAAACCCTTCGCAAGCCCAGCCAAGTAGCTTGATCTCCATGCTATTGCCCCAGTGCTTTTGCCATATTGACCTCGGACTGCAGGATGCTGATGCGCTGCATTCGGCGATCGTCCGTCACATCCTGCTCGCTCAGCTCCGCAAGGAGAGCCAGAAGTTGGCGCTCCAATTCCAGCGGTTGCTGGTGCTGAATAATTGCTTGGTGGACTGCTTCGCGCAGTTCGATGTCAATCGGCATTCGATCCCCTCCTAACTTGTGACAATGCAGTTAGCCAGTCGCGGCGCTCTTCATCCGCAGAAGGTCCACGCCTCGTTCCCTCGTCTTCGGTTTCAAGAACGAAATCCACGACAGTGGCTCGTTTGTCGGGATTCGAGGGGTCACTGCGCAGGCAGCGGCCCACGCGTTGGATTGTCTCGAGGCGCGCCCTCGCGGACGAAAAGAGGACCACGGCCATCAGACTCTTGATGTCGATGCCCTGGGAGATCTTGTGGCAAGTCAACACACAGTCGATCTCCCCACGGCCGAACATCACCAAATTCTCGCGATCGTCCTCCGCATAGTATGTGCGGTATCGCACCCCCGTGGCGTGAAGGATGGGAAGAACGCGCTCGCCGTACTCGCGCTCCTCCACGAACAAGATGCATCCGAGAACCAGTCCAGGATGGGTTGCCAGATAGTCCGCAAAGATGCTCGGTTTCTGCTCGGCAGTCTTGTAGACCTTCGAAAGCTCAGTCCAAAGCTCCTCGTTGGTCATCGGCTGTCCCGAATGTGCGCGGGCAGCCTGACGTGCATAGACGGCCTTCAGCCTCTCCCGGTCATTCACCGTTAGCTCGTAAGGCAGCGGGACATAATCGAACTCGACCAGGATACCGCGCTGGATTGCCTCCTCGAGGCCGAACGAGAAGACCGTTGGGCCGATCTCCGAATCAATGAATGCTGTCCCATCAGCATCGTATTCGCGCTCAGGGGTTGCGGACAGCCCGAGAACATAACGGTACTGTTGGTGCTTCCCTCCCAGGCTGGCTCGACTGGACGGCGCCCCAAGACCATGAACTTCGTCATGAATCACGAGTGTTCGCGCGGCTTGCGTCTCCTTCAGGACCGGAAGAAACTTGCCCAGCTGACCTCGCGATACAACGAGGGAAGAGGATGCGCAGTTCAGCGCAAATGTCATGCCTTGATGGTCGCCGGCGAAGTGGCGGTACACCCGCAACGGCCTTTCCAGAGCTGCGCGCCAGTCGAGGATTTCCTCATACCACTGCTGCAGAAGGTCGGTTCCTTCCGTGCAGACAATCATCGAATCAATCTCTCCGCGCGCGAACAACTCCTTTGCGATGCGAAGCGCGGTTTTGGTCTTCCCAGTGCCCGTTGCCATTTCTAGGACGCCCTTCTTGGCGTCAAAGAAAGCCGTAGCGGCTTCACGCTGATGACGCCACCTAGGGTCTTCACTTCGCGTGCCGCTGGATGGAGGTTGCGGAGTGTCGAAGTCGAGTTCCGCAGCACGTTCCTTGATAAGGTGAAGTGATTCCCGAGACAGCGGGACGACTGTCAGGTACTGGTCCTGTTTGTTCCACTGCTCATCGAAGTCGGCCTCGACAGCAGCTAGACGACTTACGTCTTCTGGAACCCAACTTCTGAATACGTGGATTTTTTCGTAATTGCGGATGTGCCCCGAGGCAGTCTCATTGGCCGACCCCTCGAAGGCGACTTTCGAGCCGTCAGGGAAATTGAACACGCCGCTTTTCTGGTGGTACATGCCTGGCTCATCCACATGCTGAGGAAGTGCGAACTGGATTTCAAGCCTACCCGTTGCGAGCAACCAGAGCAGATAGTTGCCCCTCGTCCTTCCGCATGTGGGATCATTGAGTAGTTCGCGAACCAACGAGTCTCCGCACCGCGTCAGGATCTCTGCGCGAGCTGCCGTATCGGTGGCGCGTTCAAAGGTTGCCTTATCTGCGGAAGACAAGGTTGGCGAGATGAGCAGGTTGATGGAGACAGACTTCGTGCCGTTCGTCAGAAGTGCGTCGGCCCACGACACTAAAGCCGTCGACGAAAAGAAGCCGGCTGCTCGCTTATATTGTGAGCACAGGGCCAAACACGGTGCGAAGAACGAAGCACCTATCGACCCGTCTCGCGTCTTGTAGATGGCATTGAGCAAGCGGAGTTGTTCGTTCATCACGACCCTGTGGTCCGTAATAGAGCGCGCTCAAGTAAAGCTTGCTCTAGTTGGCGAGACAGCGCGACATCTGCGTCTTGGCCGTCCTCAGCGCTGGGACTTACCAAATGCCGAACCAATTCGTCTCGAAGTTCGCTGCCTTTCTCGGCCAGCAACGCCGCAGCGAGGCGGCTTGCTCGGTTGTTGACTTGGGAAGATTCGATACCCAAGATCAGATGGCAGTCTTCGATGATTCGGCTCCATTCGGCTGCAGTTCGTTCCTAAATTTCGAGTAAATGGCAACGCACAGCGACATCCGCAGCGCACAGATCCCTCTAGCGCTTGTGAGGAGATGTTAACGTGCGCCTCGGAACATGTCTAGAACAGCGCGTCGCTCGCCCGAACGCGAATCCATTGCACTCTCTGAAAGATAGATTGGCCAGCCACTACCGCAGTGATGCCTTGCCCGGAGATGGATGCCAGCCCCTCCCAAAGCCCTGTAGGTAGGCCTGCTGGCAAAGCACATTTAGCGAGATGGCGAGCCCGTCCGATCCTCCATGAGGGAGCTGGGACAGGGAGAAGCGGACACTGTTCTCGAGGTCGCCATCACCCGTCAGCGCTTGATTGCGCGTACAGAGACGTTGCAAAAAGTGCTGCGCGGGGATTCGGTCCCGCTTGCTGCTATTGCATAGATCGCATGCAAGAACTAGGTTCCAAGCGGGATCGTCGAACAGAAATGACCAAGGAATAACGTGATCAACATGCGCCGGTGTTGGGTCCAGTTTGCCGCAATAGAAGCAGGAGTTGTCATGCGCCTGCAAGTGCCTAGCCCACCGCGAGACAGATGTTCGTCTTCGGCCGTCGAAGCAAACCTTGGCGTAAACGCGAGGGGTGAGATTGTATTGTTCGACTTGCGCAGACCAGCCTCCCAGGACGGAGCGCGTTAGCAATGATTCGAACGTTGCGATGAAGCCTCGCTGCACCTCAGTCACTCTGACGGCCTTTGCTCCATGCATTTCGAAGATTCGACCTTCGAGCCCGGTATGAAATCGCGGGATGACTTCGCGAAATCCTTCTTCGGCAACGAATTCAATAATCTTTTTGACCTCAGCAGCTTTTGCGTCCCATCGAAGCCCGTAGGAGGCAGGCAATGTGCGCAGTTGCCTTGTTACATTGGGCTCCTGAATTTCTGCGGCGGCTTGCTTCAATCTGAACTGCCGCACCTGATACCAGTAGTAGCAAACGAGTCTTGTGGCGAGCGCCTCGCGTGTAAGCACGACGTCGTTGCTGGGGGGCGATTCCTTGACAGCGTCGACTAGCGCCCTGGCGACTGCAAATTTGAGTGTGCTTGTCTTGCTTGATCGAAGTACGCCGGACCAAGTTGATATCAAATTGAACTGTTTGTCATTTTTCATCTTCTCGTTGCCATAATGGAACACTTCGGCTCTCAGATGCAAAACTAAGTCAACAATTCAAGTACCAGCTGGCGAGGCAGATCAACGTCAAAGGCTGGTGAAGCATGTTCAGGCCTTGGTAGCCTACTGCCTTCGAGCTTTTAGCCTGTTTACTGCGTCTTGCACTTCACCATCCGGTATATGCTCTAGGCCAACTAATACGCGGAGGACTTTCCGTATCCGAACTCGGCCAGCACCTGAAGCGTGAAAATAATCGTCGGAAAAATTGATTCCGACGGCGCCCTGCAAGAACATCTGTGCCGAAGACTTCATGTCGATCGGATCGAGCCTCCCCTCAGCGAGCCCTTCGCGCAAGACGTCAAACAGCGCCAGTACGCCGACAGTCCGCCATATGAAGCTGGATGATGGCTGTGTGGCCCAGATTAGGCGGTCTACAGCAGAGAAGAATTCGTCTATTGCAACAAGAAGGCTTTTGTCTTGTTGTTTCCTATAAAGATCACGAAGAGGTGCTTTATCGGAAGGAAGTTCGCCCCTGGTTTTCGCCTTACCGCTGGCTAAGGCGCTACGGTCGGCGATGGGCTTCTCTGAAATTAGCTTCGTCACCCCCTCAACAATGCAAGCAACTGAGACAGCCCAGGGGTATCCATCTGGGATTGGTGCTGCATCTTCGTCTTCATCCAGCAGTGCAAGCTTGATATGGCCTCTGAAAGGCGAATCTGATCGCCCCTCCAATACTCGGGCGAAGTAGACGCCGAGCATATCGGGCGGCCATTTGTTTGCGTCAGACTCGTTTAGATCGTATCCAAATAACTCGTACGCAAGGCTCTTGTCGACCTTTTTCTGATTGATGTTTATCGTAGCAAAAATTCTTGCCTGATAGGGGCGGGGTAAGTTGACAAAGACGGCGCATGGTAGTTCCATTTGCTGCCTATCGGTCTTGGCAGCATATGCGAAACCTTCCAGGCGGTGCTGACCGTCGATGATTGAGGCAAGACGCTGATTTGTTGGAATCGTTAAGCGCAAACATCCATCTGTCGCGCTAGATACATGCCAACGCTTCAAGGGGTCTTCCACATAGTTGCCGTCTTCGTCAAAATTTGCGCTGAGAATAACGGTGTTGGGGAAGGTTGAACCTTCTTCATCAATGTACTCTCCGATCTGCTTCGCGCGAGGAATGGAGCGCGCTCGCTGATTACCCAGCATCTTCGAGAACATTCCTTGCTCTCGTCGCATGCTTGCCGGAATGGAGTATGAGATATCGCGAAGGGCACCCGCCGGGATCGAGCATAAGTAGAACTCTCCTACTGGTTGGCGGACGATAACTGCGGGAACTGACAAGAACGGTTTGAAGTTATTCATTTCTGTCCTCTACAGCATTCACTGGACGATCGAGAGGGCCCACCGGTGGCGCTCCGGCTTCAAATCCTGAGAGTACGAGTGCCATCAAAACTGACGCGAGAAAGCAGAGCCATAGCACAGGGTAGGCGCATGCCTTCCAAATTAACTCGACCTCAAGCGTCTGTGGCGAAGTGGTCTTAACCGAAAAATAGGACGCTAGAACGATTAGGAGGAGCGCCAGGCACATACAGAGCACTGCTATCGCCTGTTCGTACTTGTTTTCTGCGCCCTTCCTTTTCCAAGTGAACATGGCGTCTAGGAAGACCGTCACCAGGAACCCAATTGCATAGATGCCGAGGGTCTCGGGGCTGGTATGAGCCCGGTTGTATGCGGGGATCGCCCACGTCGCCAACCCCACCCCCACTAAAGTAATGACGACATAAAGAAGCGCGTCAGGGGAGCGAACCCCTTCGCGAAACTTCGTCTGTAGCTCAAAAACAAAAAGTTCGACCTCATCGTGCGTGAAGATCGGCTGCCTCTTCCCCATACGTCCATTCCCCCAGAATGTCCCACTCTAGTTTCTCATATGTGAAGATGTTTGCATAGTTGTAGTCTATTGATTTTTGGATATGAATAGAGAATTGCCGCTTCGGCGCCATCAGCTAAGCGACCGCCGACGAGAGACACCAGACCTCGTTGCTTCAGTCGACACCGCCCCACAATGACGTTCAGAAGCCACGTAAGAAGACAAGCTTCCAGGAGGACCTGCCATGACAAGCGGTAACAAGAAGGTGCCCCTCAGGTGCGCGAGCTGCGCTGGCTTGCGCTCTATCGAACTGCATTTGTATGAGTTGTCGAGGGTCTGCGACATGCTAGACAACGTACGAACTCCCCCCACCTCGAAGCAGACCAAGACTTGCGGTTCGAAGCCAAACACCGTTGGCATAGCAAAGTGGTTGCTTGTCGCGAGCCAAGTCGAAGAGGTAGTGATGGACACCTCTCAGTTCGAGGAAGCGCAGTTTTACTGCGAGCCAGTCCTCGACCTGCAGAAGTCAGACGCCGAACATCGGGGTGGGCTGGCAACCCGCTTGACCAGATTTGTCTTCTTCTGCAATGCGCTTGAAGAGGCTTATCGTTTCTGTGAAGTGACCTACGATGCTCTCTATGTTGACGAGACATCTCTTGCAAGCAAGGGCAAGAAGCTAAAAACTGCGTCGATGAAGGCGGGTGCGGTACTACGCGAGCATGCTAGCCGGCTTGCCCTGCCTGCCGACTTCTCGCATCTGGTGAAGAACTTTGCTCATTTGGCAGGGGTTTACGAGCAGGGCCTGTCTGTGAAGCTCGAGAGAGTCGTGGATGATGACGCCGATGTCGCATTCGGCCTCGACATCATCCGCTGTCTTCGCAATCACGTTGCGCATGGGACGTTCCCAATTTTGGATAACCCAGAGTACTCGTGGAACATGACCGAGCGGATACGGCGCGCGGTTCTGAACTTCCTCAATCAAGCGGTCCGTGTCGGTGCGCTGTACATTCAACTGCTGCTAGCCGTTGACAGTGACGGATTTCAATCGCCGCTATACGACGAGCTGAGTGACGATCCCGAAATGGGCGACTACTTCTCCGCGCATTGCACCGTCGACTATTTGCTGTCGCTTCACCGTGCACAGTCATTCGGGCTCAACGAGAGCTCGTACTTTCGATGGTCGGAGTATTCAGAGACGAGGGCAGCTTAGAGCGTGTTTACGATCTCCTGAGTAGCAGAGCCAGAAACGCCAAGTGGACGAACTGCAAGCTGGTGTTGAGCCAACGCTCGCAGTTCTTCCACAGTCTGCGGTTCTTCTCCAGCCAGGCAAAGCTGCGCTCGACAACCCAGCGCTTGGGCATGACCTTGAAGGTGTGCAGCTCGCTTCGCTTGGCGATCTGCACCGTCACGTGCTCACCCAGGATGTCCTTGACGCCTTGCGCGAAGGGCTGGCCTGTGTAGCTGCTGTCCGTCAGCACGCTCTGCACCCGTCCCAACGACCGTTTGCAGCGCTTGAATGCCGCAAGCGCTCCCTTGCGGTCCGTCACTTGGGCCGTTGTTGATCGCCACGGCTTGGGGCAGCCCCTGGGTGTCCACAGCAATGTGGCGCTTGATCCCCGAGACCTTCTTGCCCGCGTCATAGCCCTTGAACCCTGCCGTGTCCGTGTTCTTCACGCTCTGCGCGTCCACGATCAAGAACGCGCTGCAGGCGTTGCGCCCCAGTTTCTCGCGGGCCGCGCCAACATGATTTTTTTAAAGCCTGCTCCAGCACGCTCACTCCGTGCTGGTCAGGCTCGCTCCATTTGCGCCAGTATGCATAGACGCTGCGCCACTTGGGAAACTGCGGTGGCAGATAGCGCCACTGACAACCTGTGCCAGCAGGTACAGCACTGCACAGAACACCTCGTACAGATCCTGCTTTATCGGTTTGGTGCTGCGCCGAACACTGCGCAGCAGCGGTTCAATCTCGGCAAACTTCTCTCGACTGATGTCGCTTGTGTACGGTTTCCTCTTCACCCAAGGATTGTCGGAGGGAAAGAGATCGGAAACACGCTCTTAGAGCAGGTTCGCCTCGCTCTTGCTCGTGAAAAGATCGAGTACGATTTTGGAACTGAACCACGGATCATTCCGTTGTTTTCCAGCACCGTACCCTAGGCCGTACCCCGAAAAATTTGTAATTTCTCGGAAGGCGCATAGATGGTGCCTTCTGGGATTTTTTTCGATTCCGTCCCAGCCACCAGTGTTTATGCGCCCCAGCGCCCGCAAGGGTTCTGGGGCGTTTTTACATCTAGGCCCTGATTATTGGGACGAAGCGTCCGCTTCTTCCTCTCCCTGGGCAGCCCCCTCACGCTTCCACTCCAGGGCCGTGTCGTACAGCACATTGCGCGACGCACCCGTGATCTCTGCCGCCAACCGCACGGCGGTCTTGAGTGGCAACTCCCGAACCAGCAGGCGCAGCACCCGCAGGCTTTCGCCATCGTCGCTGGCCAAGGGCATGGGGTGCAGCAGCACCACGAATTCGCCGCGCGAACGCCGGGGGGCGCCGTCGAGCCATGCCGTCAGGGCCTGGGCGGGCTGGGTGGTCACTTCCTCGAATTGCTTGGTGAGCTCACGGGCCAAGGTCACCGGGCGCTCGCCCAGGACGGCCAGGGCCTGCGCCAGTTCTCCGATGCGGTGGGGGGCCTCCAGCAGGATCACGCAGCGGGGTTCGGTGGCCAGTTGCTGCTGGATCAGGGCTGCGCGTTCGGCGCTCTTTGTGGGCAGGAAGCCGGCGAACACAAAGCCGCTTTGCCCGGCACCGTGGGCCACGGCGCCGGCCACGCTCAGGGCGGCGGTGATGCTGCTGGCGCCGGGCAATGGCACGGCGCGCAGGCCGGCAGCCTGCACGACCGCTGCCAGCCGGGCACCGGGGTCGCTCACGCCGGGGGTGCCCGCGTCGCTCACATAGGCCACGCGCTGGCCCTGTTGCAGCCGCTGCACCACGGACTGCGCCGCTTCGGCCTCGTTGTGCTGGTGCAGGGCCAGCCATTGTGCTGCGCTCTTGTCGATGCCGTAGGCGCGCAGCAGGGCCTGGGTGTGGCGCGTGTCCTCGCAGGCCACGGTGTCGGCCAGCTGCAGCACGTGCAGCGCGCGCAGCGTGATGTCGGCCAGGTTGCCGATGGGCGTTGCCACCACGTACAGCGCACCCTGCGGATAATGCTGCGCAGCCGCTGCGTCGCGTGCGGCAGCTAGGGCTGATGCGAAAGATGCGCTCAATGAATTTCCTTGGAAAGAGAAAGCCGGCTGCGGTTTCCACCGCTCCCACCACGCGCGAGCGCGGCATGGTGGCGGAGGACGAGGCCCTGGCCCACCTGCAGGCGGCGGGCCTGCAACTGGCGGTGCGCAATTATCGGACGCCCGGACGTGGCGGCGGCGAGATCGACTTGGTGATGCGCGACCGGGACGGCACTCTGGTGTTCGTGGAGGTGCGCAGCCGCGCCAGCCAGGGCTTCGGCGGGGCCGGCGCCAGCATTGGCGCGGCCAAGCGGCAGCGCATCGTCTTTGCGGCGCGGCACTACCTGCTGCGGCTACCTTCGCCGCCGCCGTGCCGTTTTGACGTGGTGCTGGTGGAAGCGGACGGCATCCAATGGCTCAAGGCGGCCTTCGATGCTCAGTAGGCGATGCCGGTTTTCACAAGCCTTTTGGGCCGCCAGCGCAAGGTGGGCAGCAACGGATTGCTACAAAAGCTGTAACACGCGGCGGGTATCATCGGGCCTCCATGCTTGAGCAACGCATCCAACAGCATTTCATCGACAGCGCCGACCTGAAGTACCAGGCCGCGCAAGCTCTCAGCCACCCCATCGCCGCGGCGGTGCAGGCCGTTCTGGCCTGTGTGACCAGCGGCGGCAAGGTGCTGGCCTGTGGCAACGGCCCTGCGGCAGCACAGGCCCAGCAGTTCGCTGCGTTCTGCGTGGCCGGTTTCGAGCGCGAGCGGCCCGAGCTGGCGGCGCTCGCACTGTCGTCCGACAGTGCCCTGCTGGCGGCGGGCCTGGGCGGTAACGGGCAGGACGCGGCGCAGCAGTTTGCCCGCCAGGTGCGCGCCCTCGGCCAGGCCGGCGATGTGCTGCTGGCCCTGTCGGTGACCGGCAACGATGCCGGCCTGCTGGCCGCCGCCGAGGCCGCCCACGAGCGCGACATGACCGTGGTGGCGCTGACCGGCCGCACCGGCGGCAAGCTGGCCGCCCTGCTGCGCGAAACCGATGTGTTGATCAGCGTGCCGCACGACCGCGCCGCGCGCGTGCGCGAAGTCCATGCCCTGGTGCTGCATTGCCTGAGCGACGGCGTGGACGCCCAGTTACTTGGTGAACAGGAGATTCCGCTATGAAGCAAGCAACCGTGAAGACCCCCCGCACCCAGCGCACGCTGTGCACCGTGCTGGCCGCCGCCGCGCTGGCGGCGGGCCTCTCGGCCTGCGCGCCGCTGATCGTGGGCGGCGCCGTCGTGGGCGGCGTGATGGCCATCGACCGCCGCACGGCCGGCACCCAGATCGAGGACGAGGGCATCGAGCTGCGCGCCGCCAATCGCATCCGCGATGCCCTGGGCGACCGCGCCCACGTCAACGTGACCAGCTACAACCGCCAGGCGCTGCTGACCGGCGAGGTGGCCACGCCGCAAGACCGCCAGACGGTGGAGCAGATCGTCTCGCAGGTGGAGAACGTGCGCTCGGTCGTCAACGACCTGGCCGTGATGCCCAGCAGCACGCTGAGCCAGCGCTCCAACGACACCTTCATCACCGGCAAGGTGCGCGCCAGCCTGGTGGACGCCAAGGACATCTCGGCCAATGCCTTCAAGGTGGTGACCGAGCGCAACATCGTCTACCTGATGGGCCGCGTGTCGCAGCGCGAAGCCACCCGCGCCACCGAGATCGTGCGGGGCGTGGGCGGCGTGAGCAAGGTGGTGCGCGTGTTCGAGATCGTCTCGGAGGAGGAACTGCGCCGCATCGCGCCGCAGCCCGCGCCCGTCACCACCGACGCGGCGCCCGCCGGGGGCTGACGACCCGGCCGCTCAGGCCAGGCGCTTGATCAGGCTGGATGTGTCCCAGCGGTTGCCGCCCATTTTCTGCACGTCGGCATAGAACTGGTCCACCAGCGCCGTGACGGGCACGCGAGAGCCGTTGCGGCGGGCCTCGTCGAGCACCAGGCCCAGGTCCTTGCGCATCCAGTCCACGGCGAAGCCGAAGTCGAACTTGCCCTCGACCATGGTCTTGCCGCGGTTGTCCATCTGCCAGCTCTGGGCGGCGCCCTTGCCGATCACCTCCAGCACCTGGTTCATGTCGAGGCCGGCGTTCTGGCCGAAGGCCACGGCCTCGGAGAGCCCCTGCACCAACCCGGCGATGCAGATCTGGTTGACCATCTTCGCCAGCTGGCCCGAGCCGCTGGCGCCCAGCAGCGTGAAGGCACGCGAGAACGCCAGGGCCACGGGCCGGGCCGCGTCGAACGCCGCCGCATCGCCGCCGCACATCACCGTGAGCTGGCCGTTCTGCGCGCCGGCCTGGCCGCCCGAGACGGGTGCATCCACGAACTGCAGGCCCAGGGCCCTGGCGGCGCCGTAGAGCTCGCGCGCCACCTCGGCGGAGGCCGTGGTGTGGTCCACGAAGACCGCGCCCGGCTGCATGCCTGCGAAGGCTCCGTCGGCGCCCAGCGTGACGGAGCGCAAGTCGTCGTCATTGCCCACGCAGCAGAACACGATCTCGGCGCCGGCTGCGGCTTCGCGTGGCGTTGCAGCATGTTTTGGGGCTCTGGCGCTTGCGTATTCTGCGCACCAAGCTATGGATTTGGTAGCGGTGCGGTTGTAGACCGTGACTTCATGGCCGGCCAGCGCGAGGTGCCCGGCCATGGGGTAGCCCATCACGCCCAGGCCCAGGAAGGCGACCTTGCGCGAAGGGATGGCGTCGTAGCTGCGGGGGTTGGTGCTTGGCATGTGGATGTGTCCTGGAGGGGGAAATGAAAACCCGCCCAGAAGGGCGGGCGCGTCGGGAGAGCGGCGTGGGTCAGACGATCGCGAAGTGCTCGGTGCCCTGGGCCAGGTCCGGCGACTTGGCGCGCTGGCTGTTGAGCTTGATCTGCAGGCGCAGGTCGTTGAGCGAGTCGGCGTTGCGCAGCGCGTCCTCGTAGCTGATGACGTTGGCCTCGTACAGGTCGAACAGCGCCTGGTCGAAGGTCTGCATGCCCAGGTTGCGGCTGCGCTTCATGATTTCCTTGATCTCGGACACCTCGCCCTTGAAGACCAGGTCGGCGATCAGCGGCGTGTTCAGCATCACTTCCACGGCGGCGGCGCGTCCCTTGCCGTCTTGCTTGGGGATGAGGCGCTGCGACACCATGGCGCGCAGGTTCAGCGACAGATCCATCAGCAACTGGGCGCGGCGCTCCTCGGGGAAGAAGTTGATGATCCGGTCCAGCGCCTGGTTGGCGCTGTTGGCGTGCAGCGT
>Ga0222421_100263_pt1 | contig 24448 bp, 20 predicted proteins | sample 3A1ome_2_FD_182473 | JGI IMG/M metagenome (GOLD analysis project Ga0222421, IMG submission 182473) | Enriched microbial communities from leaf-cutter ant dump, University of Wisconsin, Madison, United States - 3A150A (version 2) | ecosystem: Environmental > Terrestrial > Nest > Insects nest > Nest... | reverse complement strand
CCGAGCTCGATCTCGCCGTCGCGATCACCGAGGGCATCCCCGTCCGCGACATGGTCCGCGTGAAGCGCGCCATGCAGGGCCGGCACACGCGCCTCATCGGCCCCAACTGCCCCGGCCTCGTCACGCCCGGTCGCGGCAAGGATTCCAAAGGCGGCTGCCGCATCGGCATCGCGCCCGGCTACATCCATCTGAAGGGCCATGTCGGCGTCGTTTCCCGCTCCGGCACCCTCACCTACGAGGCCGTCTACCAGCTCACGCAGAAAAACATCGGCCAGACCACGAGCGTCGGCATCGGCGGCGACCCGGTCAACGGCACCTCGCACCTCGACGTGATCAAGCTCTTCAACGAGGACCCCGACACGCACGGCATCGTGATGATCGGCGAGATCGGCGGCACGGCCGAAGTCGAGGCCGCGCGCTGGATCAAGGATCATTGCAAGAAGCCCGTCGCCGGTTTCATCGCGGGCGCCACCGCTCCCGCCGGCCGCCGCATGGGCCACGCCGGCGCCGTCATCGGCGGCAAGGAAGACACCGCGGCCGCCAAGATCGCCATCCTCAAGGAGTGTGGCATCGAGGTCGCCGCCACGCCCAGCGACATGGCCGACGCGCTCATCCGCGCCGCCCAGGCGCGCGGCGTGACGCTCAGCTGAACTCCCCTCCCGCGCGCCGGTGCCATGGCCGGCGCCGCGGGTCGTCCGCCATGGAAAAACTCTATCCCCAGTCCGCCCTGATTTCGATCCGCCGCCAGGCGATGATCTATAACTGTGCGTGCCCCGCACAGGTCTGCGAGACGATCAGCCACCTGCGGCAGCTGCACGATTACCAGTCGGCCTGCCTCGACGAATCGCCGATGGACCAGATCGTCCACCGCCGCATCGCCCAGGCCGTGGAGATCGCCCACCGCGAGATGGAGACCTGCCTCGACGAGATCCTGCGCATCGAAGGCTGGGATCCGGTCACGTTCGAGATGCCGGCGAGTCTGCAGAAGACCCGCGCGCTGCCCCTGCCGCCTCCGCCGCCGGCCTGAATTCGCCGAAACGGGGCGATTCCTCGACCCGGAGTTCAGGTTAATTTCTTGAAAAAAAGACTGGACGCGCGGGTCGTCCGCTCCACGCTGGCCCTCGCATCAGGAACGAGCCGGCCCTTAACAAGCCGGCTCCGCCAACCGGGCCGGGAGCGGCCACGGTGGATCGGGGGAAACCCCGGATGTGCGCAACCCGCAAGGGAGGCGAACCAAGAACGCTCCCGAAGACGAGAACCGACCTGATGCCCAGGTCGGTTTTTTTGTTTTCAGCCCCTGCTGCGCGATCACTCCAACACAGAACATCACGCACCATGTCCACCCTCGCCAAACTCCCCGGCCTCCGCGTCGACGCGGACAACCCCAACCATCACCTCTGGGACAACCACGGCACGTGGTTCCTCCATTACACGATCCATCCGACCCCCTTCACCAAGGAGCGCATCCGCCGCTCGCTCGGCACGAAGGATGTGCTCGTGGCCCGACAACGACGCGATGCGTTCTTCGCGACGCTCGCCTCGGCGCCCGCCGCCGCTCCGGCCGCCCGCGGCGTCGCCGCCTGAGCCGCCCGCTCGTCATCCTCTCCGGTCCCGGCGTCGTCAGATCGGCCGGGACCGGCTCCGCATTCCGCCCGGCGGTTTTCACCCGGACCGAGGGCAAGGAGGAAACATTTGGGCGTGCGTCGCGTCGCACGGCCTTCACGATGCCCGGACCTTTTTCCGGATGGCACCCGTTTCCGCTCCGTCGTTCATGAAATTCCTGTCCCGGTGGCTGCTCCTCGCCGGTTTCGCGCTGGTCGTTTTCAGCGGCAAGCTCTGGCTGATCGATCGCGCCGGTTCCGATCTGCCCATGTGGGACCAGTGGGACGGCGAAAGCCAGGGGCTGCTGCTTCCGTGGGTCAGCCACAAGCTGACCGCCGCGCACCTGTTCGACTCGCATAACGAACATCGCATCGTGCTCACCCGGCTGACCGTCCTCGGCCTGTTCGAACTCAACGACCGCCAGTGGGACGGACGCGTCGAAGCCGTGGCCGCGATCGCCGTCCATACGCTCTGCGCCGTGGCCTTGCTGCTGCTGGGGCGCCGTTATCTGGATCGCCGGTGGCTCGTCGCGTTGGCAGCGCTGCTGGTCCTGCTCTTCGCCCTGCCGGCGTCGCCGGACAACACACTCGTCGGGTTCCAGATCCAGTTCTACCTGCTGATGCTGTTTTCGCTGCTGCACATCTGGCTCACGCTCCGCTCCGACGTTTTCGACGGGCGCTGGATCGCCGGCCAGGTCTGCGCCGTGCTCACGCTCGGCACGATGGCCTCGGGTTTCCTTTCCTCCGCCGCGGTGCTCGCCGTCCTCGGCTGGCGGCTGCTGCGCGAGCGGCGCTGGACCGGACAGCAGATCGCCGGCGCGGCGATCGCCGCCGCCGTCATCGCCGTGGGTTTCGCCACCCACCACAGCGTGCCGGGCAACGAGCCGATGCACGCGCAAAGTCCCGCCATCCTGCTCGGCGGCATCGCCAAGCTGCTCACCTGGCCGGTGAGACGCCAATGGCTGCCGTGGGCGCTCGCGGTGTGCATCCCGGCCGCGTGCTTTCTGGTGCGCGCCCTGCGGGCCCGGCGGTTGTCCGCGACCGACGCGGTCGCACTCGGCTTGCTCGGCTGGACGCTGCTGCAGTTCGCCGCCGTGGCCTATGGCCGCGGGGCGACGAGTTCGACCAATGTTCTCACCAATCGCTATCTCGATCTCGCCACGATCAATCTCTGCCTCGGACTGATCTTCGTGCGGCAGGAATTTTCCGGCCGCACGCGAGCGATCCTCGCCGCCGCCTGGATCGGCCTCATTGGCTGGAGCCTGGTCCAGCACAGCCGGATCATGTGGCGCGACACCATCGTGCCGAACATCGCGCGCGACGAGCGCCGCCTCGGCCATGTGCGCGATTATCTGCGCACCGGCGACCAAGACCATCTGCTCACGCCGGGACCGGGCGAGATCCCCTACCCGAGCGGCCCGGAAATGGTGAAGCGGCTGAAGCCCGCGGCGGTCCGCGCCTATCTGCCGGCCGGCGTTCGCATGCCGCTCGCGCTCGCGTTCACCGCACCGGCTCCCACGGTCCTGCCCGCAACCCTGCCGCCGCCGCCCGACGCGCTGGCGTTGAGCACCTGGTCGGCCAACGACAATTCCGCCGCGACGTCCTGGCGAACCCGGCCCCAGCCCGCGACGACGCGCCCGATCCTTCGGTTCCATGTCGCCGGAGATCTCGGGCACGACCACCCGGCGCTCCAGCTCGCGGTGAAAAGCGCGGCGGGCGCCGTGTCCGTCCGGCCCGCGTCCGCGCCCGGCGAGCGCTGGACGGCGGTCGAGATCGCGCGGCCGGCCGGACCGTGGTGGATCGAAGCGACCGACGCCGATCCCGCCGGCTGGTTCGCCTTCACGCAGCCGGTCGAGATCGCCCGCGGGTCGTGGCTCGCGGCCCGTCTCACATCCGCGCACGTTTACGTGACCGCGCTCGGCATCCTCTGTCTCGCCGTCGGAGCCGTGTGGTCGAAACGCAACGAAAGCGTTGCCTGACGTCTCCGGCCAACGTCACTCTCCATCGCTGTGGAACGCCCCCAAGCCGTCGCCGACGAGGTCCTCGAACTCACGATCCTCCTGCCCTGTCTCAACGAAGCGGAGACGCTGGCCGGATGCGTCGAGGAGGCGTTGCGCGCGCTGCGCGACCACGGTCTCCGCGGCGAGGTCGTCGTCGCCGACAACGGCAGCACCGACGGCTCGCAGGCGATCGCCACCCGGCTCGGCGCGCGCGTCGTGCCCGTGGCGGAAAAAGGCTACGGCAGCGCGCTCCGCGGCGGGATCGCCGCCGCCCGCGGCCGCTACGTCCTGATGGGCGATTCCGACGGCAGCTACGATTTCTCCCATGCGGACCGCTTCGTCGCGAAGCTGCGCGAGGGCTGCGACCTCGTGATGGGCAACCGCTTCCTCGGCGGGATCCAGCCGGGCGCGATGCCGTGGAAAAACCGCTACATCGGCAATCCGATCCTCTCCGGTCTCGGCCGCCTGTTCTTCCGCTGTCCGGCCGGGGATTTCCATTGCGGGCTGCGCGCGTTTTCGAAGGAGGCCTACGAACGGCTCGACCTGCGCACCACGGGCATGGAGTTCGCCTCGGAGATGGTCATCAAGGCCACGCTCTTCCGTCTCCGCCTCGCCGAGATTCCGACGACGCTGCGGCGCGACGGCCGGAACCGGCCGCCGCATCTGCGTCCGTGGCGCGACGGCTGGCGGCACCTGCGGTTCATGCTGTGGTTCTCGCCGCGGTGGCTGTTTCTCCAGCCCGGACTGGCGCTCATGGCGCTGGGACTTTTGTCCGGCGCGCTGCTGGTCCGCGGACCGCTGGCGCTCGGGCCCGTGACGCTCGACGTGCACACGCTGCTCTTCGCCGCGATCGCCGTGCTCATCGGTTTCCAGTCGGTGACGTTTTCCGTCCTCTCCAAAGCCTTCGCCATCCAGTCCGACGTGCTGCCGCCGGATCCGCGTTTCCGTCGCTGGTTCGACTGGCTCAATCTCGAAAAGGGACTCGTCCTCGGCGGACTCGTCGGCGCGACCGGCCTGGCGCTGTCGGTGCGGGCCGTCGGCCTGTGGGAGCATCACGGCTTCGGCCCGCTCGCGCCGGGCGAACTGCTGCGCTGGGTGATCCCGGGCGGCGTGCTGCTGGCGCTGGGCTGCCAGATCGTGCTCGCGAGTTTTCTGCTCAGCATCCTCGGGCTGTCGTTGAAGCGATGAACGCCCCCGCGCCCGCCGCCCGCCGGCTCCGCGACCGGCCCTGGTTCGCCGCCTGCGTCGCGCTCGTCCTCCTGAAACTCTGGTTCGTGGCGGCGCAACCGGTCGTCGCCGCGGGCGGCGCCGGGCACGACGACCGGCTGTTTCTCAATCTCGCCAACAAGATCCTGTCGCTCGAGTGGCTCGGCCCCTACACGCAGCTCACGCTCGCGAAGGGTCCGATGTATTCGTTGTGGATCTCGGGCACGGTCCTCGTCGGCCTTCCGCTGCCGCTCGCGCAGCACCTGCTCTACCTCGCCGGCTGCGTGCTCGTGATCCGCGCGCTGCGTCCGCACCTGCCGTCCGAGCGCGCCGCCTGCGGGCTGTTCCTCCTGCTGTGGTGGAATCCCATGACCTACGAGATGCCGGTGCTCGGCCGCGTGCTGCGCCAGAATCTCTATACGCCGGAAACGCTGCTCTTCTTCGCCGCTCTCTTTGCGCTGGAGTCGCGCCGGACCGCGACGCTCCGCATCCGGACCGCCTGGGGACTCCTGCTCGGCCTGAGCGGTGCGGCGCTCTGGCTCACACGCGAGGAAAGCATCTGGATCGCGCCGAGCGCGGCGCTCCTGATCGGCGCCGCGGCGTGGCTCTCGTGGCGCGACGGCGGGCGGCTGAAACCGCTGCTCGCACCGCTCGCCGCCGCGACCGTGTGCGCCGCCGCGGTGCTCGCGACGATCTGCACGTTGAACTACCGTTATTACGGCTGGTTCGGCTCGGTGGAATTCCGCGCCCCCGCATTCATCCGCGCCTACGGCTCCCTGCAACGCGTCCAGTCGGTCTCCCGGATTCCCTTCGTGCCCGTCACCGGCGAGGCGCGCGAAAAGCTCTACGCGGCGAGCCCGGCGTTCGCCGAGCTGCGGCCATTTCTCGAAGGCAGGCTCGGCGAGGCCTGGGCTGCCGCGTCGGAATCCGTCACGCACCGGCCCCGCACCGAGCGCGAGATCGCCGGCGGCTGGTTCATGTGGGCGCTGCGCGACGCCGTCGCCGACGCCGGTCACGCCCACAGCGCCCGCGAGGCGCTGGCTTTCTACGCGCGCCTCGCCGACGAGGTGAACGCCGCCTGCGACGACGGCCGGCTGCCGGCGTATCCGCGGCGCGACACGCTCGTGCCCCGCTGGCTCCCGGAGCACGCCGGCCGGCTCGCCGTCGCACTGCCCGAGGCGATGGATTATTTCGTGACGTTCCACGGCTTCTCCGCCTGGCCCCCGCCCAGCAACGGCACGCCGCACATGCTGCGCATGTTCAGCGACCTCACCCGCTGGCCGCTCGCCTCGTCAAAGGAGGCGCCCGAACTCGACCGCCGCCGGCAGGGCGACATCGACGGCTGGCGGATCGCCCCGCTCCAGCTCGTCGGCCGCGCGTATCGCTGGATCGGATTCATCGTCGGCTACGGTGGCCTGGCCGCGTGGGGCTGGCTGGCCGGACGGGCCGTCCGCACCCGCCGGCTGGACTACGGGCTCGTCGCGGCGACGGCCGCCCTCGGCGGCGCGGCCGCGGTGGTGTTGATCAACACGCTCGTGGACGTGATGTCCTTCCCCAATCGCAGCCCGGGCGCCTTCGCCCAGGCCTATCCGCTGCTGCTGCTGTTCGGCGGACTCGCGTGGATCGGACTGCTGGACTCGCGCCGGCGCCCCGCGGTATCCTGAGCGCCCCCGCGCGATGCCGAAGGTTTCCGTCATCACGTCGCTTTTCAACTGCCTGGCCCACACGCAGGCCATGGTGGCGGGCCTGCAGGAGACGCTCCCGCGCGGCCTCGACCACGAGATCATCCTGATCGACGACGGCAGCACCGACGGCACCCGCGCCTGGCTCGCCACGCTCGGCCCGCCCTTCCGCGTGCTGCTCAACGAACGCAATCTCGGCTTCGGCGCGTCCAACAACCGCGGGGCCGCGCTCGCGTCCGGCGATCTCCTCCTGCTGCTCAACAACGACCTGATCCTGCCGCCCGGCTGGCTCCCGCCGCTGCTGGCGGCGCACCGGCGGCTCGGCGACCGCGCCGGACTCGTCGGCAACGTGCAGCTCGCCGCCGCCACCGGTGCGGTCGACCACGCCGGCATGCGCGTCGGCCTCCACGGCAAGCCCGAGCACATCCGCGAGCAGCGTCCGGCCCCGGGACGCGCCTTCGCCCCGGTGCGCCGCGTCGCCTTCCTGACCGGCGCCTGCCTGCTGGTTTCGTCGGCGCTCTGGCGGCGGCTCGGCGGTTTCGACGAGACCTTCGTCAACGGCTGCGAAGACGTGGATCTCTGCCTGCGCGCGCGCGCCGCCGGTCAGGTCAACGCCGTCGCGCTGCGCAGCGTCATCCGTCATCACATCAGCCCTTCGCCCGGCCGGAATCTGCACAACGAGCAGAACAGCCGCCGGCTGCTGCGCCGCTGGGGCGGCGAACTGGCCCGGCTCGGCGCCCGCCGCTGGTGCCGGGACTATCTGGTCCGCGAATGGACCGGCGCGCACGCCGCCGCCGATCATGCGCAGGCGGGAGCCGCGCTGCTCTACGCCCTGCATCTGCGTGCGACGCCGCCGGCCTTCGCGCTCGCCGGCATGCACGCCGCCCTCGCACGCGAGTTCGCCCGCTGGGATCACATCCTCCCGCCGGAGACGGCCGCATGAACGCGCCCGCCGACACAGCCGGGCTCGCCAAACGACACGAGGCACATTCATCTCGGAGGCCGAGTCGCATCTCCGGTCCCACTGCGTCCGACTCCCGCTGATTTTCCCATGCATGTCCGGCATCCGTCGCCTGTCCCCGACAACCCGACCTGGCGCAGTCCCCACTGCTCCGGCTTGGCTTGCGACACCTTTGCGCCCGACTCCGTCTGGCTGCGGGAGCGCGCGGTCCTGGAGCTCTCGCCCGATCTGGACATCCGTTCGGTGACGTTGCACGGCGAGGTCCGCGCGCATCCGGACGCGCGTCGGTTCGACGTCGCCGCTCCCGTGCTGGAATGCCGCATCGACGGCCAGCTCGCCGGCACGTGGTCGGATCTCGCGCCCGGGCCGTTCGAGCTGACGCTGCCCATCCCGGCGGACGCCGCGCGTCGCGGCGCGCGGATCGAGCTGCGCCACACCGGCACCCGCCTCGCCAACGCCCTCGCCTGGCTCGGCCGCGTCACCCGCATCGGCCCGCTTCAGCGCTTCCGCAGCCAGCCGCAAAGCCGGCAGCGGCGGTTTCTTCGCGTCACCGCGGGCGGGGACGAGACGCTGTTCGATTTCTCGCTTCGCCCCGTTCCCTACGCCCACGAATTCGTCCGCCGCCACACGCTCTACGGCCTCAATGTCGTCGGTTTCCTCACGGCCGATCTCGGGGTGGGCGAATCGGCCCGCTGCATGGTGCGGGCCGCCGATGCAGCGGGCCTGCCGGTCGCACCGGTGGCCGTCCGGTTTCCCTGCAACAGCCGCCTCGGCGACGACACGTATCGCGACCGGCTCGTCGAAGCCAATCCGCATCCGGTCAACGTATTTCACATCGACGCCCCCTCGGCCCGCGAGATCGATCCCCATCACGGGCCGGCGTTCCGGGCCGGAAAATACAACATCGGTTATCTCGCGTGGGAGCTCCCCGAGTTTCCCGAAGCGTGGATCGGCACTTTCGATTACCTCGACGAAATCTGGTGCCCGAGCCATTTCGTCAGCGACGCGATCTCCCCAAAATGTCCCCTGCCGGTGGTCGTCATGCCGCATGCGATTTCGTTTGCCCGGCCGCAGGGCGATTTCCGCGCCCGCTTCGGGCTGCCGGCGGACCGGTTCCTGTTTCTCTTCCTCTACGATTTGAACTCGTTTTCCGCCCGCAAGAATCCGCAGGCGGTGATCTCGGCGTTTCGCGCGTCCGGTCTCGCCGGCCGGGGCGCGGCGCTCGTCATCAAGGTCCACAACCACGCCGCCCATCCCGGCGAGCTGGCCGCCTTGCAGGCCGCCGTGCGCGATCTGCCGGATACGGTCCTGATTTCGGAGACGCTCTCCCGCGCCGAGATCTACCAGCTCGAGTCGGCCTGCGACTGCTTCGTGTCGTTGCACCGCTCCGAGGGTTTCGGCCTGGCCGTGGCCGAGAGCATGTATCTGGGCAAACCCGTCATCTCGACCGACTGGTCGGCCACCGCCGAATTCGTCACCACCGCCACGGGCTGCCCCGTCGACTGCACATTGACGACGCTCACGGAGACGCACGGCCCCTACGCCGCCGGCCAGCGCTGGGCCGAGCCCGATCTCGCGCACGCCGCCGACTGGATGCGCCGTCTCTTCGCCGATCGCGCGCTCGCCGCCCGGCTCGGCGCCGCCGCGCGCACCGCGATCGAGACGCGGTTTTCCCCGCAGCGCATCGGCGCCCTCTACCGCCGGCGGCTGGAAACCATCGCCATGTCGCACGATTGAAACGATGACGCCCGCGCTGCCCGCCAGTCACCGTCCGCCGCCTCGTTTTTTCCGCTTCGCCGCTTCCGGCGCGTCCGCTACTGGTTGATACGATGACGAAAGTCTCCTTCATCACGTCGCTCTATAATTGTCTCCCGTTCACCCGGGAAATGGTCGCCAGCCTCGCGGCCACGCTGCCGCGCGACCTCGACTGGGAACTGATTCTGATCGACGACGGCAGCACCGACGGCACCCGCGACTGGCTCGCCTCGCTCACGGCCCCGATCCGCGTCGTGCTCAACGAGCGCAACCTCGGCTTCGCCGGCTCCAACAACCGCGCCGCCCGGCTCGCCGGCGGCGAGTTCCTTTTCTTTCTCAACAACGATCTCGTGCTGCTGCCCGGCTGGTTCGAGCCGATGCTCGCCGCCTTCGACCGCTGCCCGCAACCCGGCCTGATCGGCAATCTCCAACTCGTCCACGCCACCGGGAAACTCGATCACCGCGGCGTGAAATTCGATCCGCTGCGCCGGCCGTTTCACGATCAGGCCGCGTGGCCGTGGACCGGGCGCGCGCCCTACTCCCGCTACCGCGCCGTCACCGCCGCCTGCTGCGCCGTGCGGCGCGCCACGTTTCTCGAGGCGGGCGCGTTCGACGAGGCGTTCCGCAACGGTTACGAGGACGTCGATCTCTGCCTGCGTCTCGAGCGCTTCGGCTTCCGGAACTACGTGGCCAACCGCAGCGTCGTCCGGCATCGCGTCAGCAGTTCGCCCGAGCGCTTCACCGCCGAGACGGCCAATCTGCACCTGTTCCTGCATCGCTGGGGCTGGCCTCAGCGGCCGCCCACGGCGCGCTGGCTCGGCTATTGTTACCTGCATCGCTACTGGCTCACGCCGTGGCGCTACAACGGCTCCAAGCTCCTGCTCGCCTTCGCCCGTCTCATCACCAACCGGCTGTGCGACGTGCTGATCAAGCGCTGGAACATCAAGGGCGCGGTCACGTAAACCTCCCGCCGTTTCCGCACGCGCAACCGCCAGGCGCGGACCGCGGACGCCTCACTTCGCCACTTCCGCCGCCTCGCGCGTCACCAGCGTGAGGGTGAGATTCCGCACGCTGAACGCGATGGGACGCCGGGCGTCGCCGAGCGGCGGTGCATCCGTGTCGAATGTCACCACGCTCCGCCCCGGCGGCAACGGCACGGCCCGGACATGAACGTCCACCGGCTCGCCCGGCCGGAGTGCCACCTCCGTCAGCGCGCTCCCGGCCGCTCGCACCGTGACCCGCCGGGCGTCCTTGGCGCGGAGCCGGAAAGCGAGGTCCACCTGCGTCGCAAACGGCTGCGGATTCCATACCGCGATGCTCGCCGGACCGGTGCTCCAGCGCCAGTGCTCCAACAGGGACTTTTCGGGCGGCAACCAATGCTCGTCGAACGCCACGCGCACGGAGCGGCCGCCGTCCGCCGTCGTGCGCAGCGCGCGCGGCCCCTCGATCGAGACGCTGTCCGGTTGCGGCGGATCCACCATCAACGGCGTCAGCAGCATCGTCAGGTTGCCCAGCACCAGCAGCAGGAACCATCGTTTCCCCGAGCGCGGCACCAGGATGTTGAACGCCAGCGCCATCGGCAGCAGCACTCGCGAGGCCGCGCCTGGAAAACCTTCCCACACGGCATCGCCGAGAAACGCCATCAGGGTCGCATAGGCCGCACCCAGCCGCCACCAGGGCGATTCCCATCGCGGTCGCAAGGCGAAGAACAGCCACTGCGCCGACAGCGCAGTCAGCACGAGCAGGCTCCACGCGCCCACCCGCACCTGTGACGAGCACAGGTCGGCGATCGCCGCCTGCCAGCGATGGACATAGCCGGCCAGCGGCCAGTCGAAATTGCGCGCGCCGGCATTCGCCCCACTCCCGATCCATTGATGCAGCACCAGCATCCAGAGCACGACAGGCGCGACGATCAGCGCCCATCGCAGCACCGCTCGCAGCCAGTCCCGGCCCGGGCGTGGCGAATCCGGGGCGAAGATGGCTCCGGCCAGCACGTTGGTTTCCTTGCCCAGTCCGGAAAGGCCCAGCACCGCGGTGGCAAGCCAGGGTCGGCGGGCTTCCGCCAGAGCCATCGCGACCGCGATCAGCAGAAGACTGGGACCGTCCAGCAGCGAGCCTCGCACGCTGGCACAGAGTCCAAAGCACAGCAGCACGCCGGCCCACCTCAGGTAATGATCGAAACTCGTCGCGGGAAACCAGCGCAGCAGCAGGGCCGCGAGCAGCAGCCAGCAGATGATGTTCTGCAGCGAGTAGACGTGGAGCGCACGCACGGGATCGCCGAGGGCGAAGGCATAAGCGGTCCAGGAAAACAGGATACGCCGGGCGCGGTAGGGCAGATTGTCCACCGCCTTCTTGATCGCGCGGTCGCCCAGCCGCGGGTGCATCGCGATCTGCGCGTAGAACTGACCGTCATATCCGACGGAATCCGACATGATGAAGTGATCGACGGCATGAAGCTCCGGCAGGGCCCGCGCATCGTTCTTGCCGCCGAACATGACCAGGTAGGTGAACCCCTCTCCCGGGATGTAGAACTGCGCGCAGACCCAGAGGAACAACGCGACCGTCGCCCCATACGCAATCCGCACGGCCCGGATGCGGAAGTGGTTGAGGTCTGGCATGCCGTGAGAGGCCAGTGACGCCGCCTTTTGGCTGCAAGAAATAACTGGTTCACCCCGGAATTCGCACCATCGACACAACGCCCCGGTCGCCCGACCCCGCGGCCGGCCGGCGCCCTCTGCTCCCCACCCATGTCGCCGAGTCTTGCACGAGACCGCCCGCCTGGTCGATGATTCCGCCCCGTCCTCATGCGAGCCCCCACTGCCGCAGCCATCGCCAACCTCGCGCCTCGCCCGCGATGCGCCTGAGTTTCCTCACCGCGCTTTACAACTGCCTGCCCCACACGCAGGCAATGCTCGCCTCGCTGCGCGCCACGCTCCCGCGCGATCTCGACTGGGAACTGATCCTCGTCGACGACGGCAGCACCGACGGCACCCGCGACTGGCTCGCCACGCTTCCGGTCGAAGGCGGACGCATCCGCTTTCTCCTGCAACCGGACAACCGCGGTTTCGCCGCCGCCAACAACCGCGCCGCCGCCACCGCGACAGGCGACGTCTTCGCGCTCCTCAACAACGACCTCGTGCTCGCGCCCGGCTGGCTGGAGTCGATGGTTCGGGCGCTCGAGGCGCGGCCGGACGCCGCCCTCGTGGGCAACGTGCAGACGATCGCCGCCACCGGCGCGATCCATCACACCGGACTTTTCATCAACGCCCGCGGCAAACCCGAGCACGATCGCCGCCGGCCCGCCGCGACCGACGGCATCCGTCCGGCCGTCGCCGTCACCGCCGCGTGCGCCCTGGTGCGCCGCGAGGTTTTCGTCCGGCTCGGCGGCTTCGACGAGGCGTTCCGCAACGGTCACGAGGATGTCGATTTCTGCCTGCGCGCCCGCGCGGCCGGCCTGCGCAGCTGCGTCGCGCTCGACAGCACCGTCGCGCACCACGTCAGCGTCTCGCCCGGCCGCGGAAACGCCAAGATCGTCAACGCCGCGCGCAGCATGAACCGCTGGCGCGACGCACTGCCGGCCCTCGCCGGCGAGGCGTGGTGCGATCCGCATCTGCGCCCGGTCTGGGAACGCCGGCTGCCGTGGCCCGCGCGACTGCGGACGCTTGTTTACCGACCGGACCGCGCGGACGCGGCGCGTTTTCCCGCCTGGCTCGAGGCCGGCGTGCGGCACCGCATCGCGCGGCAGCTTGCGCGCTGGTGCCGCGAACTCGGCGGCACGCTGCCGGCATGACCATGACGCCCGCCTTCGCCATCGACCTGACCGCCGCGGCTGCAACGCCGGCGGTGTTCGCCCTGACCGCCGCGCTCGGTCCGCTGGCGCTGCCGGTGTTTTTCGACGACGTGCGCGATCACTGGCGGCTGGCCGGGGCGGACGATCTCGCGCGGCTCGCCCGGCCTCCCGGCCGACTCGCCGGCTGGAGCGATCGGCTGCGCCGCCTCACCGGCCGCGCGCGCGGCCGGCCGCTGCCCGAGGAATGTCTCGGCTTCATCGAGCCCGGACTTTTTTCGGCGGAGGTCGCGCGCGCGCTGCCCGCGTTGTTCGCCTCGGTCCGCGGTCCGCGCGTCGCGCGGCTGCATGCGCTGAGTCCCTTGCAGCATCCGGAATCCGCGCCGCCGGCGCTCGTCGCCCGGCTCGCGGCCTATGCGCATGAACTGCGGACGTTCGACGGCATCGTCGCCGATTCCGAGGACGCGTGCGCCGAGCTGCTCGACTACTGGCGCTGGCTGGGATTTTCCGCATCGCCGCCGGTCGTCGCGCTCGCGGCCGAAAACCCGTCCGACCTGATCGCATGGATACAAAGCCTGCCCGCCCGCTGATTCCCGCCGCGCTGCTCGCGCTGTGCCTCGCGGTCGCGGCCGTGGGCGTCGCCTGGCCGGCGTGGGACATGTTCACCGCGAAACGCCGGCCGATGCTGCAGGGCGTGGACGACAGTTTCTACTATTTCTGGCTGCCCTCGGTCGTGATCGACCGCGATCTCGACTTCACGAACCAGCTCGAGCGCTGCGAGACCGTCACGGCCGCCGCCCGCGATCAGGCGTTCGCCCAGCCCCGCACGCCGACCGGCCTGCTGCCGAACAAGTATCCGCCCGGCTGGGCGCTCGGCAGCCTGCCGTTCTTCCTCGCGGCGCACGTCGGCGCGCCGGCGGACGCGACGGGGTTCGAGCCGCGTTACCTGGTCGCCGTGTGGCTGGGACAGCTCCTCTACGCCGCGGCGGGGCTCTGGTGCGCGGTCAGGATCGCGGCGCGCTTTTTTCCGCCGCGGACGGCCGCGATCGCCGTGCTCGGCGTCTGGCTCGCGAGCCCGCTGGTGTATTACCAGTCGGCGCGGCTCTCGATGAGTCACAGCCAGGTGTTCGCGCTCGCGGCGGCCGCGACGTGGCTCGCGCTGCGCATCGCCGACGGCGACGACCGCCGGCGCACCTGGGGGCTGCTCGGACTTTGCGGCGCGCTGCTCGTGGTGACGCGCAACGTCGCGCTCGTCTATCTCGCCTGGCCGGCCTGGATCGTGGTGCGGCGGCTGCGCTCGGTGCGGACCGCGGCGTGGTTCGTGCCCGGCGCGGCCGGGCCGGCGGCCGTGCAGCTCGCCGCGTGGAAACGGCTCTACGGATCGTGGCTGGTCTACTCCTACGGCGAGGAACGGTTCGACTTCGCCCGCTGGCACACGGCCGAGGTGCTGTTTTCGCCGCGGCACGGCTGGTTCTACTGGCATCCGCTGCTGCTCGTCGCGCTCGCGGCCTTCGCCGTCTGGGCCGTCCGGCGGCCGGTGGGACGCGCCGGACTCGTCTCGCTGGCGGCGATCGTCGCATTGAACTCCGTGTGGCCGGCATGGTGGCTCGGCTCTTCCTTCGGCAACCGCGGATTCGAAGCCGCGACGCTGTTCGCCATGATCGGCGGCGCTGTGCTGTGGCAGTCGACGGACGCGCATCCGCGCCGGCGCGTCGCGCTCGCGGCGCTGGCGTCGGCCGCCATCGCGTGGAATCTCATGCTGCTGGCGCTGTTTCTCACGCGGCGGATTTCGCGCGACGAAGCGGTCACGCACGCCGGGATGCTGCAGGCGTTCGGAAGCTGGATCGCCGGCGGCCGCTGAATCGCGCCAACGGCTTTCGGTTTGCGTCGGAAGCGTGCGAACTTCTACGGTGCGCGCGCCCATGGCGCTTTCATTTTTCTCGAAGGAACGAAAAGGAATCATCTCCCGCTGCCGCGACGACTACGCGACGAAGATGCGGCTGCGGTATGCGCCGTATTATCATGCGATGGAGGCGCAGCAGGGCACGACGGTGAAGCTCGACGGCCGCGAGATGATCATGCTCTCGAGCAACGATTACCTCGGCCTGTCCTTCCATCCGAAGGCGATCGAGGCCGGCCGCGCCGCGATGCTCAAATGGGGCACGAGCACGACCGGCGCGCGCCCGTCCAACGGCTCGCGGCGCTATCATCTCGAGCTCGAGGAAAAGCTCGCCGCGTTTCTCGGCCGCGAGGCCTGCCACGTCCACGCGGCCGGTTATCTCTCGTGCCTGGCCGGCGTGGCGTCGTTCGCCCAGAAGGGCGACGTCATCTACGCGGACAAGAACATCCACTCGTGCCTGTGGGACGGCATCCGGCTGTCGCACGCGACGGTGGAGCGGTTTTCGCACAACAATCCCGACGACCTGCGCGGCGTCATCGCGGCCACGGCCACCGCCGCCCCGAAGATGCTCGTGATCGAGGGCGTGTATTCGATGGAAGGACACATCGCGAAGATGGCGGAGCTCACGCAGATCGCGGAGGACAACGCCTGCTTCACCGTGGTCGACGACGCGCACGGCTTCGGCGTGCTCGGCCGGCAGGGCCGCGGCACCGTGGACCACTTCGGCGTCAACGACCGCGTGGACGTCCTGTGCGGCAGCCTCTCGAAATCGCTGTCGAGCACCGGCGGCTTCATCGCCGCCTCGCGCGAACTGATCGAGTATCTGCGCTCGCATTCGAAGCAGACGATCTTCAGCGCCGCGATCAGCCCGGCGCAGGCCGCGGTCGCGCAGGCCTCGCTCGAGATCATGCAGACGGAGCCGCAACATCTGGAACGGCTGTGGGCCAACACCAGGAAATACCGCGCGATCCTGCAGAATCTCGGCCTCGACACCTGGGGCAGCGAGACACCGGCCGTGCCGATCGTGCTCGGCTCTAAGGAGCGCGTGTATCCGTTCTGGCAGGCGTTGATGGAGAAGGGCGTCTTCACCGTCATGTCGATCGCGCCCGCCGTCCCCGCCGGCAAGGATCTCATCCGCACCGCCGTCTCCGCGATGCACACCGACGAACAGCTGGAAAAGATCGCCGACGCCTTCGCCTACGCCGTGAAGCGGATGTGATCCCGCCCGGCCGCTAACCCAGGCCGGCGCGCAACCGGCGCGCCGCCTCCGCCCAGGTCGGCAGCGGTCGCGCCGCCGCTTCCGCCGCGAACCGGGCGACGAGGTCCGGCTCGGTCAGCACGCGGCGCAGCGCCGCGATCCAGGCCGTGCGATCGTCGACCGCCACGGCCAGGCAGCCGCCGCCGTCCGCGTTTTCCCGCAGCACCGGCAGGTCGCTGCACACGCAGGGCACGCCGTGCCAGAGCGATTCGAGCAGCGGCAGGCCGCAGCCCTCGGCGATCGTCGGACAAAGCGTGGCCGTCACGGTCGCGTAAAGCCCGGCGAGCACGGCATCGGACGCCGCTTCATGATAACGCAGCCCCGGAAAACGCTTCCGCAGCGCCTTGATCCGCGCGACGAGCGGCGGCCCGAAATGCGGATTCACGCGGCCGACAAGGTGCAGGTCGAAGGTCAGTCCCTCGCGCCAGAGCGCTTCGGCCGCGTCGAGCAGGAGCGCCTGGTTTTTCCGCGGTTCGAGGATGCCGACGCACAGCAGGCCGGGCGACGCCGCAGCCGGGCGCGACGTCACGCGCGGCGCGCGGTCGAGATCAGCGCCGAGCGGGAGCATATCGACCGGCGGGACGGACGCGAGGCCCAGCCACCGCCAGTAGCCCAGCAGTTCGTCGCGACTCGCCTCCGAGATCGCCCAGATGCGCTCGAACTCCGCGAGTTGCTTCAGGTAGGCCGGATGACGCGCGACGCTGTGCGGCCACGTGATGTGCGGGTGTTTCAGCGGGATCGCGTCGGCGAAGATCGCCACCGTCCGGCAGCGGCGCGCACGCACGAAAGCGCCGAAGCCCGGCCGCTCCGCCTCGGAAAAAAGTTCTCCGGTGACGAACCAGTCCGCCGGCGCCGCACGGTCCCGCACCTGCGTCCAGGTCGCGGGCTGCGCGTCGGCGCCGAGTTCCTCCTTCAGGCGCGCGCTGAGCCGGTTGAGCCCGGACTTGTGGCGCGCCGCGCCGGCTTTGGTGACGTCGAACCAGATCATGGCGCGATCGCGCGATGGAAATGCCCGCGGAGCCGCTCGGCGTTCTTGTGCGCGTCGAAGCTCTCCTCGACCCAGCGCCGCGCGGCGGCGCGGAGCCGCTCCGCCAGATCGTCGTCGACCGACAGCCGGCGCAGCGCCTCCACCCACGGCTCGGGCGCCTCGGCGGCGAGCACCAGACCGGTGACCTGGTCGGCGATCGCCTCGGTGGTGGCCGCGGCCGGCGAGGTGACGACCAGCGTGCCGATCGACATCGCCTCGGGGATGACGTTGGGCAGGCCGTCGCGGTCGCCGCTCGGCGCGATCACGCCGGTGTGCAGGAGCACGTCGGCCCACTCGAGCTGCGTCCACACCTCGTGCTGCGGCAGGTGCCCGGCGAACGTGATCCGCGCGCCGACGCCGAGATGGCCGGCGAGCAGTTCGAGCGATCCGCGCAGCGGGCCGTCGCCGACGATCCGCGCCTCGAACTCCACGCCCGCGGCCTGGAGCGCGGCGTAGATGCGGAGCTGGTGGTCGAGGCCTTTCTTCTCCACGAGCCGCGCGACGCAGACGAGGCGCAGCGGCCGGCGGCTCGCGTGCAGCGGCTTGAACGCCGGCAGCCGGTCGAGGCCGCGGCGGATGCACACGATCCGGTCCGCCGGCAGCCCGCGCTCGATGAGCGTGGCGCGGGCCATGTCGGTCGAGGTGTGCACGAAGGCCGCAGGTCGGAGCTTCTCGAGCAGCCACCAGTCGCCGCCGTGCTCATAGATGTCGTAGGCGTGGGCCGCCGCGCTGAAACGATGGCCGTCGAGCCGCCAGAGCAGCCACGCCGCCGTCGCGGGCGCGCCGCCCCAGGCCGCATGGATCAGCGCCGGCGGATTCCTCCGGAACTCGCGCGCGAACAGGCAGGCGAAGCCGGCGCCGAGCATGTTTTCCCAGAAGTTCAGCCACGACGGCGCGCGACGCGTCCACAGCCCGTGCAACAATTCCTTCAATACGTCAGGCCGCCGCCGCGCCTCGAGCGGGATCCACCACAGCAGCGTGAGCAGCCGCCATTTGTTGAACCGCGCGACCGGCAGGCCGCGGAAGGAACCGCCGCCGCCCCAGAGCGAATAGAGCCGCATCGGCTGGCCGTGGGCGCGCATCGCGGCGATCTCACGCTGGAGAAACGTCTCCGTGGGCTTGGGAAACGTGGTGAACAGATACGCGATGACGGGAGCTTCGGTCGGCAAGGTCGCGCCAGCATGGGCCGGCCGTCCGGCGCCGCAAGACCGCGGTGGCCCGACGCGCCCCGCGCCTCACGCAAACGGCGTGGTGGAGGCCGAGACGCCGTAGGCGTAATTGCCCGGAGGAAACGGCCGCCGCTTCAGCCGCGCGCCGGCGACCTCGTTGCCGAGGGCGACGAGTTCGTCGATCACGATCGTGGGATCCTCCTCGTAGCGCAGCCGCAGGAAGCGCTCGCGCGCCGCGGCGTAGCGCGCCGGCTCCGCCATCCAGCGGTCGATCAGCGCGGCGAACTCGGCGCCGCTCTCGACCTTCGGGGAATCGGCGCCGTTGCGGAAAAATTTCCACGTGAGCGATTCCTGCGGCATGATCCCGCCGAAGGCGTTGAAGACGATCGGGCACCGGAAATGAAGCGCCTTCGCGCAGGTCGTGGTGCCGCCGCGGGTGACGATCGCGTCGCTCACCTGCAGGTGCAGGTGCACGATCTCGGAATAGCCTTCGATGTAGCAGTCGAACTCGGGATGGTTCGCACGCCAGTGGATGAGCTGGTTGTAGGCGTCCTTGTTGCGTCCGCAGATCACGATCGCCTGGACACGGTCGGCATGGCGCAGGAGCGCGGCCAGGAGGTCGAAATGATTGTGCGCACCGTTGCTCCCCGTCGCGAGGAACACGGTGAACTTGCCCGCCTCCAGCCCGAGATTCTCCGTCAGGAAGATCTTCCGGTCCGCCGGGCTGAGCACCTCGAGGTGGCCGCGCGGCGCCATGAGCGAGCCGCGCACGAGCGCCCGATCCGGGGGGATGCCGCGCTTCACGGCGAAGTCGCGCGCCGTCGCGGTCCGCGAGATGTAGCGGTCGACGGTGGGCTCGATCCAGTTGCGCGAATAGCCCCAGCCGCCCGAAAACTCGCCGCAGTAGGTCGCGCAGCGCACGTTCTCCGCGCCGAGCACCTTCCGGGCGGTCGGGAAATAGCCGCGATTGAGGCAGTCGTGCACGCTGAAGACGAGATGCGGCCGGTATTCGCGCAGCACCGCGAGGTAGTAGCCGCGGCCGAAGGAGACCGAGCGGCGGTTCAGGAAACTCAGCCCCTCGATGAGCGCGTAGTAGAGCTTGTGCAGCCAGGGGGCGACGCGCTGGATGCTGTTGTAGAGGTTCACCCCGACGCGGTTCACGACCGAGGATTTCTCCAGCATCCGCTCGATGCGGACGTCGACCTCGTGCCGGTAGAGCTGGAAGCACCATTCGGCGAACGCCTCGGCGCGGGCGTCGTGGCCGCCGCCGGTGCTCGAGGTGAGCACGAGTATCCGGAGTTTCGACACGTCAGCGGATCCCGAAATAGAGTCCCGCGACGGCGCGGCGCAGCGGGACCGGGGCCAGGCGCGCGAAGAGCGGCGCGAGGCGGGCTTGGAAGAACGAGCCCGAGCGCACCAGGCCGGATCGGCCGCGCCGGAGCGCGCGGCGGAGGTCGGCGGCCGCGCGCGACGGCGGGGGGGCGGACCGGAGATTTTTCTCCAGCACCGACCAGATGCGAAGCAGACGGGCGTCGGACACGAGCCCGCCCGGGGACAGGGTTTGCATGGCGCGGTTGAAATCGGTCCGGTAGTCGCCCGGACGGAAGTCGATGACGGTGATCCCCGTGCCGCGGGTTTCAACGACGAAACTCTCGCTGGCCGCGGCGAGCCCGGCCTTGGCGACGTTGTAGCCCGTCATGCAGGGCAGCGGAAACTCCACCGCCAGCGAGGCGACATTGACCAGGCAGCCGCGCGGCGGGCCGTCCGTCCGCGCGCGAAATCCCCGCAGCGCCGCATGCGCGAGCCGGAGCGTCGTCGTCAGCATCGCGTCGATCTGCGCCCGCCACACCGCGAAATCGGTCGCGGCGAAATCGCCGAAGACGCCAAAGCCGGCGTTGTTGATCACGAGATCGAAGGTGCCTCCGGCCTCCCGCGCGGCCGCGTGGAAGGCGGACTCGGCGCCGGCCGGATCGGACAGATCGAGCGCGACGGGATGGAACCGCCCGGGAAACGCCTCCGCCAGTCCCGCCAGCCGTTCCGGCCGGCGGGCCGTGCCCCAGACCTGCACGCCGTCGGCGAGCAGCATCGCGGCGAATGCCTGGCCCAGGCCGCCGCTCGCGCCGGTGAGGAAGGCCGTGCGAGGCCACGCGGAGACGCGGGAAGAGCTCACGGCGGACGGTCCTCAGCCCACGCGCTTGAAAAGCAGCGCCACGTTGGCGCCGCCGAAGCCGCTGCTGTTCTTCATCACCACGTCCGGCGCGACCGGCTGCGTGGCGCGCAGGATGGCGAGTCCGTCGCAGGCCGGATCGAGCTGTGTGATGTGCGCCGATCCCGGCGTGAAGCCTTCGCGGATCGCCAGCGCGCAGAACGCGCTCTCCATCGCGCCCGCCAGCGAAAGCCCGTGGCCGGTCAGCGCCTTCGTGCTGCTCACAGCCGGGCGGACCGCGGCATCCTTGAACACGGACTTGAGGGCGCGCGCCTCCGAGACATCGCCGATCAGCGTCGAGGTCGCGTGGGCGTTGACGTAGTCGACCTGCTCCGGCGCGATCCGCGCGGACCGCAGCGCGCGCGTCATCGCCGTGGCCGAGCCCTCGCCCTCGGGATGGGAGATGGCGACGTTGTAGCCGTCGGAGGCCTGGCCCCAGCCGAGCACCTCGCAATAGGGTGTCACGCCGCGGCGCGCCACCTCCTCCTCGGTCTCGAGCACGAGCACGGTGCCGCCGCCCGTGCCCACGAAACCGTCGCGCGCGACATCGAAGGGCCGCGAGGCGAGGTTCGGATCGGATTGCAACGAGAGCGTGCGCATGCCGGCAAACGGCAGGATCGCGTCGGTGTTTCCATCTTCGCCGCCAACGACGAACATCCGCTTCTGCCGGCCGAGCGCGATTTCGTCGAACGCGAAGCCGAGCGCGTGCGCCGACGAGGCGCAGGCCGACGAGAAGCCGCAGGACGAGCCGAGGATCTTGAAGGCCGCGACGAGGTTGAAATTCAGGGTGCCGACGATCGAGGCGACGATCCCGAGCGGCGAGCAGCGCATCACGCCGACTTTTTTCAACCGGTCGTGGTGATAGTTCGTGAGCATCGGCGAACCGCCCGACGCGGCGTGGAGACCGGTGTCGGGATTAGAGATGTCCTCCGGCGCGAGGCGCGCATCCTCGATCGCCTGCGTCATCGCGCAATGGGCGAAGAGCCCGTGCGGCGCCATCGTGCGGAGCAGCTCGCGCTTGATCCTGTAGCGGGCGGGAAACGTCCAGTCCTCCGGGTCGACGGAATCGGTCGCGAACCCCTTCACGGTGCCGACGACCTTGCAGGGGACGTCGGGCGTCTGGAACGGCGGATACGACTCGAAGCCGTGCCGCAGCTCGCGGAGATTTTTGGCAACGGTGACGGCATCGTTGCCGATGCTCGTGACGAATCCTAGGCCGGTGATGAAAACGCGAGGCATGCAGGGTGGCGGACGGCTCGCGACACGTATCACCCGGAACGGGCCGGGTCGCGGCTGGGTTGCTTGAGGCCGGCCAGCAAAACCAGCCGGTTCCAACCGGTCAACGCGGGACACCGCCGGATGCGAAAAAAAGCGGCGGCCGAAAACGGCCGCCGCCAGCGGGAGCGATATCCGAGCGTGGCGTCAGGAATTGACCGCCGGACGCAGCGTCGCGTCGTCCGCGGCCGGCGCGGGAGGCTCGGCCGCCGGGACCGGCTGCGCGACCGCATCGGCGAAGCCGAAGGTAAGCGTGATCTCCTCGGCGATCGCCGCCTTCTCCTGCCCGACGCGGATGACGCCTTCGAAGGTCGCGAGCGGCATCTTCATCCGCTTCGCCTTGATCGAGAGGGAAAGGATGTCGCCGGGCTTGCACACGCGGTGGGCGCGCACGCCCTCGCAGCCGGTGAAGAAAATCGTCTGCGGGTTCACCACCTTGCCCGGCTCGGAGACGCCGCCTTCGAGCAGGAACAGGACCGCCAGCTGGCCGAGCGCCTCGAGCATGATCGAGGCGGGCAGCACGGGGTTGTTCTTGAAATGCCCCTGCAGGAAAAACTCCTGGCCGCTGATCTTGTATTTGCCGTTGGCGCCGCTGGAGCTCACCGAGGCCTCGTTGAGAAAAAGGAACGGCGGCTGGATCGGCATCACCGCCCCGATCTGCTCGATCGGGATGAACTTCGTCGGCTTCGGCAGCGGCAGGCCGCGAATCTTGCAGTCGATGAAGGTCTTCACGTCGCCGACCGTGCGCAGGTTGCGCAGCTCGTCGTTGTTGATGGAGAGCTGGAGCGTCTCCTCGACGAGGATGACGATCTCCATCATCGTTAGCGAATCGATCCCGAGGTCCTCGATCAGGCGGAGATCGTCGTCGGCATCCTTCAGCTTCGTGCGCAGGTCGGGCTCGACGAAACGCTCGACGATGCCGATCACCACCGCCGGCATGTGCTCGGGATTCCCCGTCTTCCGAAACTGCACCGCGGCCTCGAAGGTCGAAGGCGAGCAACGCTTGAGCGACTCGCGCAGGGCGGCCTCGTCTTCGGGGGTGAATGTTTTCGCCAGGACAGGAAACGGTTTGTCGCTGCCGGCAGCGGAAGGAGTGGAATCAGGCATCGGAAATCTGTTGTAGGTATGTTTCAGTAAATCGAAATGTAAACGCGCAATTTGGACCGGATCGGGGCCATTCGAGCGATAGAGTAATCCGGTGGCCTCCTGGTTCCCGGAGGACCGTTGCCGGCCTTCGCGGTGCCTGCTTGCATGACGCCGCAACTCAGCATGGGATGTGCCCCCGTCGCAGTGTTGCGCCCTCTCTGTCAATGAGCGTCCCTTCCTCCTTCGCCGCCGGTCCGGCGGCTCCGGTTTTCCTGATCACGCATGAGTTTTATCCCGTGCGGGGCGGGATCGCGACATTCACCGAGGAGATCGCGCGGGCGACCGCGGATCTCGGATACGATGTGGAGGTCTGGGCCCAGTCCGCGCCGGCCGCGGTGGAAAAAGCCTGGCCGTTCCGGCTGCGCCGGCTGCCGCTCAAGGGCACGCATGACCTCTGGTGCCAGCTGCGCCTCGCCGGCCAGCTGATCGCCCGCCGCCGGCAGCTGCGCCACGCCATCGTGTATCTGCCGGAACCGGGACCGATGCTGGCGATGATGCTGCTGCAATTCTTCCACGCGTTCCGGCCCAAGCGGCTGGTCCTCACGTTCCACGGTTCCGAGATCCTGAAATTCGCGCACAGCCCGCTCCGGCGCTCGCTCGCCCGGCGGTTGATCCGCCACGCCTCGCGCGTCAGCACCCTGACCTACTACACGCAGGAGCTCCTGCTCGCGAACTTCCCCGAGGCGGTCAACAAGGTCTTCCTCACGCCCGGCGCGCTCCGCTCCGACTTCGCCGTCGTGCCGTCCCGCCAGCCCGCCCAGGCCAAGGAGCGCATCGTGGTGCTCACGGTCGGGCGGTTGCATCCGCGCAAGGGCCAGCTCTCCACCCTGCAGGCGCTGCAGCTCCTCGCGCCCGAGGTCCGGGCGCGCGTCGAATACTGGATCGTCGGAGGCCAGAGCAAGGACAACTACGAGCAGACCCTGCGCGCCACCGCCGCCCGCAGCCCCGATCTCACGGTGCGCTTCCTCGGCGCGATGCCGGACGACGAACTTTCCGATCTCTACGACCGCGCGGACATCTTTGCGATGACCAGCGTCAACCACGGCCACAGCATCGAGGGTTTCGGCCTCGTCTATCTCGAGGCCGCCGCGCACGGGCTGCCGGTCGTCGCCCACGATGTCGGCGGCGTGCCCGAGGCCGTCCTCGACGGCGTGACCGGCCTGCTCGTCCCGCCCCACCGCCCGGCCCAGCTCGCCGCCGCCTTCGAACAATTGATCTTCGACGACAAACTCCGCCATCAACTCGGCTCCGCCGGCCGCGAATGGGCCAGCCGCACGCACTGGAAACAATCAGCCGAGGCGCTGTTCGAAACCGCGGCGGCAGAGGCATGATCGCGACGCGCGCGCAGGTCACGGTGCGCTACGCCGAGACCGACATGATGGGCATCGTCTACCACGCGAATTACCTGCCGTGGTTCGAGGTCGCCCGCACTCAGCTCCTCCGCGAACAGGGCTTCCCCTACCGTCAGCTCGAGG
>Ga0222421_100262_pt1 | contig 24686 bp, 20 predicted proteins | sample 3A1ome_2_FD_182473 | JGI IMG/M metagenome (GOLD analysis project Ga0222421, IMG submission 182473) | Enriched microbial communities from leaf-cutter ant dump, University of Wisconsin, Madison, United States - 3A150A (version 2) | ecosystem: Environmental > Terrestrial > Nest > Insects nest > Nest... | reverse complement strand
ATGCGGGCAAGGGCTTCAACGCACACAGCAGCACCGAATACGAGCACGCCGTGAACCTGGCGCAGACCAAGCTGGTCGATGGCGAAGGCAAGGCGCTGTTCACCGGCATGCGCCACGGCGTCATCTCGGCCTTCGGCATCAACGCCAAGGAGATCCAGCACATGAGCGACCAGGAGCTGGCGCCCATGGTCGAAAAGCTGCTGCCCAAGGAGATGTGGGTGCGCGACAACCAGCGTGTGGTGAACATGATGGACACGCTGGACAAGATTGGCCTGGGCAGCTTCGACGACGCCGAACGTCCCACCGTGGGCGAGCCCAACCTGCAGGAAACCCTGGCCGCCGTGCGCGACGACCCCAAGCTGGTGGACGCCATGCGCCAGCAGGCCAACCTGAACCGCGCCCGCGAAACCGTGCTGGCCACCGTGCTGACAGATCCGCAGCTGATGCAGGCCGCCCTGGGCGGAGCCACGGTGCCGGTGGACATCTTGTCCATCTCGCTGCTCACGCCCGACAACATCCGTCCCATCATCAAGGGCGCGAACGCGAACGAGCGCGTCATGGTGCAAGACCAGATGCAGGCCTGGAAGGACGTGTCCGGCCCGCAAACCTTCGAGGTCAAGGACGCCAACGGCCAGCCGCAGCAGATCACCGTCGATGTCCGGCCCATTGCCTGCAACTACGGCGTCAACGCGGGCGGCGTGGGTTCGGCATCGTGGCTGGCGGGCGGCTGGGGCAACGTGGAAGGCATCAACGGCGAGGCCATCCAGGGCCTGCTGGGCGATGCGCAGGCGCTGTCCCAGGGCGGCGCGCCCGGCGGGCTGGTCGGAGGCCACATGAACCGGCTGGCCCAGCAGAACGACATCGACCGGATGACGCTGCAACACATGCCCGAAGGCCAGGACAAGGAAAACCTGCGCGCGCAGTTGAAAAACAACGAGACCAAGCTGGCCCACGCGCAAGAACTCACCCGCCAGATCGCCGAGATCCACAACGAAGGCAAGCAGAAGATTGCCGGGCAGGAGCCCTACAAGATGCCCACGCGCCTGGCCGTGCTGGCCGAGATGTTCGGCGTCAAGGTCATGTTCAACTGCAAGAGCGGCAAGGACCGCACCGGCGAGCTGGACGCCGAGATCAAGCACTTCAAGCTGCAAATGGGCCTGACCGGCCAGGTGCCGCACTACGAGCGCACGCGCAGCGCGTCGGAGAAGGCGCAGTTCCACGAAGTCGTGACCCACAGCGGCAACTTTGAAATGCAGCGCCTGAACACCGGCTACGCGGGCTACAAGCTGCACGGCGTGAACGCCCTGTTCGAGCAGTTCGGCGGCGAAAGCAAGCACGACGACATCACCGCCAACTTCCACGGCCTCTCGGGTTACACCAAAAGCTAACCCTATTCACCTCGGAGCACGACACCATGGACACACGCGAACAAGCCCAATCGCTGCTGCACACCCTGGGCAGCCGCCTGGGCCTGCCCCTGGCGCTGGATGCTGACGGCGCCTGCGGCCTGCGCATCGACGACCGCCTGGACATCACCCTGCGCCTGGAACGCCAGCCGCCCGCCCTGCTGGCCTACGCCCCGGTGGGCGCGCTGCCCGCTTCGGGTGCGGACGGCGTGCTGCGCCGCCTGCTGGCCGCCAACCATGTCTGGGAAGGCAGCCAGGGCGCTACCTGGTCGGTGCATGACGGCCAGGTCACGCTGGCCCGCCTGCTGCCCCTGCAGGGGCTGGATGCGGATGCGCTGGCGGATGCCTTGGCACGCCTCGCAGACGTGGCGCGCGCCGAGCAGGAGCGGCTGCAGAACCACGCCGCCGCGCCGGACGCCGGGCGGTTTCCCATCGGCATGGTGGTGGCTTGATTTGCTCTCTGTTTAATAGCTGCCGGCGCTTGCCGGGCGGGCGATAGGGCCTGTTTTTGCTTGTAATGAAAAGGCGCCCGGCTACTTCGCCGCCTGCGCCTCGGCATTGATCACCTCGGCCACGTTGAGCAGCAGCATCGGCGGGTACAGCTCCAGCGCCTGCACCGTGCGCATGTTGATGAGCAGCGAGAAGCGCTGCAGTGTGGACGCAGGGATGTCCTGCGCGTGCTTCTTTTCGACCAGGATCTGGCGTGCCATGGACGCGGCGTAGCGGCCGATGTTCGCGCCGTTGGAGAACAGGCCGAACATGCAGCCCGACTTGCGCACGATGCTTTCGGTGGCGCAGAAGGTGGGCAGCTTGTTCTCCAGCGCCGCCGCCGTGACCGCGTCGCGGTGCGTGAAGGCCAGGAAGGTGATCGGCCCCACGTACAGGATGTCGGCCCCGCGCTCGGCCAGGCTCTTCACCTGGGGGCCGATCTGGCCGGGGTCCGGGCCGCCGCCGGGCAGCAGGGGCAGGGCGGCCTCGATCACCTCGAAGTTCTGCGACTTGGCGAGTTCCTTGAGCCGGTCGCGGATGATGGCCGAGTTGGGCTCCACCGGGTTGTGCAGATAGCCCAGCCTGGCGAACGGGCGGTAGGCCCGGATGGCGTTGAGCTGCACCGGCAGCGGCGCTACGTGACTCACGCCCGTGACGTTGCGCGACGGGCGCTCCAGCGTGGGAATGAGCCCGGCGCCCACGGGGTCGGTCACTTCGGTGAACACAATGGGAATGTCGCGGATCGAGGTGCCGGGCGGCTCGTCATGCTTGCCCGCCAGCGCCAGGGCGGTGGGCGTGCCCCAGACGTAGATCAAGTCCGGGTTGGCCGCGCGCACGCGGCTGCGTAGGTCGGCCACGTCCTCGGCCTTGCCCGAGAAGTGGATGTTGACGTAGCGCACGGGCACGTCCTGCCGCTGCAGGTAGCTGGTGAAGCCGGCCTCGATGTTCTGCTCCTCGCGCGGCAGCACCATGGCGATGGTGTAGCGCGCCGTCGCCGCAGCGGCGGCTGCGGCAGCGCCGGTGGATTGCGCGTGGGTGGCGCCGCTGGCGATGAGCAGCGCGGCGGCCGCCGCCTTGAGTGCAGTGGAAAGAAAGGACGACATGGGTGATTTCTCCTGTGCTCGGTCTCTCGCTATGCGGCAGCGCCCGCGCGCTGCACGCGCAGGCCCGCGACGAGGCCCACGGTGGCCACCGTCAGCAGCACGCCGACGGCGACCACCGCGCCCGCGTAGCCGAAGGCCGTGACGGCCACGGCCGTGACGAACGGGGCGATGATGCTGCCCGCCCGCTCGATCAGGCGGAACGCGGCCAGCGCCTGTTCGGGCGTGGCGGTGGCCAGGCTGTCCGGCTGGTGCTCGAACACTTCGGTGGTCAGCGCGATCTGCGGCGACGACTGCAGCGCCTGCCCGAAGCCCAGCAGCGCGCAGCAGGCCGCCATGCCCCAGACGCCGCCGAGCAGCGGCAGCGACAGGCAGGCCAGCACGCTCAGCACGCCGCCGAACACGATGAAGGGCTTGCGCTGGCCCAGCAGGTCGGACCAGTGCGCGACCAGCGTCGCGGTGGACGCAAAGCACAGGAAGTACAGCAGCAGCACCCGGCCTGCAACGGCGGGCGGCTGCTGCAGCTCGCTCATGTACAGCGGCACCACCACCGACAGCACGGTCACGGCCACCAGGCGGCCCGGTAGGGCGGAGCCCAGGATCACGCACACCGCGCGCGGCTCGCGCAGCACAGCCCAGTAGCCGCGCCAGCCGCCCGTCGTCGCCAGCCCGCGCTGGGCGGCCTGCGCGCTGGCCGGGGCCAGCGACAGGCGCATGGCGGCCACCAGGGCGGCGGCCATGCACAGCGCGCAGGCCACGAAGCCCGCCACGTCGCCCGCGCGCGCGGCGATCATGCCGCCGAACGGCGGGCCGACGATGCCCGCCGCCACGATGGCGGCCGCCACCTCGGCCAGCCCGCGCGCGCGCTGCTGGGGCGGGGTGATGCGCACGATGGCCGTCTGCACCAGGATCAGCGCCAGCCCGTAGGCCGCGCCCCCGGCGGCGCGCAGCGCGATGAGCGTCCATGCGTCCTGCGCCCAGGACGTGGCGGCCAGTGCGAACATGCCCACCAGGGCCGACAGCACCAGGCTCCAGCGCAGGTCGAAGCGCTTGGCCAGCGCGGGGCCCGCGGGCTGTGCCAGGGCCAGCGTGGTCATGAAGGCCGCCACGGGCAGCCCGGCGACCATGGTGGGCGAGAGCGAGGCGTCGAAAGGCCGCACCTCGCTGGCGAACACCGTGAAGAAGGGGCGCAGCAGTTCTTCCGACAAGGCCACCAGGAACACCGTGAGCCGCAGCAGCGTGAGCTGGCCGGCGACCGCCGACGGCATGAGCGACGCGGCCTGCGCATTCGCTCCGCCCTGGCCGCGTCCCACGGCTTCCAGCAGCTGGGCGCGGCATTCGGCCGCGTCCCGGCTGTGGGCCTGCGCGGCGTCGGCAGGCACGGCGTGGCGGCGTTGCCAGCGCAGTTGCACGCGCTGCCATCCGCGCGCCTGGGCAAAGGCGGCCAGCGGGTACAGCAGCGACTTGCGCCACAGGCCGCGCGACAGCTCGCGCACCAGCACGGCCGCGATGACCAGGGCCAGAACCAGGTCCAGCAGCATGCCGCCGAGCTGGCGGTTCACGTAGTCCGACGGGTAGCCCACGACGACGCGCCCGCCGTTGTCTGCCAGGCCCGCCACGTCCACGGCGCGCTGCGAGAAATCTTCCTCGCTGTCCTTGCCGTCCCTGCGCTGGGCGGCGGGCACGTCCGCGCCCCAGGTGGCGTGGGTGGGGGCGGCGTCGCCCTGGCGCAGGGCCAGGTAGCTCAGCTCGGGGGCTTCGGCGAGCTGCTTGCGGAACAGCTCGTCCATGCCGTTCAGGCCGCTCCAGGGCACGCCCGAGGCCAGTGCGCGCGCGACCTGGCCCGACAGCGTGCGACCCACCGCATCGGCGTTGCTCTGGATCTGCAGGGTGACGAACGGGCGTGCGGCCTCGCGGGCAATCCACACCATGGCCGAGGGCGCCGCGACGCCGGCCAGCAGCAGGGCGATCCACAGGGCGTGGCCGTACCGCGTCGTCTTGCGCGTGTCGCGGGCGCGCTGCACGGACTCCATCACGCGCGAGCCCCAGCGCACCAGCGCCCACCAGGTCAGGAACAGCGTGCCGACGATCAGCGGCAGGGCCTGCAGCACCATGCTGGTCGCTGCGTCATGGGCCTGCTGCCGCACGGGCCCCGGGTCCATCACCGCCCAGAGGGTGGCGGCCGGCGCTCCCGTGGAGTCGAACATGGCCGTGCCCACGAAGACGCCGCGCCCGGTGGTGCGCACGCTGGGCGGGTGGTCCGGCCCGCCGCTGAGCAGGGGCGGGCTCCAGCGCGCGTCGATGGCGGTGCGCAGTGCCTCGTCGCCCGCCATGGCCACGGGGTCGCCGCGGTCGGTCTCGACGAAGACCGCGCGCAGGGACTGGTCCTCGGACTGCATGCGCTGTAGCCGTTCCACCAGCGATGTCTGGTCCGCCACGGCCACGCCGAACTGCATGCCGCGCTCGCCCTCGTCGGCCACCTGCTGCAAGAGCCGGACCACGCGGTCCTGGGAAAGCTGGGTCAGCAGCTGCTCGGTGCGCCAGGCGATCAGCACCAGCGAGAGCCCGAACAGCGCCAGGGAGAAGATCGCGGCGAACACCAGCGATTCGCGGCGCAGGCGCGGCCGCAGGGCCGCGAGGTCCACGGCGGCTGCCGCGCCGTCATGGGCGCCGGGGAGGGGATGGATGTCGTCACTCATGGGAAATCGCCTTTGCCTGCGGTGTGCCCGCGGCTCCATATTGCTTTGCAATGCAGGGGTTGTCGTGCAAACTCGCAGCCTTTCCGAGGGAGTCTCCGGTTTGCCGTCGTCGATACAACACTCGCCCCCCGCCTTGTCGCCCGATGCCGCGTTCGCGCATCTTCCTGAATTGCGCACCCGCATCCTGGTGCCCGACGACTTCGAGGAGTGGAGTGCGTTGCGCGACGCGGTCATCGCTGCGCTGCCCAACCCGGACTTCTACGTGCGCGAGGACGACGAACGGGCATTCTTTGCGGGCCATACCGAGCCCCGCGGCGAGACCATCGGCGTGTTCGCCCACGGCGCGCTGGTGGCCTACGCGATGGTGGGGTTTCCCGAGCCCGATGCCGCAGACAACCTGGGCGTCGTGACCGGCCTGCAGACCGCCAGCCATGCCCTGGTGACCCACCTGTCGAGCTGCATGGTGCTGCCTCCCTGGCGCGGCAAGGGCCTGCAGCGCACGCTGCTGCTGGCACGCCTGGCGCTGGCGCATGCGCGCGGCCGGCCGCTGTGCATGGCGATGGTGTCCCTGCACAACCACAGCAGCCGGCACAACCTGCTGCGGCAGGGCCTGCACATCGCGTGGACGGGCATGATCGACGGCCTGCAGCGCCACGTCGCCGTGATCGACCTGGAGCATGGGCTGCATTTCGACATGGGGGATGAAATGCTGCTGCCCAGCGACGATTTCCAGGCGCTGCGACAGGCTGGCACGGCGGGCTATGCGGGCATTGGCGAGGTGCGCGACGCCGCTGGCGTGCGGCTGCGGTACGTCAGGCACCTGCATCACGGCTTGGCTCCCTGGTAGGTGATCGCGACGACGGTGATGTCGTCCGCCTGCGCGGCCCCCGCCTCGAAGGCGCGCACTGCCTGCACCACGCGCTGCGGAACGCCACCGGCATGGCCCCTGTGCACCGGGTCGGCGCCCACGGCCACCATGGCGTCGAGCAGCGCCTGGTCACCAAACAGCGTGCCCTCGGCGTTGTTGGCTTCGGTCACGCCATCGGTGTAGAGCAACAGGGTTTCGCCCGGTGACAGCATCACCTCGCCCTCGGTGTATTCCTGCCCTTCCATCACCGCCAGCGCCATGTTGGCGCCGCGCTCGAAGAAGCTAGCCTGTCCGCCCTGCAGGCGCACGGGCGGGTTGTGGCCCGCGTTCACGTAGGTGAGTTTCCCGCTGCGCAGGTGCAGCACGCCGTAGAACACGGTGACGAACATCATCTGGTCGTTCTCGGCGCAGAGCTGATCGTTCAGCGCCGCGATGGTCGCCCCCGGGAAGCGCAGGAACAGCGCGTTGCTCTTGAGCAGCGTGCGCGAGATGGCCATGAAGAATGCGGCCGGAACGCCTTTGCCCGAGACATCGGCCACGACGATGGCCAGGTGCTCGTCGTCGATCGGGAAGTAGTCGTAGAAGTCGCCGCCGACTTCCTTGGCCGGAATCATCGTGGCCGCGATGTCGATCTCGCCCAGGTCCGGCGCCGAGCGCGGCAGGATGGACAGCTGCATCTGGCGCGCGATTTCCAGCTCCTGCTGCAGGCTGGCCAACATGGCCTGCGTCTGCACGGCGGCCTGCAGCTCGCGCAGCAGCTTGAGCAGGCGGCTTTGCTGCGTGCTGACGAGGCCGGACATGCGGCCCAGAATCCCCGCCAGCTCGGCCAGCTGGTTGGTGCCGCCCTGCTGCGCTGCCTCGGGTGCCGTCGCCGGCGCCTCCGAGCGGGTGCCCAGTGCCGCCAGGATCTCCTCGCGCGAGGTCGGGTCCAGGCTCTCCGCCAGCGAGCGCAGCTGGTCCCGGATCAGGCGCTCCTGCTGGTGGCGCGTGCGAATGCGCTCCTGCCGCAGGGTTTCGAGGTTCAGCAGTTCCGAGCGGATGGCCACCACCCCGCGGGCAATGGCCCCCGACTCGTCCTCGGCCTCTTCCTCGCCGTCGTCCAGCGAGGCGTCCGTGGCGCCGCTGGCCAATGCCTTGAGCACGCCCACGGAGCGGGCGAGCGGCTCCATGGCGTGCTGCATGTAGGCGGCCAGCCCCAGCACGACCAGCGCGGCGAACAGCAGGGCGCCGCCGGCCGCGGCCCAGTTGAAGAACCGGTCGGAGTGGTACTGCGCGGTCACGTCCTGCATCCACACCAGGGCGCCCACCACGCGCTTGTCGGGGTTCGTCACGGGCTGGCTGATCAGCTGCAGCGCGCCCTGGCCGGCCGCGCTGGCGGCCGGCAGCGGCATGATCAGCGCCTGCGGGGAGCGCACCGGCACCACGGCGCCGGTGGCCGCCAGGCTGCCGGTCTGGGTGCCCAGTGTTTCCTTGCCGCGCATGTTCACCAGGAAGATGTCCCCGCCCAGGTAGGCCGCCAGCTCCGGCAGCCGCTGCGCCACGTCCTGGCCGATGGCCAGGGCGCCGCCCTCGAAGCCGCGCACCACCACCCAGTCGTACTGCCGCGGCGCCACCTGGCTCAGCCCGCGCACGCCGGCGGGCGCGTCCATGGCAGCCTTGACCCAGCCGTACTCCGCCAGCGGCTGGGGGTCGAAGCCGGGCTCCGTGGTGGACAGCAGGCCGCCGGCCGGCCCGAGGATGTCGATGCGCAGGCCCGGCGCCTGGCGCACGGCATTGGCCAGCAGGGTGTCGATGCGCTGTTGCGCGCCGGGCGCCTGCAGGTTGCGGAACGATGGGTCCTCCAGCAGCTTGCGCGCGAGCGCATCCTGCCGGTCCAGGTTCTCGTTCTGCAGCTTGTCCCAGGCGATGCGCTGGCTCTGCAGCAGCGCTTCGTTGTAGCGCTGGGCCCAGCGCTGCTCGCCGAGCCAGCCCATCATGCCCAGGGCCATCACCAGCAAGGCCATGGCCAGCAGCAGGATGAACATGATGCGGCGCTTAAGCTGCATCGCCGTCCCTCCGCGCCGGCTGCCAGGGCTGCACGCCGGGCTGGGCCCACCAGCCTGCCAGCAGGGCCAGCGTGGCCACGAACCCCAGGCTGGCCAAGGGTCCGCCCGCGGCGACGAGGCCCGCGGCCAGCAGGACGCCAAGGGCCGCCCCCAGGAGCATGGCCGATGCAGACAGGTGCAGCGTGCGCTGGATGGAAGCCAGGGCGTGCCCGAGCAGGTAGGCCGTGAGCATTGCCGCGGCCGCCAACGCGGGCGCCTGCCACGCTGCCGTGTCCGGGACGAGCCACACCAGGCCGTTCAGGACAAGCGCCAGGGCCAGGGCCGCGCCTTTGTGGCGCCGCCTGCGCAGCGGGTCCAGCAAGCCCACCAGCACGCCGACGCCCAGGGCGCAGGCAACGGCCGCATCGGCAAGGCTGTGCGGCACGGTGGTGCCTGCCATCCATCCTTGCGCCACCAGCAGCCCGGCGGCGATGGCGGTGCCTGCCGTGACGCCCCAGGCCCGGAGATCGGTGGCGGCGGGCGCCGCGGCGTGGACGCTCACGCGGTGGCGCCAGGGGCTGCGCGGCTCGTTCCAGCGCATCAGCAGAAAGCCGGCGCACAGCAGCGGCAGGGTCAGCGCCAGCACGCCATAGAACCCGCCCAGCGCGGCGAACGTCACCGAGCCCAGCGCCGGGCCCAGCCAGACGGCGACGCCCAGCCAGGCGCCCAGGGAGGCCCGGTGCCAGCGGGGCATCGCATGCTTGAAGTCCTGCCGGCGCGGCGCCTGCTCCACCGTCGTGCAGGCGGCCAGCGCGGCGCCCGCGAAGGTGCCGCAGCCCAGGGCCGTGCCGGCCAGCACCTGGAGCGGGCCCTGGTCGGCCAGAATGCCGGCGGCCATGAGAACGGCCAGCACGCCCAGCCCTGCGCATGCGGTGAACAGCACCGACAGCACCGGCCAGCGCCGGCCTTGGGTGACCCAGGCGGCCGCAGCGGCCGCGGCGGTGAAGAGGCCCGGCAGCAGCACCGTCCGGCCCAGCGCCGTGTCGAAGGACGCGTCCGATGCTGAGATCGCCAGCCCGAGCAAGGCCACCGCGCTCAGGGTGACGAGCAGGCTGACCCAGAAGGCCTGGGCCTCCGCCGCCACCACCCGCACCTGCGTGAGGCCGTGCTCGGCGAAGCGGTGGCTGCCCTGGGCCTCGGCGAGCAGCATGTCCAGGTATTCGCGGCGCTGCGCCTGGGGCTCGGTCTGGCGCAGGGAGGAGATGAGCCGGCGGACCCGCGTCAGGGTCTCGTGCACGCCGCGCACGGCGTGGCCCAGCTGCTGGACGCGCAGGTCGAAACCGCGCCGGTGCGGCAGCACCACCGAGCGGTCGTAGCGTCCGCTGGCAATGGCGCGCATGGCCAGCCGCACGGCATGGTTGCGCAGCTTCACGCCCTGCGCTTCCGAGAATCGGGCCGCCAGGTAGGCGAGCGCCGCCAGCAGCAGCACGGTGGGCAGCAGCAGGATGGCCGCCGAGCGCACGAACGGCCCCGCGCCGCTTTCCTGCAGCGTGAGCCGCACGGTGCCCCGGAATTCGCCATGCACCACCACGGGCGCATCCGCCATGGTGCCGGCGGCCTCGCGGGCGGACTTCTCGCGTTCGGTGAACCACAGCACCTTGCCGGGCCCCTGCAGGAGCGCGATCGACTGGATTTCCGCATGCGCTCCCAGCCGCTGGTTGAACAGCGCCTCCACGCCCACCAAGGCATCCAGCGGAATGCCGATGTCCAGCGCATGGCCGATGCGCTGGCTCAGCGAGTCCGCCATGAGCTGGGCGCGCACGCGCTCGCTTTCCTGCCGCATGCCGCGCAGCTGCTCCTGCGTGTTCCAGGCCAGGACCGCCGCCGCCAGCAGCAGCAGGGCGAGCGCGATCCATCCCAGGCGCAGGGCGGCGCTGGGGCGGCGCGGGCGGCGGCGGGTGCTCATTCCAGGCGCTCGCTTTCGTCCAGCCGCGCCAGGCAGTCGTCCATGCGCTGGCGCACCGCGGCGGACTGCGCCAGCGCCTGGGCCATGCGGCCTGCGCGTTCATGGGCAAGGCGTCGGTACTGCGGGGCCAGGGCCCAGCGCGCGGCGGCCCATCCCACCAGGACGACCAGCGCAAAGATGGCCAGCGTGGCGAGCAGGATCGGGTTCAGCAGCTTGTCCCGCAGGGCGCGCCCGTCCCACTGCAGTGCCGGCGCGGGGGCGGCATAGCTGGTGCTGATGTGCCCCACCACCTCGCCGAAGGCGTTGTGCAGCGGCAGCCCCATGACGGCTTCGCTGCCGACCAGGGCCGTCCAGGTGCGGTTGCCGCGGGCGCCGGCTTCGGCGGCCTGCGCCACGCGGGGGTGCAGGGGCTCGCCGATGGTGCCCCGGTCGGTGCTGAACAGCGCGATGCCGGCGCGGTCCACCACGTCGATGGCGTGCAGCTGCCGGTCACTGGCCAGGGCCTTTTCCAGCTTGGGCTGGATGGCGCGGTGGTCCGGCAGGTCCAGCCCCAGCGCCAGATCGCCTTCGATGGTTTCCTGCAGCCCCGCGAGCGTGAGCGAGAGCCGCGCGCGCTGGATGCCCTGCTCCTCCTGCGTGCGGATGTTGAGCAGCAGGAAGGCGATCAGCAGGACGCCGGCCAGCACGATCAGCAGCCACAGGCCCGCCAGCTCCCAGAGCGCCGCGAAACCCGGCGTGTCGCCCGTGGGGGCCGGCGGCGGTGCGTGGGCACCGGCCTGCGGCGGGGCTTCGCCGGGTGAGAGGGCGGGCTGGCTCATGCCACAATGCACCGGCGAATGTGCAGGCCCAGCGGAGCGCGGCGGCGGTGCACATCGATGTCCACGGCCCTTTCGAGCGCATGCTGTCTATGAACCCTCCGGCTGAACTGCACTGCACCCTGTCTGGCACCGTCGCGGAGCTTCCGGCGTTCTTCGAGCGCATGGAAGACTGGGCCCTGGACCATGGCGTGCCGCTGCCGCTGGCATCTTCCTTTGGCCTCATGCTGGACGAACTGCTCACCAACGTGGCGACCCACGGCTACCAGGGGCAGGGCGGGCCGGTCTCGGTGCAGCTGGCCTTCGACGCCCCCGCCACCCTGAGCGCCGTGCTGCGCGACGAGGGGCCGGCTTTCGATCCCACCACGCTCGTGGCCGCCGATGTCGAGGCATCGCTCGAAGACAGGGATATCGGTGGTTTGGGCGTGCATTTCGTCAAGAAGTTGGCGGATCGCTTCGTTTATCGCCGGGACGGCGCGTTCAACGAAATCTCGGTGTCCCGCACCCTGGGTCCCTCGCAAGCGTCGCCGGGCGGTCTGTAGCAAAGTGTACAAGCGTATCATCGCCCGTGACCAGCGCCATGTGTGCGGGCCGGGCGGTCCCTGGAACGGGATGCGCCGCACTTCTTCCACACCTTCTTCTCTTCCACTGCATTCCTGGTGCCATGCCTGACAGCTCCGTGTCCGGTCTGATCGCCGCCCTGGGCGAAGCCATCGGCATTCCCGCGCTGCGGACGGACGCGCAGGGCTGCTGCCGGCTGCTGTTCGATGGGGACCGTGCGGTGGAGATCCGCTGCGCGCCGGCCCAGGGCCGCTGGCTGCTGTCCTGCGCCTTGCGGGGCCAGCGTGCGGACGGCCCGGCGCTGCAGGTGCTGATGCAGGGAAACCACATGGGCGCCGGTTTCGGCGGCGGCTGGGCCGGCATCGACGCGCAGGGGCTGGCCGTGCTGCACCTGCCGCTGGCGCTGCCGGAGGCCTCGGCCAGCGCGATGCTGGGCGCCATCGAGCTGCTGCTCAACCACGTGGAGCGGTGGGAGCGCCGGCTGCTGGAGGCCGCGCCGGCTGCGCCCGGCATGCGCATGGCCGAATGGGCCCAGCGGATCTGAATCAGGGCAGAACCACGGGCCTGTCCGGCAGCTCGTTGCCGTGTTGCCTGCCGCCGCCCGCCGGAAAATGTTCCACCAGCAGCGCGCTCACCTCGGCCAGCGCCTGCGTCAACCCCTCCTCGTAGCGTCCCGCTTGGAAAGCGTCGCGCATGTGCGCCACCAGGCCCTGCCAGATAGCGGCGGGTACGTGCCGGGCCAGGCCCCGGTCGGCCACGATCTCGATGGCGTGCTCGGCCAGCAGCAGGTAGATCAGCACGCCGTTGTTGCCTTCGGTGTCCCACACGCGCAGCTTGCCGAACAGCGTCAGGGCGCGCTCGCGTGCTGGCGCGCCGCGCGCCAGGTAGCTGGCGGGCAGGCCGGCTTCCACGCAGATCAGGATTTGCCCGGTGTGGCGGCGCTCGCTGGCGGCCACGCCGGCACCCAGGCGCTCCAGCACCGCGTCGGGCACGGGCTTGGACAGCCACGCCCGCAAGGTCGCCCAGCGGTGGCGCAGCATGCGCGCAAAGTGCTTCCAGGACATGCCCGCCATCACCAATCTCCCGAGGCCCCGCCGCCCCCAAAATCGCCCCCGCCGCCGGAGCTGAAGCTGTCGCTGCTGCTACTGCTGCTCCACCCGCCGCCCGAGCCTGCGTCGGAGGTCCACACGCCCCCACCCCGGCGGCCCTTGCCCCGCCGCAGCTTGCCGCCCCGCCGCCCCGCCACCTGGGGCGCGCTGCGGGTGCCGTTGATGCCGGTAAAGATGGCCGCGAACAAAGCCGAGCCAATGCCCAGCCCCACGCTGCTGGTGAGCGCCCAGGTCAGCAGGCCCGCCGTGCCGCCCGTGGCCAGCGTGCCCAGAAAGCGCCCCATCATGGCGCGCAACGCCGAGCCCAGGCCGATCATGACGAAGAACGTCACCCCCACCAGGCTCCAGATGTCGTTGTCGCCCGTGCTGCCCAAGCCGTCGCTGCCGGACGTGCCCGCCTGCGGCGCGGGCAGTGCCTCGCCCGACAGGCGCGCGTCGATCTGCCGCACGGCATCGGCCAGCCCGCCCGCGAAGTCGTCCTGGCGAAAGCGCGGCTTCATGGCCTCGTCGATGATGCGCGCCGCCGCGATGTCGGGCAGCGCGCCTTCGAGCGCCTTGGCCACCTCGATGCGCATGCGCCGGTCGTCCTTAGCGACGATGACCAGCACGCCATCGCCCACGTCGCGCCGGCCGAGCTTCCAGGCGTTGCCCACGCGGTTGGCGAAGGCGGCGATGTCCTCGGGCGCGGTGCTGGGCACCATCAGCACCACCACCTGCGTGCCGCGCTGCTGCTCGATGGCCGCGAGCTGAGCGTCCAGCGCCTGCCGGTCTGCGGCGGAGAGCGTGCCGGTCTGGTCGATGGCGCGGGCCGTGAGTTCAGGCACGGGCAGCACGCCCTGGGCCTGGGCCGGGGGCGTGCCGATAGCTATTAAAAATAGAGCTATCAGCGCTTGATGGATGAGCGCCAGGGGCATTTTACTTGGAGAAATTCACCGCAGGCGGCGCGCTGATCTGCGCCTCGTTCTGCACGGTGAAGCTGGGCTTGGGCTCGTAGCTGAACACCTTGGCCGTCAGGTTGCTGGGGAAGCTGCGGGCCAGCACGTTGTACTCCTGCACCGACTGGATGTAGCGGTTGCGGGCCACGGTGATGCGGTTCTCGGTGCCCTCCAGTGTCACGCGCAGGTCGCGGAAGCCCTGGTTGGCCTGGAGCTGCGGGTAGCGCTCGGCCACCACCATCAGCCGCGACAGCGCGCCCGACAGCTCGCCCTGCGCCTGCTGGAACTTGTTGAACGCCTCGGGGTTGTTCAGCGTCTCGGGCGTGACCTGGATGGCCGTGGCCTTGGCGCGGGCCTCGATCACCTTGGTGAGCGTCTCCTGTTCGAAGTCGGCCTCGCCCTTGACCGTGGCGACGATGTTGGGCACCAAGTCGGCGCGGCGCTGGTACTGGTTGAGCACCTCGCTCCAGGCGGCCTTGGTCTGTTCGTCCAGGCGCTGGAAGTCGTTGTAGCCGCAGCCGCTGAGGGCCAGCACGGCGGCCAGCAGGACAAGAAAGCGTTTCGTCATGGTGATGAAGGGGTAGGGCAATGGGACGCAAGGATTTTGGCCCGGCGGCATGACCGGCACAATAGCGGCCCGCCTTGCCGCCGAACGAACAAACGCCCGCCGCCATGCCCAGCACCCGCCACACCCGCGCCGCCGCCCTGGGCGGATCGCCCGACGAGACCGAGGCGGCGTTCTACGAAGCGCTGCAGCGCGGCGACATCGAGCTGCTGATGTCCTGCTGGGCGGAGGACGACGACATCGTCTGCGTGCACCCCGGCGGCCCCCGGCTGCTGGGGGCCGGCGCGATCCGCGCGGCGTTCGAAGCGATGTTCGCGCACGGCACGGTGCGCGCCCGGCCGGTGCAGGTGCACCGGGTGCTGGCCCTGTCGAGCGCCGTGCACAGCGTGGCCGAGCAGGTGGAGGTGATGCTGCCTGACGGGCTGCACCAGGCCGTGGTGCTGGCCACCAACGTCTACCACAAGACCCCCGAGGGCTGGCGCATGGTGGCCCACCACGCCAGTCCCGGCGCCGCGCCCGATGCGCGGGCCGTGGATGCGCAGCGGCCCGTGCTGCACTGACGATGCGGGGTGGTGCCGATGTGTCAAGCCTTTTTGCCCTCCAGCGCTTGATGGACAAGCGCCAGCAGCTATGAACTATGTAGCGCCCCGCTGGCTGCCGGGCGGGCAGTTGCAGACCATCTGGCCCGCGCTCTGGTCGCGCCGCGTGTTCGGCGGCCGGCCGGAATACCGGCGCGAGCGCTGGGACACGCCGGACGGCGATTTCGTGGACGTGGACTTCCTGCAGGACGCACAGGGCGCGCGCCCGCTGCTCGTGGTCTTCCACGGGCTGGAGGGCTCGTCGCGCAGCCACTACTGCGAGGCCTTCGCCGACCTCGCGCGCGAGCGCGGCTGGGCCTGCGCGCTGCCGCACTTCCGGGGCTGCAGCGGCGAGATCAACCGCGCGCCGCGCGCCTACCACTCGGGCGACCATGCCGAGATCGGCTGGATGCTGCAGCGCCTGCGGGCCATGCACCAGGGACCGCTGATGGCGGTGGGCGTGTCGCTGGGCGGCAATGCCCTGCTGCGCTGGGCCGCCGAAGTGGGCGAGGATGCCGCGCGCAGCGTGGATGCCGTCGCGGCCGTGTGCTCGCCTATCGACCTGGCGGCGGGCGGGCTGGCCATCGGGCGCGGATTCAACCGGCAGGTCTACACGCGCATGTTCATGCGCACGCTGGTACCCAAGGCGCTGCAGAAGCTGGCGCAGCACCCGGGGCTGTTCGACCGGCAGGCCCTGCTGGCGGCGCGCGACCTGTACGCGTTCGACAACGCGTTCACCGCGCCGGTCCACGGCTTTCGGAACACCGAGGACTACTGGCTGCGAGCCTCGGCCAAGCCGCTGCTGCACCGCATCCGTGTGCCGGCCCTGGTGGTGAATGCGCGCAACGACCCCTTCGTGCCCGCTGCCAGCCTGCCGCGGGCGCACGAGGTGGGGCGCTGCGTCACGCTCTGGCAGCCGCCGCACGGCGGCCACGTCGGCTTTGCCCACGGCCGCCTGCCGGGGCACGTGCGCGCCATGCCCGACGCTGTGGGCGGCTGGCTGGCCGCGCAAGCCGGCGCGGGGCCGGGCGCAAGGGCACAATCGCCGCATGGATGACATCGTCAAGCAGGCGCTGGCCAAGTGGCCCAACGTGCCCGACTGCTACGGCTGGCTGGGGCTGGACGCGCGCGGCCGCTGGTACCTGCGCGACGATGCGGTGCAGGCGGCGGGGCCTTTTCCGCAGGCCCGGGGCGCGCTGCTGCAGCACGAAAAGCTCATCGAATTCATCGGCCGCAACTACGAGCCCGACGCAATGGGCCGGTGGTTCTTCCAGAACGGGCCGCAGCGCGTCTATGTGGAGCTGGAGGCGGCGCCCTGGGTCTGGCGCGTGCAGCCGGACTTCGCCGTGCTGTCCCACACGGGGCGTGGCGCGGCGGTGCAGGACTGCCTGACGGATGCGCAGGGCCGCGTCTACCTCGCCACGGACCTGGGCCTGGGCCTGGTGCACACGCAGGACGTGTCGCTGGTGGCACAGGCCGTGGAAGCTGGGCGCTGGGCGCCCCGCGAGGTGCGGGCGGAGGACCTGCCGGCGCGCTATGGCTACGTGATGCACCCGGGTGCCGGCACGGCACCGCGGGCGTAAGTCAATAAAAAAGCCCCCGCGCGTTCTGCGAGGGGGCTTCTTCGAGGGTTTTCTGCCGATTACTTGGCCGCTTGGGCCTCGGAGGCACCAGCCGCCGCCGGGGCTGCAGGCTCCTCGAACTTGGCGCCGGCCGCGTTGGCCATGTAGGCCGCGGCGCGGGCGATTTCGGTGTCGTTGAAGTCGCCGCCGCCCTGCGGTGCCATGGCGCCCTTGCCGGCCAGCGCGGAGTGCACCAGCGCGTCCAGCCCGGTCTTGATGCGGTCGGCCCAGGCCGCGGCATCGCCCAGCTTGGGAGCGCCCGCGGCGCCCGTGGCGTGGCAGGCCGCGCACTGGCCCTTGAAGACTTCCTCGCCGCTGCGCAGGGGGCGGTTGGCGTCGCGGATCTCGACCATGCCCACCTTCTGGATGCGCTCCGCGATGGCCTTTTCGGGGTTGACGGCGCCTGCGGCGGGCTTGTTGGCCGAGGTGACGTACATGACCAGGCCGATGATGGCGAAGATCGGGACGATGAACGAGAACAGTGTCGCGAGCAGCAGCTGCTTGGGGTTCTTGATCGGGCCGGTGTGGGCTTCTTCGTGGTGGGTGTCGCTCATGACGTCCTCTGCTTTATCGGGGGGCTTTGATTGCAATCAACCCAAAATTATAGTGCTGCCCCGCCCCCCAGTGCCTTGTACAGCGCCACCTGGTTCTGCAGCTGCGCCAGCCGCACCTGCACCACGCCCTGCTGCGTGGCGAACAGGGAGCGCTGGGCGTCCAGCAGGTCGAGGTAGCTCGCCACGCCGTTGCGATAGCGCAGGTCGGCCAGTTGCAGGCGCGCGGCCTCGGCCTCGGCCTGCAGCTGCTGGGCCTGGGCCTGCTCGCCCAGCGTGGCCTGGCCCGCGAGCGCGTCCGACACCTCGCGGAAGGCGGTCTGGATGCTCTTCTCGTACTGCGCCACCGCGATGGCGCGCCCGGCCTGCGCGCCTTCCAGGTTCGCCTGGTTGCGCCCGGCATCGAAGATCGGCAGCAGCAGCGACGGGGCGATGGTGAAGCCCCAGGAGCCGCTCTTGAACAGGCCCGACAGCTCGTTGCTGGCCGTGCCCGCCTGCGCCGTGAGCGCGATGCGCGGGAAGAACGCGGCCCGCGCGGCGCCGATGTTGGCGTTGGCGGCGATCAGTTGCTGTTCGGCCTGGCGGATGTCGGGGCGGCGCGTCAACAGCTCGGACGGCAGGCCGGCGGGCAATGGCGCCATGGCCGGCGCATTCGCCAGCTTGGCTCCAGCCAGGCTGGCGCGGACGTCGTCGGGCAGGGCCTGCCCCAGCAGCAAGGCCAGGGCGTTCTCGTCGAGCGCGCGCTGGCGCTGCTGCTGGGCCAGCGTGGCGCGGGCCGCCTGGGTCAGCGACTCGGCCTGGCGGAAGTCCAGCTCCGAGGCCACGCCCGCGTCCAGCCGCATGCGCGTGAGGCGCACCGACTCCTCGCGCGAGGCCAGGGTCTGGCGCGACAGGTCCAGCAGTTCCTCGTCGGCCAGCAGGTTCAGCCAGCCGTTGGCCACGGCGGCGACCAGGCTTACCTGCGCGGCGTTGCGGCCTTCCTCGGTGGCGAGGTACTGGGCCAGGGCCTGTTCCTTGAGGCTGGCGATGCGGCCGAAGAAGTCGATCTCCCAGGCCGAGACGGCGAAGCCCACGCTGAAGGTGTTGGTCAGGTCGCCGTTGCTGGCCGAGGGGCCGCGGGTGGCATTGGCGGCCAGCCCGACGCCGGGGTACAGGTCGGCGCGGCGCACCTGGTAGGTGGCGCGCGCCTGCTCGATGTTGAGCACGGCCACGCGCAGGTCGCGGTTGTTGGCGAGCGCGGTCTCGATGAGCTGGCGCAGCCGGGGCTCGGCAAAGTAGTCCTGCCAGGGCGCCGTGGCCGCCGTGCCCGCCACGGCAGGGGCGGTGGCGTAGGCCGCGGGCACGGGCGCCTCGGGGCGCTCGTAGGTGGGGATGAACGAGCAGCCGGCCAGCACGGCCGCCGCCAGGGCGGCAAGGGATTTAGTCATGGGTTCCAACTCCTGCTTCTTCTGCATGGCGGCGGTTCATTTCCTGCTGGCGCGCGCTGCCCTTGAACAGGCCGCGGATCACGACGAAGAACACGGGCACGAAGAACACGGCCAGCGCCGTACCTGTGGCCATGCCGCCGATCACGCCGGTGCCGATGGCGCGCTGGCTGGCCGAGCCCGCGCCGGACGCGATGAACAGCGGTACCACGCCCAGGCCGAAGGCGAGCGATGTCATCACGATGGGGCGGAAGCGCAGGTGCGCCGCCTCCAGCGCCGATTCGATCAGGCCCCGGCCCTGCGCCTGCAGGTCCTTGGCGAACTCGATGATCAGGATGGCGTTCTTGGCGGACAGGCCGATGATGGTGATCAGGCCCACCTGGAAGTACACGTCGTTCGCGTAGCCGCGCAGCAGCGTGGCCAGCAGCACGCCAAGCACGCCCAGCGGCACCACCAGGATCACGGCCAGCGGGATGGTCCAGCTCTCGTACAGCGCGGCCAGGCACAGGAACACGGCCAGCACGGCAAAGCTGTACAGGATGACGGCTTGCGAGCCGGCCAGCTTTTCCTCGCGCGAGGTGCCCGTCCACTCGAAGCCGAAGCCGGGCGGCAGCTGCGCCGCCAGCCTTTCCATCTCGGCCAGCGCCGCGCCGCTGCTGTAGCCCGGCGCGGGTTCGCCGGCGATGCGCATGGCGGGGTAGCCGTTGTAGCGCACGGTCTGCTGCGCGCCCTTGACCCAGCGGGTGGTGGCGAAGGCGGACAGCGGCACGGGCAGGCCCTGGGCGTTGGTCGCGTTCAGGCGCAGCAGGTCCTCGGGCTGCATGCGCCCGGGCGCATCGGCCTGCACCACCACGCGCTGCATGCGGCCGCGGTTGGGGAAGTCGTTCGCATAGCTGGAGCCCAGGGCGGTGGAGATGGCGCTGTTGATGGAGTCGAAGCCCACGCCCAGGGCCTGGGCCTTGTCGCGGTCGATGTCGATCTGCAGCTGCGGCGCGTCTTCCAGGCCGTCGGGGCGGATGCCCGTGAGCACCTTGCTCTGCATGGCCATGCCCAGCATCTGGTTGCGTGCGTTCACCAGGGCCTCGTGCCCCAGGCCCGCACGGTCCTGCAGGCGGAACGAGAAGCCGCTGCCCGTGCCCAGTTCCGGAATGGCCGGGGGGCTGAGCGGGAAGATGAAGGCGTCGCGCACTTGCGACAGCGCCCCGAAGGCGCGGCCGGCGAGGGCGCTGGCGGACTGCGAGGCCTCCTTGCGCTCGTTCCAGTCCTTGAGCGTGACAAAGGCGATGCCCGCGTTCTGGCCCTGGCCCGAGAAGGAGAAGCCCAGTACGCCCACCATGCTTTCCACCTCGGGCTGCTGGAGCATGAAGCCTTCGACCTGCTTCATGGCTTCGAGCGTGCGCTCCTGCGTGGCGCCTGGGGGCAACTGCACGTTCACCAGGATGTTGCCCTGGTCTTCCTGCGGCAGGAAGGCCGTGGGAATGCGCGTGTACACCAAGCCCACCACGGCCAGGATGGCGCCGTAGATGATGAGATAGCGCGCCGCCTTGCGCAGGATGCGCGCCACCAGGCCTTCATAGCCCTTGGCCGCGCGCGAGAAGCCGCGGTTGAACCAGCCGAAGAAGCCGCGCTTCTCGTGGTGGTGTCCGGCTTCCACGGGCTTGAGCAGCGTGGCGCACAGCGCGGGCGTGAGCGACAGGGCCATGAAGGCCGAGAACGAGATCGACGCCACCATCACCGCCGAGAACTGGCGGTAGATGTTGCCGGTGGAGCCCGCGAAGAAGGCCAGCGGCACGAACACGGAGATCAGCACCACCGTCACGCCGATGATGGCGCCGGAGATCTGGCGCATGGCCTTGCGCGTGGCTTCGAGCGGGGACAGACCTTCCTCGCTCATGATGCGCTCGACGTTCTCCACCACCACGATGGCGTCGTCCACCACGATGCCGATCACCAGCACCATGCCGAACATGGTCAGCACGTTGATCGAGAAGCCCAGGGCCAGCAGGGTGGCGAATGTGCCCAGCAGGGCAATGGGCACCACGATGGTCGGGATGATGGTGTAGCGCCAGTTCTGCAGGAACAGGAACATCACCAGGAACACCAGGATCACGGCCTCCAGCAGCGTCTCGGCCACCTGCGAGATCGAGATCTTGACGAAGCGCGAGCTGTCGTACGGGATGGTGTACTTCACGCCTTCGGGGAAGAACTTCTGCAGCTCGTCCATCTTCTCGCGGATCAGCCGTGCCGATTCCAGCGCGTTGCCGCTGGGCGCGAGCTGCACCCCCAGGCCCACGGCCGGGGCGCCGTTCAGGCGCGCGGAGGTGGCGTAGCTCTGGCCGCCCAGCTCCAGCCGCGCCACGTCCTTGAGCCGGACGGTGGCCCCATCGGTGCTGGCGCGCAGCACGATGTTGCCGAACTGCTCGACGCTGGACAGCTGGCCCTGGACCACGACCGTAGCGGCGATGCCCTGGCCGTTCAGATTGGGCAAATCGCCCATCACGCCCGCGGACACCTGCGCGTTCTGCGACCGGATGGCGGCCGTTACGTCGGCCGCCGACAGGTTGAAGCCGCGCAGCTTGTCGGGGTCGATCCAGACGCGCATGGCGTTCTCGCTGCCGAACAGCTGCACCTGGCCGATGCCCTTGACGCGCTGCAGCTCCGGCTGGATGTTGCGTGCCGCGTAGTCGCCCAGCTCCACCGGGGTGTACTTGGGATTGTCGGAGGCCAGCATGGCGAACAGCAGGAAGTTGCTGCGCGCCTTGTCCACGCGCACGCCCTGCTGCGTCACCACGGAGGGCAGGCGTGGCGTGGCGCGGGACAGGCGGTTTTGCACGTCCACCTGGGCCAGGTCCGGGTTGGTGCCGGGCTGGAAGCTCAGGGTGATGCTGCCGGAGCCGTCGGCCTGGGCCACGGACTCCATGTAGATCAGGCCCGGGGAGCCGTTCATCTCGCGCTCGATGACCGAGAGCACGCTGTCTTCGAGTGTCTGCGCAGAAGCGCCGGGGTAGGCGGCGTTGATCACGATCGATGGCGGGGCCACCGGCGGATACTGGGCAATGGGCAGCTGCGTGATGGCGACGCCGCCCATCACCATGATGAACAGCGCAATCACCCAGGCAAAGATGGGGCGGTCGATGAAGAATTTGGCCATGCTGGGGCGCCCCTTTTACGGCTTGGATGCCGACGCTGCGGATGCCGGAGCTTCAGCCGGTGCCGTGCCCGGCGCCTGCCAGGGGACCGGCTTCACCGGCGTTCCCGGTGGCAGCATCTGCAGCTTCTGGAAGCCATCCACCATGACCTTCTCGCCGGCCTTCAGCCCTTCGAGCACCACCCAGCGGTTGTTCTGCGCGGCGCTGACCTTGATCGTGCGCTGGGAGACCTTGCCGTCCTCGCCCACGACGCTCACCGTGTCGCCCTGTTGGGTACGCGTCACGGCCTGCTGGGGCAGCGTGATGGCGTTGCTGGCCTGCACCTGTTCGATGCGTACGCGCAGGTACAGGCCGGGCAGCAGTTCGCCCTTCGGATTGGGCACTTCGGCGCGCAGCGTGACCTGGCCCGTGGCGGCGTCCACCGACAGGTCGGTGAACAGCAGCTTTCCGGTCTGCGCGTACTCCGTTCCATCGCTCAGCACGAGCTTTACGCTGGCGGCGTCGCTGCCGGCGCGCTTGAACTGGCCGCTCTCCATTGCGCGGCGCAACTGGAACACATCGCTGGCCGACTGGGTGAAGTTGACGTAGACGGGGTCAATCTGCTGCACGACGGCCAGGGGCGTGGCCTCGCCCTGGCCCACCAGGGCGCCTTCGGTCACCAGCGCACGGCCGATGCGGCCCGAAATGGGCGAGGTAACGCTGGCGTAGCCCAGGTTGATGTCTGCCGTGCGCACGGCCGCCTTGGCGGCGGCCACGTCGGCCTGGGCCTGCTTCTCGGCCGCTTCGGCGTTGACGAAATCCTGCTTGCTGATGGCATTGGCGCTCACCAGCGGGCGGTAGCGCTCGACCTGGGCGCTGGCCTGCGCCAGATTGGCCTGCGACTTGGCCAGGCTGGCGCGGGCGCTTTCTGCGGCGGCAGCGTAGGGCGCGGGGTCGATGCGGAACAGCGGCTGTCCGGCCCTGACGTCGCTGCCTTCCTTGAAAAGGCGCTGCTGCAGGATGCCGGCGGCACGGGCGCGCACCTGGGCCACGCGGGAGGCTTCCACGCGGCCGGGGAGTTCGGTGATCAGCCCCACGTCGCCGGGCGTGGCCGTGACCACGCCCACTTCCACGGGGGGCATCTGGCCCCCCCCGCCGGCGGCGGCAGGCTGGCCATCGGTCTTGCCGCACGCGATCAGGAGCATGGCCACGGCGCTTACGGCCGCAAGGGAGATGGCCCGGCGGACCGGAGCGGCGCGATAGAAGGGGACGGCGGATGCATCACGCGGTATGGGCATGGAAGTCCTTTTGATTGGCGTCAAGGGATGGGGTTGTAGGGGATGGGATGCTGGCCACAAGCATCCCGGGGGCAGTGCCCGACAAAATAAGTGCGCGATTATACATACAAACATGAATGTATAATTGCGGTTGCCCGACACCTCTGCGCATTGCAGGGTGGAATGGCGCCAAGACAGAGCAGAGGAGACACAGATACCTATGGCACGTCGAACCAAAGAGGATGCCATCGCCACGCGCAACGGCCTGATAGACGCGGCGGAGCAGGTTTTCAGCGAGAAGGGTGTTTCCAGGGCGTCCCTTGGGGACATCGCCCAGGCGGCGGGGGCTACCCGCGGCGCGATCTATTGGCACTTCAAAGACAAGGTGGATCTTTTCAGCGCCATGATGGATCGGGTGACGCTCCCGCTGGAGCAGGGCTATGGCGAGTTCGAAAGCAGCACCTGTCCCGACCCCGTGCAGCGGCTGCGGGCGGTGATGGCGCTGGTGCTGTGCAGCATCGCGTCGGATGAGCGGACCCGCCGGGTCTTCGAGATTGCCCTTTACAAAGTGGAATACGTCGGCGAAATGGTGGGGGTGCGTGACCGCCATGTGGCTGCCTCGGAAGGGTTTACGCAGCAATTGGCGCGGGACTTCGCGCTGGCCGCGCAGTTGCAGGAGACGGGTCTGCCCATGAGTCCCATGGAGGCTGCCGTCGGCCTGCATGCTTTGTTCGATGGGTTGATTCGCAACTGGCTCCTCGGCGGCGGGAATTTCGATCTGGTGAAAGTGGGGCGCACCAGCACGGATGCGTTTCTTCTCGGCCTGGGCTTGAAGCTGCCGGCGGCGCCGGATGCGGTGCCTTGCGGATAGGCGGTGATGGCGGGGCCTTGGCGGCGTTGTCTTTGGGTGCTTGCCTGCCGCGTGCGATAATTCGCGGTTGTACCGATTCAGTCACGCGGCTGTAGCTCAGTGGATAGAGTATTGGCCTCCGAAGCCAAGGGTCGTGGGTTCGATCCCCGCCAGCCGCGCCAACGATGTTCGCAGTTCCTGGAGTCTTTCCGTCCGGCAGATATGCAAAATTGCTGGATGCGTAAAAATCAGTGCTATAATTCGAAATTCTCCGGAGGGGTGCCCGAGTGGCTAAAGGGGGCAGACTGTAAATCTGTTGGCTTACGCCTACACTGGTTCGAATCCAGTCCCCTCCACCAGATGAAGCCGAAAGGCGGATGCGGGAGTAGTTCAATGGTAGAACCCCAGCCTTCCAAGCTGATGACGCGGGTTCGATTCCCGTCTCCCGCTCCAATGTCGGTTTGAGAGAATTTGCCCTTGTGGCTCAGTGGTAGAGCACTCCCTTGGTAAGGGAGAGGTCGCGGGTCCGATTCCCGCCAAGGGCACCAAATTCAGGCGTATCCAGTTCCGGGTGCGCAAAGATCCTGTTGTTGTGTTGGTTTAGATTTTTTTCGGAGTCGGAAAAATGGCAAAAGGTAAGTTCGAACGGACCAAGCCCCACGTGAACGTGGGCACGATCGGCCACGTGGACCACGGCAAGACGACGCTGACGGCGGCGA
>Ga0222421_100261_pt1 | contig 24708 bp, 18 predicted proteins | sample 3A1ome_2_FD_182473 | JGI IMG/M metagenome (GOLD analysis project Ga0222421, IMG submission 182473) | Enriched microbial communities from leaf-cutter ant dump, University of Wisconsin, Madison, United States - 3A150A (version 2) | ecosystem: Environmental > Terrestrial > Nest > Insects nest > Nest... | reverse complement strand
CACCCTTGCCATTGCGCTGGTTGCTGACTGTCGCTGGCTTGGCGGCCCCGGCCGGGTAGCCCAGGTGATGGTTCATCTCGCCGGCCAGAGCGCGCTCGATCAGCGCCTTCTTGAAGGCCAGCGATGCAGCATTGATGGCTTCGGCCGTCATTGGGCCGTTACCGAACGACTCCAGCAATTCTGGGGCAATGGCTGGCAGCGCGGCCCCTGGGGTTCTTGGTTTGCGTGGCATAAACACTCCTTCACGTCATGTTATGCCTCAAACACGAAATTAATGACAGGCCCGATATTTTAATTATTTTGGCGAGCTGACCTGTTCTAATCCATAAACTTAATCGGCTGCAACTATCATTCTATTGAGATCAATCCCGATGATTGATGTTGCTTCCTCTTCCTCTTCCTCTTCCTCTTCCTCTTCCTCTTCCTCTTCCTCTTCCTCTTCCTCTTCCTCTTCCTCTTCCTCTTCCTCTTCCTCTTCCTCTTCCTCTGTTTTTTCGACATAAAATAAGTTATTTGATTTTTTCCATTTGTGCAGGATTTTCTGAAAATAATCTGACTAAATATTTATAGAAATTAATCCAGGGTTGGTGGTGTGTGCTTAGGTATTGATTATTTTGCTTCTGGTTAATTTGTTCTGGCATTAATGTGTGAATTTGGGTTTTGTATTTTTGGCTTTTCTGTTGAATATGCTTTATAAAAGACAATGATGTGACGTGAAGACATTGGAGTGTGTCTGCTGTATGGTATGGCTTTGGAGGGAATTTCCTGAAATCATAAATAAAAATTTTAATTTTTTTTGAAAAAATGCGAAAAGATACTTTTTTATTGGAAAAATGCAAAAATCCCAAAGACGCAAGGACGTTGTGCTGCTAACGTTCTTGTGCGGCGATATTTATTGTCGCGATACTATTGAGGAGACAAAATGTTCAAATGGAATTCAGTGCCGGCATTTCGGGTGACTCTGGTGTGTGCAATATTTTCAGGGTGCAGTAGCGGCAACAGTGATACTTCGCCAGTCCCTCCTGATCCATTGCCAGAAGCCGTCGTGCAAGATGGAGTTACTTGCACCGTCGAACGAGTGAAAATGCGAGATGGCGTAGAACTTTACACAGAAATTTACCGTCCGTCTGAAGGGGGAAAATTGCCTACAGTTGTTATTCGTAACCCTTACGGGAAATCATATCCTGGTGATTGCTTTGGTGGCTTGGGCGGCCCGGCTGCTGCCGAATGGGCTAAGAATGGTTATTCCGTGGCTGTTCAAGAAGTTCGTGGGACGAGTAGATCGGATGGCACCTTTACCCCTTTTCTTCAGGAGCAGAACGACGGATATGATGCAATCGAGTGGGCTGCTAAGCAACCCTGGTCGAATGGAAAAATTACTACGCATATTGGATCGTATTTGGGGGTAACTCAGTGGCAGGCTGCTTTGATGTCCCCTCCTAGTTTGGTTGCAATTACCCCGTCGGTAACACCGCTTGATTATCGAGATGATTGGGTGGCAAGAAATGGAGTATATGATCTGCAGTTTGGACGAAATTGGGGTTTGGGTTTTGTTCCAGACGGAATTGCACATAAAATGAAACAAGAAGGACATTCGCAGTCTGAAATTAATGCGAGAATAGCTGAGTGGCAAAAATTATCATCGGAAAATTCTATGTGGCGATCTATTTTGCCATTGACGTCTACTTGGGATACAACAGCAAAGGAATTCACCCCATTTATATGGGATTGGTATTCTCATCCTAATTATGATAATTATTGGGAAAAAATTGACGTGGGCAGGCAGATGGGCAACGTAAAGGTGCCGGCCCTCATAAGTGGTGGATGGTATGATCTCTTTGCGAGAGGTACGATTGATTCTTATTTAACCATAAAGCAATCAGGTGGATCGCAAGCAGCACGAGAAGACTCAATGCTTGTTATGGATTGCTGTGGACATGGTTCTATGAGTCCTGATACAAGTCAGATTACTTGGGGGGAAAGTAAAATCAATATAGGACAAAATAGTGTCGCCCCACTTACGTTGGCTTGGATGAACAAATATACTAAGGGGGATACTGCTATTGATAGCCAACCCAAGGTACAGCTAACGGTACTGGTCCCTCCAGATCATGGAACTCAAGGGGATAATTTTGTTTATAAAACAACAGAATTTCCCGTTCCAAATACTCAGTATGTAACCTTTGCATTGGCAAGTAATGGGGATGCGAACACCTCATCGGGAGGAGGTATTCTTCTCGAAAATAGCACTCCTGTGGGTTTGCCCGATACTTTCACGTACGACCCTATGAATCCTGTTCCATCGATGGGAGGAAATTCTGTCGGGCAAGCATTGGATCAAAGTGAAGTTGAGAAGAGAAACGATGTTCTCGTTTATACAAGTGCACCATTAAAAGATGATAAAGCAGTAATTGGCAAGATTTCCCTTCGTTTCTGGGCGGCGAGTTCAGCGATTGATACGGACTTTACAGCCAAACTGGTTGATGTGCATCCAGATGGTTATGCTCATAACGTAGTGGATAATATTGTTCGTGCAAAGTACCGTCTCGGGTCAAAGCTTCCGCCGGTAGATTTTCCCAGTAACACACCTGTTGAGTTCAACTTGGATCTTGGGTATACCGCTACACTGTTCAAGCCAGGGCATCGTATTCGTTTGGAAATTTCATCTTCGAATTTTCCGAATTATGCAAGGAATTTGAACACTGGGGATTCAGAAGGAAGCTCAAAATTTATTGTCGCTAACCAAACGATCTATCACGATTCCAACATGCCAAGTGAACTTGTGTTGCCTATCGTCCCTGGAGTTTCTATGGATTAGTATTCCATATTTCCTTCGGCTTCGAATTCACGATGCTACTATTGGTGTCGTGAATCGAAGTTCGAAGGTTTTTTGGTTAATATGCAATTTTTGATTGGTTTTCGATTATGATTAAATTTAAAATCCATTTATAATTAATTCTTATTTGATAAATTTCTGATTTTTTCGAAAAAATTCATAATTAATTATGGATGTTGGATGAAATAATTTTCCGATTTTCATTTATGCATGGGGCTTTTTTTGAATGGCGTGGCATACATTTTTGTTGGGAATTATTTATTTCAATTTATGTTGTTGGAATCGTTCGATCCTGCCACGAGATATCAACATTGTTTAGTGTGTGATTTTCTGGTGATGTACTAGTTGCGCCGCCGCCGTCAACGCGGCATCGTCGATGTCGTCCAGCGCCAGCGTCATGGTTTCCGGTATGCCGGAAAAATTGCGGCCGAGCGAGCGCCGGTAGGCCGGGTCGTAATGCCGCTCCAGCAGTTCGGCGGCCAGCTGCGGCAGCGCGCCGGACTGCGCCAGCTGGCGCCAATGGGCGATGACGGCGTGGCCATGCAGCGGAGTCAGGCTGTCGAGCCGGGCGCCGAGGCGCTGTGGGTCGCTGGCGAAATGCGCGTAGTCCTGCAGCAGCAGACGGATGCGCGCCGGCGTCGGCAATTCCAGTGACAGGCAGGGCGCAGCGCGCATCGCTTCGATCAGCGCCGGCGGCACTTGCAGCCGGCCGATCCGGCGGCTTTCGGATTCGGCGAAGATCACGCGCGCCGTGTCGAAGCGGCGCAGCGTATTCCAGATGCCGCTCTCGAAGGCTTTTTGCGTCGGTTGCGGCTGGTCCGGCAGATCGCCGAGCACCGAGCCGCGATGCGCGGCCAGCCGTTCGAGGTCGAGTACCTGGGCGCCGGCCGCCGCCAATGCCTGCAGCAGCCGGCTCTTGCCGCTGCCGGTCGGGCCGCAGACGATGCGCAGCGACAGCCGTGGCGGCAGTTCGGCCAGCGCGGCGACGACCTGGCGCCGGTATGCCTGATAGCCGCCGACCAGTTGCGCCGCCGGCCAGCCGACTTGCGTCAGCACATGCGCCAGCGCGCCGCTGCGGTTGCCGCCGCGCCAGCAGTACACCAGCGGTTTCCAGCTGCGCTGGTGCTGGAGGAAACGGCTTTCCAGATGCCGGGCGATGTTGCGCGCCACCAGCGCCGCGCCGAGTTTCTTGGCTTCGAACGGATCGTGCGCGTACAGCGTGCCGACCCGATGGCGTTCGTCATCGTCCAGCACCGGGCAGTTGATGGCGCCGGGCAGGTGGTCGAGCGCGAATTCGGCCGGGCTGCGCGCGTCGAGGATGGCGTCGAATTGATCGAGGCGCGGCAGCACCTCGGCGCAGTCGAGCAGCGCGGGAAATCTCATGAGTTCACGGACGCAGCAGCGGCTTCAGTTGCGGCCAGACGTTGTCCAGCAGCGCCGGCTGCGCGGCGGCGGTCGGATGCAGACGGTCGGCCTGGAACAGCTCCGGCCGTTCGGCCACGCCTTGCAGGAAAAACGGCACCAGCGCCGAACGGGTGTCTTTGGCGATCTGCGGATACAACGCGGCGAAGCGGTCGGTGTAGGCGCGGCCGTAGTTCGGTGGAATTTGCATGCCGAGCAGCAGGGTTTTCGCGCCGGCCTTGTGCGCCAGATCGACCAGCGCGCGCAGATTGGCTTCGGTGGCTTGCAGCGACAGGCCGCGCAAGGCGTCGTTGGCGCCCAGTTCGATGACGACGATGCCGGGCCGATGCTGGCGCAGCAGCGCCGGCAGCCGGGTGCGGCCACCGCTGGTGGTTTCGCCGCTGATGCTGGCGTTGACCACGGTGGCGGAAATTTTTTCGCTTTGCAGGCGCCGCTCCAGCAGCGTGACCCAGCCGGTGGCGCGCGCCAGCCCGTATTCGGCCGACAGGCTGTCGCCCAGCACGAGCACGGTTTTTGATGCAGAATGGGCGCTCGTTGCGGTCAGCGCCAGCAGCAGGAACGCCAGCGCGGCCCATGCCCCCGACCACCGATTCGAACTCCACCATTGATGCCGCATGCCTGAATCCTCCGCGCTGGTCCGGCCGGCTGCCGCCGCTCCGGTTGCGGCCCCGGCCGCGATTGAAGTACGCCATCTCTGCAAGCGCGTGACCGATGCCAGCGGTACGCTCGAGATTTTGCAGGACATCGATTTTACCGTGGCGGCCGGCGCCACGGTGGCGATCGTCGGTGCCTCCGGCTCCGGCAAGTCGACGCTGCTGGGCCTGCTGGCCGGGCTGGATACGCCGTCCGAAGGCACGGTGCTGATCGATGGCATCGACCTCTACGCGCTCGACGAGGATGGCCGCGCCGAACTGCGCAAGAACCGGCTCGGCTTCGTGTTCCAGTCGTTCCAGCTGCTGTCGCATCTGACCGCGCTGGAAAACGTCATGCTGCCGCTGGAGCTGCGCGGCGAGCGCGACATTCGCGCGCGCGCGCAGCGGATGCTGGAGCGGGTCGGCCTCGGCAGCCGGCTGCGGCATTATCCGAAATATCTGTCCGGCGGCGAACAGCAGCGGGTGGCGCTGGCGCGCGCCTTCGTCATCGAGCCGCCGCTGCTGCTGGCCGACGAGCCGACCGGCAGCCTCGATGCCGCCACCGGCGAGGCGGTGATGCAGCTGATGCTGGAATTGAATCAGGAACGCGGCTCGACGCTGGTGCTGGTCACGCACGAGCCGGCGATCGCCGCGCGCTGCCAGCGCACCATCACGATCGCTGCTGGCCGGATTGCCTGAGCGGGGCTGTCAAACCCCTATACTCGGGGGTGCATTTTTGAAGCCGGGCTCTGGGCGCCTGCCACAGGCCGAAAAAAGGCCATACTCCCCCATTTTCTGAAATCGTCAGGAATCCTCGTAAGCCCCTGCGGCGGCGGCTGTCGCGCAGTTCAGGCGCGTGCCGCCGCCGCGTCGGCGATGGCGCGGTTGAGCACGGTGCGGATCGCCGGGATCAGTTCGCTGGCGGTCAGGCCGACCGGGCCGGCACCTTGCGCCACCAGCAGATCAGCGGCGGCGCCGTGCAGCCAGACCGCCGCCAGCGCCGCCGGGGTCGGCTCCCAGCCCTGCGCCAGCAGCGCGCCGCAGACGCCGGTCAGCACGTCGCCGGTGCCGGCGGTGGCCAGCGCGGCATTGCCGGTCGGGTTGATGGCGACGTTGCCATCGACTTCGGCGATCACGCTGCCGGAACCCTTCAGCGCCACGGTGGCGTGGCACTGGCTGGCCAGCGCGCGCGCCGCCGCCAGCCGGTCGGCCTGCACTTCGGCGGCGCTGATGTCGAGCAGCCGTGCCGCTTCCAGCGGATGCGGCGTCAGCAGCGTCGGCGCCTGCCGCTGGCGCAGCCGCTGTCGCAGTGCGGTGTCGGCGGCCAGCAGGTTCAGCGCGTCGGCATCGATCACCAGCGGCGCGCTGCCGCCGAGCGCGCGTTCGACCAGGTCGCGCGCGATCGGGCTGGCGCCGAGGCCGGGGCCGATCGCCAGCGCCGCCGAAAAATCCAGATCCCGGGTGTGGCGGAACATCAGTTCCGGGTGGGCGTCGTCGAAACCGGTGGCCGGCTCCAGGAAGCCGACGAATACCCGGCCGGCGCCGCAATGCAGCGCGGCGCGCGCCGACAGCACCGGCGCGCCGGACATGCCTTGCGCACCGCCGATCACCGCCAGATCGCCGTGGCTGCCCTTGTGCGAATTCTGCCGGCGCGGCCGCAGCCAGCGGGCGAACAGCGGCGGCGCGTTCAGCCGCGCCTGCGCCGGCGGGAACAGCGCCTGGTCGATGCCGAGGCCGGCCACGGTGACGCTGCCGGCGTGGTCGCGGCCGTCGCCGGTATGCAGGCCGGGCTTGTTGGCGATGAAGGTCAGCGTGTGCGTCGCCCGCAGCGCGCTGCCGCCGTCGGCGGCGCCGATCACCGTGCCGGTGTCGGCATTCAGGCCGCTCGGCACGTCCAGCGCCAGCCGTGGGCAGGCTTGGGCGTTGGCGTACGCGACCAGCGCGGCGGCATCGCCGGCCAGCGCGCGCGTCTGGCCGATGCCGAACAGGCCGTCGATCACCAGCGCCCACGCCCGCGTGGCCGCTGGCGGCAGTTGCGCGGCATCGACGAAGCGCGCGCTGCTGTCCTTTGCCAAGGCCAGCGCCTGCGCCGCATCGGCCGGCGGCGGCGGGCTGTCGGGCAACTGCGCGATGTCCACCGTGATGCCGGCCCGCGCCAGTTCCGCCGCCGCCAGCAGTGCGTCGCCGCCGTTGTTGCCGGGGCCGGCCAGCACCAGCACGCGGCGCGGTGCCGTGGGGGGGATGGGGTGGATGGCGTCGGCGGCCGGCGCGGCCAGCAGCGTGCGCGCCAGCTCGGCCGCCGCCAGGCCGGCGCGCCGCATCAGCGTGCCGGCCGGCAGTGCGGCGAGGGCGGCGCGCTCGATGGCGCGGATTTCAGCGATGGAATACAGGGCGATCATGGCGGCGCGAACATCCTGCGAAAGGTGGGCCGATTGGCGGACAGATGTGGCGATTATCGCCGGTTCGGGGTGTGGTCGTGCCGGCGCTCAGGATGAGCGCGTGCGGTTTGCAAAACGGAAAAAAACACCGCTGGACGGCATCCGCGATTTCCACCGGGGAGCGCCGCAACGGCCACCGGTGAAATTTCACGACAAGAAAATATAGGGGGAGTATGCCATAAAATCGGCCTGTCACGGGCGCTGGGCGCCCGCTTCAAAAAATACACGTATCAGTATGTGTCATTGCGGGGTCAGCGCGGCGGCCACCGCGCGGGCGACGCCGAGCAGATGGCCGTCCCGCAGCGCCGGCGCCGCCAGCATCAGGCCGACCGGCAGATCGCCGGGCGCGTGACAGGGCAGCGAGATCGCGCAGCCGTCCAGCAGGTTGATCGCCGAGGGGTTGCGCAGCAGCAGGCCGTTGGCGCGGAAGAAGGCTTCGTCGGAGGCTTCCAGTTCGGCGATCGGCGGCGCCAGCAGCGGCACGGTCGGCGCGATCAGCGCGTCGAACGGCGCCAGTTCGGCTTCCATCCGGGCGATCCAGTCGCGCCGGCGGCGCTGGCAATCGAGGTAGTCGGCGGCCGACATCGATTCGCCCGGACGCAGCCGCGCCGCCACGCGCGGATCGTATTCGGCGCCGCGCGCGGCCAGCAGTTCGCGGTGCCAGGTCCAGGCTTCGGCCGGCGAGAAGCGGTTGATGCGCGGGCTTTCCGCCAGCAGTTCCAGCGGCAGTTCGACGATGCGCGCACCGGCCGCCGACAGCCGCGTCAGCGCGGCGGAAAACGCCGCCGCCACCGGCGCTTCCATGTCGTTCAGCATCAGCGTCTGCGGCAGCGCCAGCCGCAGGCCGGCCAGCGGCAGCTGTGGAATCGTCAGGGTTTCGCCGGACAGCACCTGATCCATCAGGATGCAGTCATCGACCGAGCGCGTCATCGCGCAGATGGTGTCGAGCGTGCTCGACAGCGGCACCGTGCCGGCGGTCGGCACGCGGCGCGAGGTCGATTTGAAGCCGACCAGCCCGCACAGCGCCGCCGGGATGCGGATCGAACCGCCGGTGTCGGAACCGACCGCCGCCGCGCAGATGCCGGCCGCCACCGATACCGCGCTGCCGGACGAGGAGCCGCCCGGAATGCGCGCGACGGCGGTATCGGTCGGGTTGGCCGGCGTGCCGTAGTGCGGATTGATGCCGACGCCGGAAAACGCGAATTCGGTCATGTTGGTCTTGCCGACGATGGCGGCGCCGGCGGCGCGCAGCCGCGCTACCGCCGGCGCATCGGCGGCGGCCGGGGCGGCGTCGCGCAGCGCGGTCGAGCCGGCCAGCGTCGCTTCGCCGGCCACGTCCAGCAGATCCTTGATCGACACCGGCAGCCCGGCCAGCGGCGACAGCGCAACGCCGGCGGCGCGCATCGCGTCGGCATGGTCGGCCGCCGCCCGTGCGGCATCGGGATACAGCCGGGTGAAGACCGACTGGCTGGCGGCGGCGGCGGCGAGGCTGGCATCCACCAGCGGGCGGCGTGCCTGGTTGGCGAGAGTGGAAATGGCGGACGTGATCGGTGCGGTCATGGGGAACTTTCGTCAGGTCAGGAAAAGGAAGGATCGGCAAGGCATTCCAGCGCATGCCGGGCGATCGCCAGCGACGCCGTCAGCCCCGGCGATTCGATGCCGTACAGGCCGAGGTAATGGCGGCTGCCGTGGCGGGCGAACAGGAAATCGGCGTGGCCGCCGGGCGGGTGAATCTTCGGCCGGATGCCGGCATGGGCCGGTGTCAGCGAACCGTCCGGCAGCGCCGGCCAGTAGGCGCGGATGGCGGCGTAGAAATGGTCGGCGCGGGCCGGATCGACGCGGTAGTCGAGCGCCGCGCCCGGCTCGTCCAGCCATTCGACATCGGGGCCGAAGCGCGCCTGGCCGGCCAGATCCAGCGTCAGATGCACGCCGAGTCCGCCCGGCTCCGGCAGCGGATAGATCAGCCGCGCAAACGGCGCCCGGCCGGCCAGCGCATAGTAATTGCCCTTGGCGAACCAGGCGCGCGGCAGGCTGCTCTGGTCGAGGCCGGCTGTCGCCGCCGCCAGCGATGGCGCGAACAGGCCGGCGCAATTGACCAGCAGCCGCGCCCGCAGTTCGGTGTCGGTGCCGCCGCTGGCCACCCGCAGCACGATGCCGTCGGTGTCGGTGCTGGCGGCGGCCAGTGTGCTGTGGAAGGCGAACTGCGCGCCGGCCGCTTCGGCATCGGCCTGCAGCGCCAGCATTAGCGCGTGGCTGTCGAGGATGCCGGTGCCCGGCGAATGCAGCGCCGCCACGCAGCTCAGTTGCGGCTCCAGCGCGCCCGCCTGCCGGCCGGACAGGGTGACGACTTCAGCGCAGCCGTTGGCATGCGCCTGCGCCTGCAAGGCCGCCAGTTGCGCGGTCTGAGCATCGCTGGTGGCGACGATCAGCTTGCCGCACAGTTGGTACGCGATGCCGTGCTCGACGCAATAGCGCAGCAGCGCGGCGCGGCCGGCCACGCACAGCCGCGCCTTCAGACTGCCGCTCGGATAGTACAGGCCGGCGTGCAATACCTCGCTGTTGCGCGCACTGGTTTCCATGCCGATTCCCGGCAGCCGCTCCAGCACCAGCACCTCGCGGCCGGCCTGCGCCAGCGCGCGCGCCACCGCCAGGCCGATCACACCGGCGCCGGCCACCACGCAATCGACCCTATCCATGGCGCTCCAGCGTCAGGCCGTCGAGATCGATGTCGGCGGCGCGGCCCGACAGCAGGTCGGCGACGATCTTGCCGCTGCCGGCCGCCATCGCCCAGCCGGCGTTGCCGTGGCCGAGATTCAGATAGAGATTGGGCTGGCGCGTGGCGCCGAGCAGCGGCGGGCCGTCCGCCAGCATCGGCCGCACGCCGCACCACAGCTGCGCCGCGCGGTAGCTGGCGGCGCCCGGAAACCAGTCGCGCCCGGCGGCGATCAAGGTTTGCAGCGCCTGCTCGCGGGCGTCGCTGCCGCTGTCTTCCGGCATGCCGGGTTCGCTCAGACCGGCGATGCGCAGGCGCGTGCCCAGGCGGGTGATGGTCAGGCGGCGCGCTTCGTCGCTCAGCAGCGCCAGCGGCGCCGCTTCCAGCGCATGGATGGGCAGCGTGATCGAGTAGCCGCGCACCGGCACCAGCGACAGTTCGATGCCGAGCGGCCGCAGCAGCGCCGCGCTGTCGATGCCGGCCGCCAGCACCACCGCATCGGCGCGCACGCTGGCCTCGCCGAGCTGGAGATCGACGCCGCCGCCGTCGGGACGGATCGCATCGACCTGTGCCTGGAAATGGAATTGCACGCCCATGTGTTGCGCGACTTGCCGCAACTGCTTGGCGAACAGCGCGCAGTTGCCGGCTTCGCTGTCCGGCAGATGCAGCGCGGCGGCCAGCGGCGTGTCGGAAGCCAGGCCGGGTTCGAGCGCGCGCGCGGCGGCGGCGTCCAGCAGTTGGTGCGGCACTTCCTCGCGCGCCAGCAGTTCGCGCAGCGGCGCGTTGCGGGCGACATCGAGGTCGGTGCGCAGCAGTTGCAGCAGGCCGGTACTGCGCTCGTAATCGATTTTGTGCCGCTCCACGGTATCCTGCAGCATCGCCCGGCTGTAGGAGGCCAGCCGCTGCATCCGTTCGCGGTTGAGGCGCCAGCGCTCCGGCTCCACTTCGGCGCGCCAGCGCCGGCGTTCGCGCCCGGCCGGCACGCGCAGCAGCGCGCCGAGCCGGCTGGCGTTCTGATCCGGAAGCGGCTGCGGTTCCAGCAGCGCCGGCGTGATGGCGCCGGCATGGCCGAAGCTGGCGCCTTCGGCGACGCTGGCGTGGCGTTCGAGCACCGCCACCTGATGTCCGGCCGCGGCCAGAAAATAGGCGGTGCAGATGCCGACCACGCCGCCGCCGATCACCACCACCTGTTGTTGTCCCCGCGCGCGCTGTTCCACCACTACCGCACCAATCAAGAAATCCCGTACCGGCTCATGCCTGTTGCGGCCGATCAAACAGCGACCGCTTCGAATCCGTCATGGTAGCGGATCGCCATCGACGCTGCGCGGCACCGTTGGGGCGTGGTTTGATCGATTTGTCAGTCTGAAAATGTTTTGACGAAAAGGAACCAAAAAATCGCCGTTTCATCGAACCAGTGTGATCGGCGAGGAGAGCGGCTGCCATTGGCATCACAGACGGATCGTCCGTCGCATGGCTTTTCCCAAGGAGAAAATGATGAATAAACTTGCACAGCGTTTCAGCAGCTTCTTTTTCGCGCTTTTCCTGCTCGCCCTGGCGGGCTGCGCGTCCGGTCCGCAGAAGGAGGGCACCGGACAGTACCTCGATGATTCGGTCATCACCGCCAAGGTCAAGGCGGCGATCATCAACGATGCGACGCTGAAAGCCACCGAAATCAACGTTGAAACCTTCAAGGGCGTGGTCCAGTTGAGCGGCTTCGTGCGCACGCAGGCCGACATCAACAAGGCGGCGCAGGTGGCGCGCGGCGTCGAGGGCGTGAAATCGGTGCGCAATTCGATAGCGATCAAGCCGCAGTGACGGTAGCGCCACCGCGATGAGGCGGCAGCGCCGGCAGTGCGCCGCCCTGGATGGACGCAGGCATGGATGGCGCGCTCGTCCATGCCCGAATTTCTGACCCGCCTGTCGAATCCGGCCATGCCGGCAGCGCCCAGGCTTTCGGTACGCCATGACGACGGCGCGCCGATTGGGAAACGGCGGTGTCCGTGCGACAATGCGCGCCACCGTTTTTTCCGCACGCACCCCGCATGTCCGCTCCCCGTTCTTCCACCTTGTCGCTGCCGTCGATTCCGCTCTGGCTGGTCTGGGCGGTCGCGCTGGCGGCGGCGCTGGCCGGCCTCGGCAGCTACGGCCTGCTGAACAACAACGAAGGCCTGTACGCCGAAATCCCGCGTGAAATGCTGGCCTCCGGCGACTGGCGGCAATGGATCATTCCGCATCTGAACGGCTTGCCGTACATGGAAAAGCCGCCGCTGCTGTACTGGCTGACCGCGCTGTCGTTCGCGCTGTTCGGCATCTCGGAATGGAGCGCGCGGCTGGTGCCGGCCGGTTCGGCGCTGGCCTGCGTGGCGCTGCTGCTGTGGTTCGGCCGCCATGTCGGGCAGGGGCGGGCGGCGCGATTGGCGGCGCTGATGTTCGCCACCGGCTTCGGCGTGTTCGCGATGTCGCGCGCGCTGATGTTCGACATGCTGCTGACCGCGCTGCTGACGGCGGCGCTGATGCTGGCCTGGCGCCGCGTCACTGAAAACCGGCCGCGCCTGCTGTGCTGGGCCTATACCTGGCTGGCGCTGGCCTTGCTGGCCAAGGGCTTCGTCGCGCTGATCCTGTTCGGGCTGGTGGCGCTGGCCTTCGATTTTTCCGCCAGCCGTTCGGCGCGGGATTTCATCGCCGGTCTCGGCAAGTGGTTCGAATGGCGCGCGCTGGCGGTGTTCTTCGCCCTCGCGCTGCCGTGGCATCTGGCCGCCAGCCTGGTCGAACCGGCCTTCGCCCGGTTCTATTTCATCAACGAGCATGTGCTGCGCTTTCTCGGCCGGCGCGAACCGCACGACTACTACGGCGGCGCCTGGTGGTATTACCTGCCGCGCATGCTGCTGTACCTGTTCCCGTGGTCGCTGCTGCTGCCGTGCCTGCTGGCGCGCAAGGAAGCGGCGGCCGACTCCGCTGCCCTGCGGCGCTTCCTGCTGCTGGCGTGGCTGCTGCCGCTGGCGTTCTTTTCCATTTCCAGCGCCAAGGCCAACTACTATCTGGTGGCGGTGATGCCGTTCGCGGCACTGCATCTGGCGCTGGCGATCGAGCGCCGTGGGGCGCTGGCGCCGCGCTGGCGGGCGCTGCCGGGACTCTTGATCGCGCTGCTGGCGGTGGCGCTGTACGCGGCGCTGGCGATGCGGCCGCAGCCGGCCGATCCGCATATTCTCGGCATGGAGCAGGGGCAGTTCATTGGCGCCGGACTGGCCGGAATGGCACTGCTGGCGCTGGCTTGCGGGCTGACGGCGTGGCGCAGTGCGCGCGTCGGCATCCTGGCCTATCTGGCGCTGCCGCTCTGGATCGCGGCGCTGCTGGCGGCGGCGATCGGGCCGCTGGAACCGCAGGTGTCGGCGCGGCCGCTGGCACGCCTGCTGGAGCAGGAACAACCGCAGCGGCAGGTGTATCTGTACCGCAGCTTCGAGGAACTGTCGGCGCTGCCGTTCTACCTGCGGCGGCCGGTACCGGTGATCGAGCCGGAAAGCGCCGATCTGTACTGGGGCGACCGCCTGCGTCCTGGCAATCAGGAAATGCTGACCACCGCCGAATTTGTCCAGCAGCTGCAACGGCACAAGGTCGCGGTGGTGGTGCCGGAACGGCGGCTGGAAGAATTCCGCGCCACCGGTTTTTACGACCAGTTCAGCACCCGGCGGCAGGTCGGCAACGCGCTCGCGTTCTTCAACTGACGCAGGGAAAACAGGCGGCCGGGCAGGGTGGCCGCATGTTGCGGCACGGTATAATCGCGCCATCATTTCCACCGGCAGCCGCGCTGCCTCCACCGCTTCCGCCACCATGCTGATCCTGCCGGGCTCGAATGCCCTTTCCGCTTTCCGCGCGCGTCAATTGTTGTCCCGTTTGCAAGCCGTCGCTCCTGTCGTGACCGGTATTTCCGGGCGTTTTCATCACTTCGTCGATACCTCGGCGCCGTTGTCCGACGACGAACTGGGCCGGCTGCGTGGCTTGCTGACCTATGGCGAACCATTCGCCGGTACCGAGGACGGCGAGCAGTTGGTGGTGATTCCGCGCTTCGGCACGATTTCGCCGTGGGCCAGCAAGGCCACCGACATCGCCCACAACTGCGGCATGGGCACGATCCACCGGATCGAGCGCGGCATCGTCTACCGGCTGCGCCTGAAAACCGGCCTGCTCGGCGGCGCCAAGACACTGAGCGATGAACAATGGACGGCGGCGGCCGCCTTGCTGCACGACCGCATGACCGAAACCGTGCTGCGCGATGCCAACGACGCCGTCGGCCTGTTCCGCGAACTGGACGCCCGACCGCTCGCCTTCATCGACCTGCAGGGCGGCGGCCGCGCGGCGCTGGTGCGCGCCAATACCGAACTCGGCCTGGCCATGTCGGACGACGAAATCGACTATCTGGCCGATGCCTTCGGCCGTGCCGGCCGCAATCCGACCGACGTCGAACTGATGATGTTCGCACAGGCCAACAGCGAGCATTGCCGGCACAAAATCTTCAACGCCGACTGGACCATCGACGGCGAGAAGCAGGACCTGTCGCTGTTCGCGATGATCCGCAATACCCACGCGCTGCAGCCGAAGGGCACGATCGTCGCCTACAGCGACAATTCCTCGGTGATCGAGGGCGCTACCGTCGAACGCTTCTATCCGCGCGGCGCCGTCGACGGCAACGTCTATCGCGCAAGCGAAGAGCCGACCCACATCCTGATGAAGGTGGAAACCCACAACCACCCGACCGCGATCTCGCCGTTCGCCGGTGCTTCCACCGGCGCCGGCGGCGAAATCCGCGACGAAGGCGCGACCGGGCGCGGCGCCAGGCCGAAGGCCGGATTGACCGGTTTCACCGTATCCAGCCTGCTGCTGCCGGAAGCGCGCCAGCCGTGGGAACACGCCGGTGATGTCACCGTCAGCGGTACGCCAGCGGACGCGGCGCCGTATGGCAAGCCGGAACGGATCGCCTCGCCGCTGCAGATCATGATCGACGGCCCGCTGGGCGGCGCCGCCTTCAACAACGAATTCGGCCGGCCCAATCTGGGCGGCTATTTCCGCACCTACGAACAGAACGTCGGCGGCACCGTGTACGGCTATCACAAGCCGATCATGATCGCTGGCGGACTTGGCAACATTTTGGCCGGCCATACGAAGAAGAACGATTTGCCGGCCGGCAGCCTGCTGGTGCAGCTCGGCGGCCCCGGCATGCGCATCGGCATGGGCGGCAGCGCCGCCTCGTCGATGGCGACCGGCAGCAATACCGCCGACCTCGATTTCGATTCGGTGCAGCGCGGCAACCCGGAAATGGAGCGGCGCGCGCAGGAAGTGATCAACGCCTGCTGGGCGCTGGGCGAGCGCAATCCGATCTTGTCGATCCACGATGTCGGCGCCGGCGGACTGTCGAACGCCTTCCCGGAAATCACCAACGACGCCCGGCGCGGCGCGCTGTTCGATCTGCGCAAGATTCCGCTGGAAGAATCCGGCATGGCGCCGAAGGAAATCTGGAGCAACGAATCGCAGGAACGCTATGTGCTGGCGATCGCGCCAGACGACCTGCCGCTGTTCGACTATCTGTGCCAGCGCGAGCGTTGTCCGTTCGCGGTGGTCGGCACCGCCACCGAGGAACGCCAGCTGAAGCTGCACGATCCCGAGCACGGCAACGACCCGGTCGACATGCCGATGGAAGTCCTGCTCGGCAAGCCGCCGAAGATGCAGCGCGACGCCGTCCGTGTCGCGGCGGCGCTGCCGCCGTTCGACTTCGACGGCATCGAACTGGAAGAGGCCGCGCTGCGCGTATTGCGGCTGCCGGCGGTGGCCGACAAGACCTTCCTGATCACCATTGGCGACCGCAGCGTCGGCGGCATGACGGCGCGCGACCAGATGGTCGGGCCGTGGCAGGTGCCGGTGGCCGATTGCGCGGTCACCACGATGAGCTATTCCGGCCACCTCGGCGAAGCGATGGCGATGGGCGAACGCACGCCGCTGGCGGTGATCGACGCGCCGGCCTCCGGCCGCATGGCGATCGGCGAGGCCATCACCAACATCGCGGCGGCGGCGATTGCCGATCTGTCCGAGGTCAAGCTGTCGGCCAACTGGATGGCCGCTTGCGGCCAGCCGGGCCAGGACGCGGCGCTGTACGACACCGTGCGCGCGGTCGGCATGGAACTGTGCCCGGCGCTCGGCATCAGCATCCCGGTCGGCAAGGATTCGCTGTCGATGCGCACCACCTGGAACGAGGGCGGCCGTGACCGCGCCGTGACCGCGCCGGTGTCGCTGATCGTCTCGGCCTTCGCGCCGGTGGCCGACGTGCGCCGCAGCCTGACGCCGCAACTGGTGACTGGTGCCGAATCGGCGCTGATCCTGGTCGATCTCGGGCGCGGCCGCAACCGCATCGGCGCCTCGGCGCTGGCGCAGGTGTTCGGCCAGATCGGCAACGACGCGCCCGACCTCGACGCGCCGGCCGACCTGAAAGCCTTCTTCAGCGCGATCCAGCAACTGAACGCCGACGGCAAGCTGCTGGCCTATCACGATCGTTCCGACGGCGGCCTGTTCGCGGCCTTGTGTGAAATGGCTTTCGCCGGCCACTGCGGCGTGTCGGTCAATCTGGATATTCTGGCGATGTCGGCCACCGAGGACTGGGGCGATGCCAAGAACTGGGCCGAGCAGGTCGGCCCGCGCCGCCACGAAATGACGCTGCGCGCGCTGTTCGCCGAAGAACTCGGCGCGGTGCTGCAGGTGCGCGCCGATCTGCGCTCGCAGGTGATGGACGTGCTGCGCGGCGTCGGCCTCGGCGCCCACAGCCACATCATCGGCAAGCACAACGAGCGCGACGTGATCGAATTCACCCGCGACGCCAAGGTCATCTACCGCCAGCCGCGCGCCGAACTGCAGCGCGCCTGGAGTGAAACCAGCTGGCGCATCGCCCGCCTGCGCGACAACCCGGAATCGGCCGACGCCGAATACGACCGCATCCTGGACGCCGCCGATCCCGGCATCACGCCGAAATTGACTTTCGATCCGGCCGAGGATGTTGCCGCGCCCTACCTGAACCTGGCGGCGCGGCCGAAGGTGGCGATCCTGCGCGAGCAGGGCGTCAATTCGCACGTCGAAACCGCCTACGCGATGCACCGCGCCGGCTTCGAGGCGGTCGATGTCCACATGAGCGACCTGATCGCCGGCCGCGCGCGGCTGGACGACTTCAAGGGCTTGATCGCGGTCGGCGGCTTTTCCTATGGCGACGTGCTGGGCGCTGGCGAAGGCTGGGCCAAGACCATCCTGTTCAACGCCGCGCTGACCGAACGTTTCGCCGCCTTCTTCGGCCGCAGCGACACCTTCGCGCTCGGCGTGTGCAACGGCTGCCAGATGATGAGCAGCCTGAAGGCCATCATCCCCGGCGCCGAAGCCTGGCCGAAGTTCACCCGCAACAAGTCGGAACGCTTCGAAGCGCGCTTCGCGCTGGTCGAAGTGGCCGAGTCACCGTCGATCTTCTTCACCGGCATGGCCGGCACCCAAAGCCCGATCGCCATCGCCCACGGCGAAGGCTATGCCGACTTCACGCAGACCGGCGACATAGACAGCGCCCTGGTGGCGATGCGCTTCGTCGACCACCACGGCGCCACCACCGAAAACTACCCGATGAACCCGAACGGTTCGCCGCGCGGCATCACCTCCGTCACCACCGCCGACGGCCGTTTCACGGTGCTGATGCCGCACGCCGAGCGCGTGTTCCGCACGGTGCAGCATTCCTGGCACCCGGCCGAGTGGGGCGAGGATGCGCCGTGGATGCGGATGTTCCGCAATGCGCGGAAGTGGGTGGGGTGAAGGAGCGGAGCAGGGCAGGATACTCCCTGAGTGGACGCCTTGATTCGGGCGCCATTCCTTTGTTTTTAGTGCATACTCCCAGGATCGAGCCGTTTCGATGATGCACGTATTGGCACCCGATGGGTAAGTGAGATGCTCAAGGTTTGTTCGCCGTCACGGGACTCTGGCGACCGACAAACTCCTCCATGCTCAGGAGGGCGCGGCGTAACGTCGAGCAGGCGTCGTCAAACTCGGGGTGGTAGTTCAGGGCTTCGACTGCCTCGAACTGGATGCGCAATGGTGTCCGGCGAGTTTCCAACTGCTCCCGGATGGCATTGGCGTGTCGGATCATGAACCGGCTCTCTTGTAGAAGGCTGTCCGGTTCCTTTTCAGCGACCAGGGCGAAATCAAAAATATCGCGGCCCGTGATCCGGTCGCCTCGATGCCACATTTTCTTGGCGATGATTTCGGTGGACGTTTCCAGTTTCACGATCCGCCCGAGAATCGATTCTTCGACGTAGCCCGGAGACGTTAAATTCGGTGCGGCCACAAAATCAATCTCACCGTGCTCCAGTATCAGCTTGACGTAGCCTGCCGCCTCCGTATAGTCGGTGGTGATGCGTTCCGCCACTTGCGACAAGCGCGGTGTCACGAATCCAAGATACTGCGGATCAGGGACAAATATGTCGATGTCCTTGCTGAATCGATGTCCGTATCGGAGCATCAAGACGGTACCGCCACCGAATGTCCAGAACGGATCGTTCTTGCCATGCAGAGAGATTTCGTCGACCAGCCTCATCGCATGCCGAAACAGGTTCTTCCATGTGGTGGGTGCCTGCCTTACGCCCACTGTCGGTGAGTCTTCCATTCTTTGGACCATTTGGAAATATGCTTCATGATTTGCTGGCCGGCTTTCGGGTTTTCGGCGACTTCGGCGATCGCGCCAAGCACGATCGGCACGGGGGCTTCGTCCAGCAATGTCATGACATGCGCATGGAATTCTGGCGGAACGCTACCTGATTTCAATATTTCGGCGAGCTGCGCTGAAGTCAGTGTCTTCTTGTAACTGGTGTTGACCGTCCGCGCGGCGATCTTGAGAGCATTTTTCAGGCCGGGCGCCTGCGAGGTTTCCAGGTTCAGGCCAAGCACCGAAAGAATGTCCAGAACTTTTGAATAGCCGAGGTCGCCCTTCAGCGCCGAATTTTCCAGCTGATTGATCGTGACGCGGGAAAGGCCCGTCAACCTTGACAGCAAATCTTGACTGATTCCAGCTTGCTCCCGCTTTGCCTTTACCGCACGCCCCAGTTCCACGAGATTCATATCCACTCCATTTATGTAAATAATATTTTACATTAAAAGAGGGTGTGGCAAGGTTTTACTTTTAATATTCTGCCGCTCAATGCCGCGTATATTGCCGGCTCCCGAACAACATCTCCCGCGCCATCTCGTCCATCACCGGCTTGCGCTGCGCCGTCAGCACTTCGACACCGCGTTGTACCGCCGGGCGGGCGTTGATGGCGTCGAACCAGCGTTTGACGTGGGGAAAGTCATCCAGCTCGATGCCTTGCTGCTGCCACGAGCGGGTCCACGGGAAGGTGGCGATGTCGGCGATCGTGTAGTCGGTGCCGGCCAGCCAGGCGGCTTGCGCCAGGCGCTTGTCCATCACGCCGTACAGGCGCTTCGCTTCGTTGGTGTAGCGCTCGATCGCGTAGTCGATCTTTTGCGGCGCGTAGGTGCGGAAGTGGTGCGCCTGCCCGAGCATCGGGCCGACGCCGCCCATCTGGAACATCAGCCATTGCAGCGTGGTGAAGCGCTGGCGGTCGTCGTCGCCGAGGAATTTGCCGGTCTTGCTGGCGAGGTAGAGCAGGATCGCGCCGGATTCGAACAGCGCCATCGGCTGGCCGTCGGGGCCGTCCTGATCGACGATCGCGGGAATCTTGTTGTTCGGGGAAATTTCCAGGAATTCCGGGCGGAACTGGTCGCCGGCGCGGATATCGATGTGGTGGACGCGGTAGGGCAGGCCGCATTCTTCCAGCATGATGTGGACCTTGTGGCCGTTCGGGGTGGCGGTGGAGTAGACGTCGATCATGAGAGGCTTTCCGCTAAGACATAAAAAGCCCCGCACGCGATGTCCGGGTGGGGGCCGGGAGAGAAATCTTCCGGCCCATTATGCAGAAAACCGCCGGCGCCCGCTTTGCACCGCCATTCGGCGGGGCGGCGGGCGCCGGCGGCAGGGCTTGCGCACTTACGAGCGCGTGATCGGCAGTTCGATTTCCTGGCCCGGCACCGGCATGTGGCGCGCCAGTTCGAGCTTGGCGATGGCGTTGCGGTGGACTTCGTCCGGGCCGTCGGCCAGCCGCAGCGTGCGGTTGCCAGCCCATTGCGAGGCCAGCGGGAAGTCGCCGGAGACGCCGCCGCCGCCATGCGCCTGGATCGCCCAGTCGAGCACCTTCTGGGTGACGTTCGGCGCCAGCACCTTGATCATTGCGATCTCGGACTTGGCGTGCTTGTTGCCGACCGTGTCCATCATGTAGGCGGCCTTCAGCGTCAGGAGGCGCGCGGTGTCGATCATGATGCGCGACTCGGCGATGCGTTCGCGCCAGACGCCCTGTTCGGAAATGCGGCGGCCGAAGGCGCTGCGGTCGTTCAGGCGCTTGCACATCAGTTCCAGCGCCCGTTCGGCGACGCCGACGGCGCGCATGCAGTGATGGATGCGGCCGGGGCCGAGGCGGCCCTGGGCGATTTCAAAGCCGCGTCCTTCGCCGAGCAGGATGTTGGAGGCCGGCACGCGCACGTTCTCGAACAGGATTTCGCAGTGGCCGTGCGGCGCATCGTCGTAGCCGAACACCGGCAGCGGCCGCTTGACGGTGATGCCGGGCGTGTTGGCCGGTACCAGGATCATCGACTGCTGGGCGTGGCGCGGGCCTTCCGGATCGGTCTTGCCCATCAGGATGTAGATCGCGCAGCGCGGATCGCCGGCGCCGGAAATCCACCACTTGCGGCCGTTGATCACGTAGTCGTTGCCGTCGCGCTCGATGCGGGTTTCGATGTTGGTGGCATCGGAGGATGCCACCGCCGGTTCGGTCATCGCGAAGGCCGAACGGATTTCGCCACGCAGCAGCGGTTCCAGCCAGCGCGTCTTGTGCTCCTCGGTGCCGTAGCGTTCGATGGTTTCCATGTTGCCGGTGTCCGGCGCCGAGCAGTTGAACACTTCCGGCGCCCACGATACGCGGCCCATGATTTCGCACAGCGGCGCATAGTCGAGATTCGACAGGCCTTCCGGCGCGCGCGTCGATTTCGGCAGGAACAGGTTCCACAGGCCCTGTTCGCGCGCCTTCGGCTTCAGTTCCTCGATCAGCTTGGTGGGAATCCAGCGATCGCCCTTTTCGCGGCCGTTGCGGTCGACTTCCTCCGTGAATGCCTTTTCATTCGGGTAGATGTGCTGGTCCATGAAAGCCAGCAGCTTTTCCTGTAGCGCCTTGCAGCGGTCCGAGTATTCGAAATCCATACCGTCTCCTGGGTAAAGTCGATCAATGGTGATTCAAGGTCAAACAGAAGGGAATGCCTGTGTTCAGTCGTGCTGGCCGGAGGCGTACTTCCAGCCCATCTCGGCCATCGGCCGCGCCGACTTGCCGGTGCGCAGCGCCTGTTCGCTGGAGGCGGTGCCATCGACGTAGCGCTTCATGATGCCCTGCAGGATGCCGGCCATGCGGAACATGTTGTAGGCCAGATAGAAGCCGAAATCCTCGCGGCGGATGGTCTTGCCGGTGCGTTCGCAATAGCGGGCGATGTAGTCATCCTCGTTCGGAATGCCGAGCGCCTTGTAGTCCAGCCCGCCGATGCCGCGGAACTGGCCCGGTGCGATGTGCCAGCTCATGCAGTGATAGGAAAAATCCGCCAGCGGATGGCCCAGTGTCGACAGTTCCCAGTCCAGCAGCGCCAGGATGCGCGGCTCGGTCGGGTGGAAAATCATGTTGTCGAGCCGGTAGTCGCCATGCACGATCGAGGTTTCGTCACCGGCCGGGATGTTCTGCGGCAGCCATTCGATCAGGCGGTCCATCGCTTCGATCTTTTCGGTTTCGGAAGCGCGGTACTGCTTGGTCCAGCGGTCGATCTGGCGCTGGAAGTAGTTGCCGGGCTTGCCGTAGTCGGCTAGGCCGATGGCGGCGTAGTCCATCGTGTGCAATTGCGCGATTACGCGGTTCATCTCGTCATAGATCGCGCCGCGCTCGGCGGGCGTCATGCCGGGCAGGGCCTGGTCCCACAGCACGCGGCCTTCGACGAATTCCATGATGTAGAAGGCGCGGCCGATCACCGCTTCGTCGGTGCACAGCGCGTACTGTCTGGCGGCCGGGAAACCGGCCTTGGACAGCGCATCCATCACGCGGAATTCGCGGTCGATCGCGTGTGCCGAGGCCAGCAGCTTGGCGGCCGGGCCGGGCTTGGTGCGCAGCACGTAGCGCTGGCCATCGACGCTGATCTTGAAGGTCGGGTTCGATTGCCCGCCCTTGAACTGTTCCACCTGCAATTCGCCCTTGATCGGGCCGATGTGCTGCTGCATGTAGGCGCGCAAAGCACCGGTGTCGAATTTCTGGCGCTCGGAAACGGGCATGGTGCCCATGAATTCTTCGAACATCGTGTCTCCTGGACGGCCGCGTATACGGCCTGTGTGTGGCGATTGGCAGCTTGATTCTAACCGATAAAATAGAACGGACGTACTATTCGAATGCAAAACATCAGTCTGATTTGCGGTGGAGAGTGGCCGCGGGTTTGAGGCGGTATTTCGGAGCAGGCCGGAATCCGCCGGCGTTGGCGGTGGTGGCCGACGGACGCCGCCGGGCCCCGGCCTGTGCCGGGGCGGCGGTGGAAGGAGAGCAGGTGATCGCGGCGTCGCGGATATGTGGCGCCACTTCCGGCGCAACCGATTACAGGCCGCGCGCCTTCCGGTACTGGTTCCACAGGGATTCCATCGTCGTATCGCGCGAGGCATCCTGCAGTTCCGACAGCGGCGAGTAGTTGACGATGCGCACCACCCAGTCGAGCGGGTGGCTGCCGACGTCCAGCACGTTGATGCAGCCGGCGGTTTGCGCCAGCCCGCCCATGAATACCCGCTGACCGGTCAGCGCATGCGACAGGATCGCCCGGTTGACGCCGCCGTGCAGCACCAGCAGTACCGTGTCCCACTCGGGATCGGCGCGCAGCCGTTCCAGGCATGGGTGGATGCGGTCCATCAGCTGGCCGATCGATTCGCCGCCGAGGAATTGCTTGTCTTCCGTCGCCAGCCCCTCGAAGGCGCTGATGAAGGCGTTCTTCAGTTCGTCGTCGCGGATGTCGGACAGCTTGCCGCCTTTCAGTTCCTCCAGTTCCGGCCAGACTTCCAGTTCGATCTGCTGGCCGGTTTCCGCCAGCACGCGCTGCGCAGTCTGCACCGTGCGCGGCAGGCCGGACACGATCACGCGGTCGAAGCGCACCTTGCGCGCGGCGAAGGTTTTGCCGGCGGCGGTCGCCTGGGCCTGGCCCCGTTCGTTCAGCGGTACCGTATCGGGATGAAAGGGCGTGCCTTCGGCGTCGAAATAGGTGACGTTACCGTGGCGCATCAGGTAGATGCGGCGTCGTGCGTGCTTGATTTCCATGAGTGTTTTCAGTCAGGTTGCGGTTACTTGTATTGCGGTTTGCGCTTTTCGAGGAAGGCGGAAATGCCCTCCTGGGCGTCGCGGTGGTGCAGGCTGGCGACGAAGCTGTGGCGCTCCGCCTCGAAATGGCGCGCCAGCGGCTGCTGTTCGGCGCCGGCCACCAGACCCTTGATCCGTTCGACGGCGTTCGGCGACAGCACCGCCAGTTCGTCGGCCCAGGCCAGCGCCGCTTCCAGCGCGCCGCCATCCGGCACCACGCGGTTGACCAGCCCGGCCGCGTGCAGGCGCGGCGCCAATAGCGGCTTGCCTTCGATCAGGATTTCGGTCGCCAGCTGGCGCGGCAGCGCCCGTGTCAGGAACCAGGAGCCGCCGCCGTCCGGCGTCAGGCCGACCTTCACATAGGCCATCACGAATTTGGCTGAAGCGCCGGCGACGATCAGATCGCAGGCCAGCGCCAGCGAAAAGCCGGCACCGGCGGCGGCGCCTTCGACCGCCGCGATCACCGGCTTCGGGCAAGAGCGCAGCGCCTCGACCCAGGCGTTCAACGCATCGATCGCGCCGGCCTGCAGCGCCGGGTCGGCAGCGCGGTTTTCCAGCAGACGGTTCAGATTGCCGCCGGCGCAAAAGAAATTGTCGGCACCGGTCAACACCACCGCGCGCAGACTGTCGTCGCGTTCGGCGGTGGCCAGGGTTTCGATGGCGGCGGCATACATGTCCGGATGCAGCGCGTTCTTCGCGCCGGGATTGGACAGCGTCAGGATCAGCGTGGCGTCGCGGCGCGCGGCGAGCAATTCAGCGGGCATGGCAGGGGCCGGGAAAAATGGAAGGGGGAATCTTACACTGCGTGCGGTACTTTTCAGGAAGCGCCGTGTCTGCCGGTCGTGCCGGCACTGGCGGGAACGCATGCGTTCCCGCCAGTGGCGTTCGTTGGTATAGAGCTATGCCGACAACAGGTGCGAACAGTGCAAAGACGCTGGGTTCCGGCTTGGAGCATGCCGGAACGACAGGGAAAGGAGAGGTTGGCGGAATGGTGCGGATGGCGCGGCGCGGCCATTCCTTTACCGCCAGTCGATTGCTTCTCCGCTTGTCGTTCCGGAGCAGGCCCACTACTGTCCGGAATAAATTTCCCCCTCATGAAGCGAAGAGTTGCGGCTGAATGGAGTTCAGGTATTCGGTCTGTCGTCGTCGTTTTCGGTATCGGGATTCTTCGATGGTCGGGCGCTGAAAC
>Ga0222421_100258_pt1 | contig 25481 bp, 14 predicted proteins | sample 3A1ome_2_FD_182473 | JGI IMG/M metagenome (GOLD analysis project Ga0222421, IMG submission 182473) | Enriched microbial communities from leaf-cutter ant dump, University of Wisconsin, Madison, United States - 3A150A (version 2) | ecosystem: Environmental > Terrestrial > Nest > Insects nest > Nest... | reverse complement strand
GCGAGCCGGTTCGTGGGCATCCGCGACCGCTGGACGTCTCAGGTCGTCGCCCGCCGCGCCGCGCTGGTCGACCGCCTGCGCGCGCTGCTGCCGCCGGGCCTGTCGCTGCCGCATGCCGCGCTCGGCTTCATCCTCGCGCACCGCGAGATCGCGACCGTCATCCCCGGGGCCAAATCCCTCGAGCAACTGCGCGAAAACCTCGCCGCCGTCTCCGCGCCGCTGTCATCGGAACTGGTCGCGGCCATCCGCGCCCTCTGGGAAACGGAGATCGCCCGCGATCCGCTGCCGTGGTGAAACGCAGAAGCGCTCGTCGCGGCCGCGCCGGACCGTTTCCGATGGAACTCCCGCCCTGTCCCGCACGTCTTCCCTCGGGTCACCCTTTCCTCCGCCCATGACGCTCCGCCCGCTTTTCGTCCTCTGTCTCCTTTTCGTCCTGACCATCGCGGGCGGCGCACGGGCGGACGAGTTGCGTTTCTCCAAGACGCTGACGCCCGAGGAGTCGAAGGACCTCGGCCTCGCCGCGCTCGATTCCGACCAGACCGCGGCGCTCGACGCCCTCGTGCGGCGCGACATCGCGGCCGCGGACTACGTTTACAAGACGCCGCGCGCCGCGCGGTTCAGCGAGCGCCTGACGCCCGAGGAACGGCGGGCCGCCGGGCTGTCGTCGCTCGACGGGGCCACGCTGGCACGGCTCGACGCCGCGGTGGAGCGGCTGATGCCGGCGCCGCGGACACCGATCGGGAGCGCGGCGCTTGCCCGCGCCGAATCCACCGCCGCGGTGGTGCCGTCGCTGACGTTGCGCCGCCGGCCGGAAATCCACGGCTCCGTCACGCTGATGGCCGGCATGGGCAGCGGCGGCTACAGCGAACTGGGCGGCGCGCTCGTGCTCACCTACGATGATCCCGAGCACGATTTCTCGCTGCTGGTCGGCTATTCCGAAGTGCACACGAAGGGCGGGAATTACTGGCGGCGGCACGGCTACGGCTACCGCCGCGGCGATTGTTTCCCCGATCTGCTGCTGCCCTGACCGCGGCGCGGCGGACGCGCTCCGACGATTCGTCGCACACGGAACCGGCGGCTTCGAGCCGGCGCTGTGGCACAGTCAACGCCCGGACGTTTCCGGACGAGCCAGGCATCAGGGCACAGCCGGACGACACAAAAAAACCCGGCCCCGCAAGATTGCGGAGCCGGGTCGAATGGCGACCGGCGCTGTCGCCGGCCGCGCCCGATGACAAGCGGACGCTCAGAAGGTGAGCGTGTTGGTGATCTGCCAGCTGGTGAGCTCGGGGATGCGGTAGGCGGCGACCGTGCCGTCGGGCTCGACCGAGACGGGGATCAGCTTCTTGCTCGCGAACACATCGCGGATGTTGAGCTGGATCCGCCAGTCGATCTTGCGCGTGAGCTTGCGGCCGTAGCCGAGCCAGAGGTCCACGTGATCCTCGGTGGGGCCGTAATAGGGCCGCGAGGTGTTGTAGACGTATTCCGTGAGCCCGGTGTCGCTGTTGGTCTGGGATTTCACATGGAAACCCACGACCTCGCGGCCTTCCCAGCGGTAGGAGCCGCCGACGTTGACGCCCTTGAGCGGGCCGCGGCTGAAGTTGTAGCCGGTGACCACGTTGAAGCGCCACGGGCGCAGCTCGGCGACATCGGTGTTCTCCAGCGCCTTGAGCAAGGCGTATTGGGAGGAGACGTTCTGATTCCAGAGCGTCCGCATCGTGGTGGTGTCGCCCGCCCACCAGACGCGCATGTCGCCCGCCGCGCCGGTGGCGAGCGATTCGACGGACTCCATCCATTCCTTGAGCGCGCCGCCGATGTTGTTCTGCTGTGCGTGGGTCTTGGATACGTTGATCGAGACGTTCCAGTCCGGCGTGGGCCGGGCGCCGAGTTCGAACTCGATGCCCTGCGAATGCGTGTCGGTCGTGGCCGAGACGCCGTTGGGCACATCGGAGCTGGCGCTCACCTCCGACTCGAGGTTGTCGGCGAAGCCCCATGAATCCATGAATTTCCGGAAGACGGCGTTGCTCTCGTAGGCCTCGAACACGGCGGCGCTGCCCGCATCGAATTCCTCCTGGTTGCCCGTGCCCTGGGTGGCGTCCCACTTCCAGGTGTTGGCCGGATCCTTCTCCTTGATGCGCACCGCGTTCATCGCGAGGACGCTCGCCCACTGCGACACCTTCCAGAAGGCGAAGCCGCTGAGGCGGGCGTTCTTCACCGTGCTTTCGAACCAGTTGACCTTGAGGCTGAGCCGGTCGTTGAGCGTGCTGACGGTGAAGCCGAAGTCCTTGGTGTGGCCGACGGGATCGGCGAGCTGGTCGCCGAGCATGTCGATCTTGCCGGGATCGGGCTGGAAGTTCTTCGAGCGGTTGTAGAACAGCGAGATGTCCGTGCCCCAGGGCAGGCGCGAACGGATGAAGCGGGGCGAGTGCAGGACGGCGCTGTAGCTGATCGATTCGCCGGCCGAGGTGTAGTTCTTCGTATCCCAGCTGTCCTTGATCACCTGGCCCGAGGCGTTCTCGTTGGCCGTCGCGGCGGTGCTCGTCACCTCGTCGCGGCGCCAGCCGACCGTGGGCACCAGCAGGTCGTTGAACATGTATCCCTGCCAGACATACGCCTGGGACTTGATCCGATAGGTGTTCCGGCTGCCGGAATCGTAGAGCTGGTCCTTGTCGCCGTCGTCGTAGCTCCAGAACTTGTCCACGGCATAGGTGCCCCAGCCCTTGTAGTTGGCGGGATTGTCCGCCTGCGTGGTGCCTTCCTGGTGGAGACCGGGCGTCCAGGATGCGGACGGATCGACGGTCGAGTCCCAGTTGGAGTCGAACCGGTAGATGGAGCCGGTATACTGCGGCTTCTGGATCGTGCTGACATTGCTGAGGCTGGCGTTGCCGAGGCTGGTGCCGCGGAGATCGCCGCTCAGGTAGGAGATGACGGTGACCTGGCGCTCGTTGTCCGAGATCTTGTAGGCGGAGGCGCTGCCGTAGACGGATTCGGTAAACGTGTCCGTCATGGCGTAGCGCTTGAACGTGAGGTTGGTGGCCTCGCGCTTTTCGTCGGCATACATGCCGGTGAAGACGTGCCGGCCGAGGATCTGCGCGAGCAGGCCGCGATCGAGCACATCGGTGGCCCGGAATTCCGCGAAGGCGGTGGCGCGCTTGGCGGTGCGCTCGGTCGAGTTCTCGCTGCCCGAGTTGTCCGACTGGACGAAGGCCTGGCCGACGTTCGGATTGGCCGTGCCGTCGGTGTAGGTCGAGTTCATGTCGATGTAGATCGTCTGGTTCACGCCGTTGACCTGGCCGTCGTTGTATTTTTGGTGGTCGTAGACGCCCTCGATGCCGGCGCGGTTGTCGAAGAACGTCTGGGTGAGCGCGAGGTTGAACGACTCGAAGCTGCGCCACTCGTGCTTGTTGTCGCCGTCGAGGAGCTTGTTGTAGTAGTCGAACAGGCCCACGTCGGAGTCGCCGAGGCGCTTGTCCTTGTAGGCGCCGATGCCCGAATAGGCGGCCTCGGTCGAATTCGGATACAGTGCCGCGTAGGCGGTCATGTAGCTCGAGTAGGACGCGACGCCCACCTGGCGGGCGAAGGGCACGCCGGCGATGCCGCCGTCGATCGTGCCGTCGGAGGCGAGGCCGAACGTGTTGGTGTTGGACTCGATCGTGCGGAACTGGCTCTGCGTGCTCGAACCCGCATTATAGATGGAGAGCACGTTGCCGTAGACGTTGCCGTAGGCGCCGATCCGCGGGTTGTAACTCGAGGAGGTCGAGTCGGAGACGCCGCCGTCCCAGGCCGCGACCGGATCGTAGACCGCCTGGTTCAGGTCGGTGAACCACGACGTGATCTGGTCGCCGGGCGTGAGGCTGCGGGGCCGGTTGGAATCGATCGAGCCGTGCTCGAAGTTGGCGCGGAACGACGTCGTCATCCCGTTTTTCTTCAGGAACGCCGGATCGTAGCGCACGGCGCCGTAGATGCGGTCGTCGTCGCTGAACGCCGGCTTCTGCCGATACTTCGTCCGGTCGCTCAGCGCCGCCAGCCGGATGGCGAGTTCATTCGGCAGGAGAACCTTGTTCAGGTTAACCGAGCCGCGGATGCTGCCCTCGTGGTCGAAGCGGGCCTCGACCTTGTTGCTGTCGGCGAAGCCCGCCTGGTCGATGCTCGTGTTGATGATGCCCGCCGGGCTGCCCATGCCGAAGAGGATGGCGTTCGGACCGCGCTGGATGTCGACGCGCCCGACGTTGTAGCCATCCCACGGGATGTCCGTGAGGAAGAAGTCGCGGGTGTTGTCGGCCGCGTCCAACCCGCGGACGCGGGTGTTGGCGTTCGGCTTCAGCAGCCGGTTGGCCTCGTTGAGCTGCTGGCCGTTGCCAGTGCCGGCGAAGTTGCCGCGCATGCCGCCGACCTCGGTGTTGCCGGTGTAGACGAGCAGGTCCTCGCTGTTCTTGGCGCCGGTGTCCTGCAGGAACTGGCTGGTGATGACGCTGATCGAGGAACCGACGTCCTTCAGTTCCGTGCGCAGACGGGTGCCGGCGAGGGTGGCCGTGGCCTGATAGCTGCCTTTGTCCTCCGTGGCGTCGACCACGAACGGGGATAGAACGATGGCTTCGTCCGCCTCCGTCGGAAGCGGGGGCGGGGGAGCGACCTGTCCGGCGGCGCGGGGCGCGACGGCGAACAGGAGCGCGGATGCGGCGGTGCACAGCACGCACGCGGTGGTTTTTCGGGTGGTCATTGGGTTTGTTTTTTGGGCCCGCGTGTCCGGATAGCGTGGATACGCGAAGCGGCGCGACGGGAAGAGGACAGGATACCGGGGCGCGGGAAGCGGCGGGTAGTGATTCGGTTCTTCGGAAATTAAACCTGGTTCTTTTGTCCGCGGCGCAGGCGGCCACGCACACCTCCGGCCGGGACGCGGCGGAGGAGGGCCGATCCTGGAGACCGTTTGGGGATGCCGACGTCAGCGGCCGGTCGCCGGCGGGATGGCGCGGGCGGACGGTTGGGTGCGCCGCCGGTAGTCGCCGGGCGTCCCGCCCGTGAGGCGGCGGAAGACGACGCACATATACTCCATGTAATCGAAGCCGGAGAGCTCGGCGATGCGCTTGAGCGGCAGGTTCGTCTCGGCCAGCAGCTGGCGGATCCGCGTCACCTGCACGCGGCGGATCTCGGCCTGTGGCGAGCGGCCGAGATAGGCGCGGAACTTCTTCTCGAGCTGGCTGCGCGAGACGGCGGCGTGCGGCAGCACCTGGTCGACGGTGAGATTCTCGCAGGCATGCTCGCGGATGTAGCGCACGGCGTCGGCGACATGCCGGTCGGGGATGGCGAGGACATCGGTCGAACGCCGGGCGACGACCTTCAGGGGCGCGATCCGCACGCTGTCGACGGAACGATCGCCGCCGGCCATCAACGCGGCGAGCCGCTCGGCGGCGCGGAGGCCGGAGAGGAGCGGATGGGTGGCCACGCTGGAGAGCGGCGGCGAGGCGAGTTCGCAGCGTGCGGCCTCATTGTTGGCGCCGAGCACGGCGATCTCCTCGGGGATGAGCCGGCCGGTGGAGCGTGCGGCCTCGAGCACCTGGTTGGCGCGGGGATCGTGGCAGGCCATGATCGCGACGGGCATGGGCAGGCGGCGCAGCCACGCGGCGATCTGCTCCACCTGGCGGACATGGTCGAACGGCGTGGACGCGGGCGCGTCGTCGGGCTCGAACACGTCGCAGGCGTAGCCGCGGCGTTGCACCGTATCCACGAAACCGGTGCGGCGCTCGCGCGCCCAGCCGGTGGAGCGCAGGCCGCAGAAGCCGAAATGGCGGAAACCGCGGTCGAGGAGGTGGGCGGCGCCCATCGCGCCGATCGCGGGATTGTCGGGACGGATCTTCGGCACGCCGGCGAACTGCGGCGTGTCGTTGAGATCGACCAGCGGGATGCCCCGCTCGGCGCAGGCCTGCACGAGCGCCGGCGTCGTGTGCCGGCTGATGACGCCGCTCCAGTCCTGGCTGAACAGCCACTGCAGGTCGACCTCGGCGCGGGCCTCGTCGTCCACATAGACCGACCAGGCGTCGTGCGTCTGGAGATGGCGGGCGATGCCGTTGAGCATCTCGACGGACTCGGGATAACGCGACCGGAACACGAGCAGCACGCGCGGCTTCGCGGCCGCGCCGCCTTCGATCCGCCGCGACGCCATGAGCCGGCCGGGCCCGGGGACGGGAACGGCGATGCACGGCGGTTCGATTTGATCGAGAATCATGGAATGGATCGGCGGAGCATCGGCCGGCCGGATCGGCGGCCTCCGCGCGACTGCGCCTGTCGTGAGATCAGAACACCTCGGCACCGCGGACCCCTTCGCGGAATCCGTGCGATCGCGGAAAAATCCCGGCGGCAAAAAATCTCAATCCCCGGCTCATCGCTCGCCTAGACAGATGGCGCAGTGCGTGAGAGGATGCGGGTCCCCGCCCCACGTCCGTCGCGTGCCGGCGCCACCCCTCCGATGTTTACACCCATGAGAAAAATCCTGTGTCTGATGCTCTGCCTCGCCACTTCCGCCTTCGCCCAGAAATGGGAAGGGCTGGCCCTCACGCCGCCGATGGGCTGGAACAGCTGGAACACCTTTGCCGGCAACATCAGCGAGAAGGTCGTCCGCGAGACCGCCGATGCCATGGTCGCGAACGGCATGCGCGACGCCGGCTTCGTCTACATCGTGATCGACGACACGTGGTCGCTGCGGGAGCGCGACGCCGGCGGCAATCTCGTCGCCGATCCGGCGAAATTCCCCGGCGGCATGAAGGCGCTCGGCGATTACCTCCATGCGAAGGGGTTCAAGTTCGGCATCTACAGCTGCGCCGGCACGAAGACCTGCGGCGGCTATCCCGGCAGCTGGGGCCATGAATTCCAGGATGCACGCACCTTCGCCGCGTGGGGCGTCGACTATCTGAAATACGACTGGTGCGACCACGGCGACGCCAATGCGCGCGACGCCTACAAGCGCATGAGCGAGGCGCTCCGCGCCGCCGGCCGGCCCGTCGTCTTCAGCCTCTGCGAGTGGGGCCAGAACAAGCCGTGGGAATGGGCCGAAAACATCGGCCACCTCTGGCGCACGACGGGCGACATCTACGACTCCTACGACGGCCGCAAGGGCTGGGAATCCGGCTGGAAGCGCATCCTCGATCAACAATACGCGCTGGTCGACAACGTCGGCGCCGACGGTCTCAACAAATACGCCGGCCCCGGCCATTGGAACGACCCCGACATGCTCGAGGTCGGCAACGAGGGGCTCACGCCCGCCGAGTCGCGCGCGCATTTCAGCTTCTGGTGCATCCTCGCCGCGCCGCTCATGGCCGGCAACGACGTGCGCCACATGACGCCCGCGATCCGCGACATCCTCACGAACAAGGACGTGATCGCGATCAATCAGGACAAACTCGGCAAGCAGGGGTTCCGGGCGCTCGCCGAGCCGGCGAAGCAGATCGAGATCTGGGTCAAGGAACTCAGCGACGGCGAGTATGCCGTCATCGCGCTCAACACCGGCACCGCCGCGGCCGACCTGACCGTCGAGTGGGACCGTCTCTGGACCGTCGGCGGCCTGCGCCAGGTGCGCGACGTCTGGGCGCGGAAGGACGTCGGCGACACGAGCAAACCCTACACGGCGCGCGTGGACTCGCACGACGTCGCGCTCTTCCGCCTCTCGGCGGCGGCGAAGTGAACGTTTTCCGTTTTTGGCGAGTTGCTTGACTTGGGCGGCCCGGCTCAAACCGGGCCGCGAGACTTTTTCACTCATGCGCACATCTGCTTTTCTCACCGGCGCCGCGTTGCTCGCGTTCGCCGTCTTCATCGCGCCGGCTCCGGCGGCGACTCCGATCTCGCCCGTGCCGCCGCAGGCCGCGCGGCGCATTGCCGCCGTGCAGGTGCGCGTCGCGCCCGATCACCGCGACTGGACATACCGCCTCGGAGAACCGGTGGCGTTCCGCGTCTCCGTCGTCGCCGACAACGAGCCGGTCGATGCCGTCACGGTGACCTACAAGATCGGTCCCGAGATGATGCCGGCCGCCGAGCGGACCGCGGCCGTGCCGCCCGAGGGGCTGGTGCTCGACGGCGGCTCGATGCGGGAGCCGGGATTCCTGCGCTGCATCGTGACCGCCGAGGTCGCCGGGCACACGTATCGCGGGAGCGCGACCGCGGCCTTCGAGCCGGAAAAGATCCAGCCGTGGCAGACGATGCCGGCGGATTTCGACGCGTTCTGGCAGCGCGAGAAGGAGGCGCTCGCGAAGATTCCGATGGAGCCCGTGCTGACGCTGATGCCCGAGGCCTGCACGGACACGGTGAACGTCTACCATGTCGGCCTCCGCACGGTCGGGCCCGCGTGGACGAAGGTGCCGGCGCGGGTCTTCGGCGTCCTCTGCGAGCCGAAGGCGCCCGGCAAATATCCCGCGGTGCTGAAGGTGCCCGGCGCCGGTGTGCGTCCGTATTCTGGAGACAAGGCGCTCGCGGCCCGCGGCGTGATCACGCTCGAGATCGGGATCCACGGCCTGCCGGTGAACCTGCCGGAGAGCGTCTACGACGTCCTCGCCGCCGGCGCGCTCGTCGGCTACTGGGGCTACAACCTGGACGACCGGGAGACGTTCTACTACCACCGCGTCTACCTGAGCTGCCTCCGCGCCGACGATTTCCTGACCTCGCGCGAGAACTGGGACGGGAAAAACCTGCTCGTGATGGGCGGGAGCCAGGGCGGCCAGCTGACGATCGTCACGGCCGCGCTCGATCCGCGCGTCACCGGCCTGAGCGCGACGTATCCTGCGTTCTGCGACGTCGCCGCCGAGCTGCACGGCCGCGCGGGCGGCTGGCCGCATCCCTTCCAGCCCGGCGCGGACGGCGCGCCCTCGGCGCAGGCGACGCCGGCGAAGATCGCGACCGCGCAGTATTACGACACGGTGAATTTCGCACGGCGGATCAAGGTTCCCGGCTACTATTGCTGGGGCTACAACGACGACGTGTGCCCGCCGACCTCGACGTTCGCCGCCTACAACGTGATCGCCGCGCCGAAGACGCTCGGCGTCATGCTGGAGCTGGGGCACAGCTATATCCCGGAACAAGGCGATGCGATCAACGACTGGATCGCGGCTTTCCTCGGGCTCAAATGAGGCGCATCGCCGGCGGGTGCGGGCAAAGAATGTTCGGGCGGGACCTCCGCGTCGGAAATGGTCTCAACGAGGATGTAACCAGTCTCCTTTCCGCCGAGATCATTAGCCGGTAGGCTTCCGGACCCTGCACGAGATCCGTTACCCATCGGTTGGTCGTCGGCCCGCCTGCTTCGGATCACGCGCGTCAATGATTGCAACGAGCCCTGCCTGTCCCGAGTTATCCAGTCCTCACCTCTCATGAAGCTATCGATCAAAGGTCCCGCCCTTCCCAACATCCCGTGGCAGCCCCGTCCTGCCGGGAATCAAGACCTGCTCTGGCGCTACGATGCCAACCCGGTCGTCGGCCGCCGCCCGCTGCCGCACGTCACGGGCATCTACAACAGCGCCGTCGTCCCGTGGAAGGACGGCTTCATCGGCGTGTTCCGCACCGAAGGCATGGACCGCCTGCCGCACCTGCATGTCGGCCGCAGCGCGGACGGCCTGAAGTTCACCTTCGAGCCCAAGCCGATCGTCTTCACGGCGGAGGATGCCTCCATCCTCGCGCACGAGTATGCCTACGACCCGCGCGTGACGAAGATCGAGGACGACTACTACGTGACGTGGTGCAACGGCTACCACGGCCCGACCATCGGCGTGGCGAAGACGAAGGACTTCGTGCACTTCGAGCAGCTGGAGAACGCGTTCCTGCCCTACAACCGCAACGGCGTGCTCTTCCCGCGCAAGGTCAACGGCAAGTTCCTCATGTTCTCGCGGCCTTCCGACACCGCGCACACGCCCTTCGGCGACATCTTCATCTCCGAGTCGCCCGACATGACCTACTGGGGCAAGCACCGCCACGTCATGGGCCGCGGCTGGCCGTGGTTCCAAGGCGTGAAGATCGGCGCCGGTCCGTCGCCGATCGAGACCAGCGAAGGCTGGCTGCTGATTTATCACGCGGTCACGAGCACCTGCAACGGCTTCGTCTACTCGATCAGCGCGATGCTGCTCGATCTCGAGCAGCCGTGGAAGGTCATCTCCTCGGCCAATCAGGCGCTGCTCTGCCCCGAGGCTCCCTATGAGCTGAGCGGCTTCGTGCCCGGCGTGTGTTTCCCCGTCGGCATGCTGTGCGACGCGGCCACCGGCAAGCTCGCGATCTACTACGGCGCGGCGGACACCGTCACGGCGCTCTGCTTCGGCGACGCCAGCGAGATCGTGCAGTTCGTGAAGGATCATCCGGCGAAGCGCTGAGCGGCTTCCCGGCAAAAGGATCGGGCGGGTCTCGGACCCGCCCTTTTTTGTGTTTGCCCGGGGAGCGTAATCGTGTCCCCGGTTTCCGCGTCCTGAGCGTCTTTCGTTTTCTCCCATGAAGTCTGTCTCCCTGGCCTCCGCCGCATGGCGGTTTCGTGATGCATCCGAGCGCGCGCCGTGGCGCGAGGCGGTGGTGCCCGGTTGCGTGCACCGCGACCTGCTCCGCCACGGCCTGATCCCCGATCCGTTCTGGGCGAGCAACGAGGCCGGCCTGCAATGGATCGAGGAGCGCGACTGGGAATACCGGGCGACGTTCACCGTCGCGGCCGCCCTGCTCGCGGAGGAGGTGGTCGAACTCGTCGCCGACGGCCTCGACACGGTGGCGACCGTCACGCTCAACGGCCGCGAGATCGCGCGGACCGAAAACATGTTTCTCGGCCATCGCTGGGACGTGAAGCCGCTGCTGCGACGCGGGAGGAACGAGCTGCTGATCCGCTTCGACAGCGCGATGCGCTACATTCGCGAACACCGCACCGGGCACACGCCGCGCGAGTTCAACGATCCTGTCGGCCGCTGCGTCGTGATCCGGAAACAGCAGTGCCAGTTCGGCTGGGACTGGGGTCCGCGTTTCGTCACGGCCGGCGTCTGGCGCGACCTCCGGCTCGAGGCCTGGAGCGGCAACCGCCTCGACGGCGTGCGCGTCGCGCAGGAGCATCGCGCCGACGGGCGCGTCGCGCTCCGGCTCGCGGCGGAACTGGCGCACGCGGATGCGGCCGTGGAGCTGCGGTGGAAACTCGCGCTCGATGGCGCGACGGTGGGCGAGGGGAGCGGCGGCGAGATCGTGATCGAGCGCCCGCGGCTGTGGTGGCCCAACGGCCAGGGCGCGCAGCCGCTCTACACGCTGCACGTCGAGGCGATCGGCGCCGACGGCGCGGTCTTCGGCGCCTGGACGCGCCGGATCGGCCTGCGCACGATCATGCTCGACCGGCACCGGGACGAGTGGGGCGAGTCGTTCCAGTTCGTCGTCAACGGCCGCGCGATCTTCGCGAAAGGAGCCAACTGGATCCCGGCGCACAGCTTCGCCGCCGGCCTGACGCGCGCCGACTACGCGCGCGACCTGGAGAGCGCGGCCGCGGCGCACATGAACATGATCCGCGTGTGGGGCGGCGGCATCTACGAGAGCGAGGATTTTTACGACCTGTGCGACGAGCTCGGCCTGCTCGTGTGGCAGGATTTCATGTTCGCCTGCACGCTCTACCCGGCGGACGAGGCGTTTCTCGCGAGCGTGCGGGCCGAGGTGGCGTCCCAGGCGCGGCGGCTGCGGCACCGCGCGTCGCTCGCGCTCTGGTGCGGCAACAACGAGGTCTTCGGCTGCAACGGGCACGAACTGGTGCCGGCCAACGCCGGCTACGCCGACTACGAGGCGCTGTTTCACCGCGCGGTCCCGGAGGCGCTCGCGCCGGTGGACGCCGTCACGCCCTACTGGCCGAGTTCGCCGTGGCGGGGCGACGTGGGGCTCGACCACGCGGCCGGCGAGGCGCGGGGCGACACGCATTTCTGGGACGTCTGGCACGCGCGCCAGCCGGTGAAGAGCTACGAGCAGCACGTGTTCCGCTTCGTATCGGAATTCGGGATGCAGAGCTACAGCTCGCCGGAGACGAACGCGACCTTCTGCCCGCCGCACGCCGACAATGTCTTCGGGCCGGAGATGGAGAACCACCAGAAGAACCGTTTCGGCAACCAGATCATCCTCGACTACGTCTCCCGGCTCTACCGGTTCCCGAAGGACCAGGACGCGCTGATCTATCTTTCGCAGCTCAACCAGGCATGGTGCATGCAGGTCGGCGTCGAGCACTGGCGGCGCCACGCGCCGCGCTGCATGGGCGCGCTCTTCTGGCAGCTCAACGACTGCTGGCCGGTGGCGTCCTGGAGCTCGATCGAGTTCACCGGCCGCTGGCGCGCGCTGCATCATGTGGCGAAGCGGTTCTTCGCGCCGGCGCTCGCGGTGGCCCACGTGCCCGGCGACGAGACCACGATCATCGGCAACTACCGGCGGTCGTCGGCGCACGAGGTGCATCTCTACACGATCTACGACGCGCCCGAGCCGGCGAAGGGCGAACTGCGCTGGGAACTGCGGCACCTCGATGGCCGTGTGCTCAAGCGCGGGCGCAAGTCCGTCGCGCTGCGCCATGGCGAGAGCGTCGAGCAGGCGACGTTCGAGGCCGGCCCGCTGCTGGCCCGGCACGGTCGCGAAGCGCTCTATCTGCGGCTCGCGCTGGAGATCGGCGGGGAGCGGGTGAGCGAGGACTCGGTGTTTTTCACGGCGCCGCGCTTCCTGGAGCTGCCGCCGGCGAAGACCGCCGTCGCCGTCAAACTCGAGACGCCGACGCGCGCGCGGCTCACGTTTCGCTCGAAGGCGTTCCAGCATCGGTTCGGGTTCGAACTGGCCGGGCTCGCGCATCGCGCAAGCGACAACTACTTCGAACTTTATCCCGATGAGGCGAAGGCGGTGACCGTCGAGTTCACGCGGCCGCAGACCTTGGCGCGCGTGCGTCGCGCGCTCACGTATCGATCGCTCGTGGACACTTACTGAAAACCCGTCCCGTCCGCGCGCCGGCGTGTAGCCGTGCTGCTGGGCGCGCGCGGCGGGCTTACTTCGTCGCCGCCGGCGATTATCTCGTTGCCACCGGCGGGATGAGTCGCGCTCTCTTTCACCGCCCGTCCTCAACCCCCGCTACCCGCATGTTCAAGTTTCTCGGTTCTTCCAGTCGCAAGCTCAACCAAGACTACGTCATCTCGGCCCACGATCGCGTGCCGGTCGGGGAGAAAATCGGATACGGACTGGGGACGTTCCACGACATGTGGGGCCACTGGCTCTACCCGACGCTCGGCTTCCAGGTTTTCAACATCTTCCTCGGCGTCGCGCCCTGGCTGATCGGCGTGGCGCTGTTCCTGAACCGGGCGTTCGACGCGGTGTCGGACCCGGTCTTCGGCTGGCTGTCGGACAACACCCGCAGCCGTTGGGGCCGGCGCCGGCCCTACATCCTCATCGGCGGCATCCTCGCCGGCATCGGCCTGCCGTTTCTCGTCGCGGTCGCACCGGGCTGGGGCTCGTTCACCGTGTTCGGGACGGTGATCCCGTATTACTTTGTCTACATGGTCGTGTCGTCGGCGATCTTCCTGCCGATCATGAGTTCGTTCAACCTGCCGTGGAACAGCCTCGGCCAGGAGATGACGCCGGATTATCACGAGCGCACGAGTGTGTGGTCGTTCCGCAACGCGGTGCAGAAGGTGCCCGAGCTGGGCCTGTTTTTCGCGGCGCAGTTCATGACGATGGCCGTCTGGGTCGGCGCCACGAACACGAACATCTTCGAGCGGATCAAGCTGCTGCTGACGACGGGTGCGGCCTGGCAGGCGGCGCCGGAAGGCACGAAGCCCAACATCCTCATCGGCGCCCAGGTCTACTGCACCGCGCTCGGCGTGCTGATGGTGCTCGGCGCGATCATCATGTTCTTCACGGTGCGCGAGCGCTACTACGGCAATGTCACCGCGCGCAAGCAGGAGAAGATTTCGCTGAAGGAAACGATCTGGCTCAGCTTGAAGTGCAAACCCTTCCGCATGCAGCTCTTCATGAAGCTGCCCTACGCGATGGGCACGAGCATGGTCGGCGCGCTCGGCTACTACAACACCGTCTACTACGTCTGCAAAGGCAACGTCGCCCAGGGCGCGGTCTGGAATTTCTGGATGGGACTTTCGGGCATGGTGTTCGGCTTCGCCGGCATCCCGACGTTTGCGTTCATCGCGCGTCATTTCGGCAAGCGGCACGGCATCATGGCGGTGCTGGCGACGGCGACGCTGGTGTTCTTCGGCACGTGGTGGCTCTATAATCCGAGCGTCCAGTGGCTGCAGATCTTTGCTTCCGGCCTGATCGCCTTCACCGGCGCGGGCTTCTGGATGCTCGACGGCGCGCTCGGTGCGGACGTGATCGATTACGACGAACTGGAGACGGGCAAGCGCCGCGAAGGCGCCTTCACCGCCTGCGGTTCCTGGATCATGAAAGTCGGCCAGGCGCTCGGCGCCGGCGCTTCCGGCGTGATCCTGAGCATGACGGGTTTCGACGCCGCGCTCGAAGGCAACCAGACTCATTTCACGCTGCTCATGATCCGCGTCCTTTTCGTCGCGGTGCCGGTCGCGGGCATCATCCTCGCGCTCGTGATGATCTACTTCTTCCCCCTCACGCAGGAGCGGACGATGGAGATCCGCCGGCAGCTCGAGGCGCGCCGCGGCGCCATCTGACCGAGCCGGCCGGGCGAAGCGGCGAAGGCGGCGCATCCGTCGTTGCGGATGAGCCGTGGCCGACGTGGAGCGAAGTCCGCATCCACCGGCGCGCGCGAGCGTGCGGGCGGCCGGGATCGATCCGGCAAAAGACCTCAATAACGCGCTCCTCGTCCTTGCGTAACGGATCGGCCTTCCTACTTTCACCCCGGTGAAAGCCCAGGTTCTGCTGGTGTTCCAGACGCGTTTCGAAGAGTGCGCCGCGATGCTGAAAGGCATCGCTCATTACGAGCGCACGCACCGGCCGTGGGCGGCGTTTCTCGACGACGAAGCGCGGGCGGAAGTCGATCCGCGCTGGCTGCGCAGCAAGAAGTGGCACGGCGTCATCAGCCGGCACACGACGCCCGCGCTGGTGCAAACCTGCGCGGAGCTCGGACTCCACCTCGTCGATGTCAACGATACGCCGGTCTTTCCCGGCGTGCCGAAGATCCGGCCGGACAATCAGGCGCTCGGCCATCTGGGGGCGGAGCATTTCCTGGAGCGCGGTTACCGGCATTTCGGTTTCTCCGGTTTCAGCGACCTCGGCTGGGCGTGCGAGCGACGCGACGGCTTCGTCGAGGCGCTCGGTCTGGCGGGACATAAATGCGACGTGCTCGATGTCGAGTATCCAGGCGACCTGACGCCGTTTTGGGACGCGCGGCAGACCACGGCGCTGGCGGCCTGGCTGCGCCGGCTGCCCAAGCCGATCGCCGTGATGGCGGCGAACGACATGCGCGCCATCCAGGTGCTGTCCGCGGCCCAGACCGCCGGCCTGATCGTGCCGGAGGAGATCGCGGTCCTCGGGGTGAACAACGACACGATCCGCTGCGATCTTGCCGAACCGCCGCTCTCCAGTGTCGCGACGAATTCCTTTCAATCCGGTTATCAGGCGGCCGAGTTGCTGGCCCGGATGATGCAAGGCGAGCATCCGGGGCCGGTGGATTTGCGCATCGAGCCCGTGAACGTGATCACGCGGCAGTCGACGGATGTCCTCGCCATGAGCGATAAAAACGTCGCGTCCGCCCTGAGCTTCATCCGCGAGCACGCCTGCAACGGCATCACGGTGGAGCAGGTGCTCAAGCATGCCTTCGCCTCGCGCAGCCAGCTGGAAAAGAAATTCCGCCGCTTCATCGGCCGATCGCCTCAGGCGGAGATCCGGCGCGTGCAGGTGGAGAAAATCCGCCAGCTGCTGCTCGAGACGAATTTCCCGCTGAAGAAGATCGCGGAGCTCACCGGATTCGAGCACGTGGAATACATGTGCGTGGTGTTCAAGCGGCTGACGGGCGAGTCTCCCGGCAGCTACCGCAAAAAAACTCAAGCGAGCACGGATTGAGGTCGTCGGGGCGCGTTTGTTTTGGCGCCGAGGGAGGAGGTTTGTCATAGGTGTCCTTCGCCTCTCGATGCGCGCGGGATGTGGGGTGCGGGCTGAAGCGCAACAGGACTTAAACGGAGAGTAACTAATCTCATTCCATGAGGGGCGATTTAAGGTTACAGTGCCCGTGCCTTACCCTCGGGACATCGTGCCATGGAGATGAGGCGGCGTGATTCCTAACGGACACGCGAGTAACACCCTAACACCCTAAAATACCTATGAAACGCACTCACGTGCGGAGCCGTGCCCTGTTGGCCACGTCCGCACTCTGTTTCGTTGCGGCGCCCTACCTGCGCGCGCAAACTGCCGCCCCCGCTCCCGCGGCGGACGCTGAAGAGACGATCATCCTGTCGCCGTTCGTCGTCGAGTCCACGGAGGACCGCGGCTACCAAGCCACGACGACGCTGGCCGGCACGCGTATCAAGACGGAGCTGAAGGATGTCGGTTCTGCGATCTCCGTTGTGACGAAGGAATTCCTTCGTGATATGGGCGCGACGAACAATCAGAACCTGCTCCAATACACCACGAACACGGAAGTCGGCGGCATCGGCGGCAACTTCGCCGGTGTGGGCAACGGGCAGATGCTCGATGACAGCAGCGCCCGTCTCTCGCCTAACACCAACACTCGTGTGCGCGGCCTGACCTCCGCCGACAACACCCGCGACTACTTCCTGACCGATATCGGCTGGGACAGCTTCAATACGGATCGTATCGAACTGCAGCGCGGCCCGAACTCGATTCTCTTCGGCTTGGGCAGCCCCGCGGGTATCATCAACGGCGGCCTGAAGAAGGCGGAATTCCGCAATATGAACGAGGTCGAAGGCCGTTACGGCAGTTACGGCTCCGCCCGCGGAACCCTCGATATCAATCGCGTCATCCTGAAGGATGAACTGGCCGTTCGTCTCAATCTGTTGGACGACAAGACCGTCTACCGCCAGAAGCCGGCCTACAATTCGGACCAGCGTGTCTACGCCGCCCTGCGGTATGACCCGAAGTTCCTGAATGTAAACGGCTCCCAGACCCGTATCGACGTCAACTTCGAGAACGGCCACATCAAGGCGAATCGTCCGCGCATCCTTCCTCCGGGTGACTTGATCACGCCGTGGTGGGGCACGGGCAACGGTCACCTCAACAAGCTGACCATCGATCCTCGCACCGTGGGTGTCAGCGATGCCACAGCCATTGCTGACGCCCGTGCGGAGGGTAACTATGGCGTGGGCGTGCGTTCGAACACGTCCGGCAATCTTAATTACAACCCGCTCGTCGGCTCGTTCGGCCGCAACTACGGTGGCATCGTTGGCGTGTTCGCTGATCCGAACAGCAGCGAAGGCACCCTGATGACGACCGATCTCGGCACGAACCGCGGTCTCGGACGCAAAGCGCGGATGGAAAGTGACGGAGTCACCCCGGTGCTTGATAGCAATGGCAACCAAGTCTATGATGTTGTCTTCGACAAAAGCATCGGCGGTATTCCGTGGACCATCATGTCGGGTATCATCCCGTTCAAGGATTATGTCGGCACGATGGGTTCGACGGCGTATCCCGATCAGCAGTTCGGTATCTACAAGAACTTCCTGCTCAGCGATCCGTCGATTTTCGATTTCTATAACAAGCTGCTCGACGGTCCGAACAAGCGCGAGTGGTCCAATCACTCGACCTATAATGCCGCGATCTCGCAGACTTTCCTGAACAACCGCCTCGGTGTTTCGGCCGTCTACGACCATCAGACCTATGATCGCGGTCAGGTCAGCATGATGTCCGACTACGGCCAGTCCATCACGATCGATATCAACCGCTATCTGCCTGACGGCTCGGCCAACCCGAACGTGGGTCGCGCGGCGGTGGTTTCCGATTCGATCGCGAACAATTCCTACAGCACCGAGCGCGAGTCCGCCCGCATCACCGGTTTTGCCGACGTGCGTGCGACCGACTTCCTTGATCGCTCCCTCCTGACGAGCATCCTCGGCCGGCACGTGTTCACGGGCCTCTATGCTCAGGACAAGGTCGCGACCGAGCGGCGCAACTGGTTCCGCTATGCGGCGGATAATACCTACGCCAACCTCATCAACGATACGCAGCTGAAAAATCGTGCGATCGGCACCCTGACCTATCTCGGCGGTTCCCTGGCGGACCGTTCGTCGGCGAGTGGGGCCAACATCCCGAATCTGAAGGCGGTGCAGGAGCCTCGGAGCGGCAATGTCCGTATGTTCAACTCCACGTATAACAGCTACACAGATCCGCTGTCGCCCTGGACCGATCAATACGGCAATGCCTCGCTTCAGGCGGATAATCCCGCCAACTACGTCGGTTGGATCGATCAGCCTGTCTCGGTTGGGGTCAATGCGTCGGAGATGGTCAGCTCGGCCAATCTCTCGCAGGACAAGATCGAATCCTCGGCCTTCGTCTGGCAGGGCTTCTTCTGGGACGGCGTCATTGTCCCGACCTTCGGCTATCGCAATGACCACGCCCGCAGCTTCTCCAAGAGCGGCTCCGATTCCGATGTGACGCGTTCCGACGGCACGATCGATGTCAATGGTGCCAGCTGGCATCTGCCGAAGGATCCGTCCGCCACCGTGCAGGGTTCCTCCCGGAGCTGGAGCATCGTGCTGCATACGCCAAGCTTCATCCGCAACAAGCTGCCGTGGGGCCTCGACCTGAGCCTGTTCTACAATCAGTCCGACAACTTCCAGCCTGCGGCTGGTCGCGTCAACGCCCTCGGCGACATCCTCCCGCCTCCGACCGGCAAGACCAAGGACGTCGGCTTCATTATCAATGCGCTCGACGACCGCATCGTGTTCAAGGTCAACAAATACGAGACTACGGTTAAGAACGACGCACTGACGAACTTCAGCGGTGACTATATGCTCCCCGCTGCCGAGTCGTGGGGCTATATGTTCGCGAAGCAGTTTCAGGCTCGCATTGGCAACTTCGTCGACGGCTATAAGGCCCAACCGAACCTGATCGACCCCGACACCGGTGTCCAGGAAACCGATGCGCGGGCGACCGCCGACGGTGATCTGACCACCGCCGCGTTCCTCGCCGCCAGCCCGGGTGACAAGTTCTACCAGACCTGGGGCATCGACCGCTCGCAGTGGAGCGGCTGGATGGGCTGGTCCACGCCCTCCGGCATGACCATCACGGGTGACACGAAGTCCGAAGGCTACGAATACGAGCTCACCGCCGCCATCACCCGCAACTGGAACCTGACGGTCAACGCCTCCAAGGTTTCGGCGCAGCGCACCAACATGGCCAAGTCCTATGCGGACTGGGTCGAGGCCCGCTGGGTGACCTACAACACTCCGGTGGCCGGCACCATCAACAGCGACATCGGCGATGTCCGCATGTGGACGAGCGACTACAACTCCAACGAGTCCGTCAAGGGCAAGTTCGGCCGCGAGTTCATGACCCCCTACACGCTCTATCGCCTGCAGGAAGGTTCCGATGTCCCCGAGCTGCGTCCGTGGCACTTCAACCTCGTCACGAACTACCGCTTCGACCGCGGCTTCCTCAAGGGTGTCAACGTCGGCGGCGGCCTCCGCTGGCAGGATCAGACGGTCGTTGGCTACAAGCTGAAGGACACGGGCGATCCCCTCAATCCGAAGGCTTACGATCTCGAGAACCCCTACAAGGGCCCGACCGAGACCAACGTCGACCTGTGGTTCGGCTACGAGCGTCAGCTCACCAGCAAGATTCACTGGCGCGCGCAGGTCAACCTGCGCAACGTCACGACCAAGAAGGAGCTCATCCCCGTCACCGTGGACGGCTTCGGCAACGCGACGGCTGGACGCATCCCCGATCTCTTCGGCTGGACGCTCACCAACACGTTCACGTTCTGATCTAGTCGATTCCGAAGGCATCCTTTCCTCCGGGGAGGATGTCCTCGTTGCTTCTTAAAAGTTCGGCTGCCTCGGCAGCCGAACTTTTTTTCTGGCCGGATCGGATCATGCGGCTCGAATTGCTCCGTATCGGCGCAGCTTTTGAAACCGGCGTGGATTTTCGCCGGAGCATGTCCGACCTTGTCCAGCGGCGATTCTGCTGATTACTCCCCTCGAGCGCAGAAATGCGCGCTGCGAATTTCGTCCTGCGCGCCCGCCTCCATCGACTTTCGGTCCCACTCACCATGGCAGGTTTCCCCATCCGCCGCCTTTCTCTGTCCGCCTCCGAGGGCAAACGCCGTGCATCGCGTTGGGCCCTCCGGATCGGCTTGGTCGTGGCGAGTCCGTTGCTCGCGCTCGGTCTGGTCGAGATCGGGCTGCGCGTGGCCCATGTCGGACAGGACACCGCCTTTTTCATCGCCGATGACCGCCCCGGCTATTTCCGTCCGAACCCGGCGTTCACGCATCTCTTTTTCCCGGCTCAGTTCGACCTCAAGCCGCTTGATTTCCGCCTGACCCGGCACAAGCCGCCGGGCGGCGTGCGGGTCTTCGTCCTGGGCGAATCCGCGGTGTTCGGCACCCCGGAGCCCGGTTTCGGTTTTGTCGAGCAGCTCCGCGCCCAACTCCGCGCCCGCCATCCCGGACGGCCGGTGGAGGTTTTCAATCTCGGCATCACGGCGATCAACTCGCATGTGATCGCGCAGATCGCGCGTTCGGCCGCGGACTTCGAACCGGATGTGTTCGTGGTCTACATGGGCAACAACGAGGTCGTCGGACCCTACGGTCCCGCGTCGGTCTCGCTCGACCGGACACCTCCGCTCGCGCTGATTCGTGCGAGCATCTGGCTCCGCCAGCTGCGCCTGGGCCAGCTGATCGCCCGGGCGATCGGGTCTTTGGGGAGCGATCGCGGCCGGGCGGCGGAGTGGCAGGGCATGCGCACGTTTGCGAACAACGTCGTGCGCGGCGACGACCCGCGCCTCGAGGCGGTTTACCGTAATTTCCAGGCCAATCTCGAGGACATCGTCGCCATCGCCTCCCACGCCGGTGCGAAAGTCGTCCTTTCCACGGTAGTGGCGAATCTGCAGGACAACGCTCCGTTCGTCTCGCTGCACCGGCCCGGGTTGTCGGCGACGCAGGCGCAGGCCTGGCAGACGGCGTTCGATGCCGGCCGTCAGGCCTGGGAACTCGGCGATGCGCCGGCGGCGCTGGAGCAGCTGGAGCGGGCGAGGTCGCTCGATCCGCAATATGCGGATGGGCATTTTCTCTTGGGCCGGATCGAGGCGGCGCGCGGTCGCGAGTCCGAGGCCCGGGCGCATTTCGTCGACGCGCTGCGCTGGGACGCGCTCCGGTTTCGTCCCGATCCGCGCATCAACGACACGATCCGGACCGTCGCCCGCCGGTCGGGTGACGCGGTGTCCCTCGTCGATGCTGCGCTGGACTTGGGCTCCGATCCCCGGTCGGTCGTGCCGCCGGCCGGGCATGCATGGCTGTTCGAGCACGTGCACTTCAACTGGGAAGGCAATTACCGGATGGCCCGCCTGCTGGCCGCCCGCTGTGCCGACGTCCTGGCGCTGCGCGGCAGCGGGGCGGACTGGCTCACGAGTGACGAATGCGCCGCCGCGCTGGGCTACACCGATTACGGCCGGCTCACGTCGCTCTTCGGCATTCGCGACCTGACGAAGGTGCCTCCGTTCACCAATCAGATCACCTTCGGCGACGACCAGTCGCGGCTGGGCCGGGAAATCTCGCTCGTTAGCGCGCGTCTGGCGCCCGCCGGGGCCCTGGACGCGGCAGCGGCCCGGGTGGAGACGGCGATCGCCGCGGATCCGACGAATCCGTTTCTTCCGCTGCGCCTCGAGGAAATCGAATTTCAGCGGGGCAACCACGCGCGTGCGCTCGCACTGCTTGACCAGACGGCCGCCCTGCAACCGGCGTCGCCCGAACTGGCCGTCAAGAAAGCCACGATCCTGCGGTTGTTGAAACGCTACACCGAGGCCGAGGATCTCCTGCGGGCCACACTGGCCTCGGATCCGCATTTTCTGCCGGCGGTCCAGGCGCTGGGCGAAGTCTGGGCGGAGACGGCGCAGTTCGAGACCGGCCGGGAATTCCTCGCGCAGCGGCTGGCCCGGACGCCGGACAACCGCTACCTGCGGCTGGTGCTGGCGGACCTGCTCCTGCGCGGCGGCGACCGCGCGGGCGCGGAGCGCGAATGCCGGCGGGTGTTGCAGGCGGATCCGAGCGACGAAGGCGCCCTGGCCCGGCTGACCCAGCTCTGCCTGCAGACGGGCCGGCGCGACGAGGCCCTCGAGCTCATGCTTTCCGCCTACCGTTCGCAGCCGAAGAACTTCGCGAACAACGCCCGGCTGGCGCAGCTTTTCGAGGCGCAGGACGATGCCGGCCGCGCCGCGGAATTCATGCTGGCGATGACGGAAAGCGGCCCGACCAACGCGGCCCTGCGGCTCCGGCTGGCGCAGCGGCTCGAGCGGTTGCACCGGCCGGTCGAGATGCGGATCCAGCTCCGCCGCGCGCGGCAGCTGGCCGCGGCCGAGGGAAACGACGCCGTGGCGCGTGAGCTCGAGGCGATGCTGCTCCGTGTCGGAGATACGGATACGCCTGCGGCAGCCGGTCTTTTTTCCCCCCTCCCGTGAAAAGCATCCTCGGCATCTCGGCCTTTTATCACGATTCCGCGGCGGCGCTCGTCGTCGACGGCGAGATCGTCGCGGCGGCGCAGGAGGAGCGCTTCACCCGGAAGAAGCACGACTCCGACTTTCCCGCGCAGGCGGTCGCCTACTGCCTGGCGGCGGGCGGGCTGCGGGCGGACCAGCTCGATCACGTCGTCTTCTACGAGAAGCCGTTTCTCAAGTTCGAGCGGCTGCTCGAAACCTATCTGGCGGTCTCCCCGGCCGGCTTCCGGTCCTTTCTCAAGGCGATGCCCCAGTGGCTGCACCAGAAGCTGCTGCTGCCGCGGGAACTGAACCGCGGCCTCGGCGGCCACTACCGGCGGCGCTACATCTTCACCGAACATCACGAGGCCCACGCCGCGAGCGCGTTCTTCCCGTCGCCGTTCGACGAGGCGGCGATCCTGACGCTGGACGGGGTGGGCGAGTGGGCGACCGCCAGCCTCGGCCACGGCCGCGGCCGCCGGATCGAGCTCGCGCACACGCTGCAGTTTCCGCATTCGCTCGGCCTGCTCTACTCCGCGTTCACCTACTACGTCGGCTTCAAGGTCAACAGCGGCGAATACAAGCTGATGGGGCTCGCTCCGTATGGGGAACCCAGATACGCCGATCTGATCCTCCGGCATCTCGTCGATCTGAAGGCCGACGGTTCGTTCCGGCTGGATGTCTCCTATTTCAACTACTGCCAGGGGCTGACGATGACCTCGGCGCGGTTTCACCGCCTCTTCGGCGGTCCGCCCCGGCGGCTGGAAGGCCCCATCACCCAGCGGGAGATGGACCTCGCCGCCTCGGTCCAGGCCGTGACCGGGACGATCATGCTGCGGATGGCGGCGCATCTCCACCGGCGGACCGGGTCGAAGAATCTCTGCCTGGCCGGCGGCGTGGCGCTGAACTGCGTCGGCAACGGCCGCCTGTTGCGGGAGTCGCCGTTTGAGCGGATCTGGGTGCAGCCGGCCGCGGACGACGCCGGCGGCGCGCTCGGCGCCGCCCTGTTCACGTGGCACCAGCTGCTGGAGAACGAGCGCCCGGCGCGGACGGCCGACCGGCAGCGCGGCTCGCTGCTGGGCCCGGATTACGCGCCGGAGGAGATCCGGCGCACGCTGGAGAAAGTCCAGGCGGTCGTCCGCGAGATCCCGACCGAGGAGGAGCTGGTGGACACGGTGGCCGGGTTGATCGCGGACGGCCGGGTCGTCGGCTGGATGCAGGGGCGGATGGAGTTCGGCCCGCGCGCGCTGGGCAACCGCAGCATCCTGGGCGACGCGCGGAATCCGGCGATGCAGTCGGTGATGAATCTGAAGATCAAGTTTCGCGAATCCTTCCGCCCTTTCGCCCCGATCGTGCTGCGCGACCGGGCGGAAGAATATTTCGAACTGCGGCCGCAGGACGAGAGCCCCTACATGCTGTTCGTCGCGCCGGTGCGTGCGGACAAGCTGCGGCCGCCGGCCGCCGCGCTGAGCGGCCTGGACCGGGTCCGGGAGGTGCGCTCCGTCGTCCCGGCGATCACGCATGTCGACGGCTCCGCGAGAATCCAGACGGTCGATACGGAGCTGAATCCGCGGCTCCATGCGCTGCTGCGGGCGTTCGAGCGCCGCACCGGCTGCCCGGTGCTCATCAACACGAGCTTCAACGTCCGCGGCGAGCCGATCGTCTGCTCGCCGGAGGATGCCTGGCGCTGCTTCATGGCCACGGGCATCGACGTGCTCGTGATCGGAAATTTCCTGCTGCTGAAAGACGAGCAGCCGGCGCACGCGAGGCTCGACGCGCGGGCCCACCTCGGTAGATTCGAACGCGACTGACGCAATCCCCGGCCCCGCATGTCATTGATCCGGCTCAACCCCAATCCTTCGCGCGCGCAACTGGCGACCTTCGGCGTCGCCTGGGTGGCGGTGCTGGGCGCGTGCGGCGCCGCGCTGTGGTTCAAGGGCCGTCCGGTGGCGGCGTCCGGACTGTGGACGCTGGCCGTTGCGGCGCCGCTGCTCGGTCTCGCGTCGGCGCGCGTGTGGCGCGGACTCTACCTCGGCCTGTCCTATGCCACGTTTCCGATCGGCTACGTGGTCTCGCACGTCGTCCTGGCGGCGATCTATTACCTCGTGCTGAGCCCGATCGGACTGCTCCTGCGCCTCTCGCGGCACGACCCGCTCACGCGCCGTTTCGATCCGGCGGCGGACAGCTACTGGAAACCGCACGGGGCCGCGCCGTCCGCGGAGAGTTATTTTCGTCAAATCTAGCCCATGAAACGTCCCAAATCGCAGTCGTTCGCCGAGCAGTCCCAGGCGGGGCAGAAAGGCGTGTTCGCGGAACTGCTCGATTTCATGCTGCACAACAAGAAATGGTGGATCACCCCGATCCTTCTCGTGCTGCTGCTGATGGGCGCGTTGGTGGTGCTCGGCGGTTCGGGCGTGGCGCCGTTCATCTACGCGTTGTTCTAGGATCCGGCCGCGGTCCGGTCGCGCGCGGCGCGGACGACTCGTCCCAAGTTCGCATTTCTTCAGCACGATGAAAATCATGATTTTTCTGGTTGCGGTCCTGCTGGCACTCGCGGGGTGTCGCCGGGCGGAGCAGGCGGCGGGCGGGACGCCGGTCGCGGCCGGACCGGTCGACGACTCCGCCTCGCTGCGCCCGGAGGCGATCGGCAATCCCTTCGAGGGCAAGCCCTGGATCACGCACCTGATCGCGGTCGATCTGGATCGCGACGGACGCATCGATCTCGTCGCCTGCGATGCGAAGTTGAACGCCATCGTGTGGCTGCGGCAGACCGCGCCCGGACAATTCGCCGAGTCGACGCTCGCGGACGGGATTCCCGGACCCGCGCATGTGGCGGCCGTCGACATGGATGGCGACGGCGATCCCGACCTGCTGGTCGCGAGCATGGGCGAGATCTTTCCCAACAACGCCAAGATCGGCTCGG